>Ga0315274_10008326_pt1 | contig 15021 bp, 5 predicted proteins | sample YL17G02_20_MG_FD_203700 | JGI IMG/M metagenome (GOLD analysis project Ga0315274, IMG submission 203700) | Sediment microbial communities from Yellowstone Lake, YNP, Wyoming, USA - YL17G02_20 | ecosystem: Environmental > Aquatic > Freshwater > Lake > Sediment | place: USA: Wyoming | collected... | reverse complement strand
TATAGAGAGAGAGAGAGAGAGAGAGATAGAGAGAGAGAGAGAGAGAGAGAGAGAGAGAGAGAGAGAGAGAGGGAACGGAGAGAGAGAGAGAGAGGGAACGGAGAGAGAGAAAAGAGAGACAAAGGAGAGGCGGGTTGCGTGCAGAGGGGGAGAGAAAGAGAGAGAGGGAGTGCCGGCTTAAAGAAGCCTTTCGCTTCTTCTTCTCTCCTCTTCTTCGCATGTTGTTGTTGTTCTTCCTCTCGAAAGCCAAGAGACTCGGTGTGTTTTTATTTGTCTTGTTCTTTTGCCCGCCTGCTTCAGTCGGAGAGTGAGGGAGAGAGAGGGAGTGCAGCGAGAGTGTCAACAAAAAACCAAAAAAATGAAAAAAACAAGGTCTGCCTCACAATCACAGTCCAACTTTCCCTCCTTGAGCGCCTGTTCACTCGTGCGCTTTTCTTTCGTTTTTGCATCTCCTCCATCCGAAACACGATGGCTGACGCTGTCGCCCCCGCTGCCGACGACGGCGCCAAGCGCCGCACGTTCAGGCGCTTCTCCTACCGCGGCGTCGACCTCGAGCAGCTGCTCGAGCTCAAGACCGAGGAGATGGTCCAGCTCTTCGGAGCCAGGCAGAGGCGCCGGTACGTTTTCTTCTTTGCATGCAAATGGAGGTGACGCGAGCAGCAGCGATCATCATCCTTCCCTCGGGATGCGCAACGGCGAGGGAAAAAGCAGCCAAGGCGCACGAGGCGCGCGGCGTTCGATGGAACGCCGCCGCCGCCGTCGATCGGTCGACTTCTCTCGCTCGCGCGTCGAGTCGTCGTCCTCCATCTCTTCTCGCCGCCGGCCCCTTGCATCCGTGCTTTCTCTTCTTTCTCTCCCGGAAGTGGAGATGACGTCGCATCGGGTCGGATGCGGCAAGTTTTCGGCGAACCCGAGAAGAGGAAGAGGCGACGAGTCGACGCGCTAAAGCGGGGGGCGATGATCCTCGCGGCGGCTGCTGCTGCTGCTGCTGCTGCTGCTGCTGCGATTGAGGCGCCCGAGCTTTTCCCATTCCCTTGCTTCTTCCGCGCCCGAAGGGTGGTCTCTTGCTTTCTGCTTGCACGCGGAACGCATGCTCGCGATCTCTGCGGTAAAAGTCGCGGCTTCTTTCCACCGAAGGAAGCTCCCAAGCTCGTTCCGCGACGGAGGGAGTGATTTTTGCTCGTCGCGATCGAGGGGGGGAAAATGACGGCTCTGCGACGTTTCAATCATTTCCCCGTCGCCGCGCCTGCTGTGGGCGGGTGCCTTGCTCTTCTGACCTCGGGAGATCAATCTCTGCGAGCCGCTTTCCTGCTTTGACGGAGCAAGAAATCAGGAGCAGCACTCCAGAAGCGCCAAAAGCGGCATCCCGCAGCAACGCCGGCCCTCTCTCGATCAAAGCCGTCGATCGTCGTCACTCACCCTCTCTCTCCCTCTTCCTCTCGACCTCGACCGCTTCCTCTCGACCTCGACCTCTTCCACTCCACAGCTTCCAGCGCGGCCTCCAGCGCAAGTCGCTCACCCTCATCAAGAAGCTCCGCTCCGCCAAGCGTACCGCCGCCGCCAACAACGAGAAGCCCGACGCCATCCGCACCCACCTCCGCAACACCGTCATCGTCCCGGAGATGATCGGCAGCGTCATCGGCGTCTACAACGGCAAGACGTTCAACCAGGTCGAGGTCAAGCCCGACATGGTTGGCCACTACCTGGGCGAGTTCTCGATCTCGTACAAGCCCGTTAAGCACGGCAAGGCCGGGATCGGGTCGACGACGTCGTCGAGGTTCATCCCGCTCAAGTAGAAAAAAGTTGGTTTTGACGACCCTCTTTCTTCTGTTTTTGGGTTTTTTGGAGTGAGAGAAAGGAGAGGCGGAGAATGGAACGAGGAAAAAGAGAGAGAGTTCTTTTATCGCCTTGTTTTCCCCCTCGTTCTTCTTCAATCTTTTGCAACAGAAAACCCCGATCAGTGCTTTCCCCCCAGTTTTATGAAACAAGGACTCTCTCCCCAGTTTTTGGATTGAAAGTGTCTTAGCGATTTTTGTTTTTATTTTTCTCTCGTCTTTACACTTTCTCTCTCTTCCCTTCCCCTTTCTCCCCCCAGCGTTCACGTCTCTTCTCTCCCACTCCGTCTCTCTCTCTCTCTCTCTCTCTCTCTCTCTCTCTCTCTCTCTCTCTCTCTCTCCTCTCACAAGTAATAGCGTTGTCTCAAGTGCAGAAAGGTAACTGAAAAACTCTCAAAATCTCCAAAATTCCAAAAGACAAAAAAAAAAACTTTTTTTTCACCTTGTTCAAACAAGGAGCGCCCGCTGCTGCTGCTCGTTCGCCCCCGGCGCCGGCAGGGGGGCCGCCACCGGGGCCGCGGGCAGCGCGCGCAGCATGCCGTCGATCGACGCCGCGACGGCGGCGAGCGCCGCGGCGGCCCCGCTGCTCGAGTTGACCGAGCCGAAGGCCGCCGTGGCGGAGGCGGCGACGGCCTCCCTGAAAACCCTCGAGGCTGCCGGCGGCGGCGCCCCCTCGCCGCCGAACGACGCCGGCGCGACCCGGACCCGCACGAGCGGCATCACAGAATTCGAAGCACTCGAAGCGGAAGAAGAAGAGCTCGAGTCCGCCTGCCTCCCGACGGGGACTTCGACCTCGACCAGCGCCCTCGCCCTCGCCGAGACGAACGTGAGCCTGACCCCGCGGCCGCAGGGCTCGACCGAGGCCGCCGTGGGCAGCGCGACGAGCGCCGCCGCGGCGGCGTCGAGCACCGCCGCGGCCGAGGCCAGCGTCGCGGCCGCGGCGGCAAAGGCCGGCGCGAACCCGCGCCTCGCGGGCCGCAGGGCAAAGGGGGCCCCGGCGCCGCAGACGAGCGAGCGGGCAAGGGCCGGCGCCCACTCGGGCGGCGGCGGCGGCGGGGGGCCGCAGTCCGCCGCGGCGTCCAGGGCGAGGGACGACGCTCTCCGGGCGCTGCCGCTGCCGCCTCCGTCGGCGCCGTTGCCCTTGGTGTTGCCGCTCAGCGCCGCGACGCGGGCGGCGGCGGCGCCGCCCTCGTCGACCACGGCCCGCAGGCCGCCCCCACCGGCGCGGGCGTCGGCGACCAGCCGCAGCAGACCCGCAGCGCCAAACCTCGCGGCCACCCTCCCCGCGGCGGCGTCGACGCCCTCGAGGGACCAGCCCAGGAGGCCGCGGAGCATCGCGAGCCTGTCGGCGGCGGCGGCGGCGGAAGCAATGGCGCCGGCCGCGGCCCTGGCGCGGGCGGCGGCGGCCCCCCTCGCCGCGCGGGCAGAGGCCTGGGCGAGCCTGTCCGCCGCGGCCGCTCGCTCCCCGGAGGCCTGGTCCGCGGCGGCCCTGGCCCTGGCCAGAGAGGCCTCGGCGGCGGCGGCGCGCTCTGCTCTCCCGGCGTTGAGCTCCTTCGCCCTCTCCAGCTCGGCGGCGGCGGCGGCGGCGGCGGCGCGCCGGCCCGCGGCCGCCCGCGCCCCGCTGGCCCTCGACCTCGCCTCTCTCGCGGCCCCGCCGGCCCACTCCCTCGCCGCCGCGGCCGCGGCCCTCGCGTGCGACAGCAGCGCGTCCAGCGCGGCCGCGTCCCTCCGCAGCAGCTCCAGGTGCCTCGCCAGCGCCGAGCTCCTGTCGGCCTCCATCTTGGCGCGCCACTCCTTCCACGCGACCTGCGTCCGCGCGCGGCAGACCCTCTTGAGCAGCGCGACCGAGCTGCGCAGCTGCTCGAGCTCGTCCGGGGTGGCGACCTGCACGGCCCCGAACAGGGGAGGGTTCCGACGGGCCAGGGCCGCCTCCTTGTCGACGATCGTCAGCTTGCGGGCCGCGACCTCGTCGCGCAGCGTCGCGACGCCCGACTCGAGCGCGCCGACGTCGGGCGCCGTCGCGCAGAGCAGCAGGTACGCCTCGCGCAGCGTCGCGGGCGGCGCGTCGGCGGCGAGGTCGGCGAGCGAGATCGAGGTGCCGCGGCGCATGTGGTCGAGGAACTGGAGGTCGACCTCCTTCAGGAAGTCCTGGAAGGTGATCGGGGGCGGGGGAGCCGAGGCCGAAGCAGCGGCGGCGGCCGAGGGCAGGAGGGCGCCGCTGCCGCCGGTCGAGAGGCGGCCCGTCGCGGCGGCCAGGGCCAGGGTGCCTCCCGCGGAGACGCGCCCGGCAGCGAGGTTGGCTGCAGCGACGCTGCTGCCTCCCCCTCCGAGAGAGGGCCTCCCCGAGGAAAAAGGGCGGGGGACGGGAGCAGCAGCAGCAGCAGCAGCAGCGGCAGTCGAGTTCTGCGCCGCGAGCGCCGCCGCGGCCGTCGCCGCCGCCATCGCCGCCGACGCTCTCCTCCTCTCGGCCAGGCCGACAGACCCGGGCGTGTAGCGCGCCATGCCCGCGGAGGGCGGGGGGTTGTCATAGTTGACGTGCGATGCGCCAGCTCCTCGGGAGAGAGGGGTGCGAGCTCCTCCTCCGTTGGCGAGGCCGCTCGCGGCGAGGCCGCTGGCGGCGACGGCAGAGCGCACGGCCGAGCCAAAGCCGACGGCGTGCCTCGGCAGGCCGGAATGCGACAAAGGGGTCCCGCCGCCGTTGTTGTTACGGAGCGCAGAGGAGGGCCCGCCAAGAGAGGGCCTCGGGGGCCTCAGCGCCGCGAGCGGGGTGCCGTCGACGACGATTTGCTGCTGCTGCGGGTGCGGCGGGAGTGCGAGCGGGCCGCCGCGGGAGAGGCCGCCCTCGGAGAAGCGGCCTCCTGCCGCCCATCCTCTCCCGCCCCCGCCGCCGCCTCGCTGCGCCGGCACGTGCATCCTGCCCAGCCCGGCGCCCGCGCTCGCGCCGGTGTTCAGAGGGGCAGGCGGGGGCAGCATCAGCGACGTCAGCCTCCTGCTCCCATGGTTGCCGATTGCCGCGGCTGCGTTGCTGTTGTTCGCGACGGCAGACAAGAGGCGCCCGGTGTCGCTCTCGTTGTTGTCGTCATTGCCGTCGTTTCTAGCAGTAGCGTCTCCGCCGCGCGCGGGGAAGGAGGGCCTGGGAAGCGCCTCAGGAGCAGGCGAAGAGGACACGCGAACAGCACCGGCGAGGGCGGCGTTCGCAGCGGCCGCGGCCTCGCCGAGCGACGCGCGCCCAATCGAGGGGCGGCCGGCAGCGGCAACGGAGGACCTCCTCCCGTCGCCTCCTCCCGCGACCGCCGCCGTCGTGTTTCCGCCTGCGCCGCCCCCGTAGATCGCGTGGTAGGTCGCGTCGCCCATCAGCTGCCTGCCGGCGCGGGCGAGGTCGAGGTCAGAGGTGTCCCCGGCCCCCGGAGCGACGCCGCCCCAGCCGCCGAGGCCGGCGCCGCCTGGGGAGTCGTCGCCGTTTCGAGGCAGCGGCGGGGGAGAGGACATGCGCCCCTGGGGCCTGCCAAAGTCGGTCGTGTCGGTGTTCCCGCTCCTTCCCTGCTGCTGGCGACTGCTTCCGGGCTCGAAGCGCGGGCCGCCGGCGCGGATCGGGACGGTTTCGGCGTCGGCGGGAGCAATCCCGGCCGTCGCCCCCCCAGTGGGGGTCGGGGCGGCGCCGGCTCTCCCTCCGCTGCTGCGGCGCCTCCCGTCGTCGTCGCCCTCGGCCGAAGCGGCCGCTGATGCAGCTGCCTCCTCCTCTTCCTCCTCGACGAGCGTCGAGAGGCGCGGGACGCCGCCGGTGACGAGTTCGCTGGTGTTGTTGAGAGGCGCGGCGGCGGCGGAGATCGAGCTCCGGCGGCGAGCAGGAGCAGGAGCAGAGCGCCCGTCGTCATCTCCCTCTCCTGCTCCCTCGTCGTCCTCGTCGGCAAGGTCAGCGAGCGAGGGGACGCCTGCGGTCACGTCGTCGTTGAGCGCGGCCTCGGCCGCGGCGGCGGCGTCTTCCTCGAACGAGCGCCGGTCGTCGTCGTCGTCGTTGAGGTCGTCATCGACAAAGTCGCCGTCCTGCTCCTCATCGTTGTTGCCGACGGTCACTGCTGCGTGGGCATCGGCGGAGGGAGACTCGTTGCGCTGCTGCAGCATCTGGAGCTGCATCTGCTCCTGGGCGCGCTCTTCCTGCTGTGTGATTTTTTTTTCGAAGTGGAGTTTTTTTCGTCGTTGTTGAGCTGAGAGAGCAAAGAGAGAGCTGCGGCGCGCGCATCGCCGGCCTCTTCTTCTTCTTCTTCTTCTTCTTCTTTCTCTCCCTTCCATACTCACCATCGCATACATGTGCCTCGTCTCGAGTACGGCGTCGGGCGCGAACGACACGCGCCTGCCCATGGACTTGCGCGGGCGCTTGCTCGCGGCCTGGTGCTGGCGGAATTGGAGAGGCGCTGCTCCTCCCGCTCCGTCGTTTGCCGCCGCCGCCGTGGTCGATGTCGCCGCATTGGCAACCAGGGAGACCGAGGCCCCTGCGTGGTTGTTGTTGTCTTCGCCGGGCGCAGAGCGCTTTAGAGACTGCTGTGTGTGCTTGTGTGGTCGAATTGGGGAAGGAGAATGAGCTATCGTTTGTCGCAGCGCGAGGACGGGGCGCGGAAGCGTTTCGTCGAGAGAGCTGCGTGGCGTTTTTCAAATTCAACATCCTCATCGTCGTCGTCACCACGACCCCCGTTCCCGTTCTCTCCTACGGCGGTCCGTCGCGCGAATCGCACTCGAATCCCCTCTCACGCTCCAGAACAACGCACCTCGTAGCCTCCCTTGCCGGGAGAAGGGCCGCGGCTCTGCTGCTGCTGGCGTTGTTGTTGCTGCTGCTGCTGCAGCACCGACGCCGACATCGCCGGGTTGTCTTCCATATTGAAAGAAGAAGAGAAAGCGTGTGTGTGCTTGCTCTTTTTTTGTTCTTCTGCTTTGGCGGGGGGTGTCGAGCGGTGTCTCAGAGTCCCGAGATCGAAGTCAGAGAGACGCGCGCGCGGGACAGGGAGAGCGCGAGAAGGAAAAGAAAAAGAGTGAGTAGTGTCGCCTTTCTCCTCTGAGCAACGACAGTGGCAGCTGTCGTTGCTCATTTTTCGTCTCTCCAATCGAGTTGAGAGGGGAGAAGAAAGGCACGCAGCTCTCTCTCTCTCTCTCTCTCTCTCTCTCTCTCCGTGCCTCTGCTGCTCCTGAAAAATGCGACAGAGCACGCTTGGCTTCTTCCTTGTGCCCAAGGTGGCGGCGGAGGACCGAGAGAACGAGGACGGAGAAGAAGAGGCGGGCGAGGAGGATGCGGTCGAAGTGAGCAGCAGCGGCGGCGGGAGCGACGAGAGCGGCGCCGAGAGCGACGGCGACCAGAGAGGCATCGAAACGACAGCACCACTGCTGCTGCCGCTGGCGCCTCTGGAGGAAAATGCTTCACAACGGCGCACCACGGGAAGCTGGTCGATCCCTCACCATCTGAAGTCGAGGCAGATCGGGACCTCGAGGCCGCGCGCGAAGAGGCCGATGGTCCAGTCTTCTTCTTCGCCGAACGACCCTTCTCGCCGTCGCCCGGCCTTTGCGTCCGCCTCCTCTACTTCCTTCTCGACCCCGGCGAGGCACCGCGCCGCGGCTGCATCTGCGTCGGCGCGGTCCCTGCGTCCGGCCAACGCGTCCCTGCCTCTTGTCGTGGAGACGGTGGCGAGCGACGCGGCGTTCCCGACGGCGGTGGCGGCGACGAGCGGAGCTGAAAGGACGACGACGGCGGTGACTGCGACCGCCGCCTCGCTCGTCCGCCGCCGGGACTGGAGGGTCTCCGACCTGCGTTTCGACAGCCGCACGGGGGAGCTCTTGGCCGTGGCGCTCCGCGGGCCGGGAGTTTTCTCTCCGGGGGACGGCGGCGGCCCCGCGCAGCAGCACCAGGGAGAGCTCCAGCTCTTCTCGGACTCCTCGCTACGGGCCTCGCTCTCCGCTCGCCCCTTCCCGACCTTGCGCCGCCGGCGGCCGAGAGGCTCACGGGAGGAGGAGGAGGAGGAGGAGGAGGAGGAGGAGGAGGCGGAGGAGGAGGAGGAGGAGGAGGAGGAGGGGGGAGCCTCGGAGGACGAGGGCGACGAGGACGAGGGAGAGGACGAGCCGCCGAGAGAGCGCACGGGAGCGACGGCCCCTCTCGCCACCGTGCGCTTCCCGGACGGTCCGTTGCTGGAGCTCGCCTGGGACTGCCGCTGCGGCGGCGGCGGCGGCGGCCAGGAAGCGGGGGGAGGAACCGGAACCGGAGCCGCCTGGGGAGGGGGAGGCGGCGGCGTCGGAGGGAGCGACGTCGTCGCCGCGCTCGTCGGCGGGTCGAGGCTCTCGGGCGGGATGCCGTCCTCTTTCTCTGCTGCCTCGGGATCGAGGCGCTACCCTTCCGGCGCGCTCGCCCTCTTCGACCTCGACGACGAGGCGATATTTTGCTCCTCTGCTGCCGGCGGAGGAGAGAGGCGCCGCGCAACGGCGGTGATAGAGCCCAGCTCCTCCTCTCCCTCCTTGTCTTCGTCCTCTTCTTCTTCCGCGACGCTCGCGTTCCGCTCTTCCGCGATCTCCCTCGCCGCCGCCGCACCCTCGTGGACGACTCTGTGTCCGACGACTGTGAGCTCGGCCTTCGCGGTTGGCGACGCAGCGGGCAAGGTGCACCTCTGGGACAGGAGAGCGTCGCTGAAGAGAGCCGTCGGAATGCTTTCGGGCAGCGGCGGCTGCGGCGGCGGCGGCGGCGCGAGCTCCGTCTCTGCTTCCCTCCGCTCCCTGGCACTGCTCGCCGACGGACAGACGCTGGTCGGGGGCTGCTCCGACGGCACGCTGAGGCTCTGGGACGTGAGGGTGTGCCTCGGCGCAGGCAGCGGGACCGGAAACGAAGGAGGAGGAAGCAGAGGCAGGGCCGGGGTCGTCTCCCTCGGCGGCGGAGGCAGGGCCGGGGTCGTCTCCCTCGGCGGCGGAGGCGGGGCCGGGGTCGTCTCGCTCGGCGGCGCCGCCCTCGCCTCTCGCCGCTGTCGCACAAATGACTCTGCTGCCTCCCACGTCGGAGGGGCCCTCCCGGCGGCGACGGGATGCCTCCGATCCGCCGTGCGCGCCGTCCCCGGGGTCCCCGCCGTCCTTGCGGGCACCCCCCAGAACGGCTTTGCCGACGCGGTCGCGCTCGGGGGCGTCTCGCTCCTGTGCCCCCACCCCACGGACGCCGCTCGGATGGCCTTCAGGCTCGACTGCGGGTGGAGCGGCGCCTACGTGGTGGGCGCGAGGGGCGCGAGCGGCGGGGAGGCGGGCGGGGGGGACGGCGTCGGCGCCGTGTCTCACCTGCACGCGCCGCCCGTCGTCGGCGTCGGAGGAGGGGGCGCGGCGTCCTCTTCTTCGGTCGACGCTTCTTCCTCTCCTTCGGCGCGCCGCCTCCTCCTCCTCCGCGGGGGGGCCTGGGGCTCGGCAGCCTCCCCGGCGAGCTTCGTCGTCAACGGGACGAGCTCGTCTTGCGCTTCTTACCTCGGGGCGGAGGCGGTCTCGACGCTCGCCGTCGTCGACTGCCTCAACGCCGGCTCGGCCGCGGCCGCCGGGACCAACGGCAACGGTGGCGACGGAGGACAGACCCCCGACCCCGCTGCGCCGCCCTTTCCTTCCGCCGTCCACGTCCCGATCCCTGCCGAAAAGGCCGCGACGGCCGTGGCTGTGCACAGAGCTTCCGGGGAGGTTGTCGTCGGGACCGAGGACGGGTGTTTGGCGTGGTTTGAAGGGTGCCTGTAAAGTTTTTTCATCTCTCTCCGAGTGAAAGCAAAGCGTTTTTCTCCTCTTTTTTCTTTTCTTGCTCGTTTTGTTTTTTTCGCGCAGTGTGTTGAGAGAGAACGCAGGGAGCTGGGAAGGTGTTTATCGTTGTACCTTTGGCATGAACGAAGAGAGAGAGAGAGAGAGAGTGGAGAAGAGAGAGAAAGTGCAAAAGAGAGACAAGAGAGATGCCTTTTCTTCTTCGAGAAAAGCCTGCTTACTTTCAAAAAAGGAACGAAACAAAGACGGAAAAAAAAAACCGCACTCTAAAGAGCGAAGCGGGCGGCGCGAGCAGCGGCGCGCTGGGCGACAACGGCGGCGGCAGCGGCAGAGGCAGCAGCGGGGTGAGCGCGGGCCGTCACGCGGAGGGGCCTGGCCACAGAGCCGCGCCGCTGCCGCTGCAGGGGCGCCGAAGGAGGCGCCGTCCTCGTCAGGCGGCAGGCGCCCGCCGAGGCGACGGCCGCGGGACGCGTGGCCGTGGCGGCCGCCGCCGAGCTCCCGCCCCCGCCGGAGGAGGAGCCGGGGGCGCTCCTGCCGCCGACGATGCCGCACCCGCCGACAACGACCTCCTGGCTCGTCGCGCCCGACCGCGACCCGCACGCCTCGCAGGCCTTGACGACGCTCCAGCCCTCGACGACCTGCCCGAAGACGACGTGCTTGCCGTCGAGGAAGTCGGTGCGGACCGTGCAGATGAAGAACTGCGAGCCGTTGGTCCCGGGCCCGGCGTTGGCCATCGAGAGGATGCCTGTGTTCGTTTTTTTTGCGTTGCGGACGGAGGAAACAGAAACCGGGAGGAAGAAACAGAAACCGGGATGAGAGGTAGCAAAAAAACAGAGGAAGTTTTTTTTTTCTCGACCATTGACCTCGGCGCCAAAAGAGGAAAAAAAAAAAAACAAGTCCCCTTCCTCCTCACCCGGCCCGGTGTGCCTCAGCGAAAAGTTCTCGTCCTCGAACTTGGACCCGTAGATCGACTTGCCGCCTCGACCGTCCCCGCGCGTGAAGTCGCCGCCCTGGCACATGAACGAGGGGATGATCCGGTGGAAGCGCGAGCCGACAAAGCCCTCCCCCTCAGGCCGGGTGGCGAGCTCGGCAAAGTTGGTGGCGGTCCGCGGGACGACATCCTCTTTGAGCTCGAAGACGACGCGGCCGAGCGGGGTGGCGGAGTCGCCGCGGCCGAGCTGGAGGTCGAAGTAGGCCTTGGGGTTGTTCTGTCGTTCGTTTGGGGGTGGCGAGGTGGTGGTTTGTGGCGGAAATGAGGGTGAGAGAGAGAGAGACGGGTGAGAGAGAGAGAGACGGGGACGAGAAAGAATCCTCGTCGTGCAAAGGAAAAACCAAGAAGAACGATCGGCGGCTTTGTGTTTTTCAACGCACCTGATTAATTGCCCCCAGGGGCGGGCTGAAGCCGCCGTCGTCCCGCGCCGCAATGGCGACTACATCGGCGACTGCGGCCCCTCCGGAAAATCCGGCTGGAGAGCTGCCTCCTTGACCCATTTTGAAGCGGACTGTTGAAGAAAGCTGGGTTGGAATTGAGGAGAGGATAGAGGAAGGAGAGGTCGATCGATAAAGTGCGATCTCACGTTCTTTATTTTCCGCTTTTTTTCTGCATGTCTCTCAAAGCTGCCCTCCGAGCCGCGCACGCGGCCTTGGCTTCGGGACAGCTCGACGAAGCGCTTGAGAGATGCACAGAGGCCCTCTCTCTCGACCGAGCCAGCGTCGACGCGTACCTGTGAGCGAGGGAGGGAGAGAGAGAGAAAGAGTTTTCATCAGCTAGTTTCGATTCGATGCCTCTCTTCTCTCTCACCTTTTTTTTTTTTCAACCTCCTCCGAAAAACCAAAACAAAAAACAAGCCTCACCGGCAAGACTCTCTACAAAAGAGCCGACCCTGCTTCGCTCTCCAAGGCTCGCGCAGCCTACGAAAAGGCCGCTGATCTCGCTCTGGAATCGGAGTCGACCTCGACTGCCCCCTGGAAGGGCCTCGCCGAGGTGGCAGCGGCGACGGGGGACGACGAGCTTCTCGCAGGGGCCCTGACTCGCGTCGTCGGCGCCTTTATTTCCGGCTCGAGCGGCAGCATCAGCTCCGAAAAGGAAGCCGTTTCTGCGCTGGAGAGCGCCGTTACTCTCTCCCGTGCTTTGGAGCGTCTCTCTCTCGGAAAACTCGGCGAGGCGGCTCCGAAACTCGCGGCGGCCGCCGAGAGAATCGCCGGTGAGCTCCCGAGCTTTTTTGCTTCCAAGGATGACGACGGCGGCGACGACGATGAGTCAAAGAGCAAAGCCGTTTTCGCCTTCCACGAGGCGGCCGCGGCCGCTTTTCTTGCCTCTGAGGAGCCGAAAAAGGCAGAGAGCTCCCTCGAAGCCCTGCTCGCGGCGAGGAGGAGGAGGAAGAAAGAGTCAAAAGCATCTCCTCCTCTCTTGTCTTCGGTCGCTGTCGCCGACGCTCTGGCGTCCCGCCTCTCGGCCGCTGCCCGCAAGGAAGCTACTTGCTCTTCTTCTTCCTCCTCGGATTACTCGAGGCTGCTTGCGGAGGCCGCGGAGGGCTGCCTAGAGTTTGCCCGAGAGGCTGCGCCGGGAGGAGGAGAAGAAGGAGAGAGCGGGAAGACGGCTGCCGCTGGAGCGCTGGTGGCCGCGTTCGACCTCGCCGTCGACGCGGAAGCGGCGGCAGGATGCGCAGCAGAGTCCTCCAAGGCCGCGGCGCTCTGGAGGGAGGCGGCGGCGGCCCTGTCTTCTGCTACTTCCTCTTCTTCCTCCTCTTCGTCGCCGTCGTCGTCGTCCGTCACCGGCGCCGCGGCTACAGCAGCTGCGGCAGCGGCAGCAGCAGCTTCCGAGGCTCGAGCATTCTCGCGGTGGAGGGACGCCTTCGACGGAACTCGCTGTTCCGACGCTTCTCCTGAGCAGCCGCCTGGCCCTCTCGACACGGCAACGAGAGCGTCCTTGCGTGGGGGGCTCCGCGCGAGGTGGAGCCGCGTCACCGCCGCTGCAGCGGCCTCCTCTTCGTCAAAGTCGCTCGCGCGCTCCTCGTCGTCGTCGCCGTCTTCATCTTCGTCCCCGCTCTCTGCTCTCCCTCCGTCGTCCGTGCTCTCCGCGCTAGCGAGGCTTGCCCTCTCCGAGCGCGACGCCGACGAAGCCAGGAGGGCCTCGCGGGCGGCGCTGAAGTCGGCCAAGGTCGCGGGCCTGCCCGCCGGGAGCGAGGCGGCGCTCTCGGCGCGCGTCGCCGCGGCGAGGGCGGCCGCCCTGTCGCCCTCGCCCTCCTCCTCTCCCTCTTCTCCTTCTCCTTCCTCGGCCGTCGACCTCGGGGAGCTCGAGGCGATCCGCGCCGCAGCGCCCGAGGGGGCCCTCTCGACGCCCTTCAGCGCCGCGCGCGAGGCCGCCGCCCTGCTCCTGCTGGCCTCGGGGGACCTCGACGGCCTCCGCTCGCTGGCCGCGCGCGCCGCCGCCGCGGGGGGCAGGCCCGAGCCCTGGCTCCTCGCCGCCGTCGGCCGCCTCCAGCTCCGCTCGGGCGGCGTCGAGGGGTCCGCGGCGGCGTCCCTCGCGGAGGCCGCGCGGGAGGCGTCGAGCGGGCGAGGGGCCGCGGCCGACTCGGAGGTCGCGGAGCACTGGCTCGAGCTCGGCAGGGCCCTCGCCTCCCCGGCCGCGCCCGCCGCAGGGCCCCCGCCCTCCTCCGCGCCCCCGCCCCCGCCCCCGCCCCCCCCGGCCTCCGCCGCCGCGGCGTGGCTCAAGGCCGCCGCGGTCCCGGGCCCGGCGCAGGCCCCCGCCTTCGCCGAGCTCGGGGCGTTCTTCCGGGACGCGCGGGGCGACGGCGCGCGCGCGCTGTCCTGCTTCCGGCGCTGCCTCGAGCTCGACCCCTCGGAGGCGCGCGCCGGGGCGGGCGCGGCGGGGCTGCTGCTGCTGCTCGGCCCCGCCGCCGCCGCCGACGCCGGGGAGGGCGGGGACGGGAGCAGCAGAGGCGGCGCGTCCAGGGCCAAGAGCCTCGCGAAGAGGGCCACGGAGCGCGCCCCGGACTCGCCCTGGGCGTGGAGGGCCCTCGCGGACGCCTGCCTCGCGCAGGCGCGAGGGGGCGGCGGCTGCGGGGGCGGCGTCGGCGGCGGCGGGAGCGCGCCGCCTGCCGCCGAGGCCGCCGCCGACGCGGCGGCGGCGCTCGTGGGACTCCTCCGATGCTCCTCGCTCCCCTCGCACGGCGCCCCGAGGGCCTGGTCGGACCTCGGGGACTGCTACCTGGTCGCCGGGAGGCCCGGCTCGGCGCTCAGGGCCTTTGAGAGGTGCGTCGAGCTCCTCGAGGGAGGCGAGGAGGAGGAGCGAGAGAACCGAGAGGCCCCCTCGGTCGTCCCCCTCCCCCTCCTCCTCCGAGCGCGCGCCCGGGCCTCAGCCGCGGCAGCCGCCCTCTGCTGTGGCGACGCTGTCGCCGCCGAGGCGTTCGCACTCAGGGCAGCGCGGGAAGCTTCGGAGGGGATCGCCCATGGCGATCCCTCCTCTTCTCCGACGGCCACCGCCGCAGCAGCCTCGATCGCCGCCGTCGCGCGGGCGGCCGCGGCCGACGCCGCCCTGCGCCGCGGCTGGGGCGCGCTCTCGGCCGGCTGCTCCGGGGAGGCCGCGGCCGCCGCGAGGCGCGCTTCGAGAGCCGCGGAGCTCGCAGCGAGGGCCGTCCCGGGATCGCGCGGCCCGGCCAAGCTCCTCGGGGACGCCGCGCTGCTGCGGTGCCTATCGACGCAGGGGGCGCTCCTCGGCGACGACGGCGACGAACGCGAGGAAAAGGGAGGGGAAGACGACGTCGATGCTGCTGCTGCTGCTGCTGCTGCTGCCTCCGCGGCGCGGGCCCGCCGAGCCTACGCCTCCGCGCTCTTCCGCGGGCCCTCTGTTGCGTCGGCGTGGGGCGACGTCGCCTGCGCCCTAGTCGCGTCCGCCGGCGTCTCGAGGTCGAGGGCGGGGTCGACGGGAGGAGGAGGAGGAGGGGCGGCAGCGGGGGGGGGAGCGAATCGCTTCCTCGAGGCGGCGGCGCGCGCCGCGAGGGCGGGCCTCCGCCTCGACGGCGCCTCGCCCCGCCTCTGGGCCCTCCTCGGGAGCCTGCCCTCCTCGGCAGCCTCCGCCGCCGCCTCGAGGGAGGCGGCACTGTGCCGCTCGCTGGCGCTCGACCCCCGCGACGGGAGGAGCTGGGCGGCGCTGGCGAGGCTCTACGCGGAGACGGAGGGCGACGGAGGCGGCGGCGGCGGCAGCGCCTGCGCCGAGAGGGCCCTGGCCGCTGCCAGGGCCTTCGCGCCCGCCGCCGCCGCCGTGTGGTCCGCCGCGGGCCACGCCGCGGCGTGGAGGTCGAGATCGGAGGCAGAGCGAGAGGGAGGCGGGGGCGGGGCCGAGTCCTCCGCGGCCTCCCTGGCCGCCGCGGACGACGCCTTCGAGCACGCGCTGACCCTGGGCGGCGGCGCCGAGCCGTCGCTCGCGGCCGCCGAG
>Ga0315274_10008325_pt1 | contig 15025 bp, 4 predicted proteins | sample YL17G02_20_MG_FD_203700 | JGI IMG/M metagenome (GOLD analysis project Ga0315274, IMG submission 203700) | Sediment microbial communities from Yellowstone Lake, YNP, Wyoming, USA - YL17G02_20 | ecosystem: Environmental > Aquatic > Freshwater > Lake > Sediment | place: USA: Wyoming | collected... | reverse complement strand
AGGGGGATCGATATTGTGGATGCGGACGGCACGATCCTCGAAAGCTTAAGCTGGTCAACCACCGGATATAATCATGGGGATTACCCTGCTCTCGGCAATGAAAGGTTTTACGACAGGGCTGATATCAGGAAATATGAAGACACGGCTCAATACACGTATGTTCTGGGTTCGGCGGCCAAGGCATATTCCGGATGGAGATGCGACCTTTTCGACAGGGAATTTGCTTTTCTGAGGCCTGCGGCTTCCGGCGGCAATGATTACATTGTGATATACGATAGGGTGAACGCCGGAGATCCCGCTTACCTCAAATACTGGATGATGCATTCGCTGACCCTTCCGGAGGTCAGCGGGACAGAAACGCCGCTGGAAACCGGCATCAGTGACTTTGACGGTGATACCGTGATGATTACAAACGGCAGCGGAAGGCTGTTTCTCAAAAATCTTTTGCCTACCGGCAGAAAGATCACAAGGATCGGCGGCCTTTCGGAAGGGAAGGACTCATGGGTATTCGGAGCGAATTATCCGAGTGATAACCACGACAGGCCATATGGGACGTACCGAATTCAGATACAGCCGGCACTTCAGCAAAATTATGATACATTTCTCAATGTCCTCTATCCGACTTCCTCAACAACTGCCTCGATGCCCCTGACGACAAGAATAGAAACTGCGACAAATAATATGGTCGGCACACTTATCAGTGACCCTTCCATGAACTATATCGCAATGTTCAGTACTGACCCGGCCGGTGCAAGTGTTACGGGGCCGGTCACGTATACCGTCAATCCTATCGCCAACGTGCGCCATTTTCTTTTCAATATGGCGCCTAATACAGCCTATGATGTTGCAATAACCTCGGAAGGCAGGAATATCACTGTCACACCGGGAAGCGGCAATTACCTGTCTTCAGGCCAGGGGATTTTGACCTTTGACAATTCGTGTATCCTGTCAGTAACAAAGGCCGGAACCGGCAGTGGGACGGCTACAAGTAATCCGTCTGGCATCGATTGTGGTTCTGATTGCAGCGAGTCATACAATAGGGGGACCATTGTGACATTAACGGCGGCGCCGGATGCAGGTTCAACCTTTACCGGTTGGTCTGGTGATTGTTCTAACACAGGAGCATGTACTGTCACCATGAATGCAAGCAAGACCGTGACCGCAATATTTCAACTCCAGCCAACGGAGCAATATTCTCTTACCGTGAATAAGACAGGAACAGGAATTGGTACGGTTACGAGTGATCCATCAGGGATCAATTGTGGAGAAGACTGCAATGAGGCATACAATCAGGGAACGAGCGTGACATTGACTGCCACACCAGCATCAGGATCTACCTTTGAGGGTTGGAGCGGAGATGCGGACTGCTCGGATGGAGTGGTGGTAATGGATGCCAATAAGACCTGTACCGCCACCTTCAATCTCCAAGCCGCAGGATACACTTTCACCGTTTCTAAGTCAGGAACAGGAAGTGGCACCGTAACAAGCAGTCCAGCCGGTATCAATTGCGGTTCTGATTGCAGTGAAGCGTATAATGAAGGGACGAATGTCACATTGACTGCCACACCAGCATCCGGTTCAACCTCTACGGGTTGGTTAGGTGGTGGATGTTCAGGAACGGGGACATGTGTAGTAGTGATGGACACCGATATAGAAGTGACAGCAGTTTTTTCAGCCAAACCTCCTGCTATCTCAGTCTCTCCGACCTCTCTTGAGTTCGGAAGTGTAAAAATTGGTAAGAAAATAACAAAAACATTAAAGATTACGAACAATAGTCCAAGAAATCTTATGATAACGCTTTCAGGGTTAGAGGGGACGGATTTTAGCATTCAGGGGAGTAGTAGTGTCACCATCAAGGCCAAAAAGAGTTATAGTTTGAAGGTCCTATGTATGCCGACATTGGGAGGTATAAAGACAGCCCTATTGGAGATTCAATCGAGTGATCCTGATACAGCGCCCCTCGAGGTCTCATTGACAGCAACCCTTCCGGCAACGACCCCTGATATTTCGGTCGCTCAAACTTCCATTGAATTTGGTAGTGTGAAGGTAGGGAAGAAAGTAACAAAGACATTAAAGATTACGAACAATGGTTCAGGAGATCTGGTAATAACGCTTTCTGGGTTAGAGGGGACGGATTTTAGCATTCAGGGGAGTAGTAGTGTCACCATCAAGGCCAAAAAGAGTTACAGTCTGAAGGTCTTATTTACGCCGAAATCTGCGGGATTAGAGACAGCCACCTTGAGGGTGAGTTCGAATGATCCCGATACACCGACACTCGAGATCTCATTGAGTGGGACAGGTTTGTAACTCCGAAAGGAAATTAATATGTTTAGTGGTAATGTTGTCTGTATGCATTAACCACTGGCCGGAGAGAAGGGCGACGTGGAAGTGGGAAGTAGTAAAATATGAGGGTCAGCCCTTTAATCTCGATATTTATTAAATATCCAAAGGCAAGGTCTGACCCTAATTGAAAAAAGATTAGATTAAGAAGGGAAAAGGAAATACTCTATTAGAATTGCCTAACCCCATGTCCCTCCTGACACGGATCACGAGACACGGACACGTTCTTTTAAAAAAATGGCGCAGTAGCCCCTTGATTCTTGGTCTGGCTTCCCGTAATTGATTGAAAATATTAACTATTTGGAACTTAATAAAATAACTGAGACCAAAAAGTTGTTCCTCTTCAATTCTAAATCTCGCCATTTAATTCAACCTTTCAAACGCAAATTAATAAGATAACCTGCCATAAAATCGGGTTCTCGCAAGCATAATTTATTCCCGAAATCAAAAAAAAAGATAATTTTCACAATCTCATTTTTGACTTGACAAAAAAAATATCCTGGATATGCTTAAATCAACGATTTAACAAAGTGTCTCTTCCCTTCCAAAAGGGGGTGGTTGATGGAGGAAGACCTTTAAGATATTCCGCGTAGTAAGATGTTGACCTTTCTTCAGTGTTTCCTATATCCAACCTAACTAAAGCCAAGTTTTTATCACTTTTTCGTTGGCTCTGATGATATCTTCACTGAAATCCCGGAGGTTAGGGGGAAAGGGGGTGGATAGAAAAAGACGTTTCTGCATTGTTTGGCTCGGTTTTCACTTCTCTAAACCAAATAATTGGGGGAGGAGGTGGCATGAAAGTCAAAAAACCTGGCGTTCAAAACGGTGAACTTAGGCTTTGGTGCCTCAAAATAGTCCGAACTGAAACCATTTTGCTGAGCTATTCACCCATGGTTCTGGTTTGGCAAACATGAAAACTTTCCAGGATGGCGGTATAAAAGCTTTCTCAGGCAAAGGGTGGAAGTATGCTTTGATAATAAGCATTCTAATTTCCCGGTTAGGCTGGAGTGTAACAATGGAAGGAACCGCGTATAGAGAAGAAGATCCCGGATTTAAGGAAATAGAAGGTATCATCAGAGTTCTTGCAATAGATGAGGTTGACCATGTAACAGGGAAACAGAAAGGGAAATTTGTCAATTATTTGCAAACTGACGCAGAGGAAAGCTTTATTCTTGAACCGCTCAATGATGTTTCTGTTACGCCGGTTCAGCCCAATACCAAGGTCAGGGTTTTTGGAATCAGAATGGGTAAAAAAATCTTCTACCAAAAAATCATTCCAGTAAGAAAATGAAGGGGCAGTCGTGAGGGAGGTCTTATGGTTCGAAGAAAACTTTTAATACTGATGACGGCTCTCGGTCTAATTCTTTCGATGACAACCATCCTGAGGGCCCTGGAGTCAATCCCTGTGAATCTTGCTGGTCTTTTGCAGACCTTGGCTGTTGATGAAATTGACAGGGCAACGGGTGAGTGGAAAAGCAATCTGGTTCACTATCTGAAAGTAGAAGACGGTGAATGGTACCAGATCGAAGATCCGCAGGGGATATTGGGGACCAGACCTCTCGGGAGGATATTCCTTTCGGGTAAAAGAATACAAAACAAAGTGTACGTGGAGACGGCAAGTATTTTAGCTCCTGATTCAAAAACGGTTGAAACGGTTCCCGAAACCGTGCCAGAAACAGTCGGGGAGCAGAAAACTCTGGTAGCCCTGTTTAACTATCCTGATAAAAAGATTCAGCCTTTTACACTCCAAGAAGTGAAAAATAAAGTAATAAACAATCCAGATTCGGTGGATAATTTTATTAAGGAGAACTCTTATGGCAAGGCGTGGATTAATGCCGATTTTATAGACTGGCAGACCCTTCCCAATAATTCTACCGATTATACAGGCGGCTGAACTGTTGACTTGAAGCTTCTGTATGAAGCTATTGACAAAATCGATCCGATAGCTGATTTTCGAAACTATTCGAGACTTATCTTCATTTATGTCGACAGTCCTGCCAATAATTTATGCGGCCTTGGAAGCATAGGGAAGTGGTCTTTTAATTCTTCCAGCCATGGAAACTTTACTGCCTCTTTTGCGATGATAAACGATACATGTTTCGCAAGTGGTGCAATTTCTCATGAGTTTGGTCACAATCTTGGCTTCTGGCATGCCTCTTCTATTCTAAGCATTCCGGAGAGTTTGGTGGATCCAACTTATGCCGGCGGCTCCTGGACAGAATATGGTGATTTGGATGATACCATGGGGTCATCAAATGGTTATAGGCATTATTCCTCTATCTGGAAATCACAGGCCCAGTGGATAGAGACTGCTCAAATTCATGACGTGACTACTTCTGGTGAGTATGTTCTTGACCAAGTTGAGCTTCTATCAACTGGTGTAAAGGCATTAAGAATCCGCTTGGGTAACGACAAAAATGGCGATGACTTTTATTACTGGATTGAATACAGGAACAATCTTGGTACATTTGATAAACAGGATGTGGTTCAGGTACGAACGCAATCGAGTGGCACATATTCGGGCGGAGCATGGAGTGATAATACCTTAATATTTAATAACTTTTCAATTGGAGGATCGATTTCTGGCCGGGTGACTCAAGATTTAGACGGAGCAGCAATAGAGAAACTCGGTATTGTCGTCCGCGATGCCAGTTTGAACTGGGTGACATCCACTTCGACAGATTCCTCAGGCCACTACAGGGTGAGTGGGCTTCCGGCAGGGAGCTATTATGTGGGGACCTATAATGATCTGGGTTACATCGATGAGTATTACAACAACGTGACTACTCAAAGTGCTGCTACCCAGGTTAGTGTGATCCTAGGGTCTAGTACCCCAAACATTGACTTTGGCCTGACCCCCGGAGGGTCGATTTCAGGAAGGGTGACTAAAGATACTGATGGAACAGGGATACAGGGTGTCTGGATCTGGATCTATGACACCACTTGGCAATGGGTGAATCCGAGCCAGACTGATTCCTCTGGTAGCTATACCGTAAGTAAGCTTCCGGCAGGGAGCTATTATGTGGGGACCTATAATGATCTGGGTTACATCGATGAGTATTACAACAACGTGACTACTCAAAGTGCTGCTACCCAGGTTAGTGTGATCCTAGGGTCTAGTACCCCAAACATTGACTTTGGCCTGACCCCCGGAGGGTCGATTTCAGGAAGGGTGACTAAAGATACTGATGGAACAGGGATACAGGGTGTCTGGATCTGGATCTATGACACCACTTGGCAATGGGTGAATCCGAGCCAGACTGATTCCTCTGGTAGCTATACCGTAAGTAAGCTTCCGGCAGGGAGCTATTATGTGGGGACCTATAATGATCTGGGTTACATCGATGAGTATTACAACAACGTGACTACTCAAAGTGCTGCTACCCAGGTTAGTGTGATCCTAGGGTCTAGTACCCCAAACATTGACTTTGGCCTGACCCCCGGAGGGTCGATTTCAGGAAGGGTGACTAAGGATACTGACGGAACAGGGATACAGGGTGTCTGGATCACTATCTATGACACCACTGGGCAATGGGTGCAACAGAGCCAGACTGATTCTTCTGGTAACTACACTGTAACTAAGCTTCCGGCAGGGAGCTATTATGTGGGGACCTATAATGATCTGGGTTACATCGATGAGTATTACAACAACGTGACTACTCAAAGTGCTGCTACCCAGGTTAGTGTGATCCTAGGGTCTAGTACCCCAAACATTGACTTTGGCCTGACCCCCGGAGGGTCGATTTCAGGAAGGGTGACTAAAGATACTGATGGAACAGGGATACAGGGTGTCTGGATCTGGATCTATGACACCACTTGGCAATGGGTGAATCCGAGCCAGACTGATTCTTCTGGTAGCTATACCGTAAGTAAGCTTCCGGCAGGGAGCTATTATGTGGGGACCTCAAATGATCTGGGTTACATCAATGAGTATTACAACAACGTGACTACTTCAAGTGCTGCTACGCAGGTTAGCGTGGTCTTAGGGTCTAGTACCCCAAACATTGACTTTGGCCTGACCCTCGGAGGGTCGATCTCGGGAAGGGTGACTAAGGATACTGACGGAACAGGGATACAGGGTGTCTGGATCACTATCTATGACACCACTGGGCAATGGGTGAATCCGAGCCAGACTGATTCTTCTGGTAACTACACTGTAACTAAGCTTCCGGCAGGGAGCTATTATGTGGGGACCTATAATGATCTGGGTTACATCGATGAGTATTACAACAACGTGACTACTTCAAGTGCTGCTACGCAGGTTAGCGTGGTCTTAGGGTCTAGTACCCCAAACATTGACTTTGGCCTGACCCTCGGAGGGTCGATCTCGGGAAGGGTGACTAAGGATACTGACGGAACAGGGATACAGGGTGTCTGGATCACTATCTATGACACCACTGGGCAATGGGTGCAACAGAGCCAGACTGATTCTTCTGGTAACTACACTGTAACTAAGCTTCCGGCAGGGAGCTATTATGTGGGGACCTATAATGATCTGGGTTACATCAATGAGTATTACAACAACGTGACTACTCAAAGTGCTGCTACCCAGGTTAGTGTGATCCTAGGGTCTAGTACCCCAAACATTGACTTTGGCCTGACCCTCGGAGGGTCGATCTGGAGTCAAGCAGTAAAGGACTCCAGCGCTATACAACCGCAGAACGTTGGTATCCATATCCTTGAGGGCAGTTTAAATTCCGACCGGATCACTCCGACTGAGTCTGGTGCCAACTACCTCATGAGAAGCTGTCCAACACCAAGTCGTTACCTTACAACCTCTAACAATAAAAGCTATTTAATTCCAGGCGGGAATGCTACTACCTCGAATGATGGAGTCGATGTAGGTAAGGCATTTCATGATCCTTATAGGGGGGTAAAAATAGAGGTACTTGAAAAGATGGGAAATGGATCAGAGTCGAAGGCAAAACTAAAGGTTACTCTATCTGGTGTGAACATAAATCCAGAGGAGAATCTGGATTTAGGCAGTATCCGCGTTAAAAATTCGTCTTCAGGTTTGGTTAGAGTTACAAATAATTCGGTTACCCCGCTTGCAATTGGTGTACTATCTATCGGTGGGAGGGATCCCGGCCTCTTTAGTATCATAACGGATGGTTGTTCCAATAAGAATCTTGTACAAAATGCACCTTGTGATGTGACGATATCTTTTTCACCAGATTCGGAAGGTGACAAATTTGGGGTTTTGATTGTCCCGAATAGTGACGATATAAGGCCTAAGGCTTCAATTAGCCTCTATGGAATAGGCACCAGTGAAAGCGTCACGATCCCCAATACCCCTACTGGCCCCACGAAGGGGGTTACAGGAGCAAGTTACAACTACTCAACCTGGGGTTCTTCATCGAATCTAGGCCATTCAGTAGAGTATCAGTTTGACTGGAAGGGGGATGGATCGGATCTTTCCGCTTGGGGGTCTCCTACTCAAACAAAAACATGGACAGTCCCTGGTGTCTATAATGTAAGGGCAAGGGCTCGGTGTAAAAGTGATACCACTGTGGTCTCCGAGTGGTCTGGCACTCTTTCTGTTAATATCATTAGTAACCCCACCCTCACCGTATTAAAGTCAGGGACAGGGAGTGGCACGGTCACCAGCAGTCCAGCAGGTATCAATTGTGGTTCTGATTGCAGTGAATCATACGATCAGGGGACCAGTGTCACATTGACTGCCACGCCAGCATCAGGATCGATCTTTGGAGGCTGGTCAGGAGCCTGTTCAGGAACAGGGACATGTGTAGTAATCATGAATGCCGATATAGCAGTGACAGCAGCCTTTTCAGCAGGACCTCCTGATATCTCAGTCTCTCCGAGTTCTCTTGACTTCGGAAGTGTCAAGTCAGGGAAGAAAACAACGAAGACATTAAAGATTATGAACAATGGCTCAGGAAATCTGGTGATAACGCTTTCAGGGTTAGAGGGCACAGAGTTTAGCATCCAGGGGAGTAGTACTGTCACTATCAAGGCCAAAAAGAGCTACAGTCTGAAGGTTCTATGCACGCCGACATCGGGAGGCTTAAAGACAACTACATTGAAGATAGACTCGAATGATCCCGATACACCGACACTCGAGATCTCATTGACAGCAGCCCTTCCGGCAACGACCCCTGACATTTCAATCGCTCAAACTTCCATTGAATTTGGTAGTGTGAAGGTAGGGAAGAAAGGAACGAAGACATTAAAGATTACGAACAATGGCACAGGAGATCTTGTGATAACGCTTTCCGGGTTAGAGGGGACAGATTTTAGCATCCAGGGGAGGAGTAGTGTCACCATCAAGGCCAAAAAGAGTTATAGTCTGAAAGTCCTATTTACTCCGAAATCCGCAGGATTAGAGACAGCCAACTTGGAGCTGAGCTCGAATGATCCCGATACACCGACACTCGAGATCTCATTGAGTGGGACAGGTCAGTAGGGAGGCCAAAGGTCTAAGAAAGTACAACAATATCCAGTTGCAAAACCCAAGGCAGGGTCAGAAATGACTCTGCCTTTTTTATCTTTCAGCCTTCATTATGCTTGCCTTCATCCCTCTTCAATCCTCCGATGCTATTACAATTGGAGATTCATAGGCGAAGGTTTCAAATCGACCTTTTGCCCGGCATGATCTCGGAAAAAAAGGACTTCTTCCTGAAATGTTTTTTTTGCATTTTTATCCCTCAATACAACAGTTCAACCCGCAATCGATGATTTTGGTTGACTATCTTTCAGGTCTTGACCTTATTGAATTACCTGTTTGACGAATCCAACATCTTCTGATATAGATATTACTCGAAGTGGCTCACCCGAAAAAGCCAGGAAATATGAATTTTCCCTTGACGAATGAGTAATGAAAAAGGGTTCTCCTGCGACCATTTCCGAGGGTGCAGTGATGGGAAAAATACTCTTTAATACCTTCTTTATTTTAATATTTACCATGTCTTTCCCGTTTATTGCCCTTTCAGACGAAATTTATGAATTTGAAAGGATGTGGCCTGTATCAGAGCAGCCGTGGTATTTTTATCGTCCTAATGGCATGGCCATAGACAACAGCGGCTATGTGTATGTCGCTGACACATACAATCGCCGAATCCAGAAGTTTACATCAGAGGGGGAGTTTATCACCAAATGGGGGAGTTGGGGCGGTGGAGATGGTCAGTTCAATTTCCCTTGTGGCATCGCCGTAGACAGCAGCGGTTATGTCTATGTGGCTGATACATATAATCACCGCATCGAGAAGTTTACCCCAAACGGGCAATTTATAACCAAATGGGGAAGTGAGGGCAGCGGAGACGGTCAGTTTGATACATCTTGGGCCATCGCCATAGACAGCAGCGGTTATGTCTATGTCGCTGACTCAGGGAATAACCGCATTCAGAAGTTTACGTCAAACGGTCAGTTCATTGCTAAATGGGGAAACTCGGGTAGCGGAGATGGCCAGTTTTTCAACCCTTCAAGCATCGCCGTAGACAGCAGCGGTTATGTCTATGTCGCTGACTCAGGGAATAACCGCATTCAGAAGTTTACGTCAAACGGTCAGTTCATTGCTAAATGGGGAAACTCGGGTAGCGGAGATGGCCAGTTTTTCAACCCTTCAAGCATCGCCGTAGACAGCAGTGGTTATGTCTATGTCGCTACCACAGGTAATGCCCGTATCCAGAAATTTACCTCAGATGGCCAGTTCATTGCTAAATGGGGAAACTCGGGCAGTGGAGATGGTCAGTTTAATTCGCCTTCTGGCGTAGCCGTAGACAACAGCGGTAATGTCTATGTCGCTGACTCAGGGAATAACCGCATTCAGAAGTTTACGTCAAGCGGTCAGTTTATTGCTAAATGGGGAAACTCGGGCAGTGGAGATGGTCAGTTTGATTCGCCTTGTGGCGTAGCAGTAGACAGCAGCGATAATGTCTATGTCGCTGACTCAGGGAAAAACCGCATTCAGAAGTTTACCTCAAACGGTCAGTTTATCACCAAATGGGGAAGTTGGGGCAATGGAGATGGTCAGTTTAATTCGCCTTCTGGCATCGCCGTAGACAGCAGCGGTAATGTCTATGTCGCTAACACAAGTAATGGCCGTATCCAGAAGTTTACTTCAAACGGTCAGTTTATTGCTAAATGGGGAAACTCGGGCAGCGGAGATGGTCAGTTTAATTTGCCTTATGGCATAGCCGTAGACAGCAGCGGTAATGTCTATGTCGCTGACTCAGGGAATAACCGGATTCAGAAGTTTACGTCAAACGGTCAGTTCATTGCTAAATGGGGAAACTCGGGTAGCGGAGATGGTCAGTTTAATTTCCCTTGTAGCATCGCCATAGACAGCAGCGGTAATGTGTATGTTGCTGACATGGAAAATCACCGCATCCAGAAGTTTACATCAAACGGGCAGTTTATCACCAAATGGGGAAGTGAGGGTAGCGGAGACGGTCAGTTTGATAACCCTTGGGGCATCGCCGTAGACAGCAGCGGTTATGTCTATGTGGCTGACTCAGGCAATAGCCGTACCCAGAAATTTACATTAGATGGCCAATTTATTGCTAAATGGGGGAGTTGGGGCGGTGGAGATGGTCAGTTTAATTTCCCTTGTGGCATCGCCGTAGACAGCAGCGGTAATGTCTACGTTGCTGACGGAAGGAATTATAGCATTCAGAAATTTACCTCAAACGGTCAATTTGTCACCAAATGGGGAAGTATTGGCAGTAATGCAGGTGAATTTAGCTTTCCAGTGGGAATTGCCATAAGTTCAGATGGCAGGGTTTATGTCGCTGATACTGGCAATCACCGCATTCAGGTATTTAAACAAGCTTTATCTATAACTGAAACTGTCTCCCCACCTAATATGCCCAGTGGTCCAGCCAGCGGGAGGACAGGTGTAACCTACAATTATTCAACCGGAGGCTCCTCCTCAAGTCTTGGTCACGCGGTGGAATACCAATTCGACTGGAAGGGGGATGGTTCTGAACTTTCTTCCTGGGGATCTACTTCCCAATCCAAGACCTGGAATATCTCTGGTATAAATGGTGTCAGGGCAAGAGCCCGATGTTCACAAGATGTTTCTGTTGTATCGGGTTGGTCAGATGTTCTATATGTAAGCATAAGCATTCCTGATATTTTGGTGACTCCACTGACTTATGACTTTGGAAATGTGGAGGTGAAAAAGAGCAAGACAGCTTCCTTCAAAGTTAAAAACAATGGTAAGGCTGATCTCTTGATATCGATATCGATTACAGGTGCGGATGTGTCTATGTTTACAATTACGAGTGGTGGTGGGAACAAGACAATCAAGCCAAACAAAACCTTGACCATTAAGGTGTTGTTTAAACCTACATCAGCAGGGCTAAAGAGTTCTACCTTGGGGATAACTTCCAATGATCCCGATACACCAACGATTGACATCCCATTGACTGGGACTGCACCCTTTTCGGCAAAGACCCCCGATATTTCAGTTGCTCAAACTCCTATTGAATTTGGGAGTATAAAGGTAGGGAAGAAGGCAACGAAGACATTAAAGATTACGAACAATGGTGCAGGAGATCTTTTTATAACGCTTTCAGGATTAGAGGGGACAGGTTTTAGCATTCAGGGGAGCAGTGGTGTCACCATCAAGGCCAAAAAGAGTTACAGTCTGAAGGTGCTATTTACGCCGAAATCCGTAGGATTAGAGACAGCTACCTTGAAGATAGTCTCGAATGATCCCGATACGCTGACACTCAATATCCCATTGAGTGGGACAGGTCAGTAGTGTCATTATGGAAAGAATGATCAAATATGAAAAATTGTTCTTAAGTTACTTATTTTAGTTTAGTGATCTTCAATCAAGAAACTGGCGGGTGATATAAGTGGTGGTCTCGTAAAAGCTCAAAAAACAAAGAAAATGTCATGCTGAACTTGGTTCAGCATCTCAAAAGTTCTTTTATTCCTTTGGGAGAAGCACCTTCCATCCCATCCCTGCCTACCACAGGCAGGCACAGGAGGGGGTTTTTAGGTGCGGGCTTTGAATAAATAATTTTTGGGGTTGTTGTGATGTCAAAAAGTCTAATTAACATTTTCTTCATTTTGATACTCTTCCTCTCTTTCCCATTTATTGCCTTTTCAGAGGAAATCTATGAATTTGAAAGGATGTGGCCTGTATTAGAACAACCGTGGTATTTCAATACCCCTCTTGGCATAGCCCTGGATAGCAACGGTAACGTCTATGTCGCTGACAGAGGCAATGATCGCATCCAGAAATTTACATCGACCGGTCAGTTTATAACTAAATGGGGAAGTAGGGGGGGCAGAGACGCTCAATTTTTGGGCCCTGGGGGTATAGCTATCGACAACGATAGCAATGTCTATGTCGCTGACTCATTCAATCACCGCATCCAAAAATTTACGTCGAATGGGGAATTTGTGACTAACTTTGGAAGTTTTGGCAGCGGAGATGGAGAGTTTATGATTCCTTTCGGCGTGGCTATAGACAGCAGCGGCCATTTCTATGTCACCGACACATGGAATCACCGCATCCAGAAGTTTAAAAGCAATGGAGAATTTGTCGCCAAATGGGGAAGTGAAGGCAGTGGAGACGGGCAGTTTGATAAGCCACAAGGCATAGCCATAGATGGTAACGGCAATGTCTATGTCGCTGATACATATAATGACCGTATCCAGAAATTTACGTCGAATGGCCAGTTCATTGCCAAATGGGGAAGAAGTGGCAAAGGGATCGGTCAGTTTTCGGAGCCTGGGGGCATAGTTATAGACGGCAGTGGCAATGTCTATGTGGCTGACACATTCAATGACCGCATTCAGAAGTTTACATCCGATGGACAATTTATCATAAAGTGGGGAAGTTTTGGCAACGGAGACGGTCAATTTTTATTGCATGGGGGTATAGCTATAGACAGCAATAGCAATGTCTACGTCGCTGACACATACAATAACCGCATCCAGAAGTTCATGGCAGAAGGACGGTTCATTACTAAATGGGGAAGTGGGGGCAGCGGAGACGGTCGGTTTAATGAGCCTTCTGGGATAGCCATAGATGGTAGCGCTAACGTCTATGTCACCGATACTTGGAATGACCGTATCCAGAAATTTACGTCGAATGGCAAGTTCGTTGCTAAATGGGGAAGTAGCGGTCTCGGAGATGGAGAATTTGCACTTCCTTATGACATAGCCATAGACGGAAGTGGTAATATCTATATCGCTGACACATATAATACCCACATCCAGAAGTTTACGCCAAAAGGGGTATTCATTGCTAAATGGGGAAGTTTTGGCAGCGGAGATGGAGAATTTAAGACCCCTTCTGGCATAGACATAGAGGCGAGCGGTAATGTCTATGTTGCTGATACAGAAAATCACCGCATCCAGAAGTTTACTTCAAACGGCCAATTTCTGACCAAATGGGGAAGTGCGGGCGACGGAGACGGTCAGTTTAATAAGCCTGCGGACATAGCCGTTGGCAGCAACGGTAATGTCTATGTTGCTGACACAGAGAATCATCGCATCCAGAAGTTTACATCCGATGGGGAGTTTGTCAGCAAATGGGGGAGTAGGAGCAGTGCAGATGGGCAGTTTAACACCCCACAAGGTATAGCCGTTGATAGCAACGGCTACATCTATGTTGCTGACACATACAATCAGCGCACCCAGAAGTTTACATCCAATGGGGAGTTTGTCACCAAATGGGGAAGCCTTGGCAGCAACCCAGGTGAATTTTCTTTTCCAATGGGAATTGCAGTGAGTTTAGAGGGCAAGATTTATGTTTCTGATTCCGGTAACAATCGTATCCAGGTATTCAAGCAAGCATCCTCTGTTCCAAGTAATAAAGCCATAAAGGCTATCGTGGTAGCTGGGAGTGGTCCCTATAAGGGGAACAACCTCTGGGATGCAACCGAGATGAATGCGAACTTTGCCTTTCGTGTATTGACCTATCAGGGATACACCAATGACACGATTTATTATCTCTCTTCAGACAGGAATCTCGATCTTAACGGTGATGGCATCCCTGATGTGGATGGAGATGCAACGAATAGCAATCTTCAGAGTGCGATTACCCAGTGGGCAAAGGATGCTGAAAGCCTTGTGGTCTACCTGACAGGCCATGGAGGGGATGGGACATTTAGGATGTCAGAGACAGAGATCCTCAGAGCCGAAGACCTTGCTTTATGGTTGAATGAACTGCAGGAGACGATGCAGGGATTAGTTACTATCGTCTACGATGCCTGTGAATCAGGAAGCTTTGTATCGAAGCTTGTGCCCCCGTCAGGAAAGCAGAGAATCCTCATCGCCAGTACATCCCCTGGGGAACCTGCCTATTTTCTGAGCCAGGGGGCGCTGTCCTTTTCCTACCCCTTTTGGAGCCAGATCTTTGGGGGTGCAAAGATCTATGATGCCTATGTTGTGGGAAAGGACGTTATAGGGGTAGCGGTGGGTGCAGGGAAGTCCCAGAACCCGCAGATAGACGACAATGGCAATGGCATAGGCAATGAGAAAACAGATGGGGATGTGGCAAGGGATAAAAACATCGGCAAAGGGTTCATCATAGCTGGAGATATTCCCTCCATCAGCACCATCAGTCAGGATCAGGTACTGAATGGCCAGATCTCAGCGACCATCACAGTAGAGGTAGTGACAACAGGGAGAATAACGAGGGTGTGGGCCATTGTTCACAGCCCTGACTTTACTACCACGCCGGACAATCCAATCACAAATCTTC
>Ga0315274_10008324_pt1 | contig 15026 bp, 11 predicted proteins | sample YL17G02_20_MG_FD_203700 | JGI IMG/M metagenome (GOLD analysis project Ga0315274, IMG submission 203700) | Sediment microbial communities from Yellowstone Lake, YNP, Wyoming, USA - YL17G02_20 | ecosystem: Environmental > Aquatic > Freshwater > Lake > Sediment | place: USA: Wyoming | collected... | reverse complement strand
CATCTGTCACAACGCCCTGCAACGCGCCGCTCTGGCCCGGAAGCCCACGATCACACGGGCGTTGCTCGAGGAGGTTGAATAGCCCGCTTGCGGCCGAACGGCCGAAGGGTCATTCAGATAAACTGGCAGCTGACGATAAATCCAAAAAAGGGCCCAACACCACCCCTTCTGCACGATTCGCATTGTCAGCTGCCAGTTTTTACTTTCCTCCGCTTCCGTCCTTCTTGCAAGGGGTTTGAGTCATGGAGACTTCCCACCCGGAACGTCCCGCCACGCTGAGCAAGACGGCTCTCCGTCGCAACTGCCTAGCCTCGGAAAGGCCGAAAGCCAGCTCCCGAATCCCCCCGGACGGAAACGCCGAGGGGATTGACGAGATCCTGTTCGGGCTTGATGCCGAAGCCGAGCAAGTCGGGCAGGACAAGGCGCGTTGACGCGGGAGCCGCCGCGTCCGACCCGCCCAGCGCCGCTCTGCCGACGGCACGGCCTCCTCCCCCCGAGAGAGGGGCGGGCTGTCGGATCCCGCGCAAGGCGCCGGTCGTCTCTCACCTTCGCTTCTTGACCAGTGTTTCCGGTTCGACCCCGAAAACGTCGGCGAGGGCCCACAGGGCCGTTTGCCACGGCTCCTCGCGCTCGCTCTCCCAGGCGCCGACCCGGATGGCGCTTGCCTTGACACCGCGAGTGCGAAGTTGATCTGCCAGATCGGACTGAGTCCAGCCGCGGGAGGTTCGGTGTATCCTCAACTGGGTCCCATCCAATCGGGGCATGGCGGTTTCCTTTCTCCGCTGGTCTTACACGATCCGAGATGCGGGGGCTCCGGGGGGGAAGACGGGATCGGGACGGGGACGCCACCGTGTTGAACAAGCTGTGCATAACATCTGCATTTCGGGCTCCGGGATCGGGCAAAACACCCCGTCATTGGGCCACTATCAGGGCCGGCAACGCTGCCATCGCGGCACAACGAGCGGGCGTTGCGCGTTGCGAAAAGCGCCCCTGCGGTCGGTGCGCATCTCTGATTTATCAGAACTTAGGGAAACGTCCTGGGGATGCTGCTCAACGGTGCAACCCGATTCTCCGGCATGGCCTCCGTGCTCAGGCGTCAGCGACGAGGGAAAACCGAGTTTGCCACAGATGGGCGCGAGGCGTGTGCATAGCTTGTGCATAACTCCCCCTCGCCATCGCGAACAAGGCCGATTCTCCGGGGGAAAAGGCGAATTCCAGGTCCTGGAGGGACCGCCGCCAAGGCGCCGCAGCCGGCCGTCTGCCTCTTTCGGCCTTCCACGCCAAGCAAGCGTCTTAGTCCAGGGGCGGAAAAGCGCCACAGCATGCTCCTCGGGCGTCTCGGACTCCGCGTGGAACCGCAGGGTCTCGGCTGCAAGGAGGGCAAGCAGACAGAGCCGCCTGTCCAAGATCGCTTCCAGCCCGGCGGTCTTCCCTCGGCGCGGAAAGCGTTTACTCGGACGGGGCCGCGTCCGAGGATGGGGCTCCGTCTTCGGGCGTCTCGGAATCGGCGTCGCGGTCTTCCTCGATCCGTACGACGCTGGTCAGGAGGTCGTTCTCCGCGAGCGAGATCAGGCGCACTCCCTGGGTAGCCCGGCCGATGACGCGCACGTCTTTGAGCGACGCCCGGACCGTCATGCCGCTCTGGGTGATCATCATCAGCTCGTCCCGGTCGATGACGTCGAGAATGCCGATCACTTTGCCGTTGCGGGCCGTCGTCTTGATGTTGATGACGCCGATCCCGCCGCGCCGGGTCAGCCGGTAGTCTTCAATGGCGGAGCGTTTGCCGTAACCCCGTTCGCAGACGGTCAGAATCGTCGTACCGGGACGCGCGAGACACATGCCGACGACCTCGTCGTCGCCGCGCAAGGTGACGCCCCGCACTCCTCCAACGTCCCGGCCCATGGGGCGAACTCCCGACTCGTGGAACCTGACGGCCATTCCGTTGCGCGTGCCGATGAAGACCTCGCTGTGCCCGTCGGACATCAACGCTTGGCTCAGGCTGTCCCCTTCGGCCAGTTTCACGGCCTTGATGCCCGCCTTGCGCGGATTTGAATAGAGGGACAGCGTGTTCTTGATGACTTGGCCGCGGGTGGTGACGAAGATCAAGTAGTGGTCCTCGTCGAACTGGCGCACGGGCGCCATGGCCCCGATTTTCTCCCCGCTTTCGATCTGCAGGAGGTTGACGATCGGGCGTCCGCGCGTGGCGCGTCCCCCTTGGGGGAGTTCATAGATCTTCAGCCAGTACGCCTTCCCCCGGTCGGTGAAGAACATCATGTAGTCGTGGGTCGTGCCGACGAAGAGATGCTCGACCCAGTCCTCTTCCTTCATCGTGGCCCCTTGCACGCCCTTGCCGCCCCGCCGCTGACTGCGGTAGAGGTCCGAGGGGGTGCGCTTGATGTAGCCCGAGTGGGTGATCGTGACGATCATGCGCTCCTCGGCGATCAGATCCTCGATCGTCAGGTCGGCCGAGCTGTCGAGGATCTCGGTGCGGCGCGGGTCGGCGAACTTCCTCTTCACTTCTTCGAGCTCCTCGCCGATGATTTCGAGGACTCGGGCGGGGGTGTCGAGAATGAAGCGCAGATTCTTGATCAGCGCCTTCAGTTCCTTGTACTCCTCCTCGAGCTTCTCGCGTTCGAGGCCCGTGAGGCGGCGCAACGGCATGTCGAGGATGGCGGTCGCCTGCGCCTCGCTCAGCTCGAAAGTCTCCATCAACTTCAGGCGCGCCCTCTCGACCGACTCGGCGCGACGGATGACCTCCACGACGTCGTCGATGTGGTTGACGGCGATGCGAAGGCCTTCGACGATGTGCAGCCGCGCTTCGGCCTTCGCCAGGTCGAAGCGCGTGCGCCGCACGATCACCTCGCGGCGATGATCCAGGAAGCGTTGCAGAATCTGTTTGAGGGAAAGGTAGCGGGGGCGGTTGTTGACGAGGGCGAGTTGGATCACGCCGTAGGTGGCTTGGAGTTGGGTTTGCTTGAAGAGCTGGTTGATGATGACTTCGGCGTTGTCGCCGCGACGCAGTTCCATGACCACGCGCATGCCGTCGCGGTCGGACTCGTCGCGAATCTCCGAGATGCCGGTGAGTTTCTTGTCGCGCATCTGGGCCGCGATATCCTCGACGAGACGGGCCTTGTTGACCTGGTAGGGGAGCTCGGTCACAACGATGGCCTCGCGATTCCCCTTGAGCTGCTCGGTCTGCACGCGAGCGCGGAGCACGAGACGCCCCCGACCGGTTCTGTACGCGTCAGCGATGCCGCTGCGGCCGTAGATGTATCCGCCGGTGGGGAAGTCCGGGCCGGGCAGCGCCTGCATCAGGTCCTCGAGAGCGGCGTCCGGCTTCTTGAGCAGAATCTGGAGCGCGTCGATCACCTCGCCGAGATTGTGGGGGGGGATGTTGGTGGCCATTCCGACGGCTATCCCGGTCGCGCCGTTGACGAGAAGATTGGGAAAGGCGGCGGGCAGGACGGTGGGCTCGAACTCCTTGTCGTCGTAGTTCGGCTCGAAGTCGACGGTGTCCTTGTCGATGTCATCGAGGAGGAGTTCGCAGATGGGCGCCATGCGGGCCTCGGTGTACCGCATGGCCGCGGGGGCGTCGCCGTCGACGGAGCCGAAGTTCCCCTGGCCGTCGATCAGGATGGCGCGCATGGAGAAGTCCTGACTCATGCGCACGAGGGCGTCGTAGATCGCCACGTCTCCGTGGGGGTGGTACTTGCCCATCGTTTCGCCCACGATGCGGGCGCTCTTGAGGTAGGGGCGGTTGTGGAGGAGGTTCAGGTCGCGCATGGCGTAGATGATGCGCCGGTGGACCGGCTTGAGCCCGTCTCGCACGTCGGGCAGCGCGCGCCCCTTGATCACGCTCATGGCGTAATCAATGAAGGAGTTCTTCATCTCGTCCTCAATGGGCTGAGGAATGATCTGTTCTCGGTTCATCTCCTGCATGGCGCGACTCCTGTCGAACAACCTTCATTAGGGTTTGCCCCCTTGCCCCCCGCAGAGTGGCTATCACTCGGCTGCCGGGCGGACCCTTCCCGTCAGTTATCAGAAGAGCGTGGCCTGTTTCCGGCAGGTCCGAGGCGTTCCCGGTGACGATGTACCTTCCCAAGGATCCCTTGGTCTGGTATTCCGCGGGGTCGAGCTTCGCGAAGAAGAGAGGGAAGACGTACGCTTCTTTCGAGCCGCAACAGAGCGTTATATGGTCAGAGGGGCCGGCCTCTGCCTCGGCCGCCGCGATGGCCTGCTTAAACCCGTACTGGAAGGAGTCGCGCGAGAGCAGACGGTAATCGCCGAAATAGGATCTCAGGAAGTGGACCGCGTTCAGACACAAAGCGACGGCGACGAGGCCGACGGCCGCCGAGCCGGCGTGCCGCGCCTTCGAGAAGAGGAACGCGCAGAACGCAACGATGCCCGAGGCGGCGACGATCTCGAGAAAGGGAAACGCGCCGATGGCGCGCAACGAGTGCGGCATGTCCCCGAGCGTCAGGGCCGGCGGCACAATGCCAAGAAGATAGAACAAGGCCGGCGCGAGACGGCGCTTCTCACGTGTATGAAGAGCCACCCCGAGGCCAACGAGCGCGAACGGCAGCAGCACGACCAGCAACTGCCCGAAACCCGGAAGGAGGTGCCTGGGGTTCGGGTCGCCGCTGAAGAACAGGAAACCCGGCGTCAGATGGTAGCAGTAATTGAGAGCGAACTGGAGAAGCGGCCTGGAAGCGTTGAAGACCGAGATGTCGTGGAACCGGGCGTTGCCCCCGCCCCAGAAAAAGGCGTGGTAAGCGGGCAATGCCAGCGCGAGGAAGAGCGCCGCCGCCGCCGGCGCGTGCACCCGGGCCCGGCGGTTCGACCTCAAGACAGCCACGAGATCCTCTCGATACAAGAGCAGAAGACACAGGACCATGACGGGCACAACGAGCTTGGCGACGGAATAGCTATGCAGTGAAAGGCCGAAGGCCAACCCGCACGGAACGCCGAATCTGCAGTCCTTCAAGGACCTCAGGAAAAGGAAGCATCCGAGAGTCGCAAACAGCGGGAGAAGAATCCCCCGGAACGCGATGCGGCTGAAGGACAGGCCCCAGGGAGAACAAGCCACAAGGAAGGCCGCAAGGAAAGCCTCGCGCTTGCCGAGCCACTCGCGGACCAGCAAGAAGGTGGTCAAGACGACGCCCGCGCCGGCCAAGGCCGCCACGAGGCGCGTGGAGAAAACCGAGAGACCGAAAAGCGCCACGATCGGCACGGTCAGATAGGTGTAGAGCGCCTCAACGCGGTCGATGTTGTGATGGTTCATGAGGAGAGGCATCTTCTCGCCGTGGATGTTCCGGCCCGTCTTGAGGATGCTGAAGGCGTCGCAGCCGTTCGCCGCCTCGTCGCAGAACAACCCGTCGGGCAGGCTCTCCAGGTCGTAGACCCGCACGGCAAGCGCCAGGAGCACAAGGAGCGCCAGCGTGAACCAGCTCATCAGGGCTCTCTTTTTGGACGTCTTCATTGCTTCGCCGTCAACAGGAAAACCCCGCCGATCAAATCGAGGCGCCCTAGATGTCCAGATTCCTCACTTCCGGCGCGTGTTTCTGGATGAAGGCGCGCCGCTGGACGACGTCCTCGCCCATGAGCGTCGTGAACATGAGGTCGGCGGCGACGGCGTCCTCGTGGGTGACCTGAAGGAGGGTGCGGCGGGCGGGATCCATGGTGGTTTCCCAAAGCTGCCCGGCGTTCATCTCGCCCAGACCCTTGTAACGCTGAATCGTGACGCCCTGCGAGCCGACGGCGCGGACTTTCTCGGCCGCTTCGATCAGGGAGTGAGCCTGGGTCGGGGCCTGTTTCGAGCGGATCGTGTAGACGCAGTCGGGCCGGCCGATCTCGTGGAGGGGCGTGGCGGAGTAGTAACGCGTGTCGAAGCCCATCCGCTCCAGGGTCTCGAGTATCGCGCGCACTTGGGGACCTTCGGGGAACTCGATGACGTCGTGGGTCGGTTTGGCTTCCTCTTCTTCGCTGTCCTGCTCGACGGACTCGTCTTCGATCAGGTCCAGTTGCCTGCCCGCGACGTCCGCGCCGGCTCGGTCGAGGTGCTCTTTCTCCCGTTCCGCGCGTTTCTCCGCCGCGGTCGCGTCGAGCCGGATCATCTGTTCCGCGTATTCCTTGTCGCTGAAGGCGTAGATCGGTTCGTCCTCTCCGGGGATGTTGATTTGGTAGCGCGGGAGGCGTCCTTTCTCATTGCGAAGCCCGATGAACTTCTGCAGGTCGATCCCCTTTCGCTGGAGAACGCGATCCAGAGCCTGGAGATCGAGGACCGCGTCGACGAACGCGCGCAGTTGCTTCTTGTCGAGGGTCCTTGGCTGCGCCCCCTTTTCCTGCGCTCCGTTGGCGATCTCGAACTCGACGGTGTCGATCCCCAGGTTGAGGAGATAGCGATGCATCTCCTCTTCCTTGCCGATGTACTGGGAGACTTTGCCCTTCTTCACTCTGTAGAGCGGCGGCTGGGCGATGTAGATGTGTCCGCCATCGATGAGCTCCCCCATCTGGCGGTAGAAGAAGGTCAGGAGCAGCGTGCGGATGTGCGCGCCGTCGACGTCGGCGTCGGTCATGATGATGAGTTTGCTGTAGCGGAGTCTGGAGATGTCAAAGTGGTCTTTGCCGATGCCGGTGCCGATGGCCGTGATCATGGTGCGGATCTCGTTATTGGCCAGCATTCGGTCGAGCCGGGCCCGCTCGACGTTGATGATCTTGCCGCGCAGGGGGAGGATGGCCTGAAAGTGGCGATCGCGGCCCTGTTTGGCGGAGCCGCCGGCCGAATCGCCCTCGACGATGTAGAGTTCGCAGTTCTCGGGATCCTTGTCCGAACAGTCGGCCAGCTTTCCGGGCAAGGCGCCGCCGTCCATCGCCGATTTGCGGACGATCTCGCGCGCCTTGCGCGCCGCCAGACGCGCTTGGGCGGCGGTGACGATCTTCTCGACGATGCGGTGGGCGGCGCGGGGGTTCTCTTCGAGGTACTCGCCGAGCGCCTCGCCCACGATGGATTCCGTGATGCCTTGAATCTCCATATTGAGGAGTTTGCCTTTGTTCTGGCCCTCGAACTGGGGGTTCATGACCTTCAGGCTCAGGATCGCGGTCAGTCCTTCGCGCATGTCCTCGCCCGTCAAGGTGTCTCCCTTGAATCGCTTCAAGAGATCGTTCTTGCGGGCGTAAGTGTTGATCGTTCGGGTCAGCGCGGAGCGGAATCCGGAGACGTGCGTGCCGCCGTCGCGCGTGTTGATGTTGTTGGCGAAGGCGAAGAGGTTCTCCACGTAGGTGTCGTTGTACTGGATGACGACCTCGACCTCGACCTCCTCCTCGGCGTTCTCCTTGGGGTTGGGGTAGGTGCGGCAGCGCTTGAAATGGATCGGGCTCGTGGTGACGACTTGCTTGCCGCGGTTGAGGTGCTTGACGAACTCGACGACCCCGCCGCGGAAACAGAAGGTGTTGGACTTCGCCGTTTCGCTCCGTTCGTCGGTGATGGAGATCGTGAGACCGGCGTTCAGGAAAGCCAACTCGCGGAAACGGGTGGCCAACGTGTCATAGTTGAAGTCGATGTTCGTGAAGATCTCGGGGTCGGGGCGAAAACGCGTGCGGGAGCCCGTTTTCCGCGCCGGGCCGATCCTCTCAAGGGGTGTGGCCGGGATGCCCCGTTCGTAGCGCTGACGCCAAGTCCCCCCATCCTTCATCACCTCGACTTCAAGCCATTCGCTCAGGAAGTTCACGACCGACACGCCCACGCCGTGCAAGCCGCCGGAGAACTTGTAGGCGTCGTGGTCGAATTTCCCGCCGGCGTGCAGCAAGGTGTGAATGACTTCCACCGTGGACTTGCCTCTCTGCGTCGGATGCTCCTCGACCGGCATGCCGCGACCGTTGTCTTGGATCGTGATCGAGTTGTCGTAGTGGATGGTCATGTCGATCCTGTCACAGACATCGGCCATGGCTTCGTCCACCGAGTTGTCCACGACCTCGTAGACGAGATGATGGAGTCCCAAGGCGTCGGTGTTGGAGATGTACATGGCGGGGCGCTTGCGCACCGCCTCGCGTCCGTCGAGAACTTGGATGTTTTCGGCAGTGTAGCCCGTTTTCTTGGCCATGGTCTGCCTCCTGTGCAGGCGAGCGGAATGGGGGGGCCAATCCGAAGGCAACGTACGCTGGGAATCTGCGGGCTGGGTCGATGGGCGCGCGCAGAAGCCGCGGGCGTCCGTGCAGCCAAACTATCCTACAACTCACGGGCGATTCCGTCAAGGAATAACCGTCCCTGGGAAGGGGTTTTTTCTGGTCATATCTCATTGATGATGCAGGACTTATCGAATGGAGATCGATTTCGGCCGGCCCGCTCTTTCGGCTTTCATTTTCTGTTGCAGGATCCCCGAGACAGACCGGACGGAAACCCGATCCGACCGCCACCCCGGATGGGTCAAAAAGGCACGATGAAAATACGAAATTCGCCGCGAAACGGGAAGAAACTTGTTGCAAGTGGCGCGAGAGGATTGCCAGGATGCCCGCCAGAAGGAAGGGATTTTTCGGGCGAAATGCGCGGCAAACGCGTTTCGCGCAAGGGAAGGAGACAGAGGGATGGAGAAGATTCGCTGGGGAATACTAGCGCCGGGGGCCATCGCCCACAGTTTCGCCAAAGCGTTGCGGGCATTGCCGGACGCCGATCTGATCGCCGTCGGATCGCGGAGCGCCGAGCGCGCCAAAGCGTTCGCCAAGGAGTACGGAATCGCCAGATGGTACGAGGGATACGAGGACTTCGCGAGCGACCCGGAGACGGAGATCGTTTACGTCGCTTCGCCACATCCTTTCCACAAGGAGCACACGCTTCTGTGCCTGAAAGCGGGCAAGGCCGTGCTTTGCGAGAAGCCTTTCACAATGAACGAGGCGGAACTGCGCGAGTTGGTCGATTGCGCGCGCGCGAACGGGGTTTTCCTCATGGAAGCAATGTGGACGCGCTTCCTGCCGGCTCTCCGCAAAGTGCGCGAGTGGCTTGCGGCGGGCGCCATCGGGGACGCGCACATGGTTTTCGCCGACTTCGGGTTCCGCGCGACGCTCAACCCCGAATCACGGCTCTTCAGCCCCGACCTGGGCGGCGGCTCACTGCTGGACGTCGGGGTCTACGTCGTGTCTTTCGCCTCGATGGTCATGGGCGAGCGACCCGAACGCATCGCGTCGATGGCCGACATGGCCGAGACGGGCGTCGATGGCCGGGCGGGCATGATTCTCGGCTACCGCGGAGGGAAGATGGCCATCCTGTCGAGCGCCGTCCAGACCTCCACGCCTCTCGAAGCATGGATCTGCGGGACCGAGGGGTCCATCCACGTTTGCTCGCCGTTCTGGCGCGCCACCCGAGCGGTCTTGAGGGTCGGCGGCGAGGAGCGGGAGGTCTTCGATCGACCTCACAAGGAAAACGGGTACGAATGCGAGGCGATTGAAGCGATGCGTTGCCTACGCGAGGGACGTTTGGAGAGCGAAGTCATGCCCCTGGACGAATCGTTGGCCATCATGAACACGCTCGATCGGGTTCGCGCGCAATGGGGGTTGAAGTACCCGATGGAGTAACCTTGAGAAAGCGAGGCGGCGCCGCCCACTGGGCCCATTCTCCCGCGGAGGGCGCCACTATCTTTCGGAGCTTCCGGAGACAGCCCTATGAAGATGCAATACGGAACGATCCCTGGAGTTGGGAAACCCGTTTCGCGCCTGGCCCACGGCGCCATGATGCTGCGCGACGACGATCTCGACTGGACTTTCGCCCACCTCGACATGATCTACGAGCTCGGGTGCAACACCTTCGACACGGCCCACGTTTACGGCAACGCCGACAGCCTTTTGGGGAAATGGATCCGCGCGCGCGGTCTCCAGGACAAGGTCGTCATCGTCGCCAAGTGCTCGCATCCCAACGCCGTTCGCAGACGCGTGACTCCCTTCGACATCGCCTCGGACCTCCATGACACCCTCGCGCGCATGCAACTGGACTCGGTCGATCTGCTTCTGCTCCATCGCGACGACCCGTCGGTTCCGGTCGGGCCGATCGTCGAAGCCTTCAACGAACACGTCGCGGGGGGACGCATCCGGGCCTTCGGCGGCTCGAACTGGACCCACCAGCGCATCGCCGAGGCGAACGCCTACGCCGAGGCGCACGGTCTCGCGCCCTTCGCGGTCAGCAGTCCGAATTTCAGTCTGGCCGAGATGGTCGAGTCGCCGTGGGGGGACGATTGCATCGCCATTAGCGGGCCGCGAGAGGCCGAGGCGCGCGAGTGGTACGCCGAGCAGGGCATGGCGCTCCTGCCTTGGTCCAGTTTGGCGCGCGGCTTCTTCACCGGGAGAATCACCCGCGAGAACTACCGGGAAGCCTTGCGGCCCGAGGACCGTTCGAGCATTCACACGTACTGCCACGAGGTGAACTTCCGGCGTCTGGACCGCGCGGAGATTCTGGCGAAAGAGAAGGGCCTCACCGTTGCGCAGGTCGCCTTGGCCTTCGTCCTGAATCACGCGCCGCGCCTCCATCTCTTCCCCCTCGTCGGGACTTACAGCCGCGAGGAGTTCGAGCGATGCGTCCAGACCCTCGACGTGAAGCTCGCGCCCGAAGAGATGGCCTGGCTCGATTTGCAGGCGGATGAGCGCTGAGCGCAAGGGCGACGCCGCTCTCGTCCAGGGCGACGGCAACGGGGCGGATTGCGGCGCCGGGCGCAACGTTCATGCCGACTGACAGTGCAGCCGAGCTGTCGCGCTGGGCATCCGCAACAAGTCGTCTCGCCAGACTGGTTCCGCCTCATCGGTTGTCTTCCTTCTGGATCATCTGGAGAAAGGCGCGGGCGTCGGCGGGGGCGTACCCGGAGTAGTGGTTGTTGAAATAGCCGAAGACGGGGATCTGGTCGCGGAGCAGAGCCTTGACGGGGGCGAGCCATTCGGCCATGTCCTCGCGGCGATCGATGACGGTTCTGTCCCAGGTCTGGGTGATTTCCTCGATCCGGCCGCGATCGCCGAGCCAGCGAATGTAGACGAAAGGGCCCGTTATGATTCCCGCTTGTTGGAAGAGCTGCCCGGGGCGGGGCATCCAGGGGTGGTCAATCAGGGCGAGTGCGACGCCGTGGTAGGACAGTAGATCGAGGAGGGGCTTTCTCAGCCAGGTCTTGTTTCGCACTTCCACTGCGAACTGGAACTGGCCTCTGGGAAGGGAGGGAAGGAAGGATTTCAAGCGCTCGCGGAACGTAGCGGGCCCAATCTCGGTCTTCTTGGCGAAGTAAGGGAACTGGAACAGGATCGGGCCAAGACGGGGCCCGAGGATCGTCATGGCGTCCAGGAATTGTGTGAGTTCCTCCGTGCAGCCGACGAGGAACTTGTCATGGGTGATGACCTTCGGCGCTTTCGCGGCGAAAAGAAAGCCTTCCGGCGTGCGGTCGCGCCAATGCTCGGCGATGAACCGGCTGGGGATTCGGTAGAAGGTGGCGTCGATCTCGACGGTGGAGAACTTCGCGGCGTACTCGGCGATCCACTGGGACTTGGCGGTCGAGGCGGCGTAGAAAGTCCCCTCCCACCCGGGGGCGGTCCAGCTGGACGTTCCGATGCGAAGGAGTGAGATGGCTGTTTGGGGCATGGTGTTTCTCGGGGCAGAAGAGGCAGCAGGGCGCGGGACGAATTCTGATGAAGGTCGGGGGCTGTGTCAATGCGGAAAGCGCGGGTCGGAAAGCCGCGACCCGGTTTTCGCTTGCGGATTCGCGGGGCTCGCCATATAGAGTTGTGGGTGCGAGACGGTGTGGAAGCAGGTTCGGCGATCGGCGCCTGCTGAAGGCTTCGGAGCGCCGCGGCGTCCGAGTGATGAAGCCGAGCGCGTACCTGCGAGAGCGCGGGCGCGGCCATGCCGCCCAAGCCGCGGGATCTTGAAAGGACTTGCCATGAAGAAGGGACAGATCAAGACCGAGCGGGTCATGGCGGCCCTCGAGCATCGGGAGGGGGACCGCGTTCCGGTGGGCGAGTTTTTCTGGACGAACTTTATCCGTCGCGTGAAGGCCGAGACAAAGGTGGGGGACGATTTCGATCCCTATCGGCACTGGGACCTGGATCTCATCGTCATTACGCCGAACATGGACCCGCATATCACGGGAATCGAAGTGCTGGAAGACACTCCCCAGCGCAAGCGGGTGAAAACGGGGTTCGGCGCCACGATCGAGCGAGTCGGCACGCTTCCCATGCCCGCTTTTCTCGATTTCGAAACCCAAACCTTCGAGCAGATGGAGGCCTTCGAGTTTGACGATCCGAAGGACCGGCGACGGTACTTCGAGGCGATGGACGATCAGATCAACTCCGTTGGCGACGAGCTGAACCTTGGACTCCCATCTTTCATCGACCGGGTGAACGCTTACGCGGACGATTTCTGCGTCTTTGGCAGCGTTTGCGAACCGCACGAGATGATCTGGCGCATGATCGGAACGGAGAACGCGCTTCTGAAGTTGGGCGAGGACCCGGAGCGGGTGGCGAAGTTCGTCGAGCGGCTTGGGGATTTCCTGGTGGGGATCGTCGAAGGGCAGATCGCGGCGGCGGAGGGGAAGCTGAGCGGTCTGTACATTTGGGGCGACATCGCCTACGTGCGCGGCATGTTTTTCTCGCCCGACTGCTGGCGGAGCGTTTACAAGCCCCAGCTCAAACGGATCTGCCGCGCGGTCCACGCGGCGGGTCTGAAGACGATTTACCACGGCTGCGGCAATGCTTGCGCGGTGCTCGAGGATATGATCGAGGCCGGCGTGGACGCCTACAATCCGCTGGAAGCGAAGGCAGGGCTCGACGTGCTGGAGTTGAAGCGCCGGTTCGGCGCGCGCCTGGCGTTCAACGGCAACATCGACGTTCGGGTCCTTGGAACGAATGACCGCGAGAAGGTGCGACGCGAGGTCCTGCGGAAGCTGAACGCGGCGAAGGGCGGCGGGTATATCCTCCAGTCCGACCATTCGGCGCCGAGCGACATCGATCCGGCGACGTATGACTACGTGATCGAGTTGGCTCGGGAATACGGCAGGCATCCCCTGGATCTGGGGGAGTTCGATCTCGACGTTCGCTGAGCGCGCGCGTCAAGGAGAGAGGCGATGAAACGCTACGGGATGGTTCTCAAGGTGAAGCCTGAGAAGTTCGAGGAGTACAAGCGGCTGCACGCCAACGTCTGGCCCGACGTGCTGAAGATGATCGCCGAGTGCAACATCCGCAATTACTCGATCTACCACAAGGACGGCTATCTGTTCAGTTACTTCGAGTACGCCGGCGATGACTTCGGCGCGGACATGGCGAAGATGGCCGCCGATCCCACGACACGGAAATGGTGGGACGTCTGCATGCCGTGCCAGGAGCCGCTCGAGACGCGGGGCGAGGGCGAATGGTGGGCGAATATGGAGGAGGTGTTTCATTGCGATTGACGGACAGCGAGCCGGCCGCCGGGGGCGCCGCGGCGCTCGACTGAGCGCTTCATAGCCCCCGACGCGGGCCGTCGCCTTCTTCTGCTATCCCATCATCCAGTTGACGAGCGCGCCCGCGGTGAAGGCGCAGAGCCAGACCAAGAGAATGTAGGCGAGGAGAGCGCCCTTGCGCAGCAGGGCGGCCACGGCCGCGAGGGCTTGGAAACGCGTGGCGGGCCCGGCGACAATGAAGGCGAGGACGACGCCGGGCGGCAATCCTTGGCGCATCAGTTCGGCCAAGAGGGGAAGCACGCCGCCCCCACACACGTACAGGGGAACCGACGTGAGGGCGCCGGCCGCGACGCCCGTGAGGGACGCCATTGCATCGGCGCCGAGGAAGATCCGGCGAACTGCGCCGCCGGGCATGTAGACGTTGACGGCGGACGCGCCCACCACGCCCATGACGACGTAGATCAGCACGCGTTCGAGTTGGTCGAGGAAAAGGGAGAGGAACCGTCGCTGGCGGCGCGGGTGTTCCTCTCGGGGGGGATCTTGCTTCTCCAGCGGGACGCGCGCGACGCGAATGCCGCGCTTCTCAAGAAGGTGAGCGATCAGACCCGCCGCGCTGCCGATGCCGAGCCCGCAACCCCATTGGGCGAAGGCCAACGGCGAGCCGATGGTTCCGGCCGCGATGATCGCGATCTGAGGGTTGACGAGCGACGAGGCGGTGAGAAAGGCCACGGCCGCGGCCGCGGGCAGTCCGCAGTTGATGAGTCCGATGACCATTGGGACTGTGCCGACGGTGCAGAGAGGCGAGAGAGTTCCCAGAACGGAGCTGAGAAGGATCAAGGCCGCCGGCGGGAGGCGGGAAAAGCGCTCGAGCTGAAACGCTCGGCGCCTGCGCATAAAGAGAGCGCCAAGCGCGGCGCCGGCGGCGACGTAGGGCAGCAGATCCAGGAGCGTCACGGCTGATTGTCGCGCGACGGCCAACAAGTTTGCCAGGTTTGCGTCCATGGAGTCGCTTGCAGGTTCCGGCGTCCCTTCGGCGGGCAGAACCCATCACCACCCCGGCGTGTCGGGGCATCCCACGGCGCCGCCGAAGCGTCCGACGTCGCCAGGGCTCTTCGTGCCATTCGTTGGGTCATAAATCATGTTCCACGCGATGTCGAACCTGCCCGTCTTGCAGTAGAAGGGAAAACGGGCCATCCCGCCGGTTGCCGCCGAGGATTGGTACTGCAGCCCTTGTATCCTGTCGGGACCGTAACTGTGGATCGCGTACCCTTTGACGACGGGGAGCCCGAACTCGGCCGGAATGACCCCCTGCCCCCAGGAACCTTCGTAAGGCACGTACCAGTAGGTTGCCTTCCAATCCGGGAGGCCGCCGACGTAGATTGAGGGCGCCGGCATGAAGGGGTCCCGCAGCTCCACGCTCGTTATGTAAGCGGTGGGCGTCGTGAGGCCGTGCATGTACTGAATGTAGCCGTACCACATCGAGTCGGATTGGCCCGCCGAGTTGTAGTGGTCCGCGTACATGTTCCAGTCGGTCACGTACGCCTCGAGGGCGGTGGCGGCGCTTCGCATGTCGCTCTTGCAGCGAGAGACTTTCGAGCGCACCTGGGCTTCGAGGAAGTTCGGGACCGCGAT
>Ga0315274_10008323_pt1 | contig 15027 bp, 17 predicted proteins | sample YL17G02_20_MG_FD_203700 | JGI IMG/M metagenome (GOLD analysis project Ga0315274, IMG submission 203700) | Sediment microbial communities from Yellowstone Lake, YNP, Wyoming, USA - YL17G02_20 | ecosystem: Environmental > Aquatic > Freshwater > Lake > Sediment | place: USA: Wyoming | collected... | reverse complement strand
AATAATCATCAAGGGCAAAAACCCTTCTATGATCAAAACCACTTTTGTATAAAACGAGACTTGCCAATAGCCGAGCCGTTCTCCCATTGCCATCGATAAATGGATGAATCCTGGCTATTTCATAATGAACTATACCGGCTAATATAACAGGGTTTATTTTTGTGGCCCCATCAGAATTCAACCAGCTCAAAAATTCTTCCACCAATCCTGGTACTTCTTTTGTATCCGGAGGCATATATTCAACTACTTCTTTTAATTGTGTACCATCAAATATACGCTTACCTACAAAAACCTGCCTATCCCGAAAAACTCCACAATCTTTTTCCTGCTTCAAGGTGCCCTTGGTAAGTGTTTTGTGGATACGCAGAAAAAGCTTCACGTCAATCTTCTTCTTTGCGTATTGGGATACAGAATCTAAAGCTTGTAAGTAATTGATAACTTCATACTTGTCCTTAGCTGAGGCAGTAATTTCTTTTTTCTCGGAAAGCGCCCTTACCTGCTCGAGGGTTAGCTTATTCCCTTCAATACTGGTTGATGAATGGGCATTGTGAAGCTGGGCCTCTTTTCTTAATGTTAATTCCCACTTAGGAATCAACCGAGAATGCTCAATAATCTCCCTTCCGGACATGATATGGGATATGTTATTGAGGATCTTATCAGTTATAGTGTATTGGGGTTTATAGGTCATGGTGCTATTATAACAAATGACAACCTAAATGACAACCTAAATGACAACTAATTTTGGGCGGGGGAAACCCCTGGGTGGGGGCCACTTTTGCGATGTACCCCCGGGTAAAGCTGGTCTCTGTCTAGCGTCATGCCCCGCCTTAATGAGCGCATAACTTACGGAGCGATAGCGAACGTAAGTTATATGCGCGAATTAATCCTTAAACTATCTCTATCTTTTAGCTTCCCCTAATCACCGTCTCCGCTACGAGAAGTTCTTATAGTTATGCTTATTGGCTACAAATATCGCGTAATCCTTTTTAAAATTTTATCTGCGGCTTCCTTATCGCCGCTGATCGCGCCCACGCGTACTTCAATCCTTGAGCTTGAATTCGTAATCCGGTGAATATCAATCCAAATGGTCTTTCCGTCGCTATATTTACTCATAATCTGGGCGACATTCTGTTCTATGGTTTCTTTTGTCACTTCCAGCTTAAGCGATCGCAAAGCGACTTTGGCGGCTTTCACAGCCCTATCAAATGGGACATTTACCTCTTGAGTCAACTTCTCAGAAAGCCAGACTGTAGTTCCCGCTCCTCCGGCAGCGCCTGCCAATAATGCAATGCAGCCATAAGCATTCATCAGTAACAGGCCGAAAAAAATATAAACCATTGCTTTTCTAAACATTACTCACCTCCTGTACCTTGTCAAATAAATCCTTGTCTATAATAGGGGAGGGGTACCTTAGGAAATCTCGCCCTTATACACAAAGAGGCCGTAATAAAAAGGATTCACCACCCCGCGCCCCGCCTAGCGGTATTTTTCAAAAAACTGCCGCAATTTTTAGGGGGAGAAAAACAACATTTCTATCTTTTACCCCAAAACAACCAACCAAATAAACGCACCGCTAAATAATAAAGTTGAGCGCATCTGAATTTATCTCTTTTTAAGATACTATAAAATTCCCTGTCCACTTCTTTACGCTTGACAAAAGACCGGACATTTTTGCTAAATTGATAAAATACGTCATGGATTAAGGAAGCATAGTAAGTCTTGGCTTTCCCGGTTTCCCAATTTAAAACTGCCTCCCAAGTACCAACATACAAATCCTTTATTTTCCATTTTGGGCTACAGCCATCCCAGGCATACCCTTTATAATGCGTTCCTTTGATGATGACGGTCCCGTCTTTAGCTAACTTAAACCATTCATTCTTAAATTCACGGCCAGTTATTGAGGATTGATATCTATAATCTTCTTTTATGCAATAGACGTATACGGCCATGGGATTGTATTATATAAAACAAACGTCCACCCGGCAACATGGGTCCATTTGGAGCTTGAGCCATAGCCGGCTTTACGCTGAAATTCTGCAATGGCAGGTTTGCGGGTGTTAACGAGAATTACATAACCGATTTTTAAGGAATTGGGGTTGAGGTTAGACATTCTTCTACCACCGCCAGCCAACGCCTGCAAGTATGGCTGATTCCCGCTTTGATTTAAGTAAACGCAGGAATGCTTGGCCGTCTCCGTCAAGAATATCATGCGACAATTCAAGTTCAGCGCCTATTTCTCTATTTAAACTATTCCTAAGGTTAAATGATACTGTGCTTTTATCTGTCAGCTTTGCTTCTGCGCCAAAAACGATTGTCTGAATTTTTCTTCCTTCTTGTTCAACCTTAAAGACTAAGCCGGTAGTTTTATTGAGCTTCCAGCTGCCAAAGAAAGTGATTGTGCGTTTTACCAGCTGCTTCTTACGCGATAGGCCTATGCCCAGCTCGTATTTGATATAATCATCTTTAAATGTGCCTATACTCGTCTTAAAATCAAAACTGGATTCGGTATTCTCATCTATAACATACGATAGCCTGGCTTTATCCTGGATATCCCAGTGTCCCTCAAAAGTCAAAGTATGGATCTTTTTCTTTTTTCGCGCAAGTTCCTCCTTCTGATAACTATATGTAATCTGGTAGTTCTGATCTATCTGCCAGGTCCCGTCAAAAGTCAATGCGTCAAACCTGCCGCGCTCTTTATTTACTCTAAAAGTAAGCCGGTTATGTTCATCCGCCTGCCAAGAGCCGGAAAGTTCAAGGATATATGTAGAGGGCATATCATCCTTAGTCTTAGTCGTAACTGCAAAGAGGAGTGAATTTTTCTGCACATCTAATATTTCACCTTGAAGAGTCAGCTGGTCTCCAAAGGTATACCTCCTCCATTTATCTAAGGTAAGGCGTAACTGATGGTCTTCTGTTAAGCTCCAGGTGCCTCTTAATTTCACCTGATGCGGCGCTTTTATATCATATGGAACAGGAGATTTTACGTGGTAGGTTAAAATATTATGGTCGGATATTTTGAATTGCCCATCTAAGACTTTCCTAATCCCCCTAAGGCTGCTTTCCGCAGTTAACCTGTTGTGGGGGTCAAATTCGTATTTTACCTTCTCCATTAGGCTTTAGACCAATGCCTTCTTTTGATAATTTAAAACACTTGCCAAAGTCAAAGGGTTAGGATCATCAATATCTACCGAGCTCCAGGCGTCCATTATATAACGCCTAACATACTCAAAAGGCAGATATCCGTATCCTCTATCTCCCCATCTTACAGACCAGGAATTCTTAAACTTAACTAATTTATTTTTATCGTCGTAACCTACAGCACAGATGGCGTGTCCCCCTATACTTCTTTCGCCTTTCTTAGGCAAAGGCACAATTCCGGTCTTTGTGGTGATTATCCCTTTAAAAACATCAATTCCTAAGACCGCCGGCCCTTTTGTTACCAAGCTCATCCGCAACTCATCTAAATTAAGTATGCGCGCATAAGTCATAATACAAAACTTTTTTGCATTACTAAAAGCGCCACTTAAAGGCTTATCCTTCTGATGCGGCTGATATGGCCAGAATTTTTCCTGACAGACTCCTTTTTTCTTAAGTACCTTCATGCTTGCGCGGATAGTGGTTCCTTCTAATCTTGGCATACCATCAATCTTTTTAGCTTCCGTATAGACAAAACGCGGGGAAAGCCCGACTAGCTTCTGGTAATCAAGCATCTCTTGATATTCCTTCATCCCGATAGCTGTAGCAAACCCCACGCAAGTGCCTTCCACTCCTTGGTCCCTGACGGGCGACATCTCCTGTGTCCAGTCAATCCTTATGGGCAGTTTCTTTAAGGGTAGATACGCCCGCATCAGATAATCCCTCTGGTCAAACTTATCTCTAATACAACCGAATCTAGCCATATTAAGAATTACTTTTGAATGTTTATATCCGGTAGTGCTCATACCTGCGTTTATTATATCATTTTTAACAACGAAACCAACATATCTCTGGACTTTTCTATTTTTCAAAAATTAGAAGCGGACCCGATCACTTATATCCTAATTACTTATTAACCAAAAGCCTGGCACTTCAGGGAACGTCCCTGTCCCCTTTATTTTTCACTATTTATTATTCTATTATGTAGGATTAACTGGTTCTTCAACAACAAGCTCAAACCTTGCCCCTACAGAAAGATTGATTTCTTTGTAATTACTTAAATCTTCTGTGACTAACTCCGCTCCATTATCACCATGCACATGTTGCCTATTCCTAAAAATATAACCTCTAATATCTAATCCGTTAATTCTTTTAACAGGAACAAATTTCCACCATTCCTTATACCCAGGAGCTACAGAGTCTATTTCTTCTTGAGAGACGTAGATTATGTTTGACCATTCTGGATTTGGAAATGGTTTATCCAATTGAATATTGATGGTTCCTGGAAAGAAAGGAGGGAAATTGATATTATATTTTTTTAAAACTGTCCGACAGGCTAGTAATCTTTTACCAGCCAATCTACATCCTTCCCTTTTAATCTTTCCAACTAATATATGTTCCATATTTAAATCCTTTGCGCAGGACCATCGTACTCGAAAATTGAGGGCGTTTCTATTTTTCAAAAATTATAAGCGGCCATACCCGCGCCCCGCCTAGAGCTATCTTTTCAAAAAACTGCCGCGATTTTTAAAGAGCGAAATCGAAAGATAATTCAAATCTTATGCACTCTATAATATTTGCAAGACTTACTCAAAAAACAAACTTTACAACATGGTCGGAACGGAAGACATATCTTTCTTCCATGTTGAATTAAATTTACATGCAACCTATATCGAATTTTTGCTGGGATTAATTCTTGGATTTTATCTTGCATCCTTACTTTATATTTACTGTCTTGCTCTATCCAGCCCAACCTTTTTATAATCCGAAAACAATGAGAATCGACTGGAAAAACTTTCCTATTGAAAGAATACATCATGATACATCGAGCACTTTTTATTCCTATTCCTGGCAATGACAATAAATATTGTTCTAGCGAACCAGTACCTAGGGATTTTATTTTTTTCAAAGAGAGAATTTTCCAATCCCGTTTTACTTTATTTAAGATTAATTTCAAATTACGGGCTTTTTGTCTAGATAAACCAGCATTTTTTAATACCGCTGCTATTTTATTAACTGTAGCAGTATAGACCTTCTCCCAGCTGGGAAAAAATTTTTTGAACTTACTATAAGTCCTTTGTGTGCTTGGATCGGTAGTTCTTAAAGAAATAATTATGTATAGTAATTCATTTAAGGGATTTTTTTTGTTACTTAGATTGGAACATCTATACTGACTATCTAGCAGAGAAGAAATCTTCCTTATTTTATCGGAGAGCGTCATTATATCTGAACAAAATCTATAAAGTTTGAACCTTTAGCATAGTATGTTCGTTTATATTTATTAAAAAATCTTTTCTGTGTTAGTGAGCAAGCAAGTCCTTTATCTATCAATTCAAAATATTTAGTGATTATATTCCTTGTTACCTGTTCGACTACTAAGGTATCAAAACCATGCGTTATAATGTTTAATGCAGGACAGGAGAATAAACATGTTTGTGTTCCTATGTGTTTTATAAAATCATGTGAGAAACTTTTTTTAAATTCTTTTTTTACGAAAACTAAGGTAAGATTAGAATACTGTTTGCTTGCTTTCCCTAAATCTGTTTTAATCGAAATATCAGATACATACCCCTCTTCAGTAATGGAAGTCGATAGCTCCATATTGCTTGATTCGATAAGCATACCACATCTGGCAGGTCCTCTTTTAAATATCAACACTATCTTAGGTATTTCATCAACCGAACGTGCATCTCTAGTCAAATTATCAAAAAGTTCATGCTGTTCTTCAGTAAGGGTGGGGTATGGAATCGGCATTTCAATGCCAGAAAAAATAGATTTTTTTGGTAATCCGTATCTCCTCAGGGAATTCCATTTTGCAACGCTCCATTGGTGCCAATCAACATTTCCGATTAAAACAAAAGAGGTAAAATTAGTTGGATTGGCAACGTCGTCTTTCAATTTAGCAGTTCCAGTATTTATATATTGCCCCGGAGCGCATAAAAGCGCATCGATATTATTTCTATTGCGAAATTGTTCGCAAGCTTCTGTGGTTGATTCCAGTCCTACGAATGAAACATTTTTTAAGAAACTGCTACATTGGGTTCTTGCCACTCTTACAGAAATAACGCTTTTAATAATTTTTTTCTGGTTCGCCTTCTTGACGATACATTCAAATTTAATTATCCCTGCCCATAGTTCTTGTATTTTCATACCATTATCAAAAACTAACTCTAAAACTTTCGTTTTGGGAATTTCTCCTTCGTGAGAATTCCAGACCGGCAATACAGCTAGAGAATCTTCGCGAGAAATAATTCTCGCAATTTCATCAAAACTTTCTTTCCCTCCTTCGATTGGTAAGGAAGGAAAACGTTTTGCTGCAGCTAACCCTGTCTGCGAACTTTTGCCTTTATAAGCTATTACTCTTTTTAGAGCCATAAACTCACTCGCTTCTTTTTAGAATAGTCTGACACTTTTCGCCTAAAGATTTTATTAATTTCACAGCTGCTTTAGTGAAACTCGAAGCATCTGCATGAGTTAGCCATCGCAAGAAATTCCGGATTTTATCTTCCGCTGACTTTATGGCTTTCTTTTCTTTATATAAAGCTTCAATTTGATCTATCTTGCTTCCAGAAGATTCGGTTAACATTTTCCATTCATATTCGTCTTTTATAGCACGTATCATTGGCTCTACTTGCTTATAATTTTTAAGACGATCGTGCGCTAGCATAGTGAAAAACATTTTCTTTAGTGCGAGTATTTCTTTTTTATTTAAATTTAATGTTTTAGTAAAAGCCTTATCTCTAAACTCCCAAAAGTATAAGAACTTGTCCTGCAGAATCTCCCGATACCTATCTTTTTGATTCCTAGGTGCAAATTTTATAAACTCTTTAGATAGCCTTACCGATTCTACATACGCATCTACGGTCGATTTATCTACGCTGTAAACATCTAAAATCTCTTTATAAATTTTTTCTCTGGAAATTTTGCTCTTAACACAAGAGATATAATAATCATAGATTACCTTTGCTTTTACATCCAAAGTCCACTCAACTTTATAGTCAGGGACAAAGTTCGCTTCTGCTAGAATTTTTTGCTTTGTTTTATAGTCAACGTCTTCATTTTTTATCACCCATACCGGTATACAATCTAGCGCACGCGGTCTATGTTTTCCTGCCGCCGTAGTTTGTTTTAACAGATAGTAACATGCAAAATACCTACGGTTCCCATCTAATAAAGTACCGTCTTTAAGAATGATCAAAGGTACTCTTACGCCGTTCCGCTCAATTGATTGCGCTAGATCTCGTATCTTTAAATTTCTCTGTTCAACCAAGAAATCAGCAATATCTTCTAATGAAATTTGCGATAACTCCTTGTTGAATTCTTTTTCTAGCAAACTAAAAGGCAAGACGGTTCTTAGATTATATTTCCAAAAAGCGATCTTTTCAAAACGTACTTCTTTAGGATAAACATTAATGTAAATATTATGGAAAAGTTGTTTTACTGGCCTAATACCTTTAATGCTTATCATAATATTCAACCCCTCTCTACTATAAAAATCTGCCTACCTTTTTTTGTTTAATGATATGATTAATGTCTTACCTATAGTTTGAGCTAAGTGAATAGGGACAGCGTTCCCGATCTGCCTATATTTATGACTTAAGCTACCAGCAAATTTCCATTTGAGAGGAAACCCCTGAATTAATGCGCATTCTTGATAAGTAAGCGGCCTAGGCTTATCTGGATGGCACAAATTAGTAGCACGCCCAGCGGGATTAGTAGTAACGGTGGGGCTTGGCTTATTCCAAGAAAGCCTGCGACAAAACCCCACTTTCCCACCTGTCGCATACCAACCTTTACCCATTAATTTCTTTTGTAGCCTTATTGGCAACACTTTCCAATTTTGTCCATCCTTAACCATTCCTTTCGAAAAGACATCATATCTATGTTTGTCGTATGGAATAAAATCAATTCTTCCCTTTTCATATTTGCCATCTAAATTACCTATGACTGTTTTTATTGATAAATGTTTATTTATAAACTTACCTTTCGGCATGTCTAAATGATGTAATCCTTTAGCACCAACAACAAAAACTCTTTTACGCTCTTGAGCCGTACCAAAATCAGCCGCATTTAATTCCCATACAAAAATGTTATACCCATTCTTTTTTCCGCGCCTCAACTTCTGGTCAAAAGATTTACAAATAAAATCCCATGCTGACCCTAAATGTTCAGTTTTTGATAATGAAGAGTGTTTGGAGGTTCGCTTACTTATCGGCCTATGCTGGATTGCAGATGACATAATTCCCTTAACGTTCTCAAAAATAAAGAACTTGGGCTGAATACCCCATACGATATCTAGGAATTTCTTAAATAACATCCCCTCGGTTGTAGAAACCGAACGCCTTGTACCAACCGTACTAAAAGGTTGACATGGAGGCCCACCAGAAACAAGCGTTACTTCGCCTTTCTTTAACTTAGCTACTTCTAGTATTTCTTTTAACGAAACAACGTTAATATCTTTCTGGATAACACGGTCTTTAAGAAGGGGCCTATTGTTAATAATGGTCTGAACAGCAACGGGATCTTTCTCAACGCAAGCTTTCACTTCAAAGCCTGCCTTTTCAAGCCCAAGATCAAGCCCATATGCGCCAGTAAATAAAGATATTGCTGTAAATTTTCTTACCATATTAATGACATTTTAACATATTTGAAACCAATGGTCCAGCAATATCTTTAATAGAATTGATGATGTTCTCAAAAGAGACACCCTCTATCTTGAGCCTAGATACTTTCCCGATTGGAACAGAAAGTGTCTGGGTCATGCTTAATTGGTGTCATATTGGGTGTATATCTCACCGCACTTTTGACATACGAAAGCATGTTTATTAAATGCATTTGCGTCATTTATAATTTCATCAAAATTAGATTTCCATTCTATTTCCACTACGCAGCCTGAACCACAATTACGACATATTCCTTTAGTAGTTTTTAATACATTAACTCTGGCGCTCAAATTAGTTTCAGCTCTTTCAGCTTCTTTAGAAATAACTACTGATAACTTCTTTAATCCTTCAGATAATCTATTGGTCAAAATAACTTTTCTGCGAGGACTTATACGGCTTTTAAATTCTTCATTCAGCCAGTCATTCAAAAAACCCTTACTATTAAAAGTAATACCATAATCACTGTCTCTTGATACAATAACAACATCTTTTTTCTCTCTCTCGCAACAAGCAATAATCCATTCCCAATTAATCGAGTCCCCGATTGTTATATCATCATTTTTACGGGGTGGATAACCTAACATAAATCTTTTTTTAGCAAGACGACGTATTTCATAACGTTTCTTATCTGGACGTTTTAGATTCAAATTACTTTTAAACTCAAAAATTTCCTGACTGGCTTTATATACTTTATCGTAACGCTTAGGCTCTAACATAATTTTGGCAAAGTAATCTTTAAATTTTCCGACACGAACTTTAAACTCTTTATTTATCCTGTTTGTTTTTTTAACCCCTCTGATTTTTAAAGCAAAGGCAGGAAATGAAATAATATTAGGTACAATTATTTTATTTAAAGACTCCATAATAACTTTTTGGCGATTCTTTTTGAACTCCATTTCAACTTGGTCGGTTGAAATAATACTATTTTTTATTTTAAGGAGTTCATATAATAAACTTAATTCTGCATCATTTTGAGACCGATAAAAATCTAAATAAATATTTGTATCTACAAAAATTAAATAATATTTGCTTCTTATCGTCATCTTAACCCCCCAACTTCTTCAATATGTTCTCTATATCTTCCCGGATAAGGATTACCCCTATCGCTTCCTTTCCTATTCCATGCTCTGCGTATATGGAAATTCTCTATAAAACTAGGGACGTTTCTATTTTTCAAAAATTAGAAGTGGCCAGAAAATAGAACCGTTCCCTTTATTTACTTTTCTTTGTCAATAGTATTACTAGTAAAGCAACAAAAATTCCCATATACACATAACCCAACCATGCCTCAATGCTCACTACAAATCTTAAGTTTGAAGGTAGTCGAAAGTCTCCATATGCTAAAGTAGTCCATGTGGCAATACTAAAGTATATCCCTTCATTAATATTATGTAGAATATGTCCTTCTGAATCTAATAAACCTATTTCGGAATACATCGCTCCAAACCAAAAAATCATACTTAAAATACTTACAAAAAACCATATAATTGAGCTTAGTAATTTCCCTTCTACGAAACCATTTTTCACTATTATTAGAGAACCTAAGCTAAGAAATATTAGCATGAATTTAGCAAAGGTTGCTATAGGTTTTCCTATATAGCCATGCCAATATCCAATTTTGTAGATGAGAATTGATACGAACAAGAGCAAGCTATAGAATATCACCCTCATCACCAAAACAACTATTAAATGTTTTTTATTCATCGTCTCCACCATAAATTATGACTGGTGGCTTACTGGCCAATGGATTGTTTACGCTTTCTGAACTTACGCTACTGCCATATCGTCCAATAGGATTGTTAACACTATCAGGAGATATGGGGCTTCCGTACTTTCCAATTGGATTACTTATTGATTCTGGATCAAGCGTATTACTATTTACTTTACCAAGATATTTTCCATCTTGGCTATACAACTTTGGCGTATCTGTAGCTAAAGGATTATTTACACTATTTGGACTAATTGGACTGCCGTATTTGCCTATAGGGTTATTAATACTCTTAGGAGATATTTCACTTCCGTATTGCCCTACTGGATTACTTGCAGAATCTGGATCTAGTTGACTGCTACTATATTCTCCTAAATATTCGCCATTTTCATTATTATCATCATAAGCATAAGAACTGACATAAGTAATTATTGCGATAATAAGCACTATCAAAACTAACAGAATTGTTTTTTTCATAAAAACCTCCTTCTCGAAATAAGAAATTCGAGATGTTTCTATTTTTCAAAAATTAGAAGCTAACCCTATTTTCAATACTTATAATCTTTTCTTCCAAGCCTAAATTAGTGAAAAACCAAGATCTCTACCCACAGGTTTTAGATTATGTTCATCAATCAACGCCACGCCAATCTTTAGACTATTAATAAATTCAACATATCGATTATCCTTAGGGATTTGAGATGGAATAATTAGTTTATGTCTATGACTAAATATTAAGTTATTATCTTGTGAAAATTTCTCGACATCAAAGAAATCATATTCAAGAAGCTGAGCAATGCCCTTTCTTGCCTGTAAACGAAAATTGCTATTTTCTGTGCTTTTTACTTCAAAAAGAAAAGCTTTCTTTCTGTTATGTGCGAAAAGATCAACTGTTCTGCTCGAGCGTGTTTCATATCCGTGCTTTCGAAATAGATCGATAAGTTGCTGCAGGATTGAAGCATGAACAGCATTTGCACGATCGAGTATTTCGTTATAGCGCATATATTGAGAAACAGGTTCCTTAATGATCCGCGTTTTAACGCTGTCAAAAATCTTTAATGTATCTACGTAACGTAAAGCCTCACTGGCATTCTTAATTTCGTCCAATTGTCTGTCTATGCGTTCCGTTTTAACATCTAATATGGATTCAGCTTGAGGTAATCGCAACTCTTCGTATCCAGAATAAAGATATAGCGGTCTTTTATCAAGCAGTATTTTATTGGCAACGTCTGGTCTTACAGAAGAGAAGCTTCCCATCTGGGGAAAACCAGGAACTTGACCTAGAGGAATATAATTTGCAAGTAACAAATTAATTAAACTAGTTGTCTTTGCAATATTATCCGGAGACGGATTATCCCAAGTACTCGGAGAGGGTAATTCGCTGAAGAGATAAATCTCTGATAATGGTATAAGTAGCGGCCAACGATTTACGTTTTTTAGTGTTTCATAAAACCACAGGGGATTCTTTTTTTCTGAAAAATCCGGACCAACAACTCCTAGACCAATAATGCCAGATCTCGCATTTCTGAACTCAGATTTATGTGTGCTATGGATAAAAAAAATATCTCCTGGCCGAATTTTAACCCATCTATGTCTTAACTCTTCCTCTAATCCCCAAGTCATATATTTTATGGCTGTCAGCCAATGTTCTGGAGGACCAGTAAACCTAAGAAAACTTTTTGCTCCGAATGCTACATTAAGATCCATATTATAATTTGTTATATTTAGTATGTTTTCCCTTAGCTTTTTCGACCGGATATTTCATTTCATTCTTCTTGAGTTTTTGATCCATTGCATCAATTAAGCTGATACCGAGATTGTCGGCTAATTCAAAAAGATACAAAGCGATATCAGCAATCTCATCTTTAATTTCCGCATGGTTTTGCCTAGCATATTTCTCTACCTCTTCAGTAGTCTTCCATTGAAAATGCTCTAAAAGCTCCGAAGCTTCGAGAATTATTGAAACAGCCATATTCTTAGGATCATGAAATTGCATCCAGTCGCGTTCATCTCTAAACTTTTTTATTTTTTCTGTTATTTTCCGAATTTCACTCATTTTCTCTCCTTTTATAAACACTATTTTCTCCCTACTAATGCATCTAGACTAATTCCAAAAGCATCTGCTAATTTAAAAACCCGGGCTTTCTATGACCCGGGTTATTTTTTAGCTAGATATTGCTTACTTCCTTCATAAAATACCTCTTCGTAGTCCTTTATTGTACTGCTGGAAAGAGGGAAGGTCAATGAGAATTTGGGTTGTGGGGGTGGGATTTTATGGATAAATCCTAATATCTAATATCTAAATCCCAAACAATACCAAAATTCAAATTTCAAATGTTCAAAACTATTTGCACTTTTCAAGGATAGAACCAAAAATCTTAGTCAGTTCTGTGGCTTCTTGAATCAAGCCTTCTCTAATCTGTAAATTCTCTTCCTTTGGCTCAGTTAGTTTTAACCAGTAACGGGATTCTTTGGCTTCCTTTCTTGAGATCTTTATCCTCATGATGAAATCCTTTTTGCCTAAGGCTTCGTTGGCTTCAATATAGTTTGCGCCTATTGATCCGGAAGCACGGACTAATTGCTTGGAAGTTTCGATATTTGAGATTGTCTTGGGTAGCGAATTGACATATTTAATTACTTTCTTCGCGAACCAATATGTTCTTTCTTCTAAATCATAATGTTTTGGATTTTGGATTTCGGTCATTTGGATTTGTTTAGGATTTAGAATTTGGGATTTAGAGCTTTGAGGTTCCATTTTGGCACCTCAAGTTTATAACCTCTTCTTTGGTAAGCTCATACATAAAATCACCTCTGAGCAAAGCCCTTGATGGTCTTCTTTGCATCCGCAAGACCCATTAGCTGCCGGAGTGCCTCAAAGATATCGCGAATATCCACATCGTGGCTCTCTAGTTTCTTTTCCAATTCCCTTAATTTCATTTCAAATACCTTGTGGCCAGATAGGATATACCGTAACTTTATAAACGCGCGCATAATATGGATGTTGACCTTAATAGCTCTTTCGCTATTCAGTACACCGGATAACATGGCTATGCCTTCCTGGGTAAATACATATGGAGGCTTCCTTACGCCACCCCATCTTGAAGTCACAAATTGTGACTTCAAGTTTCTAACCTCTTGTATTGTAAGCTGATACATAAAGTCATCCGGGAAGCGTTTTAAGTTTCTCTTTACCGCTTGATTCAAGACTTTAACTGTTACCCCATAAAGTATAGCTAAATCTTTATCCAGCATTACTCTCCTACCTCTTACTTCAAAGATTTTTGAAGCAATGATTTCTACAGATACTATATTAGCCATCTTGGCCTCCCTTCTACTCTAATAGACGTAGAAAGTGGCTGAATCTAACAGGAATTTTTTATTAGGAGTGATTAGGGATAATCCCCTAGGACAGGCTTATTAGTTCGTAATCAAGATTGCCCAGACCGAGCTTACAGGCATACTCAAGTTGCCTTCTACCTTCACGGTTAGGATGCAGTTCTTTAAAGATATCCCTGCCGCAGGCTTTATTTACCAAATCAAAGATTTCCTCTGTGCCTATCTGTTCTTTTTGTGGCTTATAGCTTACTTTACTTATATATTTAACCTCTTTTTGTGTTAAATTTTCCTCTTGACAATATCTCCTCGCATGTTATACTTTTAATGCAAGCTGAAGAGATTCAGATTTGCGCATACACGCGGACCCGCTCGTCATGAGCGGGTTTTTCGCTTTCTGGGACCTTGATACCACCATCCGAAATTAATATAATCTGAAAGTACCTTCCATAATTCCGCGGCAACTTGCCCACGGACGCCAAAAACATAAATATGTTTCCCTTTTAACTTATAGCGTTCTAACGGTTCTTTTAAATCAGAGTCTCCCGAGAATACTAATATTCCGGAAACCTTATCTATGTTATCCAACATATCTAAAGCCATCTCCACATCAAAATTACACTTGGGCTCTTCTATAACAATGCCTTGTTTTTGCAGGTAATTTATTAACTCTACGAGCTTAAAGTGCGCATTTCCATCAAAAAGATCGAGGGTTGACGGTTTTACAAAAAGATTTTTTGTTATTTCCTTTCTTATCCATTTAACCGGTTTACTTATTACAATAGCCCCGGTTTTACGCAAACATTGATGAAAATTTTCTGATTTCTGCAACTCTCGGGTATTTAATCCATAATATATTCTTACCTCTTTTATAGATTTGACGTTTAAAAGTTGCTTAATGATATAATAAATGGAGAAATTCCATTTTAAGGTATCCTGCCAATGAAACATATTTGTTAAGTCTAAGAATGCGATTGCGCTCGTTTCCTTTGCAAAATCAAATTTAGTATTTCTTGTTTGTTCTTGCATTACATTAATCCTTCTTTTGTGAGGTACCTTTTATTTTAGACATTCCTTATATAAACAAAAAACCTCCGCCTTTTCAAGCGAAGGTTTTAATTATTTTAACGTGGCAGTTCCCCCTTCAAACATACCACTCTAAATTATTGTTTATTTTATACACCATATTTA
>Ga0315274_10008317_pt1 | contig 15035 bp, 7 predicted proteins | sample YL17G02_20_MG_FD_203700 | JGI IMG/M metagenome (GOLD analysis project Ga0315274, IMG submission 203700) | Sediment microbial communities from Yellowstone Lake, YNP, Wyoming, USA - YL17G02_20 | ecosystem: Environmental > Aquatic > Freshwater > Lake > Sediment | place: USA: Wyoming | collected... | reverse complement strand
AATAATTTGCGGATTTATAACCTACATTAAAATATTTCATCTTTATATTTCTCAATAATATTTTCTATACATTCATGGTGCACTTGCCATGCATCCTAGACGAATTTTCGCTATTTGTAAACAAGGTCGCAATGTTCTTTCCCTGTTTTTGCGGCCGAAGTCTCGGCGGCCATCAGGACATCCCGATAAGCGATGCGCGGTGTGAGAGCCTTGTAACTTGGCAGTAAGGAACATCCTGGATAACCTCCTGCCGCATCCACTCGCCCCATTCCTCCAGCCCCTTGGCATGGCAGGAGGGCAGAACTCTCTGGTCCGGCGGGAAAACATCAAATTCAATTGAAGGGGGTGCGGGGGAGCCAAAGGACCCCCGACCGGCTACGAGCACTGAGAACATCGTGGTTCTTGAATAACGAATGATGTCCCATGTGTGAGACTCAGCTATCAAAAAAAAGGGCCTTGCTCGTCTAGCAACAGCTAAGTTGAAAAGACGGCATTGTTAGCTGACTGCTAGATAGCGGCGATCTGACCTACCGCCTATGTCGTATATGATGTCAGGACCTTGATTGCCTCGTTCGATTAGGGAAATGCCAGTAAATTTAAGTCCTTGAGCTTCAAGAAGACCAAACTTGCGAATCATTAGCAAGTATAGATTCTTGTCACAAGTTGAGATAATTATTTGCTTCCTTTGACCCATAAGCCCAAGTGCGCAAGCGCGTAAATTGTCAATGAAGGCCAAGGCATCAAGATCATCCAAGTGCTGCACGGGATCGTCCAAAAGTAAAGCGTGGAGTTTGGACCACCTTTGTTTGGATGCAAAAGAAAGGTATATAGCAAGCGCTAAGACGTTTGCCTGAGCGGTGCTTAAGAAAAATTTAGGTTCGCCCGAGTCTTCCATTTGATTAAGGTACCTCAATCCGAGGTTAATACCAAAGTCCTTGAAGTCGATGTTAATCCCTTCAAATATGTATGGATTGGGAATCATCATTTTAAACAGGCCATCGATTTCCGATGAATGCTCGTCTATTCTTTCTTTTACGACTGCATTGATTTTCCTTGCTAAGATATCGATCCAGTTCTTTACCGTTGATTTGACACGACAGAAATCTCTGATAGTGTTCTGATTGTGGGCATGTTCCTCTTCAGCAATTTGAAGGGTTAGCTGAGTATTTTCAACTTCTTTCTCGAGCAGCAAGGCTCTCCGGGCCGCCGCATATGTCTCGGTTAGTCGCCGTGCATGTTCCATCCTATCAATGTGTCTCAGTACATCACGTTTCTTTCCTTCTATCTCGCTTTTGTTTGTCAGTTCACTGACCTCCAGGAGCCGGCATTTGGCATTGTGCTCCTCAATTTTTGATCGAAGGGTTACCATTTCTGATTCTAGATTCTTGATCCTAGTGTCAATATAAGTATTGCGATTTGAGAGTTCCTTAAGTTTTCCTTGAATCTCAATTCTTTGCGAAGATTTTGAACCGCGTTCCAACTGCTTTTCAGTAAGTCGTTTTCGAATCTGCTCGATAGCCTTCGCTAGTTTTGGTAAAGCAATATCCCGACCGGTTGTGGTTGCGACGAGCTCTTTAATCTGGACTTCAATAGTTGTTATTCTTTTTTCTTTGGTATTCTTGTCGACCCGCTTAGATGCAAGCTGGGATTGCAGCAATTCAATGTTCTTAATAAGAGAAGACTGTTGATTCAACAGGAATTCGCGTTGTTCCTCTTGAGATGCTAGTCGAGTTCTCGATTCAGCGATTTGCTTATTGAGACGATTTATTTCACTCTCAAGAGTTGTCTTGGAGAGTGTCACTCTCATCGCTTGAGCTTTTTGGTTAGTGCTTGCCATAAATCTTTTAGACTCCGCTAGCTCTGTTGTCTTACGCTCGAGCAAGCGGTTAGTCTTACGAGCCTCTTCCTCTGCGGAACGAATCTCAGTAGTAATCGTTGCTAAGTTCACTGAAAGATCATGTAATTGTTGCGAAAGCCGCTTTGCTTCGGAGGGCACATTAGAGAGTACCTTGTCTATGGCACCCTGTAACGCGCTTAGGGATTCATGGCCATGACCACATAACGGACATCTTCCATCGATGGCATGATGCCTGATTCGATTTAACATTTGCACAAGTTCCTTGGACGAAGATTCCGCGTTAGCGAGGTCTTTGCTAACCGTCGAAATAGTGCCAGACAACATTGAATGTTGGGCTTGGATGGAGCCCAGCTTATCCTGAACGACTTGCAGTTTCTCGGTTAAATTCTTGATTTCGCTAGACAACCGTTCAGACTTCGCCGCGGCAACATTGTATGGTTCAATTGAATCGGTCAGATCAATGGTCCCATTCAATAGTTCTTCAAGTTGACTAGTGGCTTGCTTTGTGATCATGATTTGATGATCAACAGAGGAAAGCTCCCGCTGAATTTTCGGCAACTGTTCTTGTGTGTTGGAGAATGACTTTTCTGCTCTCTGCAAATCCTGGGTGATTTTATTAAGATCCTTGCTGATAGTGGTTCGTTCTTGATCTAAAGAGGTCACTTCTTCAAGTACGGTCAATTGATTCTTTTCTTTGGAAATCTCGACCATTAATCGATCACCGGCTGAGGACAACGATGAATCTCGATTCTTCAACTCATCTATCTGACGGTGAAGGATCTCCCGCTCTCGGCGAAGAGATTTGATTTCTGCTTCGATTTGTTCTGATCTCCGGATGAGCGATGGCACTTCCTCGATCGTAAGCTCAACTTCGATTAGTCTTTGATTCTTTAACTTCAGAAAGCGAAGTCGTTCATCAATGGTACCGCGAACCGTCGCAGCGAGGGCTTCCGGATCAACGATTGAAGGTGACTTCACAGCAACCTCGGCCGCAATCAATGCCTCTCTCAGTTCCACTTCCGTTACCGATGCAGTGCCCAGCTGAGAACGAATGGAACTGATTCGAGATTCGACTTCCTTCAGCCTATTCCTTTCATTGCTAACCTTTGTTTCAAGCTCAAACGAGATTGATTGGGAATCCTTTGCTCTTCGCCGGGCTTCCTCCGATACAGCTCTTGCTTTGTCCAGACACCGTTGCCAAAACGCAGAGCCAGCGATATTGGCAACTATTCGCGCCCTTCGCTCAGGTAAACCCTCGACAAATTCTCGTACTGAATCTTGAGAAAGTAGTAACGTTGCGCGAATCAGTTCCCTTACAGTTGCAATCTCACGACGCGCAGGGAGATAATCCTCATCGAGCAAGAATTCATAAAGCATGTCTCGATGAGTGGCAAAAGACCCGCTGCTTTCGATGGTGATGGTTCCAACCTCCGATCTTGGACGCGTGACTTCAACCCATTCGTCAATACCATTCTCAAAATCTATCCGCACGCGCGTGTCTTCGCTAGAGAAAGTGTTGGCAACAAAATCTGGAGCATTGGCCTTATCTTCATATCTTCCAATACTTCCCAAGAGGGCAAATTCGATTGCGTCAAAAACAGCTGTTTTGCCGACTCCATTACGTCCGTATATTGCGACGACATCAGCAGAGAGATCAAGTTTAGAAGATCTGAAGCATCGAAAATTTTCTATTTCAAGGTTTTTGAGTCTCATCGATTTGATCCTTATGATTGTACTCGCCGGCGATAATTCGTTCTAGGATTCGCTCTTTTGAGCTTTTGGCAAGGTCCTTTAGTATTTTTTCTGAAATATCGCCGATCGGTAAGCTTCCAGTAGGCAAAAGCTCGTCAGACAGTTGAAAACGAAAGAACGGAGTTTCCATCAATACGTCATTGATGTTTCGGCTTCCAACCTCGATGCAGATCTTTCGACATACATGCGTATCATTGCAGACTCCCTGAAGATCCTCAACACGACTTGGGTCAATGTTCGAAATTAGAAACAGTAGGTACATGTCCTTTCGCTTCCCTACCTTGGGATCATCTCTTAGTTCAGCCATGACTGATTGAGCCTTTGGCCAAGTTTCTAACAGTTGCTCTACCCCAAGGAATAAAGAAACACCGACTGCAGCATACCCAGAAACAAACAAACCAACGAGACTCGATTCCTTCATTGGCTCGGTTAACTCGAATTTTTGCCATCCACTTTCTTGGAACATGATTTGAAGTCTTTCGGGTAAGTTCATGGTGCCAGAGCCTCCATAATGTGTTGACTCACGCGTTGGATCAGATCGTCCTTGCTATCAGCCTCGCTAGCGGCACCCGACAAGTCGCCACCATGCAAAACTCTTAACTGTTGGGTTTCAGCACCTCTGATTAAATCACCTTGCTGCAAATGCGGACCCAGAGAGCCTTCTTGACCCATGGTGATTTGATCCATCAGACTAGGAAGCCGCTGTCTAAATTCATCCATGACTGGGTGGTTCATTACTATGGCAATAAACAAATGTTTCGATAAGACAAAATTTTGTAATGGCGGCTCGTAGAGGTATTTCAAAAGACGAATCACCATTTCCCTTAGAGAGAATCGGGTCCCTCCCCAAGAGAGTGTGATACCGACATCGGCCCCCGTTACTGAATGATGAGAAGTTCCAGGGCTTGGAGCCATAGAGTCAGCATTGAAAACAGCACGGCTGATCCAGATCAGAGTGTAGATGCGTATGAATTGCTTTACAGCCGTGGAACAATCGCCATGCCAGAAAAGTGGTTCATTTTCCGCAATTGGAAACAGCGGAAATTTGTCTTTATCCCAACAGCAAAAGTAAGTATTCAAGGCGTTACGAGCGATTTCATCTCGATTGTTGATTGCCATTAGCCATGCCGCCATAGAATCGTTGTATCCACCGATGCAATCGGACACAAATTCCTCCGCCTTTCGCGCATCTTCAAGTTCACTTTTATACTCACAAAGCCCTTCTTTCCATTCCCACTCCAGCCAGTGCCGAACAGGCGGAATCGCCGCAAAAGAGTTCATATCCAACCTGCCAATTACCAAGAGATTCTCAATTGATGCAAACCTTGGAGCGGGCTCCGGAAATGGAACCGCCTGTCCGCTCCCCGGTGTGTGATCTACCAGATAATGAGGCTTATATACTACCCAATAGATGCCGGGTCCAGACTCGCGCATGGTGACCGCCTGATGATTATGAGCTCCGTCGTCCTTGATCCAGTAGGTTGGTGTGCAGCCAAGTTCGCCTCTCCAACGCCCATATGGAAAATTCAATTTCGTTTTTCCCCATATTTCAGATTTCCCTTTCTTGTCGTTCGCATTGTTGATGAACAGGAGGCAGCCTTGGCAAGTTGAGACCTTCATAACGGGCGCCTCAAAATAACTTTGGACTGCTTGCTTGAATTGTATTGCGTCTTGGTTCATCTGCATCTGAAGCAAGAAAGTGAAATCAAGTTGTATTCCAGGAATACTCGTTTCAATCTGCTGCCTTAGATCTGTAACGAAATTCCTGTGAGTGAAATCACTACATACCTGGACACAAAAGTTGATTCTCTCTCCGGATCGACTCATCACCGATCGAAAGACGAGAATCGAATTACCAAAGAATATTGAAAGAGTTTGTTCGTGGTCCTCAGGATGGAGTTTGGGCTGTATATATCTAGCTAAGCGGCCTGCTTCATCTCGGATAATTGTTGTTGCTGTGTTCACAAATTGATAGTTTGAACCTCCCACCAGCCATGAATCCGGATCGGGCATTTCAGGAAGAGCTCTAACTTCTGCAACATATTCATCCCAGGTAAGATACTCGAGACCAGCGACAATTACTATTGGTCGATTGGAACGATGAAGCAGATCTTCAAGTATGGAGATTCCGTCGCGTGGCAAAGAGAGTTCTGGGATAATAATAAACATTGGACGCAGCGGGGTTTGGGGAATCATCGCGTTCAGAAGAAAGTCTCGAAGACATTCCAACACAATGCGCTTTGTGCCAGCCAGATCTGCACCAATCTTAATTGGCTGATTTCCATGGACTGGGAGTGGTGTGTGCCACTGAACTAGGAAAATATCAACCTTTCCGTCTACGGGCAGCTTCAAATCTATGTTTATCGGGTGTATATGCATTTCTCTCTAGCTTTGTTCATTGGTAGTTTTGGCTTGAAATCATGTGCTCTCGCTCTATGAGTCGACGCCAATCCTCACTCGGAATCCGCTCCTTCTGCGAAATCATCGAGAACACTATCCGATAAATGTTCCAAGCGTTTTTTCGCCAAATCGCGCAAACTGTCATAGGATACGTAGGTGCAGGTTTCGGCAAATGTTCCACTTTCTAGGAGTGAAAAAACAGGGCGTCTAATTCCTTGGAACACTTTGTCCCGCTTGCTTTATAGGTATTTCGTTTTCTGCTGAGCTGGCCGCAGGCGGCCTTTCGCATCGAAAATCCCATCTCGCCACTCTCAGGAAGCATAAATCGAAGCTCAGAGTATGTCAAGGGCGGCTGGGCTCAAAATAGCGGAAGGCAGGCGCAGAAGCCGGGGCGCAAGCTAAGAAGCGCCGGAAATCCAGCAGACCTCTCCTCTTGGGAATGGTGTACACAAATTGGCGGAGAGGAATATCCAGGATAAGCTCCTGCCGCATTCACTCGCCCCATTCCTCCAGCCTCTTTGTATAACATGACGGGCAGTAACCTCGGGTCCGGCAGGAGAACATCAGGAGCCGCTCCTCGCTACAGTCCGGGCAGCGGATCCGGGCGAACCCGCAACGAGGATTGCCGCAGTCCAAATAGCGGAAATCAGGCTCAGAAGACGCAGGAGAGCATAAAAACACTAGACATCGCCCAGACCTATCCTCCCGATCAATCTGACTTCGGCCATTTCTAATTGCTTTGTTATCCAGAAGCTATTCTTTAGCCCCGTACAGCGCTGTTCGCGGTGCTGTACTCTCCGTTGCTATTCCTTTTGCGTTCCAATAGGCAACATCAGTCGCGAGGCTGGCTGGGTCCTATCGCGTGAACAGCCTTCGCGCCAAATCGAGCGGACCTGATTAAAATCAGTATATCCAAGTCTCATGCGCCAGTGGAGCAGAATTCAACTCCTGCCGGTGCATGCGCCAATGCGGCATATGCTGGTCCATGATGGAGATGAAACGATCGTTATGATGCCGCTCGATGAGATGCGCAAGTTCGTGAACGATAATGTACTCCAGGCACTGTATCGGTTTCTTTACGAGCTCAAGGTTTAACCAGATCCGGCGGGCCTTCAAGTTGCAGGAGCCCCACTTGGTTTTCATCTTTTTGATGCGCCACTGTGTGACCTGAACGCCTAGGGCCTCCTGCCATTTTTTTAAGAGAGGCGGGATCAACTCCCTGAGTTGTTGACGATACCAATCCTGTAAAACCTGCCTGCGGCGTTCTGCCGTGGTCCCGGGCTGTACATGAAGCTCTATGGCATACTTGCCGCGCACTACTACTCTAGGAACTCCGTCGTGGTAGAGGACGCGGAGGCGATAACGGTGCCCCTGAAAATAGTGACTTTCACCACTGACCAACTCCCGTCCGGATTCGCGCGACTGGGCCTTGAATCTTTGCTGGTGCTTTTTGATCCAGCCAAGCTTACCCGCGACCGCCAAACGTACGGCGTCATTGTTGACATTCAGGGGTGCCGCTACCCGCACCCGGCCATTCGGGGGATACACGCCGAGGTGCAGATTCTTGATGTTCTTGCGGACGACTTGAACTACCAGCCCGCTCACTCGGATCTCGGCGAACTCAGTACTCATCTTGGTTTTTCACCAACGCGAGGATTCTCTCGACCCGTTCTTCCAACGATTCCGAGGCGTAGGCAGCTCGAGGTTCCCGCACAGCTCCCGCCCGGGTGACCTCACCCTCGCCACCCACTTTCGCCCCAGCCGACTCAAATGCGGCCCGGATCGCATTTCTCAACTTCTTGATCTTGAATAAATTGCTTCGCCAGTCGTCCTGGCGACTGGCCCGGACCGCGTCATCGATTACCAGTGCCAGAGCCTCGTTCTTATCGAGGTTGTCATACAACGCCCGCTTGCCGGGGGTATTCATCGTCACAGGGTACTCACCGCCTACTTCCGGGCTCTTCACTTTCTTCGTCAACTCGACGATCTTACGCAGATACTCCTGGTAGTCCATCGCCTCCCTTCGGCGCTGTTCGATTAGGGCATCTAGCAGTTCCGACATTTTTTCGTAGTATTTCGGGTTGATCGGCTGTTCGTTGATGATCAGCTTACGGACGTTATTTTCAATCGTCTCCGCGACAGCATCCTTGTTCTTTCTGATTCCATCCGGCAGAGTATCGACCGCCTCAACTCCTCGCTCGACTATAAGCTGGATAAGAGAAAGATCATCGAAGGCGGACACTTTTTCGCTTTCTTCTGCCCGAATATAGGTGTCGATCAAGTGCCGCATGGCCGGTTCATACATTTTGAGGTCGATGTAGTCGCCACTAGCCAGCTTTACCTCGTTGCGAGCCTTCTCGTAGTGGTAAACCTCGGCCTTCAGAGCGTCGACTTCTGTGGTGGAATAGCCGGCTTCTTCCAGCTCACTGGCGACTTCGGCGAACGCTCGCACAAAGGCCGCCACGTGTTTGTAGAGGGAAAGCCGTTTCGGCTCGTTGGCCTTGAGTTGCTCAGCGTTGGCTGAATCTTTGGCACAGAAATAACGCAAGTACGCTGCTGAGTCCCTCGGCAACTCGACTGGCTCGCAAAGAGCCCTCACAGCCTCTCGGGTTTCCTCCAGACGCTCCCGGGCCTTTGCCAGTCGGTCTTGCAGCAGTCCCGCCACATCCTCCCGGTCGTATCCACCCAGAGCGCCCGAGGTATAGTCGTGGACCGCACCCTCAAGGCTCTTAAACAGGTCCTTGTAGTCGATGATATACCCATATTCCTTGTCGTCGCCGTCCAAGCGATTCACGCGGCAAATGGCCTGGAACAGGCCGTGGTCGCGCATCTGCTTGTCGATGTATAGGTAAGTTGCTGGCGGCGCGTCGAAGCCTGTTAGCAGCTTATCGACCACGATCAGGAGCTTCATCTGCCCCGGTTCTTGCACGAACTTTTTCTTGGCCTGTTTCTCGAACTCCTCCGCTTTGTTCACCGCGATTTCGGGAGGCTCGTTGAACCAGTTGGCTAGCATCTGCTGATAGATCGAATACTGGTGTAGGTTTTCGGTTTCCCCTTCGCCGCTCTCCTCGCCCTTCAAATCAGCCGCGTACGGCCTATAGGAGGTTACGATGGCGCACTTGCCCTTTAGATCGGTCTTGTTGAAAAGCTCGTAGAACTTGCACGCCTGGTAGATGCTGCCGGAGACAAGCATGGCATTACCGCGTCCGCTCTTCAGTCGGTCTCGGGTCTCCATGTCCATCAAGATGTCGGCCACAATCTGCTCCAGACGCGACTGGCTGGAGAGAACCTTCTGCATCGTTCCCCAGCGCTGCTTGAGCTGGGCTTTCGCCAGATCGGTCAGGCCTCGAGTTTTGGCCTCAAACCACTGGTCGATCTTTGCCTGGGACGTGATGCGCTGATCGATGTCTCGCGCCTCGTAGCGCAGGTCAACCACAACCTTGTCCTTCACCGCTTCGTCGAACTTGTAGGTATGGATGTATCGCCCGAAAACCTCAATGCTCTTCTGCTTATCGGCCTTGAGAAGAGGCGTGCCGGTGAAACCAATAAACATGGCATTCGGCAGGATGCCCTTCATGGCCTTGTGTAATTCGCCGGACTGGGTGCGGTGGCACTCGTCCACAAAGACGAAGAGGTTACCCTTGGCGGTAAATCCGGGCGGCAGTGCCTTCTTCAACTCCTCGATGTAAGCAGGGACGTCGCCAATCTCCTCGTTTTCCTCTTTCCCGCCGAACTTATGGATTAGTGAACACATCAGCCAAGGCACAGGCGCGTTCAGTTTAGCGATTAAATCCGCCCCGCTCGTGGTTCGGTAGATTTCTTCATTGACACCCTTATAGACCCTCTCTATCTGCTCGTCGAGCTCTGAGCGGTCGGTGATGATCAAAACCCGGGCATCCGTTGCATGTTCGCGGATCCACTTGGTCAGCCACACCATGATCAGGCTCTTGCCCGAGCCCTGGGCGTGCCAGATGATCCCACCCTCACGCTGCTTTACGCGTTCCTGCGCGGCCCGCACGCCGAAATACTGGTTCGGGCGGCAGAGTTTCTTGACTCCGGCGTCGAAAACGATGAAATCGTGAATGAGTTCGAGGAAGCGGGCCTTGCTGCAAATTTGAACGATAGCGCGTTCCAGCAGGCTCTCAATAGGGCTCTCTTCCTTCCATCTGAGGTAATACTTCTCCGGCGTCTGAATGGCGCCGTAACGCAGACCCTCGGTATCGTTTCCCGCCATCACCCACTGCACTGTTGAGAAGAAGTGCTCGATGAAGATCTTCTTCTGGTTGTCGAGATTTTGGCGGATACCTTCAGCCACGGAAACCGTTGAGCGCTTAAGCTCCAGCACCCCGAGCGCAATTCCGTTGACATAGAGCACTACGTCCGGGCGTTTGGTGTGAGCTTTAGCGGAAGTGCTAAGGACGGTCACCTCCTCGGCAATTGCGAAGTGGTTCCGTTCCGGGTACTCCCAATCGACTAGCCAGACTGTCTGCATGTTCTCGCCGACCTCGGCTTTCACCTTAACGCCGTAGCGCAGCAGCTCATAAACGGCTCGGTTGCGGTCATAGAGGCTCTTGCTGGTGTCGCCTGCCGCTTTATCGAGGATATGAAGGGCCCGCACGATGAGCCCCTCATCGTAATTATGCTTATCACGCAGGAACGCTCTTAGTAGCTTCTCTTCTATGTTGCGGTTGCCCTCGCGATCAGTCCAGTCGCCGAGATAGTCGTAGCCCAGTTGCTCGCGCAATTGCTTCACTATGCGCTGCTGGGTCTTCTTTTCGATCTCACCGACGGTGCTCATACTAGGCGAATCCTCCCGGTAAGCAGTTCCTGCATCATCCCCTGCTTGAGGGCGCGGGTCTTGGCGAGGCGATCTTCTAGAGCGACAATCTCGGCGTCCATATCGGAGAGCACGGCGGCAATAGCAGATTGCTCTCTTGTTTCCGGCATAAGCACTTGGATACTCTTTACGCTGGTCTTCGAAATGCCATAGACGGAGATGCCAGTAGCCAATCTAACCAACGCAGCCTTTACCGATGGGATGAACTGCAAGTAGCCTCTGAAACCTCCAGAAAGTACCTCCCGGTTCCCTCGAAGAAGAAATGTGTGCAAACCAGCGACAATCTTCCGGTCCCCCACATTTCGCACTTCACGGCTTTTACCAATTCCCTCATAATCTTCGGACGCATCAGCCATCACAAGATCACCATCCTCGACAGTCGAAATACTCGCGACCTTGGCTTTCGAAATCATCGGCAAGGCTTCTGTTGCGCAATCAAGAAATGCCGATGAGTTCGTATGGATATCGCCGTAATGAATATAGCCCACATCACCAAACTCAGACAGGTCCGACCGCGGATTGTTCGCTGTACTAAGAAACTGAAAGAGCTCTCCAAACCGCTTCACCTCCCACTCCCCGTTGAAGCCTAGCAGGCGGATCTGGCCCGTGAGGAGTTGCTGCATGGCGGCCTGCTTGAGGTCGCGTTTTTTGGCGATGAGCCGGGTCATCGCGCCCAGCAGCTCATCCACATCCCCTAGCGCAGTAGCTATTGCGCGTTGCTCGGCATCGTCTTCTGGAAAAGGAATGCGAAATGACCTGAGACTCTTGTTCGTAATCTGGTTGATCGTCGCTCCGAGGTGCTCATGGATCTGTCGTTGGATCACTTCAGACTGAAACTGGTAATAGACAAAGTCGTGGAAGGGCGTTCTCAATACTGCCATGAAGGCTCCGAAGGTCATACCTTGGGCTCGATCGTCAATCTTCGCACACTTGCCGATCAGGTCGCGGCTACCATTCCGAACGCAGATCAGGATGTCACCTTTCCTGGCGATGATCTTTTTGGGCACATCCATATCGACGAAGACGTTGTCATCAAACCGAAGTGCCCCATCCTCAACGTTCGAGGACCGCAAGACAAGCAGTCCGTCAGACTTCACATTGCTTGGCTTGTATGTGAGCCCAATTAGAGGTTCACCTAGCTCGCCCAACTTCTTGACGCTCCAATCCTTGGGAATTACCCCCAACTCAGTCTGCTTATAGCCGGGCCTCACTTCCATACGAACCCCATCTTTTTCAGGTGTTCGTCCACCCGGGTGGCCAGGGCTTCCACCTCCTGCCCTAGTTTGGGAAGCGGAGCGGCGTAGCGGTCGGCGAGTTGGCAGATGCGGGCGGTAAGCGCTTGAGAGACCCGGTCCAGTTCGCTCTGCACATCGGCGGCAAGCTGCGTCAGCCATTTGTCGTCCACGACCAATGTCTTGATCTCGGGCTCAGTGAGTTTGCCGTATTTTGCGGCAATCTTGGCCTCAAGCGACTTCCTCGCCGCTTTTAAGCGGCTCTTGAGGTCGGCCTGCTGGTTGAGCAGGGAGGCATAGTTCTCCAGTGCCTTGCGCTCCTCTGCATAATCAGGATCGAGGCCGATCTCATTCAGCTGGGTCTTTACGGCCTTTGCCGTGATCTTCTTCTTGTCGCCTTCGCCTTCGACAACCTCTTCCAGAAGCCCGCCCTCGTTACTGTGTTCTTCCATGATTTCGTCGAGCCGCTGTTCCTGTATAGCGAGTTCATCTTCTAGTGCCTCAATGGCCCCCTGATATGAGGAGAAGTAGCGGGCGATGAGCAACGTGGCCGGTATCAAATCCGACTTGAACTTCTGCTTGCCCACCGTGAAATCGGGGGCGTCCTTTGATTTCTGCTCCTTGGTATCGGCGATGATGCGCGGCTTGACGGCCTCCACCCAACCCGAGTGGACGATTAGATAGACATCGTCCTGCATTGTCTCCGACCAATAGTCCATCAGGTGTTGATAGACGTCGTAGGGGTCGATCAGCCGGGCATTTCGGAAAGTAGCAAGCAAATCCTCAGAGAGGATTTCGATCAGTACTTTAGGCTGGTCGCCTGGCTTTATGGTGCTCAGGCGTGGGGCGTTGGTCTTTTTCCATTGCTCGAACAACGATGCGACCGAAGTTTTGAACACGGCGAACTCGGGGTGGGCGAAGATGGCGGCCTTGATCTCGCTCTCCGGCAGCTTAAGGCGACTGTAGCCAGTGCGACCCGCCGACTCGAAAAGCAGCGGGCGGATAGAGGGCATCACCTGCCAGTAGCGGCCGAGTGCATCAATGTCGCGATCGGGAATACCGCCGCGCAGATGGCCGTCGATGTCCTGCAAGTCCTCGGGCTCTGTGCTGTCGATGTAGCGGGGGATGTTGAGGTTAAAATCGTTCTTCGGATCGCTGATCTCGGAGAGTGGCACCATTCTGGAGAAGCCCGGAATTTCGAGTTGGCGGGTGAAGGTGTCCACGATGCGATGAATGTCCTGGGCACGCAGGCGGTTCTTATTTCCATCCTTGATGAAGCCCTTGGACGCATCGATCATAAAGATGCCCTTTCGGGCATTAGCGTTTTCCTTGTCGAGCACGAGGATGCAGGCGGGGATGCCCGTTCCGTAGAAGAGGTTGGCGGGGAGACCGATGATTCCCTTGATGTATCCGCGGCGGACGATCTCTCGACGGATCGTAGCCTCAGCTCCGCCCCGGAACAGCACGCCGTGCGGGTGAATGACCGCTCCCTTGCCTGTGCTCCTGAGGCAAGTGAGGATGTGCAGAAGGAAAGCGTAGTCGCCGTTCTTCTTGGGTGGAATACCGAAAGCAAAGCGTCCGTAGAGGTCATTAGCCGGGTCAAAGCCGTTGCTCCAGGCTTTCGTGGAGAAGGGGAAATTGGCGACGACGAAGTCGAAGGTCTTAAGACGGCCGTCGGGCACTTTGAAGTGTGGGCTCGAGAGAGTGTTGTCCTTCCAGATTTCCGCCGTGGGACAGTCGTGCAGAATCATATTCATATGCGCAAGAGCGGCCGTGGCGTTGTCCATTTCCTGCCCATAGAGCGCGAGGTCGAGGCCCGTGCGGCTCCTAGCCTCATCATGCGCTTTTAGCAGCAGGGAACCCGAGCCGCAGGTGGGGTCGTGGATAGTCTGGCTGGCTGACTTGGCCTCGCCGACCCCGATGACCTTGGCCATGATGCGCGAAACTTCCGCCGGCGTGTAGAACTGGCCTTTGCTCTTACCCGACTCGGTGGCGAAGTGCCGCATCAGGTATTCGTAAGCGTCACCGAGAAGGTCGTCGCCCTCGGCTCGGTTGCTGCGGAAGTCAAGTGCCGGGGTATCGAAGATGGCGACCAGGTTGGAGAGACGGTCCACCATCTCCTTGCCCTTGCCGAGCTTGTCCGAGTCATTGAAGTCGGCTACGTCGATCACGCCCTTGAGGTCATTGGCCTCGGCCAGCTTGGCGATGATCTTGTTGATCCTATCGCCGATCTCTTTATCGCCCTTCAGGGCGACCATGTCGGCGAAACTGGCACCTTTAGGAACGTCGAGAAGGCAGCCCTGCTGGCTGGCCGCCTTGTCGGAAACGTACTTCATGAACAGCAGGACGAGGACATAGTCCTTGTACTGCGAAGCATCCATCCCTCCGCGCAGCTCGTCGCAACTTATCCAGAGGGAGGAGTAGAGTTCAGATTTCTTAATTGGCATGGAATACCTTGGGCCGTAGGAGTTTCATTTCCCCTGAAGCAGATTTATAACAAAGGCATCAATCAGTGTCAAACGAACCGATAGGAATCTGCTTTTCTGCTGCGCTGACTGAACGAGCGTTTATGGACAAATTTTGCCTCACCCCATCGTCATGGATGATAAAATGCTATATGCAGGGATGTCAAGTTGAGGAAGAAATAGACGAGGGCGGTAGATTCCTGGCCCGTCGGGAAGGAAGAATCAAGAAACGCGCCTGGGGAATAAAAAGGACGAATTTCAGGGATGGACGGACGAACCGTCGGAATGAGAGATGTTTATTCCTCAAGAAAATGTCAACAAACGTTGACGTTAGGTTCAGAGAAAAGAAACGGCTGGTGCGGGACGGCGATGAGGGGCTTATAACCTAAGGCTGCTGGGCATCGAGCTCTATAGAGCTAAGGTAGTTCAATAATAACGGTTGACGGGCTATCCATAATTGGCTAATATGGATAGCGTGATATCCAGGCTAA
>Ga0315274_10008316_pt1 | contig 15036 bp, 15 predicted proteins | sample YL17G02_20_MG_FD_203700 | JGI IMG/M metagenome (GOLD analysis project Ga0315274, IMG submission 203700) | Sediment microbial communities from Yellowstone Lake, YNP, Wyoming, USA - YL17G02_20 | ecosystem: Environmental > Aquatic > Freshwater > Lake > Sediment | place: USA: Wyoming | collected... | reverse complement strand
CCTTGAAAAGGAGGTGGTAACCGTGTGATACTATGCTCAATGGTGCACCCAGGGTGGTCAATTAACTTGAGAAACAGGGTGGAACATTAACTTGATAATGGGTGGTAAATTAACCTGAGAAACGACACTTGCACTAATATTTAGGTGTACTTCCGAAGCAAAAGTATCATGCTATGACATCTGCAGTTTTTGCCCACCTTGTATGCCCACAGCCGTTATGCATGAGGCTGTTTGGGACTAGAACCATCAACCGCCAAAAACATTTCAAACCCATTAAACCTGCCTTCTTGACCTCGACGAGCAAATCACTCATTGCGTCCTGTCTTCTTCCCATAGGTTGTCATACCATTGACGGTGCTCCTCGCCAGCCACCTTCCGGTATTTGGCTGTAGTATCGAAGCTGGAATGTCCCAGATGCTCTTGCAGTAGCCTGAGACCATCACCAGAATCGTCCATTTTCATGGCACGGACAGCGAAGGCATCTCTCAAGCGGTGAGGGCTAATGCCACGTGTTTTGCCAGTCTCAGGGTTCACTAGAGGAGGCAGCCCCGCTCTATCGGCACAATGTCTTACTATTTGCCAGGCACGATGTCGGTTGATACCAAAGATGAGCCTCGTTCCCTTTCTCGAGACATCCCCATCCCGCTCAATGTACTCCCGAAGCATTTCAATGGTGACAGCATCAAGGGGCAATGTCCTTAACCGGCGATGTTCCATTTCCTGTCTGGTGGCTTTTTCAATGCTCCTCCCACACCCGGGGCAGAAGGAATGGAGTCTCCCCAGCTTTGCTCTGCAACCATCGCAGTAAAGCCCGATACGACTCTTCAGATGGACAATAGTCACTGAGCCCCCGCTAAAGTCAATATCCTCAACTCTTAACTTCAGAGCTTCGCTGATACGGCAACCCAGGTGGAATAAAACGCGGATTAGCAGCTTGTCTCTTAGGTTATCGGCTGCCTTTTCCATTCGTTCTATGTCTTCAGATTCAAGGTAGACTTTCATAATCATATTCCTGGGCATCTACTCTCTGGCTAATGCCCTTTTTCCCATTTTTCACCGAATCTAGTTTCAAAATAGTGCCAGAATTCGCTTGAGGGGCGTTCTGGAGGCTTGCCGGGTTCGAGTTTTGATTGATTAGCTGGCGTACTCTGCTAAAGCTTGCCAGCACACTATACTTTCCCAGATTAAGAGTGACGGCCTTTGGTCTTCCCGGTTTTCGCCTGTGTATAGTACCTATAGCTAATGAACCTCACCTTGCCTAATGTTGTCGTGTTCGGACGTATTTGATTCTTCCTGAGTATATCCGTCACGAGGAACTAGTTTTTGCCCCAGGTGCTTTCGGGCAATCAGCCGCGCCAGTATCACAAAACCATCTTGACCAGGATAAGCCTCTTTCAGTAACGCCCTCTTGTTGGATAGTTCACAATTTTCTCTTGCAGACATTTATGATTCTATGATAAAATAATGTTAGTCACGGGGTCAACCTCATAAGTGCATTATTTAGACATATGATACGTTTATTCTAGCACTTGACAGCACTTATAGAATATGCTATAGTTCAGCTAAGAGACAATTATGAATCTGTAAGGAGGGCATATGGCAAAACGCACGCGGAAACCCCCAGTAAAACCCGAAAAAGCCAGAGAGTGGCTCAAACGAAATGAGGAAATGGGAGAGTCGCCACCCCAGATTGCCAGGTCCGACGGTTACGATGTAAGGACAGTCAGAAAACAGCTGGAAAGAATGCGTCAAGAGCGGGAGCTCCGGGAGGCAAAGCAGGTGGTGCTGAGGCAGGCTTTAGAGAAGCACTACGCTGATATCTGCACTTTCGCTGAAAACTTGATGGCTGAATTTGTGCTTAGTACCCTTTCTGAGGTTCCAGTTACGCTCAAGAGGGATCCCATGTGGAAAGCCATGCGAGAGCACCTCCCCCGGTCTTCAATATGGCGGGATATTACTGCTTGGGATAGGCTGGTAGAAGGGTTTAGGTTGTCTGCGGGAGCTGTTATGGAACGAACCAGAAACGAGGCTGAAGCTAAAACAGGACTGAGGTTTGTTTCATCACCTAATGAAATCGGGCTCATCGAAGGGCTTCTAAAGGCCATACTCTTTCATCTCCAGTCATTGGCTGAAGGAGGGCAAGGTCTTAGTGATATCAGATTTAGCCGGACAAAAACACAAACTGGTATCCGCCTTGAATGGGGTGCCTTTACTATCGGCAACGTCCCTGAGGATAAAGCTGAACAGGTGGAAGAGTCATGCCTCTCTTTGATAAAAGAGGCAACTTCTTGGGAAGAAAACGAAGCCTTATCCAAGCAAATACGAGAGCTTGCGAAAGTGTGGGAGGATTTGAAAGAGGAAATAACCAGGATTATTCTGAGAAGGGTGGTGGAAGGAAAATGCCGTTACTGTCCATTCTAACGGTTTTAGTGTTAGAATGAGGACTTGGGCAACCACAGGTTCAGGCAGACATAGCACGAATTGGAGGTAAAGGATGAAAGCAGCTTTTTATGTCAGGGTGTCATCGGAGAAGCAGGATGTAGATTTATCGATATCCGCTCAACTAAGGGCACTCAGGGAATATGCTAGTAAGAACGGTCACATTGTGGTCAGGGAATTTGCCGATGAGGCAGAGAGTGGCAAGACTACTGATAGGCCAGCTTTCATGGAAATGGTGTCACTAGCGCGCCAGAAGTCAAAGCCCTTTGACATCATTTTGGTCTGGAAATATTCCCGATTTGCCAGGAGCCGGAAGGACTCAATCATATTTAAGACTCTGCTCCGTAAGAACGGAGTGCAAGTGGTCTCCATTAGTGAACCCTTTGAGGATACACCAACGGGCAGACTTCTGGAGGCTATGATTGAGAGCCTGGATGAATTCTACTCAGCTAATCTGGGAGAGGAGGTAACCAGGGGAATGAGGGAGAGTGCTTCCCGCGGCTTTTGTGTAAGCAGCCTCACTCCGTACGGGTACCGGAAAGTGATGGTAAAAGATGGCAATAAAGAAAGGCCCAAGTTGGAGCCAGAGCCTGAGAAAGCTAAGATAGTGACCCGCGTCTTTAAAGAAGTAATTGAAGGCAAAGGTCTAACAGAAGTAGCAAAAGGGCTGAACAGGGAAGGCATACCTGGCCCAAGGGCCAAGGGCTGGATCAAGACCACTCTCTACAACATACTAACCAATGAGAACTACACTGGCACCCTGGTCTGGGGCAGAAGTAGTATTCGTAATCTACCGCCAATCAGGGTGGAAAATGCCTGGCCAGCTATTGTTGACAAGAGTTCATTCGACCGAGTTCAGAGTGCACTTAAGTCCAGGAGCTTTCCTTGCCTGCATCCTAAACGGACAGCCAGTCACTTTCTCTTAAGTGGCATTGCCAAGTGCGGGTACTGCGGCAAAGCCCTCGTTGGACACGACGCCAAGGGGGGAAATTTCAGTTATTATGTCTGTGGAACTCTGCTCAAGAAAGGTGCCGGCTCGTGTCCAGCGCGTTATACCAACGATCACGAACTTGAGAGTGCTGTTGTCAACAAGATAAAAGAGCACATATTGACCAGGGAGAACTTGGAGAGACTGGTCTGCCTTGTCAACGAGGAGATGGATAGCCTTTCAAACGAATACCGGGAGCGGCTGGAAACAGTCGAGCAAAATGTGGCAGATATCAATCGCCGCTTAGAAAGACTCTACGATATTTTGGAAACTGGTAAGGTGAAATATGAGGACTTGATGCCTCGCATCCTGCAACATAAAAACCGGCTGGAAAAGTTACAGGAAACAAAGGCAGAACTGGAACTCAAGCTAAATGAAAGGCGCATTGAGCTTGCAGACGTCGAAACAGTTAAGAATCATGTTGAAGACCTGCGCAACCTCCTAAGTGAAAGCTCTCTTACTGAGAGAAAATCGTTTGTCAAGAGTTTTGTCAAGGATGTTAAGGTGACGGGCAAGGAAGTTGAGCTTGCCTACACTATTCCAATGCCACCAAGGGGAGTCATGGAAGACAAGATGCCGGTTCTGTCTATTGTACAGAATGGTGGGCCATTGTGGACTCGAACCACAGACCCCGGTCTTATCAGGACCGTGCTCTAACCAACTGAGCTAATGGCCCCACCGAAGAAGTATAACTTTTGCCACGAGCGAGTGTCAAGGCTATGGCGGGGCTTTGAAATCAATTACATTATTCGGCGGCTCTTCGGGCTTCTGCGTATTTGACCAAAGCGTACATGGCACGAGCACATTGCTCAGGAGTGTCATAGACAGGTATCCCGGCTTCCTTCAGGATGTTGATGGTGGGGTCGTCAGTACGGCGAAAGCGTAAGGTAATTATAGGCTTGTTATATTTCTTAGGTAGCAAGGCGAACAGCTCAGCGGCTTGAAATGCAGCCTTAATTGCATCAGATAAGGGCTTGTCGGCATCCGCTGAGGTGGGCTTGAGGCCCCAAACCATGGGATTAATAGGAACGTTGGTTATCACACCATCGATGTAATCCAAACTGAGGAGTTTTTCTATTACTTTTGTTTCATCAAGGGCGGTGCGGTAGCTGCCAGCGAAATCAACCGGATTTCTGGCTGGTGGGGCGTGAGGTGGTAAAAGCTTCTTCAAGCTGTTTACTGTCTCTTCATCGAACTCGGGAACTTCAAGTCCTAGAGAGGCACAGGCATCGGTAGCTACAACACCTTGGCCACCGCTTCCCATAATGGCCACCCTTTTTCCTCTGGGTAAAGGTTGTTCTACAAGCGCTTCAGCCATCTCGAAGGAGTGTATGGCTTCGCTGGCCCTTATGAGACCTACCTGTCGGCACATCCCTTCAAACACGTCTTCAGAACCAGCGAGAGACGCAGTATGAGATAGTGTGGCTCTGGCACCGGCACCCGTGCTACCGCCTTTATAAATCACGATCGGTTTCCTCTTTATCACTTCCTTGGCGAGCTCAAAGAATCTCTTGCCATCCTTAAAGCCCTCCACGTAGAAGACGATGGCCTTTGTCTCCGCATCTTCGGCTAGATATTCCAGGTATTCAGAAGCAGTGATGTTTGCCTGGTTTCCGATGCTTATGAATTTGCTCAGTCCATACCCTTTGGCGTTGGCTATTTCGGATAGGTATCCGCCGAAGGTTCCGCTCTGAGAAACGAAGGCAATGGCTCCTGGTTTAGGTGCTTGTTGAAAACACAGATTTAGATTCCCGGCAGCGCTCCATATTCCCATGCAATTGGGTCCCACAAACCGTATTCTCCCTGCTCTAGCTATCCTCACGACCTCGTTTTCAAGTGCTTTTCCCTCACTGCCAGCCTCGGCAAATCCACCGGGGATTAGGATTGCTCCCTTCACTCTTTTCTTTACACATTCTCGCATCAACTCAGGGGTAGCAGGGGCAGGAGCTGTCACCACTGCAAGGTCAACTTGGTCTGGGATATCCAGGACACTTCGATAAGATCGGAGACCGAGAATTTCATCTTTATTTGAATTCACGGGATATATGGCTCCACTAAATCCTGTCTTTAGTGGCCTGTCCACCATTATGTAGCCCCATTTACCAGGTCTATCGGAGGCGCCTAATATGGCAATCGATTTAGGCTTGAAGATGGGGTCGAATTGATCTACGATGCTTTTCAATTGTTTAGCTCCTTATTTGCAATAGCAGTGCTTAAATTTGACGTGGCCTATTATTATAGTCGATTTGTTACTATCGCTGCTCCCTCCGTTTTGTTGACTTTGCGACTCTCGTGAGTTTATTATACAGGACGGCTATATCTAGAAGGGGGACAAATAATGGCAAGAGAGATCGTTGCGAGCCCAATGCCGGGGATAATAAGAAGCGTTGATGTTGCTGTGGGTGACAAAGTCAACGAAGGTGACACTTTGTGCATACTGGAGGCTATGAAGATGGAGAACCCCATAGTGGCTCAGGCAAGTGGCAAAATCAGCGAAGTAAATGTCTCCAGTGGCCAGTCAGTGAAACGCGGGGACATGTTGATTGTAATAGAGACTTGAGACATTGTATGAGGTAGGGAAATGGATATGAAATCGGGTCTAGAAGAACTTCATAGGCGCAGGCAGAAGGCACTTCGGATGGGAGGCAAAGCCAAAATAGACAGGCAGCACAAGCGTGGTCACTTGACTGCTCGGGAGAGGATAGATAAGTTGCTCGACCCGGGGACTTTCTTAGAGATGGGCATCTTAAATCAGTCCGACATTTCTGGCATGGAGGATGAAACGCCTGCCGATGGGAATATCGCTGGTTTTGGGAGAATAGATAATAGAACGGTGGCCGTCTGTGCTGCTGACCGCACAGTGTTGGCGGGTGCCGAAGGTAGGGTAGGAACTTTCAACAAGGAACGACGGATAACAAAAATAGCTCTTGAGAAGGGATACCCTATTATTAATCTGGGCGATGGTGGTGGGGCTCGCATGCCTGACATTATGGGTTCGGACGGTCTCAGCTCTATGACTTTTCCCGTCGAGGGGCTTAGATACCCCAGAAAGGTGCCATTTATAGCTACCATTATGGGTGATTGTTTTGGTGGCCCATCATGGATGGCAGCCAAGGCGGACTTTGTGGTTATGGTCAAGGGCACCTGTATGGCTGTTTCTGGGCCCAGGGTACTTGAGATTGCAATCGGGGAGAAGGTCACTCCTGAGGAGCTTGGCGGCTGGGAATTGCATGCTGAAGTCACCGGGCAGGTGGATGCCTTCGCTGAGGATGATGAGCATTGTCTCCGCATCGTCAGGGAGTTTCTAAGTTACATGCCTTCGCATTGTGATGAGGAACCACCATACGTTCCTACCAATGACCGCCCCAATAGGAAGCTGGATGAGGTGATGGATATTTTACCTGACGATCCCAACAGGTCTTATGATATGCATAAGATCATTAAGTCTATAGTCGACGATGGCAAGCATTTCCCTCTCAAACCTTATTATGACCCGAGCCTGATTACCTGCCTGGCTCGGATGAATGGTAGGACTGTAGGGATTATAGCCAACCAACCTTTGTTCTTTGCTGGGGCGGGAGGAGCAGGAGCCTGTGAAAAAGCTGCCAGCTTCATTGTGTTATGCGATTCCTTCAATATACCTCTGATTTTTCTCCACGACACCCCTGGCTTTTTTGTGGGTAAGGAGGCTGAAAGGCGAAAGATGCCGGGCAAGATTATAGTATGGATGGAGGCATTGGCTCTCTCAACCGTGCCCAAAATATCCATAGTAGTCCGAAAAAGCTATGGTATGGCCTATTCCAACATGGCAGGTACTAATTGTGGTGCAGACTTCCTCGTTGCCTGGCCCACTGCTGACATTAGCTTCATGATGCCTCAGACCGGTGTAAATGTGGTGTATCACCCTGTGATACAGGCAGCCAAGGATCCGCAAGCGGAGAGGGAGAGATTGGTCAAGCAGTGGGAATATCAAAGCGCTCCCTGGAGGGCTGCAGCTAAGCATCTGCTTGACGATGTAATAGACCCGCGGGACACGAGAGGGTTCATTATCACATCGCTGGATATACTACGCAGTAACGGTCGGGGTTTTATGAGCAAGAAATGCCTACAAGCCTGGCCTACCGTACTGTAAACAGGTTAATTTCTTAGCTGGTTTCAAAAGTGACATTTTATTCCGGCATTGAGCTACCGATAAAGCATTGGTGAGATTTCGTTCTAATCAAGAAGCTCATTGAGGCCGGTGTAACTGTCGGTCTGCCGCCGAAGCTGGTAATCAAGTTCTCCTATGGTCACTTCAGCTGTAGAAAACACAATTGCCTTGGCAAGATGACCGCCGGAGCAGGTACTCTGTCCTGAAAGTTGAATGTGTATGTGGATGATGGGTGTGTCATCCTTCAGAGCTATTGAGCCCTGAGCACAGACAATTTCCAACGGACCAAGATAATCCACACTGGCATATTTCCCTGGGAGCGCTTTTAGGAAGTTGAGTTGGGCATTCTCCACCGAGCCGATGATGCCGATGACTACACCCGAGAAAATTTCACGCTCATGGCAATAACGTACCATTTCGTTAAGCAATTCTTGCCCCGGTTTGACCCTGAATACATGTATCTTCTTGAACAATATGTTGCCTCCTCTTTATTGTCTCTTCACTTTCTTAGTTTATCATAGCCTTAGCCTGGTCTTCCTCCACATTCCGTTTTTTTACTGACATGCTGTAGCGCCTAATTGAGGTGAGGTTTTGGCCAGGTGGCTTGTTGGGTTAAAGTTATTTAGGCCGTGTGCTATACTTATCGAGTATAAGGATCAGAGTAGAAAAAGTGAGGCAGTGATGGGACTCAGACTCTATAAAGAACCGAGGCTGGAAAACCCGGTTTTAATAGCCTGTTGGCCGGGAATTGGGAACATCGGAATCATAGCGGTCGACATTCTAAGAAGGATGGTGGGAGCAGAAGATCTTGGCGAGATAGAATCGTGGGACTTTTTCTATCCGCGAAGGGTTTTAATCAGAGATGGTGAATTGAAAGAGTTAGAGTTTCCGAGTAACAAATTCTATTTTAAGAGAACTGAGAAAATGGATTTGCTGTTCTTTATTGGAGAAGAACAGCCTACTGATGGGACGAGGACTTATGCTGAAGGAACAAAAGCTTACAGAATGGCTAATCTTGTTCTAGATGTGGCGCTGAAGTTCGGGTGCCGGAAAGTTTATACTTCGGGAGCAGCTATTGCTCCCATTCATCATACTGCTAGGTCAAGAGTCTGGGTGGTGCCTAATAGAGAGGACTTAATTGATGAGGTAAAAAGCTACGAGAATACAGTGTTAATGTCGGACATAGAAGGCAGGGATGGGCAAGGCAACATTACTGGATTAAATGGGCTACTGCTAGGCGTTGCCAAAAAGAGAGGTCTGGAGGCTATCTGTGTGATGGGTGAGATACCAATTTACATTCATGGTTTCCCCATTCCCTACCCCAAAGGATCGAAGGCGGTGCTAGAAGTGTTGAGCACTGCCTTAGGAATTGAAGTTCAGATGGATGAAATTAACGCTCTTGTTCAGCAAAGCGAGAGAGAGATTGAGAGTGTGTATGAAAGGCTTCCTTCAGAGATAAGAGAGCAACTGGATAAATTGAAATATGTGGCTTATGCCAGACCTAGTGAGCCAGAACCTATAACGGAAGAGGACAAAAAGAGAATCCTGCAAGAAATCGACAGGCTGTTTAAAAAAGAACCTGGGAGAGACTAATTTTGAGCGAAAGACAGCCATTTAAACTCTTTATTAAACCCAAGTTAGAGAGTTCGTCCTTGGTGATAGCCTGGAATCAAGATGCCGGGAGAGTTGGGCCAAAAGTTGCTGACTACCTAAACAAGGAGCTGGCGAGCAGGGAGTTAGCCGAGATTGACCCCGAGGGCTTTTTCTCGTTGAGCGGAGTCTCGGTAGAAGATGATATAGCCCAATTTCCGGAAAGTAAATTCTACTGGTGTCGGGGGAAAAGCCTGGTGATTTTTAAGAGCGACATACCCAGGTACGAGTGGTACGAGTTCCTGAGCCTTGTCTTGGACATAGCCGAGAAATATTGTAAGGTGAAGGAAATATACACTGTTGGTGGCATGGTTTCTCCAGGTGCTCATACCACACCACGATTGTTGCTATCCGTGGCCAATTCGACAGAGATGAAGAGGATGTTAAGACAGTATGACCTCATCAGCGATATGGATTATGAAACCCAGGATGGTCAAAGACCAACCTTCAGCTCTTTTCTCCTCTGGGCTGCCAAGAGGAGAAATATTGCCGGGGCAAGCCTTTGGGTGCCGGTGCCTTTCTATTTATTGGCAGTTGAAGATCCGGGAGCCTGCAAGAAAGTTACGGAATTTTTCAATAGGCGATTCGAGTTGAATATTAATTTCGCCGACATGCATGATGAAATTACGAGACAGGATAGGAAAATAGCTCAGATAAGAAGCCAGCTTCCTGAGCTTGACGGCTACATCAACAAGCTGGAAAACGACCTCGGCCTGACTGTGGACGAAAGTGAAAAACTGGTTAAGGAGATGGAAGAATGGTTGAGGGGAGGACATTGAAGCTGAGCATCGCAATGGTTTCGGTTGTATGAGGGCAAGCTCTATTTTGCTTTTTTGGCGATAGTGACTAAAGCTCCAGGACCGCCGTGTACTCCCAGTGCAGGCCCTAGTCTTGATATTCGTGGTACCAGATTGGGAAAAAGGGAACGCGCATAGTCGGCAAGTATTCGGGCATCGTCAAGTGTAGTGCTATAGACTATGGCTAAGTCCTCTATTATGTGTGGTGGTGATGCTATGAACTCGCGTAGTCGGTTTATCCCTTTCACTCGGGTGCGTGTCAACCCAGCTGGGCGGACTTCGCCATCATGCAGAGTGATTAATGGCTTCACGTTTAGTATCGATTCTATTGCAAAGATTGTATTTCCGAGGCGTCCACCTTTGACTGCATATCTTAGAGTGTCCAGAAGCGCCAAAGCACGCAGTTGGCTGATAGTCTCAAGGGCTTTGTTTACCACCTGTTTTAAGCTATATCCGGCTTTGGCGGTATTAGCTGCGGCTATAGCAACGAGACCTTGCCACATTGTTATGCCTCGAGAGTCAATGACTTCTATCTGACATCCTTTCTTTTCAGCAATCTCCTTACCCACCAGAGCAGAATCGTACATGGCGCTATGCTTGCTGGTAACATGTACAGAGACAATCTCGTTGGTTTCTTTGGCTATCTCCTCATAGGCTTTGGCGAAATCCCCCGGTGATGATGCTGCAGTAGAAGGGTGAATCGGGTTGGTTACCAGTTTGTGATAGAATTGGTCGCAGTCAATGTCGATTCCGTCACGATAGACTTCATTGCCAAAATGGACGTATGCTGGCACTACAGTAATGCCTAACTTTTTAGCTTCTTCTTGTGTAATGTCTGAGCAACTGTCAGTAACAACTTTAATTGTCATAAATTACGCCTTCCTAAGAACTATAGCTCGTGCGAGATTAGCCCTAAAGTATACTGTGTGAATGCGGCTGTGTAAAGTGATTGACTACCACGGGGTAGTTTCGAGGCTGAGTCTTCTGATAAATACGTTTGACTTCTTGGGCTTATGGCTGTTGGCTTGAAGTATAGGCTTTGGCAGGTTAAAATGGATGTTGGCGTTTAAATATAAAGTCTGAAGGTTCAGAGCATGGGTTTAATTTAGATAGAAGGCGGTAATAGATGCAACAAATTTTTTTCTGCCCTACGTGCGGTGCACAAAATGTCATAGGTCAAGAATTCTGCCAAGCATGCGGGCAGACTTTCCAATACAACTGTCCCTTTTGCGGTGCCATTGTTGACTCTACATTGATAAATTGTCCGAGTTGCCGTGAAAGTCTCAATTGGCCAACGCCGCAGAAGGTAAAGCCTTTCCCAAAGCAGCCGGTAGCCTCTCAAAAACGTGGGGAAGGTGGAGAAGAGGAAGAGAAAGCAAAGAAGAAGTCTGACCCGTGGCTTACGGGGTGTCTTGGCTTGGTAATAATTGCAATCTTAGCACTGGTAGCCTACTTTGTCTATGATAATTATATTAAAAAACCATCGCCTGAACTGCCACCGGTTTCAGGTGAAGAAACAGGTTTCAAGTCAATGCAATCTCCAGAATTCGAGGCTCTGCAAGATGTAAGCACAGTCGCCTATCAAAAGAATGAGGCACAAGAGTGGTATTCATAAGGCGGAGATTATTGAGGATAAGACACTGCTGGTAAATCCCGGCAAAGCCTACAGCTACCTCAGTGGTCGCCGAACGGTTGTGCTACTTGACTTAGACAAAATGTATGCCGAGATAGTGGGACTATAGTAGGAGGATTCATGATACAGCAAATGCTTGCTTTCTTTGTCTTTTTCTTCTCCAACCCCAGTGTCCTGGGTATTGGTCTGGCAGTAGTTTTCGGTGCAATCTGGCTTGCTTGCTATCGTCCACCGTTGATCACCAGACCATGGCTCTGGGCAGTTCTTGCTGCCGGTGCTATCCTTGCACCAATTGCTATCGCTGTTACTGTGTTTCCGCTCAGGCTTGGAATTTCGTGGGTGTATGGCTCCTTCTGGAGCCAGGAAACTCTGGCGCAATGGGCTTTGCTTGCAAGCTTACCATCGATGTACCTTTATGGTCTGGTTCGAGAGGGTTTTAAGCTGTTACCGGTGGTCGTTTACTGGTGGCGTGAAGGCAGGAACATCGAGCCTAAATTAGGGCTCGTAGCCGGTGCTGTATCCGGCGCTGGATTTGGCATACTTGAATCTCAATGGACGCTCAATTATATCCTTGCCAGTGGATGGAGTTGGGAGAGTGTCCAAATGCAAGGGATTGTAGCGCTTGGTGGATTTTGGGAAAGTTTTTTTGTCATAGGTGTTAATGTAGCTTCTTGTGCACTGGCTGGTTGGGGATTAGCCAGAGGTTGGGGGTGGAAGTTCTATCTCCTGGCCGCTTTCGTGTATCTCTTTCCAAACTATAGCTATGTTCTATTGAGTAAAGAGCTTATTACTGGCGTGCAAGCAGAGTTTCTTATCGCTGCTTGGGCGTTGATAGCAACAGGAGTGGCTCTTTGGCTTCGTGAGAGGAAATCAAAGACTTAGGCTGAAGAAAATATAGAAACGGGGGTGTTGCTTATGGATATTGTATGGTTTAGGGATCTAGTTATATGTATCTCTGGGTTGGTGATAACAGGGGTGGTCATATTCATCGCTGTGCTATCATATTTGCTATATAGTAGGGCGAGGTTTGTACTGAATTCAATAGAGGCTACCTCGACAACTATACACGAGATTTCTTCGGCGGTGAAGGATGAGATAGTCAGGCCTGTAGTTCAGCTGGTGGCTTTAATTCGAGGTATACATCAAGGCATTGATTTGGTCAGTAGATTCTTCGGAAAAAAGGAATCGGAAGGAGGCAGAGATGACTGACAGAAACGGAGGTAGTGGATTTGCTGTTGGGCTTATCGTGGGTGCAGTCCTCGGTCTAGCTATTGGATTGCTCTTTGCCCCACGATCGGGGGAGGAGACGCGGCAATTATTGAAGGAAAAGGCTGAGACGGCTCGAGAACGGGCAACGGAGGTTGCCAGAAAAGTGAGGGAGACTGCTGGCGAGGCAGTTAAGAAGGCACAGGCAAAGGCATAAAAGAGATGGCTGGGCAAACTGTGAGCTCTTGCCACGTGGTTATTACTTAGTTTCCAGTTTGAAAAGACTTGCTGTCCTTCCAATTTAGTGGTCTACTAAGGGCAGTTTGTTCTGATTTGGCACTGCGGTAGTCGTAATTTTGGGTTTAACAATACCGCACGGAGATAGGAGGGATTAGAATTGGAGACATCCAGCAGCATCTTTAAAAGACAGTGGCGCCTGATATTTTTCGTATCGGGCATAATTGTGACCGTAGTGCTTCTCGGCGTATTTTGGAGTGTCTTGCTTCCCTTTATCTGTGGCTTGGTATTGGCTTATCTTTTGTATCCTCTCATCTCATGGCTTGAGAGGAAGCTGCCCGGTCAAGGCAAGTGGTTATCAACCAGGCGAGCCTCTTTGATAGCACTTATCTTTATAATAATCCTGGTAGTCGTTGGCTCATTTGCTTTCTACATCATTACAGGCGTGGTTGGTTCCTTTTCAATTTTACTGAAAAATGCACCCCAGTATTTTTCTCAAGGTTTGAAAACTTTACAGGATTGGCTTCATAGCCTTCAACAATGGTTGCCCCCTGAAATGCAACAGCAGATACAAGGCACTCTTCAGAGTGGGGGTACGTCATTGGGTAATGCTTTACGTGGTGCTTTCTTGAAGGGTGTTTCATACGTATCTGGCACCTTTGGCTTTATCCTCGGTTTTGTTGCCTTACCTGTGTTCCTTTTCTACATCTTAAAAGATTGGGAAAAACTAAGCGGTAGCTTCTATTCTGCTTTTTCACCACAGATGGCTAAACATGTCAGAGGTGTTGTCGCGGTCATAGACAAGGTGCTGGGGCGATGGATTCGCGCTCAGCTAATGCTTTCTGCGGTCGTGGCTGTTTTGACCTTCATCGGTTTAGCTGCTTTAGGGATAACACTTGCCCCAGCGCTGGCTGTCTTCCAAGGAATTATGGAATTTATTCCTATATTAGGACCGTGGATTGGTGGTGCAGTTGGTGTTATTGTCACCCTGGCGATAGCTCCAGAGAAGGCGATCTGGGTAGCTGTTGTCTATCTGGCTGTTCAACTACTAGAAAATATCCTGCTTGTCCCCAGGATTCACGGGACTTATATGCGTATACACCCGGCCATGATTCTGGTTTTGCTCACTTTGGGCGCTTATATTGCAGGGTTGTGGGGAATAATATTGATTGTCCCTTTGACGGCCACCGTCGTGGAGCTCTACAAATATGCGCGCCAGAACCTGATGGCGCAAGAAATACAGCAGACCTCTGAGTAGTTAGCTTTTTCCAGGCGAAAGTAGGTGGGATATCCGGTAAGCGGATTGAGAATTAAGCGCGCTACTCTTGCCATTTACCTGCTGTTCGCAGTTAGTCTTCTTTTAGCTTTCGTCTTTGGATGTATTTCTACACCTAATGAGCCTCCAACTGAAGCCCCTGCACCCACCGCAACGTCAACGGAATTAGATGCTCTGCGGGCACTTCTACAAGGGTTTGTAGAGCATGGACAGGCACCTGGGGTCTCCCTTCTCCTGGCTCAACACGGTAAAGTAGTGTTTGAGGAGGCCTATGGATGGGCTAATCTGGAAGCCAAGAAGCCGTTCGCTACAGATACAATAACATGGTTAGCATCCACCACCAAACCGGTCTCGGCAACGTGCGTGATGATTCTGGTTGATGAGGGCAAGATTTCTCTTGATGACCCGGTGTCAAAGTACTTACCTGCTTTTGATGAATTGACAATTAAAGGAACAGGTGCCAAGGCTTCTTCACCAACAATACGGCAGTTGCTTTGTCATACTTCAGGAATGGCCGGTCTTATGGATATAGCGCCTGGTGTGACAGAAGCTACTCGTGACTTCAAACTGACCATGGCTGAATCTGTGGATTTGCTGGGACGGGAAGAGCTTCTAGCCGAGCCAGGGGCTCGTTTTTCATACGGAGGAGCTTCTTTTCAA
>Ga0315274_10008314_pt1 | contig 15038 bp, 11 predicted proteins | sample YL17G02_20_MG_FD_203700 | JGI IMG/M metagenome (GOLD analysis project Ga0315274, IMG submission 203700) | Sediment microbial communities from Yellowstone Lake, YNP, Wyoming, USA - YL17G02_20 | ecosystem: Environmental > Aquatic > Freshwater > Lake > Sediment | place: USA: Wyoming | collected... | reverse complement strand
GGGCAAGGCGGCCGTCGCCCAGAACGCCATCAAGCACGGCCTGCTCGCCCGCCGGAACCTCATCACGGGGGAAGACCCGCAGGAGTTCGATCTTCTCCGCCAAGAGATACTCGGGGAGCTGACCCCGCTCGGTCGCATGGAAACCGTGCTCGCCGAGCGGGTCGTCAGCCTCACCTGGCGGATCCAACGGGCGGAACGGCTCCAGAACGAGGTCTTCGAGTATCTGCTCGCCAGAGATCTTGAAGACTCGATGGAGGACTTCTACGACGACCTGACGCCCGAGGAGGAGGCGAGGTTGAAGAGCGAGCCGAGCACGGATCCCAGTGTGGCGGTCGGCCGGACGGTTGCTGCCGACTACTTCAATGCGAAGGTCCTGGACCGGCTGGGGATGTACGAGCGGCGGATTGAGGGCAGCCTGTACCGGACGATGAAGGAGCTGCAAAACCGACGCCTCCTGCGGAAATCGGAACCCGCCGATGCCCGAACCAACGACGAAACCCCTGCTCAGCAGTCGCCGATGGCCGATTGTGCAAAACAAAGCCAATCGGAAGAAGTGTCAAGTCTGAAGTGTCAAGTGTCAAGCGACGCCGGCCCGGCCCCGGCGGATGACCCGGCGTGCAAAACAAACCCAATTCCCGGCGGCGAAAGCGATGAAACCCTTGCCGGCGGGGAGATGGCGACCTGTCCTGCAAAACAAAGCCAATTTCCCAAGCCGCCAACACCCTAACCGGGGGAGATTGCTTCGCTGCGTTCGCAATGACAGAGACAGGCGAGGGGCCCACGATGAAAGCCGGCTCGCTGGAATTGGATGACCCCGCGCGCGAAACAAAGCCAATTTGCGGGGGCTTCGATGCCTCACCGCGCATGGCTCCGTTGGGCATGGCACGTGGGCCGATCTGCCAGACGACGTAGTCGCATACACAGCGTACGGCGCCAACGGCCGCGGATTTCGATTGCGTACCAGTGTCCCGCGGGGGTATAATCCGCCCCTCGAAAACGTGGGGCATGAATACTCGATGGTAGAAACCGGACCTTTGCAGAATGGAGACTAGGCCCACTTGAATCCTCTCTGCAAAAGTTCCTTGGAAAGAAAGGTGGTTGTTCATGATTCTTCCGGGATTTGTGCGGAAGCTTTCGGCGGTGTTTCGGGGCAACGTGGCCCCGCCGTTGATCTTCCTGTCGGTGCTGATGGGATGCTGGATGGGGATGATGCCGGGCTGGTCCGGCCTGCATACCGTGCTGGCGGTCATCGTCCTGATCGTGAACCTCAACCTGGGCTTGTTCATCCTGTCGCTGGGCGTGGCCAAGGCGTTGAGCCTGGCGGCGGCGCCCGTGCTGTACCACACGGGCGTCTGGGTGCACGGCCATCTGCCCGGCCTGCTGGCCACCCTGTCCTCGACCCCGATCATCGGGATCACGGATTTCAGCCGATTCGCCCTGGCCGGAGGACTGGTCCTCGGGCCCATTGTCGGCGCGATCGCCGGCATCGCGATGGCCCTGGTGGTCATCAACTTCCGCCGGATGATGGTCAAGCTCGACGAGAAGTCCGAGAAATTCCGCAAGTACTACTCCAAGCTATGGGTGCGGGTGCTCGACTGGCTCATCATCGGCAAGCGGACCAAGGACGTCCGGTCGATGTTCGCCAAGGCCAAGTACGTCCGCAAGGCCGGGGTGGCGATGGCCGTGATCCTGGTCGGGGGCCTCCTCGTCGCCGCACACTTCCTCTCGAATACGACGATCAAGCAATACGCCACCAGCACACTGACCAAAGCCAACAAGGCCCAGGTGGACATGAACGATCTGGGCATCTCCGTGCTCGGCGGCAATGCGCATGTCACCGGCCTGCAATTCACCGATCCGCAGCAGCCGCAGCAGAATCAGTTGGCCATCGAGAATGTCCAGGTGAACACGAATATTCGCGACCTGCTCGTAGGTAGAGTGGTCATGGAGGACGTGACTATCTCGGAGGTGCGATTCAACCAGGCCCGCCAGACACCCGGCACCGTGCTGCCCGCCCCGGCCGAGGCAAAGCCGTTCGATCCTTGCGATTACGGCATCAGTGCGGAGGGCTTCGCCAAATTGGAGAAGTACGTCAAGGACATCAAGAAGGCCAAGGAGCAGTTGCGCAAGCTTCGCGACTGGCTGCCCGACTCCAATGATGCGGCCGGCGAAGGCGCCGCAGCCGAGAAGAAGCCCCAGAAGTACCTCGAATACCTGCAGGCCAAGGCGAAGACCCTGCCGTCACCGAGAGTGCTGGCCAAGCGGATCGTGGCCGACAAGGTCATCATCCCCTCGGAGCTCTTCCAGAACAGCCAGGTCCTGCTGGCAAATCTCAGCGACGCCCCGAAGGCAGCCAAGCTGCCGATCACGCTGGAGATGAAGTCGTACGACACGCCCGCCAGGATGACGGTCGGCATGGACTACTCCAAGAGCGACACGCCGGAGGTCACCGGGACATTCGAGGGATTCGACCTGAGCAAGGTGCAGACGTCGCTCTCGCCCGATGCCGGCATCGCGTTTCAATCGGGCAAAGCGTCCGGGACCTTCACCGGGCAACTGACCAAGGACATGGTTGACCTGACGATCAACGTGAGTCTCAAGGACCTCCAGGCCAAGGGGACGGGCAACGGCGTGCTGGGCCTCGGCGCCGAGCAGACGTCACAGGTCATGGACGTTCTGAAGGAGCTGACGACGACGATCCGGGTCGTGGGCTCCCCGGCCGACCCGCGATTGGTCTTTGACACCAAGGGACTGACCAAGGAATTCCAGCAGGCACTCGTCAAGGCCGGCAAGGAACGCCTGGCCGGCGAGGTCAACAAGCAGCTCGAAAAGCAACTGGGCGACAAAGTCCCAGCCGAGTTGAAGGACACGCTCAAGAAGCCCGCACAGGGCATCATGGAGGGTCTCGGCGGCCTGCTCGGGGGCAAGAAGAAAGAAGAACAGAAGAAGCAATAGGCGCAAGAGCAAGGGCCGGGCGCCTCTTGGCATCCAGCCCCTTCCACGACTCGCTGCTACCCTGCGGACCCGAGCCCGTCCAGGCTCCCCGGGGACGGATAACCATCCCGGTGCCGCCACGGGCGATTAGCGATATACGGGGTCTGTATATTCTTATTTCGTCGGCCCTGCCTTCGGGGCTTTCACCTCCGGTTGCGGCGGGGTACCGGGCTGGGTCTGTCCGTCGGCGCCCGATTTGGCCCCCTGCTCGCCCTGCAGGAGCTTCAGTCTTCGCTGCAGCACCTGCATCTGCAGATCGTACCGCCTTTGATGCTTGACGATGAGTCGGGTAAGGGCTTCGGCCGTCTCCTTGGCGTTCTCCTTGACGGCAAGCTGCTTGATGGCCTGCAGCTCAGTCACGCTCCCTTTGTGCTGCTCCTGGAGCCGCGCCATTTCGGCGACGATTTCCTTACCCCTCTGGCCTTGTGTGCTCTGGGCGGGACCGGCAACGCGCTCGCGCACCTTGTCCCCGATCTTGGCCTTGTCCTCGGCGGACAGGCTCTGCCGCTTCTCCTTGAGCTTGGCCTGCTCCTCGGGCGGGAGGTTGTCGAACCTGCGACCGGCGGCCGGCGGAGACACGCTCGGCGGCTCCGCCGGCTTGTTCTGCCCGAAGACCGCCGGACTCAACAACAGCATTGATGCCGCCAAGACAAATAGCACAGTCCTTCTCATACTACATTACCCCCAAACGATCCCGTATACCTGCGACATTTGAGCCCATGATAAGATTTCGACCACTGCCCCATTTCGTCTTGAATAGACGAACGAGACTCCTCGCCTATTGCAGCCATTCACGATGGAGGGCACGTCGATGTAGGACAGCAATCGGCCGTAAGGCGGCGGTCAGAAACTCCCCTGTCCTGCGAAATCTTTCTGAGTGGTCTACGACTGATAATAGGGAGGCCCGATGCCGAGGGCATTGAGGCCGCTTGAAGGAACGCGATCATGGTCCGGGCTTTCTGAGCCCATCGATAAGGGGCACGTGTGCTCGTCGGCTGGATTCGACGCACGTGCCCCATTGAGTTCCGAGCGGTCTGTCCCGAGTTGAGACTCGAAACCTGCGGCTCATCCACTGACTACAGGGTCCAGCCCTGGCGATAGGGTGGGTTGACGTGCTGATTGGCCTCGTCGGAGTTGGTGAAGCGCATATTGGCCGCGTCCCACTCCAGCCTCGTGCCAGGCAGCTTCAGCGCGATCACGCCCAGCATGGCGATCTCGGTCAGCGGGCCGCCGTAGGAGAAGTCGGAGCCTGCTTTGCCACCCTCGCGGATGGCCCGGAGCCAGTCCTCGTGATGTCCCCTGACCCTGGGGATCTTCGGTTCGGGCCGCTTGTACGCCTTCATCTTCTCTTCCGGGATGATGCGCACGCCGCCGGCGCCGTGCGAGCCATACATGATGACACCCTTGTCGCCGTAGACGTAGGCGCCGGTATCGACGGGCTTACGACCTTGCTCCAACTCCTTGGCCGGCGGAATCTTCTCGTTGCCGCTATGCCAAACGAGCTTGACGGGCCCACGGCTGCCTTTGGCCGGGAACTCGAACGTGATGATGTCGCCCTTGGGGAACGCGTCACCCTGTGTTTTGGGATCGTAGTCTTTGACCTCGGCCTGAACGGACGTCGGGGCGCCCAGGTCGAGGGCCCAGAAGACCGGGTCCACGACGTGGCAGGTCCAGTCGCCGATCGTGCCGTTGCCGAAGGGGACCCAGCCGCGCCAGCGACCCGGCAGGTAGAACGAATGGTACGGCCGCTCCTTCGCCGGGCCCTGCCACAGGTCCCAGTCCAGACCCCCCGGAACCTCCTCCTTCTCGCTCATCTGAGACAATCGGTCGATGCCGGAGTTGACGGCATTGCAGCCGCAGTGGACCGTGTGCACGTTGCCGATCGCACCGTCCCAGACCCACTCGCAGAACGTGCGAATCGTGTCGAACGAGTGGCCCTGGTTGCCCAACTGGGTCACGACCTTGTGCTCCTGGGCGGCCTTCATCAAGGCGCGGACCTCGCCGACGGAATGGGCCAGAGGCTTCTCGCAGTACACATGTTTGCCCCTCTTGATCGCGGCCATCGCCGCCACGGTGTGGGTGTGGTCGGGCGTGCCGACGATCACCGCGTCGATCTTGTCGCCCATCTCGTCGAACATCTTGCGGAAATCCTGATACACCTTGGCATCAGGAAACTTCGAGATCACCGTGCGGTCGCGATGCTGCGGCCGCAGGTCCACGTCGCACAGGGCAACGATCCGCGTGCCGCTATCGCGGGCCACTTGCTCGATGTCGCCGCCACCCTGGCCCCCGGCGCCGATGCCGGCAACGTTCAGCTTCTCACTGGGCGGGGTCACCCCCTGCCCCAACACGTGCCGCGGCACGATCGTAAACGCCGCCACCGCGCCGGTCGCCGTTTTCAATAACTGTCGTCTCGATGTCTTGTTAGTGCTGTCCATCGTAGTCAACCCTCGAAAACATGTACTGCCCTTGTCATTCCGCGAAGGCGGGAATCCACCATCGCTCTTCAAAAGCCGTCACAGTAGCGATACGCCTCGACGAGGGCGGCTTCGCTCTCTTTGCCTTTGCCGCTGATGCCATGCTCCATGCCGAGCACGCCGGTATAGCCCTTCTCGTGAATATGCTTGAACACGTCCCTGTAGTTGATCTCGCCGGTGCCCGGCTCGTTGCGGCCGGGATTGTCGCCGATCTGGAAGTACCCGATCTCGCTCCAGGCCAGGTCCATGTTCGGGATCAAGTTGCCCTCGGAAATCTGCTGGTGATACAGGTCGTCGAGGATCTTGACGCTGGGGCTGTTCACGGCCCGGCAGACCAGGTACGCCTGCGGGATCTTCGTCAGGAACAGGCCCGGATGGTCCCGCCACCAGTTCAGCGACTCCAGGACCAGCACGAGACCGGCCGGCTCGCACACCGCGGCACAGACCCGCAGGTTCTCAACGACGTTCGCCATCTGGTAGTCGCGCTCGAGCCTCTGACTGATATTGCCCGCCGTAAATGTGGACCATTTCGCGCTGATGCGTTTGGCGACCTCGACGGCTTTCTTCATCTGCGTCCGCAGCCGCTCGTGCAGGTCCTTCGAGGTGCTCGCCGCGAACTCATCTGTGTCGAACCCGCCTGAGGAGACAAAGACGCCCATCGTCATGCCCAGTTCTTGCATCGTGCGGGCGACCTTCTCCTGCAGTTCAACGGGTCTGCCCATCATGCCGTTGTCCTCCCAGGCCGTGAAGCCCTGGTCGGCGCCGAACTTGAGTTGGTCGATAGGGTCCTCGCCCGCACTGTTCGTGAACATGCCGAAGTGCGGGGCATACTTCATGCGGAACCTGGGGCGGTTCGATTTGCCATCCTGTGCGGCGGGGGCCGTAGCCCCGACCACCGCGCCGGCCGTCACCCCCACAGCCAGAAATTCCCGACGGTTCATCCTGGGTCCTCCCAATAACTGTCACAACGTGTCACTGGCCCTGTTTCGTCGCCCACGAGTGTAACATGATCCGCCCTGCCACCCCAAAAGAATTCAGGATATGGCCAGCAATGCGGCGAGGGACTATAATGGGACAAGCATGAATACAACGATGAATCGTCGCGGGTTTCTGAAGACAACTGCCGCCCTGGGTGCGGCGGCGACGGGATTTCCCTACCTCGTTTCGGGCCGCGTGCTGGGAGGCCAGGGAACTGTGCCGCCGAGCGAGAAGACCGTGATGGCCTGCATCGGCGTCGGCAGCATGGGCGGCGGGCATTTGCGCAGCTTCACCGGCCAGGATGATGTCCGCATGGTGGCCGTGTGTGATCTGCGGCGCAAGTTCCGCGAGCGGGCCAAGCAAATAGTGGACGAGAAGTACGGCGACAGCGGCTGCCGGATGTACCACGATTACCGCGAGCTGCTGGCCCGGCTGGACATCGACGCGGTCCTCATCGCCACGCCCGACCACTGGCACGCCCTGATCGCCATCGAGGCGGCGGAGAACCACAAAGACATGTACATGGAAAAGCCCGTCGATGTCCACGTCGCGGCGGCCAAGGCCCTGCGCCAAGCCGTCAACCGCTACGGCGTCGTCTTCCAGTTCGGCACGCAGCAGCGCTCGGATCAGGGATTTCGATTTGGGTGCGAATTGGTCCGCAATGGCAGGATCGGCAAGCTCCAGACCATCGTCGTCGGCTCCGTACAGGGAGCGCAACTGGCAAATCAGCCGCTTCAGCCGCAGCCTGATCCCGGCGAGTTCGACTATGAGATGTGGCTGGGGCCGGCCCCGTGGGCGCCCTATACGTTCGAGCGGGCGGCGTCACGCGCTGAGGGCAGCCCCGGCTACTGGATGCATATTCACGACTACGGCCTCGGCTGCCTCAGCGGCGCCTGGGGCATCCATCACGTCGATATCGCCCAGTGGGGCAACAACAGCGACGACACGGGCCCGCTGGAAATCGAGGGCTCCGGCGTCATTCCCAGCGATGGCCTCTGCGACACGCCGGTGACGTGGCGCGTCGAGCACCTCTACGCCAACGGCGTCAAGATGATCCACATGGACTCGAGGCACACGGAGCAGGAGTTCCCCCAGTTCGTCACGCCGGTCCTCGACATGAAAGGCTGCGGCATCCTGTTCCTCGGCTCCGACGGCTGGGTCATCGTCTCTCGCGGCGGCATCGACGCCGGACCGAAATCGCTCCTGCAGACCGCCTTCGATTCGAGCGAGCCCCGCCTGCCGGTCAGCAACAATCACCGCCGCAACTTCCTCGATTGTGTGAAGACCCGCCGGCAGCCGATCAGCCACATCGAGTCCGCCGTCCGCTCCGACACGATCTGCCACCTCGACGACATCGCCATCCGCACCGGCCGAAAGCTCCGCTGGGACCCCAAAACCGAGCAGTTCCTCAACGACGAATCCGCCAATCGTCTCCTCACCCGCCCCCTTCGAAGCCCCTGGAGGCTGTGACCGGCATGAACGTTGGCTGAATCAGACAGCACACCAACTACGGGATTTACCCATGCGGGCAAATCGGGTACCATACACTCATGAAGACCAGTCGAGCCAAGAAAGTGCTGCTTGAAACTGCGAGGAGCAATTGAATGGACAAGAGAGTCCTTCAATGGCTCAAGCAGGCCGACTACGATTTCGATACGGCGGAATTCATGTGTATTGGGGGCAGGAATTTCTATGCGGTTTTTATGTGTCACTTGGCCATAGAAAAAGCACTGAAAGGGCTGTATCAGCAGAACCTGCAGGAAACGCCTCCGAAGACGCACAATCTCATCCATCTGCTGAACAGGATCGGCTTGAGGCCGGATCCAGACAAGGGTAGAGTCATCGCGAGACTCAATGAAGCCAATATCGCCACACGTTACCCAGATGATATCGACAAGCTGCAGAGCAATTACACGCAGGAGATTGCCACGCAGATTCTGGCGCAAACACAGGAGATTCTGGAGTGGATAAAAGCACAGTTCTAAAGATTGTCTCCGATTTTGCCAAGGCGCTGGAGGCCGAGAGTATCAGGCCCCAGAAGATCATTCTGTTTGGCTCCTACAGCACAGGCACGCAGCATGAAGGCAGCGACATCGATCTGGTAGTGATCTCCGAAGACTTTGCCGGCAAGGGCTATTGGGAGAGGATTGACATCCTCTCAGCCGCCATCTTCGCGATCTTCAAGCCCATCGAGGCGATTGCCATGACGCCCGACGAATGGCAGAGCGGCGACTCCCTGATCGCCGACTACGCTCGCCATGGAGAAGTCGTCTACGGCTGAGATCCTGCATGACAGATGATCTTCTCCGCTGTGACCATTTCTGTCATCTCGACGACGTCGCGATCCGCACCGGCCGAAAGTTGCAGTGGGACCCCAAGGCCGAGCAAATCCTCAACGACGACTGCGCCAACCGACTCCTAACCCGCCCCCTCCGAAGCCCCTGGCGACTCCGACAGCCCGGCTACTTCCCCCACCGCTTGGGGATTGGCTCCAGGAGCACAGCCCTATATGGCCTGACACCCTTGTACCGGCAGACGAGGAGAATGCTGCCTTTGTTGTTCAGATCCACCGGAATGAAGTGCTCATCGGATCCAGCGTGTACGTACCTTCCGAGCGGTATCACGCCGCGAGTTGGGTCCAGCAGATGGCACTTGATACGGTATGGACGCAGCACTCTGCCCCATATCCTGAATCGCGCGGGTTTCTCCTCTGCAAAGAGTACTTGATTGACGTCGTTGATCACGTACCCGCGGGCTTCACGATCCAACTGCATCGACTTCACAGCCCGCGAGTCGCTGCGCCACATTACGAACTCCCGTTTGGCCTCGGACACGAGGGAGTAGCCGACAACACAACCATTGTTGTTGATGCTCCGAACGCCCCAGCCCAACAGGGGAATCCTGGCATCCGTGCCTGTGTTCGCGTCGAGCAGGAGATCGCCGGTCGTAGTGATCATGATCTGGCCGGCGTTGTTGATCACCGGTGCACGACCTTCACCGAGATCCCTCATTCCTTTGGCCCGATCCCACAAGAAGGCATGATACACGCCGTCAGATATTTCGATGGTCCCAACGACCTGACCAGAGTCGTTTATGGCCGTGGCCTCCGTGCCGATCCCGCCCAATGTACCCAGCAGTTGTCTGCCGCTGTTGGGGTCCCAGAGGAACGCCTGGCCGTTTCCATTGGGGTCAACCATCGCCCCGACGATCTGACCTGCATTGTTGATGTCAAGATAGCTGCCACTCACAGGGCCGAGGTCCTGCAGGCCTTTCTCACGATCCCAAAGAAACAGGTGAGCGTCTCCCTGCCAGGTCTGCACATACCCAACAATCTGGCCCTGATCGTTGATGGCGCACGGAACGATGTACTCTCCCGGGGAGGATAAGACAGTCACCTTGTAAAGGCGTGGGCTCGGCCACAGCAGCACGGCAAAACTCAGTGCAACCAGCGAGCCGATGCAGAGCAGAATGATCCGCAGACGTCTCTTCGTCATAAGCCGCGCATCTCCTTGCGCTCCATCACTTCCCCCACCGGTTGGGGATTGGCTCCAGGAGCACGCCCGTGCTTCGCTGACCTGGTGACTGGACCGCGGCGATGATGCAGCCGTGGTTGTTCAGGTCCATGACATGGAGACTCCCCTGCGCTGCCGTGTCGCGGTACCTGTTGAGCGGTATCAGGCCGCGCTGTGGGTCCTGAACGTAACATCTGAGGTGAGGCGGAATGATCGTTCTGCCCCGCAGTATGATTGGAGGGCGCACGTTCGTAATCAGCACCTGGTTGGCGTCATTGATGACCCCGTTGCTCCCGCCCGGTGCATCGATGTGTGTGAGGACTTTCGACCTTGAGCGGGAATGCCACATCACCACGTCTATTTTGTTCGGTCTGGTGGCCGATGGCTGCGAGAGACCCGACACCCATCCCTGGTTGTTGATTCTCACAAGACCCCTGACAGGCACCTGAAGACCCGTCGTGACATCCCCACGCCCTGCCTCCACAATCAGAGCTTGCTCAATCAGAGCTCGATTGTTGCGGGACACAATCGACACAATCACCTGTCCGGCGTCGTTGATGGTCCAGGCGTGGCCCGGGCCGAGGTCCCGCATCCCGCTGGTCTCGTCCCAAATGAAGGCGTGGTACATACGCGGGGATGCTTCAAACACGCCAACGACCTGACCCAGATTGTTGATCGCACTGGCCGAGGAGGCGACGCCGGGCGGGCCGAGGAGGCGACTGCCGCTGATGGGGTCCCACAGCACGGCCCGACTCCTGCCATTTGGATCGATCGCGGTTGCGGCGATCTGCCCTGCGTTGTTGATATCCACCTGACTGCTGCACTCGATGCCCAGGTCCCGCATGCCTCCGGCCCGGTCCCAGAGAAACAGATGTAACAGCCCCCGCTGCGAAATCCTCGCGAGGCCGGCCACCTGTCCCCGCTCGTTGATCGCGTACGGCCATGTGAACTGCCCGCCCAGCGAAGGCAGAACCGTCACCTTGTACAGGGCCGGACCCGGCCGCAACAACAGAGCAAGGCTCAGCAGGACGAGCAAGCCAACGCAGAGCAGAATGACCCGCAGACGCCTCTTCGTCATGGGCAGTGTATCTCCTTCCGCTCCATCACTTCCCCCACCGCTCGGGAATCGGCTCCAGCAGAACCGACCGCTTACTGCCGTCTTTTGTCTCAGCCATCCCTACGATGCAGCCGTTGTTGTTCAGGTCTGTGACGAGGAACGAGTGCATGCCATGAACGTACCTGTTCAGTTTTATGCGCCCGCGCCCCGGGTCCCATAGATAGGAGTCTGCTGCATGCGGGCTGAACAACTGATCTCGCAGGTTGTTCCACCAGTTGTTGCTGAACTCCGTATAGGCGATCTGATTTTTGTCATTGAGTCTGGCAATGTCGTCAGGCTTGGCCGGGAGCAGGCGTTTCCATATCCTCTGCCCATCGACGAAGATGAGGTATGACTTTGAAGGATCAGACTCGTCAGTACCTGCTATGCAGGAACTGTTGTTCATTCGCCATAACCAAGCACCCGCCGGGGCCGCACTGAGAGATATGGGCCCATTTGGATCGAGAATAAACCAGCGGTAAGAACCGTTCGCATCCTCGACTGACACCAAAACCTGCCCTGCGTCATTGATGCTCACAGGATTGCACGGCCTCCCATCAGGCATCTTCAGGTTCCGCATTCCGGTCTGCTTATCCCAGATGAAGGCATATGACGCACCACTATGATCACCAGCAAAAGCACCATCGTAGGAAGCTCCAATGACCTGCCCGCGATTGTTCATGGCCACAGCGACACTTTGCTTGGTTCCGAGAGTGCCAAGCATGGTTCGGCCTTTGCCGGGCTCCCACAGAAACGCCTGATGATCGTTGACGTCCGTTGGCATTGTTCCGCTGATTTTTCCCGCAGTGTTGATCATCAGCGGGGTCGCGGGGGTCGCCAATCCCAGGCTCTGCATGCCGCTCTCACGATCCCAGAGGAAAAGATATCTCTTGCTTCCTACGTAACTCACGCACACAACCTGCTCCCTGTCATTCAGAGCAAAGGCCAGCACGCTCCCCTGGCCAAGCGATGGGAGGATTGTGACCCGGTATAAGGGTCGTGGCCCATACAGAAACCGTGCAGACAAGGCAGCAGTCAGAGTGACTGCCAAGGCAATCAAAACCAGGAGGCACCGTTTTCTCGTGCAAGCCACCACAGATCCTTTCGCCAAACTATTCTCAGGCAGCATTCAGCGGAGCCTTCCGCGTCTCTCTGCTTGTATATGAGAACGCGCCGCTTGGCTCAAGTCAATGAGCCGTACCTGATGATCGTTGAATCGTCAAACGACAGGATCCCGCTGCATTTTGTCACCCCCCTGCGCAAGCGGGGGTCCAGGAAAGCCGCGGAGAAGACTGGATTCCTGCTTTCGCAGAAGTGACTGAGCCGGTGCCGGGTGCCATGCTTACGCTTGCGTACGGATGCCATCTTTCGATGCGCGACGCATGTCCACGCGAGCGTGGACATGGCACCAGACATAGTGGGCGGCGGCCTGACCTCACACCCCGCACTCCGCATTCGCTACGAGCCTGGGGAGCCGTTCTTGGCGGGGCTGGCGCGCCAAGAGTCTTTGCCGGGCCAACTGTCGAGGTCGGCATTGGCGGGGTCCTTGATCGTCAGGGAGTAGCCCTGGCCGTCCGTCGCGGGGAACCATTCGTCGTCGTACTCGAAATCGAGAATGGTGCTGTTAGTGCGGTCTTCGAGCTCGATCTTCTCGCCGGCGTTGTCGAGGCTGCCCGTGTATGTGCCGGGCGCGAGGTTCACGGTGCTGCCGTAGCGAGCGGTAAATGCCGACTGGTTCCGGGCAACGACAATGCAGGCGCCGGCGGCGAGCATGCGGTTGCGGCCGGTCTCAAACGTGTAGGAGATGCCGCGGGTGAACTTGACGCCGTCGAGCTTCAGCGGGGCGGTCCCGATGTTCTTGAGCTCGATGAACTCGTACTGCTCGTTGTCGAAAACGCCGCCCTCGGCGGGGTTGTACATGATCTCGGTGACCCGCAGGTACTGCTGCTGGTCGCTCGGGCTGCCGGAGTAGGTGAGGGCATCCACGAGCCGGCCGAAGGGGTCCACCAGGCTCACCGTCTCACCCCAGCTCGACAGGTGGCTCTTATAGTTGCCCTGCACGAACCGGCCCTCGCCGCCCTTCGGACTAGCGGAGCGGCTGCGAAATGCCTTGGAGTTCGGCGAAACATAGAGGCTGCCGCCGGCGACGAGCACGGTGCCGGGCAGGAAGATGTGCCGCACCCCGCCGACCAGCTCCCAGCCGGAGATATCGACGGCGTATGTATTCGGATTTTTCAGCTCGATATATTCCTGGTCCTGATTGCCCGAGGCGGGGTTGTCGTCGTACGTACTGAACTGGATCGACGGGTTTACCGGTTGGGCGTTGGGGATGGCCGCCGAGTAGGACCCGGCGATCTTGTAGCTGGCGACCCTGTCCACGTTGTGCGTGACGAACAGGTGCGTTCGTCGCACGGCCAGGTAGTCGTTCTTGAGCACGCCAATGGCGTAAGCGAAGGACTGGTCCCGCGGGTATCCCTCTTGTCCGCCCCACTGCCATGGGTTTGCCCATTTCTTGTAGTCCAGGGCCACATCCGGCGCCATCTGCGCCATCAGCTCATCGATGTGGTTCTCGATGAACAGATCCGCATAGGCCGTGCCGGGCGGCTTGACGAACTCGTCCATCACCGTCCGCAGCCGGCGTAGGAACATCTCTCTCGCGGTCGCGTCGTTCAGGATCGCGTCGATGAGCCGGTTCCAGAAGTTGTTCCACTCCCGGCAATCCTCCTTGCCGATGAACGGATGCGATGGCTTCACGCTCGTCCCTCGCCCGGGCACCTGGTCGTCATTGGCGTAGATCACGTCACCGTACGAGCCGCCCTGGTCGCCGATCCAGTTGGAGCCCCACGTCAGATCGTGGTCCCACGGCATGAAACACCACTCGCCCGATCCGTCCGAATCCCGATACAGATAGTGGTTTTTGTGGGGATGGTCATTCTGATGAATCAGGACGACGCCGACCATGTAATCGAGCACCAGAGGCAGGTTCACGCGGTCGAAGATGTTGTTGTGCCGCGTGGCGCCGGAGGTGTTGTTGATGCTGTTGCAGAAGTCATCGAGGTCCTGCCGGCCCTCCCATCGCCGGCTCTTCTTCTCGGCCGAGCCGCCCGCGTTGAACGTGTTGTACATCTTGTACAAGGCGCCGTGCGGGTCCAGGCCTTCGCGCTCGAGCAGCTCTTCCTCCGGCTCCTCGATGAAGATCTGGACGCCGTAGAAGTCGCCGTTGCGTTCCGCGCGGACGGGGAAGGACTCGCTGCCCGGGCAGCCGCACCAGTCGTACGCATCGAAGGCCATGTTCTGTCGCAGGTACGCCTTGTCGCTGTACGTGCTGTTGAGATTGATCTCGTTGACGCGGGGCGAGTCGTCGCGGTAGCGGAACTTGTAGCCGTGGTTGAAGTGGACTTTGAAGTGCTTCTTCGATGCCCCCGCGGTGCTGCCGCCGCGAATGTGGATCACTACGTTGTCATAGAACTCCCCATCGTAGTAGACCGATCCCCGCGTGCCCCCTCGCGTTTCCGAGGCCCCGACGTTCTGCACGAACCACTGGATCACCGGCAGCGAGCTGCGGATCGTGGGGTCCTGCACAACCGTGCCGTAGTACTCAGGCGAATCGGTCGGCAGTGCAAAGAGCGGGTTGCGGGATACGCTGCCGGCGGCGTCCTCCGCTCTCACATACCAGCGGACCATGTCGCCGGGCGCGTAGACCTGGGCAGGGATCTCAGCGGTATAGATGCCGTCGTCGGCCTGGACATCCGCCCCCGTGCCATCATCCACCATGACCAGGCCCGTAGTCGGAATGAACCGGTTGTCGGTAATGAAGTTGACGCGGCACATGAGGCTCACCTTCTGGATCACGGCCAGCGTTTGGGTTACGTGGGCCGTGATGACGAGGTTCTGGCCGGGGGCAGGAGGCGGCGGGTTGTCCGTGACATAGCGAATCTCCGGGCCGATCTGGGCCAGGGCCGACTGGTTGGCGGCGCCGGG
>Ga0315274_10008313_pt1 | contig 15038 bp, 14 predicted proteins | sample YL17G02_20_MG_FD_203700 | JGI IMG/M metagenome (GOLD analysis project Ga0315274, IMG submission 203700) | Sediment microbial communities from Yellowstone Lake, YNP, Wyoming, USA - YL17G02_20 | ecosystem: Environmental > Aquatic > Freshwater > Lake > Sediment | place: USA: Wyoming | collected... | reverse complement strand
TGCCACTAACACGGACAACTCACCTTCCTTTTCATTGTCAACAAAGGATTAGTAGTCTCCTACACTAACATAAGAAAAATCTGCTGAACACTTAAATATCATTGAATCCACTGGGGTACCCAGCACCCCTCTTCTTCTCTCCCCCGGAAGCCCCTTCCTCCTACCCATCTGAAATTTTTGCCTTTTTTGTCGCATTTTGCTCGCTTATCATCGATGTCGACACTTTGCCCGATGCCTCAACCAGTGGATTGCGTCAGTCTCAGGGTCCCTTTATTAAGCCTTTTTTGACAAAAAAGCCATCGTCTTCTTTCGTTGAAGTCTTTCTGCCAGTAGTGTATTGCATATCAGTAGGCCAAGAAATTCCCTTGAATGTTTTGGAGATTACAAACCTCTCCCACTAATTTCCCCTATGAGCGCAAATGACGGTTGGGACATTCCAACCTCTTGTTATTGAAGATGAATGTTTACAAAGGCTTTCGCATATTATCAAGTATATGATCCTTGGGACGGGGTTAATTTTCCATCAAAGCCAATAATTTGGCTGAAAAAGAGAGAATTCGGGCTTCCAATAATATAAAGTATATGACATAAATTGAGGTAAAACGTATACTTTATATTTGGAGGTGACATGCTCAAATTCAGCGAAGAAATGCTTAAAATAATCAAACAACCGCATCTACCCGAGAAAATATCGGCGCTCTACTTAGTGGTAAGCAAACGGTATGCCAACTGTCATTTGCGCTCATAGAATTTCCCACTACCATAAGACAGAAAATAAAAGGCAGAATCACTCCTGACCCTGCCTCCGTTCTTTGACAATTGAATATTGATTTTCTTTTTTGAAGCTAACACCTGCTATGTAGATTGTCAACCCAAAGACCAGTTATTCTGTCCCGCTTCTATGGATCTAGAAGAACTATTTCCCCAGCCTGCTATTCGTGGTCAAAAGCCACAGGATTCTTATCCGATTATTAGCTCAATGGATCGCCGCATCCTACGAATCGTAACAACATCTGTTACAAGGTGGAAGTAACGGTCAATCCACATCGTGAGGATCAAGTTCTTGATATCATATTAGCAAGCCCCAACCACATAGGATTCATTATTTAAAAGAATTCTCCGGATCCGAATGATCAATCTCCTCGCAATCGCAATAATGGCCCGCTTCGCCCCTTTCATAGCCTTCAGCTTATTGTATTTCAACCTCATCAAAGGATCTTTGGCAATCAGCACCCAACTCGACTCCACTAAACAGGCCCTCACACGCTTATTCCCACACCGGGTGATCCTTCCCTGCCGAACATATTGTCCCGTAGAAAACTCCGACGGAGTCAAACCAATATAAGAAGCTAACTCCTCTGCCCTCTTAACCCTCTCTCGGAAGCTCCAACCCCCTTAACCATTGAAGATAATTCTGACCCCATCCATACCTCGGAGCAAAAGGAGAACGAATCCCATAAAACAAAAGCTTACTCTTAATCTGCCTGCCGACATCGTTCCGATGCTCTACAATCTGACGTCGAGTCCTTAGGAGTTCCCTATCTACCCGATCTTCCTCATTAAGGACATACACTCTCTTGAGCATATGGTTCTCTAAAAGCTTAGCTAACTTCCGGCTATTTCGCTTGTCGGTCTTGACCTTATTGCCGGATTCAATCGGAATGAGAGAAGGAGGAACAACGATGGCTTCTATTCCGTCTTCAGTAAGGCTGTCATATAACCAGAAACCGCAGGGACCTGCCTCATAGGCTACTCTAATCCTGCAATCCTTAAAATGGCCCATGAGCTTTCGAAGGGCATGATATTGACTGGGGATACCTCCATGGAAAACTTCTTCTCCCTCCGCTCGTGCAGTGACATGCCAACTCTCTTTGTGGACATCCACCCCAATAAAAACTTCCTTGCCTCTGACCAAAACCTTTCTGTTCTGTAATTCTCCCTTCATAGTTGTTAGCCTTCTTTCTTTGGTCTTCTAACGGAGACAGTATAAAAGGGACTAACAATCTAGCATAGTATCTACTTATCTTCAGTGTGACATGACTCTGAGGGTCGACGATTATTAATAGAAAGCGTGTCCGTTAAAGGCTTGCTGTTAGTTACCTGGATCTACATAAGGTTTGGGTTCCCATACTATTCCCTGGAAGTACGGCCTTATTTCGGCGGTTCCGCCTGCACAGGGAGTAACATCCTTGGAATAGTTTTCAGTTATCTGGTTCGACGATTGAGGAGAGGTCTTTTCTCGACAGGTGGCCTTTAGCCTCAATGTCTTACATAGAGAGGCGGGGATAGTGACTGTCTGGTCCCTCCTGCATTCGGAATATGGATAGGCTTTCAAAGCCGGCTCCATAGGAAAGTTTTGCTGGACAGCTCCGACTAGATTTATCCAGTCAATGCTCACGTCACAATAGGCATCGTTATTGTTCCAGGTCACATTTTCACCGGCCAGCATGTTAGCCCAGTGGATCGTGTACACTTCGGCTGCTACCTGGGATACTGTCACCATAACAAGTGAAACCACAAGAAGCGTTCTTACAATCCATTTTGTCCTATCCATGTTGCCTGCCTCCTTCAGAAAGAGTTTGATGACAACTCGGTTTGGGATGAGTTCAATATACGAAAAATCGGATCGTGGGTCAAGAAAAAAGGGGCACTAATGATTACCAATTCAAATCATGGATACTTGGTCAAAAAGCTGGGTCGTTGACTTCAGGAAGAAGCTCTCAGAAAATTGACTGGGGACGCCACCTACTACTCTGCGGCCAAACCAGAAGAGTTACCGTTACCATAACAAGAAGAAATCTTTTCATGGAATCCTCCTTCGGTGATGTTTATCATTTCATGAACCGCTATTTCTTGCACTCCCCGACTGAGCCTTCTTTACATTTCGACCCGTCCGTCCATGTCGCCGAGTCCAGCATTGTCCCAGCTATGGTTGCCCCAATCAGAATTGCATAGGTCAGGTTTGCCTCGGTCGGGACTGTCCTCTGTAGGTTTGCCCTCCTCAGGTTTGCTTCACTCAGGTCTGCTTCACTCAGGTCTGCGCCCCTCAGGTCGCAACACTGACAACGAGGATCGTTGTCGCACAAGACGAATGAAAAGGAGAGTGTGATGGCTGGAACTGATGGGGCAGTTTCAATTACGACTTGGCATCCGTCGAGACATTGTTCTTCAAAAACACTTCGAACATGGATTCCAGGTCCGGAAAACCGCTGTCAATGAAGTAGGAAATACTGTCACCAAACGAATGGAGGATCACAACCGCGTTGATGTTCGCGTCCTTTTCAGTCGCTTTGCGCAAGCGGGTCGTCATCCACTTGTTGACAGTGTTGACCTCCTCATAGATTTTCTGGAGACCTGCCAGGTTCCAGTCCGGAGCGCTGCCCCGTTTCATCAAGAGGAACTGTGCGATGAGATAGGAAGAGATAGAACGGAAAAACGTTTCAAAAGCATTCGCGAACGGGAGATGGAACCGTGTCATTGGACGCAATTTCGACAGAACAGGGCAGTTGCTTGTCGGCATGTAGATACCGATGATCCCGCTGAGTCCCTTCTGGAGCGTAGTTTTCTTCATATATGTACGTTGCGCCGTCTCGACAGTCACCAGCACAGCCTCATAGGAAACGGAATCAGAGAAGACTCTTACAAGTCCTGCCAGGTTAAGGGCAACCGGACAATACTCGACATCGTCGTGAAGAGGGCAATTTTCACACTGGGAGAATTTGAGCTTTGTCCATTCCGGCTTCGGATCCAGATCCTCGCGAACGAGCTCGAGAGTTGCTTCATCGAGAACAACGTCGAACGATTTCTCGACACCGTTGTCAAACTGGAAGCGGTACTTATATTGAATCTGTTTTCGATCAGTAAGTACAGACATATGTGCTTAGTTTTTCCTTCCGCACCAGAGTCCTCTCAGCCCCCTATTTCGCTGCTCCTTTGCGAATGCCCCTGAGTTGTTCCGCCAGGTGCATCGCATTGACTTCTCCAGAGCCCTCTTTTGCTTCCGATGCCTGCTTGTATCGCTCGAAAAGAGTCGGCAATTCCCCGGCTGCAACCCCCACTCCATTATCTACAATGCTCACGCGCACAAATTGCTTTTGGTTTGGCCCTCGGCAGTCAGTCCTTCCTCGCTGTGGGGACCCGCTTCGACCATGATCGTACCGCCGCTCTTTGTGAGTTTCAGTGTGTTACTCAGCGGGTTCATTACTACTTGCTCTGTCTTTGCGGCATCAATCACGACGTCGGGAAGCCCTGGTGGCAGATTCGAAGCGATCTTCACATTCCTCTGCCTGAACTAAACATCCATCTGGCTTAGCACGGGCTCGATCAGCCGATTGACTGGGACCGCCGATTGATCGAAAGTGATCGTCCCTGCCTCATACTTCGAGAGATTTTGATATTTGATAAAAACTCGCTTTGGAATGGGTTAAACATATAAAAAAGGGAGTTGTTTGTCAAGAAGGATCAACCACAAGATATGGGAGTTTCCTCCTCATATTTTTGACCACCAACCGGGCAGGAAGAAGGACGCTGATGATTACCGATTCAAATCGTGTATACTTGAGTTCAGGAAGTACTCCTCGGAGAGAAAAAGCTTGACAAAATAATCAAATGGTAGTATATAGATTACCATGGCCTTTGAAAAGGTTTTGAGAGAGCTTGTTAAAAAGCGAGGACTGAGAAAGGTTGCCCGTGATTTGGGTGTCATCCATTCAAGCCTTTATAATTCGATACAGGACGGATCTAATGTGGGTTTAGACCGTATCGAGGCCATTTTGAATCTGTTCGAATTGGAATTAAAAGCGGTTAAACGAAAGGACGTGAACGGATGAAGGTCAATCTTAACGCTCTGCCCGAATTCACCCGGAGACAGGGGCAAAGATCATCGAGAAAAGGAGGGAAAAGAGATGCCTTTGAGTGAGGAACAAAAAAGGAGAGTGGAGGAACGTTTCAAGAAGTTCCTTCAAGACGAATGGGATGGAAACTGCCCTATTTGCGGGCAGCCTGTCGAAAAATCTGACCTATGGATAAACGAAATGCCGGATATGATCAATGGTGCTGTACTTGGAGAGTGCATTGAAATCTATGGTCATCGAGTCTGCGTTCAAAATGCTGACAATCTGATTGTCATGCCAAATCGTGCCCGTCTTATCGAATTTAGTGAGAAGATAAAGCAGGAAGTTGCGGACATGGAGGAAGCGAAAGCTTTATTGAAACTTATCGATGAGGAGCTAGTTCTGCGAGAGTGAAAGCCGTATAACCCCTAACCGGCCAATGGCCAAAAAGGAGGTGAACACCTAACTAATTCATTCTTGGTATGAGGTTTACCATTGGCAGGAGTGAGAAGTCTATTTGTAAAACATTGTGGAGATTGATTTTGATTCCAAAAAGGAAAGGGAGTGGGTCGTTTCGCTAACGGTTAGGAGGAATTATGAAGCGTGAGAAGACCAAACACAAAGGAATCTACAAGGTAGGCGATACTTATTACATCACCTATTATGTAGGCTCCAAGAAGTATGAGAAGGCTGTTGGCCCACGTTTATCAATGGCCCTACAAGAAAAGATGGAGAGGGAGAATAAGGGTAAACGTGGCAATTATGAAGTGGTAGAGAGGCAAGAGAAGACGACCTTCAATGAACTTGTAGACCTCTACAAGAAAGAAGGAGATGGAAAAAAATACATCCTCAAATTCATTCTCACCTATCTTAAACACTTTGGGGGGCGTAAACTTTCACAGATAACCCGGAAAGACCTCTTTAAATTCAGAGATGAATTGAAGGCAACCCCAAAGCAGAGAGGAGGGGGAGAGGTCACTGATTCAAACGTCAATCGAGCCTTAGCGGGGCTAAGAAGACTCTTTAACTTTGCCATTGCAAGGGAATACATGGAAGAAAGCCCGTTCCCAAAGACCTCAAAGAGTGGTCTCTTCTATCCTGAGAAAAAGGGTCTTAGAAATTTCTTTACAGAGGAGCAGATGGAGAAGATTGTTGAGGTTTCCCCCGATTGGCTAAAACCCATGATCCTGACAGCCTACTATACCGGACTTCGGGAGGGTGAATTACTAAATTTAAGGTGGAAATGGATTGACTTCAAGGATGGAGTGATCTATCTCCCTTGTACTAAAACCTTGAAAGACCCCACAGGCAAGGGTCAAAAGGTTGTTATGCAGAAGGAGTTGATTGATCTTCTTAAGAACCTTCCCAAACGATCAGAGTTAGTCTATTGTCAAAATGATGGGGACCCATTCAAGCAATGGCATATCCACAAACCCTTTAAAAGGGTTTTGGAGGCTGTGGGGATCGACAGCAAAAAATATTCATGGAAAGAATTGAGGCACACGACGGCAAGTCTCATGCACCGGAAAGGGGTCCCTGCCTTGGCAATCAAGGATCAGTTAAGGCACACCAATATCAAGACGACCGTTGATTTCTACATTGGCTCAGATGTGGCTTACCAGAGAGAGATGATTGAGAAATTGATTCTCAATAGTGGGAAAATAGTGGGAAAAGATGAAATTTCAATATCTACTCAATTACCTACCGCTTAAAACCTCCAGTATTTCCAGCCAGTTACTGGAGCCGACGCTCGGATTTGAACCGAGGACCTACTGATTACGAATCAGTTGCTCTACCGCTGAGCTACGCCGGCTCGAAGGTAACATTGCTTCTTTTCTTATCATGTTTTAGAATGATCGTCAATCTTGGATTACATCGCTCAAACAAATTCTTGGAGTTTCATCGTTGAAACGGCTTTTCCTTTCCATTTTGATCACCATCGGAATCCTCTTTTTTCTTTTGAGCCAGATTTCCCTTAAAGACCTTTACACTCTTTTAAAAAATGCCGATCCTTTCTGGATCCTCTTGGGGGCTCTGGCCTATCTGCTCGGAATCTTCTTTCGAGCCCTTCGATACAAGTGGCTCATTCACTCAAAGGAGATCCCCCTTTCAGATCTTTTCCGCATCTCCGTCTTCTATAGTTTTTCGCTGATGGTTCTGCCTTCTAAGCTCGGAGAACTCTCCTATCCCTACTTCCTGAATAGACTTTGCGGGATGAACATGACAGAAGGACTCGCCTCGTTAATCGCCTCCCGGGTGTACGATTTCTTCACCATCTTGGTCATCTTTCTTCTGGCCTCCATAGGGTTTCAGAGCCTTTTTAAAATCAACGTATTCCTTATCATCTTGCTCGTCGCCTTGCTGTTTGGACTCACTTTTTTTGCCTTCTTTTACATGAGTGATCTGTTGAAGTTTTTCTCAAATGCCTTGGGAAAGATATCTCTAAGGATTGGACGAAAGAATAGCAAGCCTTTTCAGTGGGCCCAGAGAAAAATTCACGAAATGGCAGAGGACTTTTATGCCATCAAGGCCAGACGGACCTATCTTCCGGTCACCGTGACGAGTTTGGTCGCATGGATCACGGCCTTTTGGATGTTTTATGCATTGTTGAAGGGATTTGGAGTTTCCGTTACCTTCTCGAAAGTGATTTTTGGCTCTACTGTCGCAATCGTCGCCAATGCCCTTCCGATCAGTGGACTTGGGAATTGGGGAATCTTGGAGGCCGGATGGACAGCTGGGTTCCTCTTAGTTGGACTCTCCAAAGTCGAAGCGATTACCACGGGGTTTGGGGTTCACATTATCATTTTTATGACCGGTGCTGTCACGAGCCTTGTCTGCTGGGTAACCATCAACCTGCCTTCTGACAGGCACGGACAACAAAGCCCTTCCCCTAACTTGCCAAATAGTGGAAGCAAGTTGAGAGAAGGGCTTTCCTTCAACCGAAAGGATTGAATCAAACCCTCTGGCTAACATTTCGCTTTGAAGCCTTTAAAGGATTCAATTTGAAGTTATCTTCTGCAACTACCTTCTTGATGTGGGTGGCGAAATTACAGGGTCCTTTTGCCCATTTCAGAGTGGGCTCGCAATAGGTCTTGCAGTAGGAACTCGCTTCGTATGTCACCACTCGGTCACACCCTTTGCAGGACTCCACGATGGGATAACATCTCCCACCATTGTAGGAACAGCCGTTCTTCTTCATGAAGATACATTCTGTTCCTACTTTGACAGATTGACAAACCATGGCTTTCTACCCCCTTTCTCTATTGAATTTTTCTTTTTTAAAGGTAATGGAAATGATTGGACTTTATTGTTTTATAAATCGGCACAAAAAAAAGAGTTACCAATTTTGGCAACTCGCTTTGGCCTTATACCAATCGAGATCCCTTATTTAAAAAATGAATTTAATACATATTTATTCTTTTGTCAAGAAAAATTTCTTGACAGGTTAGACAAACTTGGCTATTCGTGACTTAACAATCCTATTACGCATGGGTATCTGAAAAGAATTCGTAACTTATAGGTTGATATGATTCTTCAAAAGCGATCGGTATCCACCCTTTTTATCTTAGCGGTCATCCTTTCCTTTGTCCTCATTCTGGGGTGTCCTCCCCTGATCCTCCTCGCTTCACATCTCCTTCCCAATGTCTCTCCGAAGATGGAAGAGCCTGAATTTTGGATTGAAAAGATCCAAAATCCAAGTCGTCTGTTATTAACAGCCGAGGAGATTCAAAAGATGAACGATGAAAATCTGAAAAGAGAAGACCTTTTCCTCTGCCGGGTGAAAGATTTGAAGGACGAGTGGACCAGGGAGGAGATTCTCGGTCTCCTGGATGAGGATTGGGAAGGTTTCGGAAGGACTGCGGAAGTTCGATATGGCCGAAACGGGGTCCCCCTTGAAGAACCTTTTTGGAGTCAATTGAAAAACAATTTGAACCGCGAATCAACAAGAGACAGAAATCAAATACTTTTCGGCCTGATCGTGAAACGGACGGATATTCGTGTCTTCCCAACGGACGAACTTTCCATGAACACCCCAAACAATTATGAATTCAATCGTTTTCAACACTCCTCCATTTCCCCAGGATCTCTGATTGGCATTTATTCTTTCAGCAAGGATAAACTTTGGGCCTATGTACAGACCCGTTTCATCCGGGGATGGGTAAGAACGATTGATCTGGCGATTGCAAAGGAAAGAAGCGAGGCCGTTGGATACGAAGAAGCAAAAGACCAATTAGTCATTACAGGAAACTTCGTTAAGGTCTTTGGCGACACTTTGTTTCAACAGCCGGTTTTTCTTGCCCAGATGGGAACCTCCTTTCCCATCCTCAGTTCGCCCCGGACCAGCCCTGCAACATGCTGGCACAGGGCCGACACGGTTCAGGACGGGTCTGGGCAAATCGGGAAGGCGAACCAATATTACATCATCAGAATACCATTTAGAGAGAGTGATGGAAAGTTGTCTTTTCGGAAAGGATACATTTCCAGGGATGATGATGTCCATTTTGGTTTCCTCCCCTATACGCAAGAAAACCTGGCACATCAGGCCTTTAAAATGCTTCACGAACCCTATGGTTGGGGTGAGATGTTTGGAGCCAGGGACTGCTCGCGTTTCATCATGGACATTTTCAGCACCTTCGGCATTCTCATGCCTCGAAATTCTAAACTGCAGGGAAGGATTGGAATACCTTTGGGACAGGCAGAGAGAAAGACAATCCAAGAAAAACAGAAAATTTTAGATCAAGCGATCCCCCTGGCCACCCTCCTCCGGTTACCTGGCCACATCATGCTCTATTTGGGTAAGGATAACGGAAAATATTACGTCATCCATAACATCTGGGGAATTCAGAGAGGAGGATGGTTTGGCCCTAAACTTGAAAAAATCGGGAGGGTGGTGGTTTCCGATCTCAGTTTGGGAAAATCAGGACCCAATCAGTCATTACTCCACCGGATCACAGACATACAACTCATTGGACTTGCTTCGGAAGCTCCAAAAAGACTTCCTTAAATATCTCACCTCTCACCATCAGAATCAGAATTCTCCTGTTAGCAACTTTTTAAAAGTGCACACCTTCGGATCTCCTCTCCCCTGGGGGAGAGGATTAAGGTGAGGGGGATATATTTGGAGACCACCCTCACCCCAACCCTCTCCCGCCAGCGGGAGAGGGAGAATCATGGGTTTTCGTAGTCGGATGTCCAATTACACCCGTGATGCCGTGCCATAGCGCGGTTTAAGAGAATTAGGTGTGCAGTTTTAAAATGAAAATCTGTTAAAAACGGTGCACTTTTAATTTGCAAATGACACAGAATCAGAATTCTCCTTGACAATTCCATAAAAATGGATAAAATTTTGGAGATTTGGATGGGTGAAAAGCATTTTGGAAGTTTTAGTAACAGGAGCTACAGGATTTATCGGGAGCCATTTGGTGGAAAGTCTCCTTCAGAGAGGAGACCAAGTTCGGTGCCTCGTTCGGAAAACGAGCGATTTGAAGTGGCTGAGGGACCTACCCATCGGGGTGGTCTGTGGCGATTGTCAGGATAAGGCTTCTCTGAGAGAGGCCGTGAAAGATGTCGATCAGGTGTTCCATTTGGCAGGTGTAACAAAGGCTATGGAAGAAAAAACCTATTTTGAGATCAATGCATTCGGAACAGAGAACCTGATCCATGCCTGTCTTGAAGCGAATACCCGTCTTCAAAAATTCATCTATCTTTCGAGCCAAGCTGCAGCTGGCCCGTGTCGCAATGGGGGGAAGAAAAACGAGTCTGACCAATGCGAACCGGTCTCCTCCTATGGCATGAGCAAAAGGATGGGGGAAGAGTTTGCCATGGCGCACTGTCAGGAACTCCCCCTCCTCATCCTTCGGCCTTCCGCCGTCTATGGGCCAAGGGATAGAGATATCTATACTTTCTTCAAACTCCTCTCTAAAAAGATTAAGCCCTGCCTTTCCGGGCCGGATCAACACCTCAGTCTGTGTTACGTTCAGGATGTTGTCCAAGCGATCCTCTTAGCTTCTGAAGCCCAGGAATCCAGCGGTGAAATATTTTTTCTCTCAGATGGCGAAGATTATCGACTGGAAGAGATCGGCGATATCTTTGCACAGGCGATGGGGGTGACCACTTTTTGCATCCGCGTTCCAGAATGGATGATATCCGGAATTGCCTCTTGCTCCGAATATCTCTCTAAACTCTCCGGAAGGCCTCCCCTCCTCAGCAAAGGGAAAGTAGAGGAAATGATCCAAAGGAATTGGGTCTGTGACATCACAAAAGCCAAAAATCGTTTGGGCTTTGAACCCCAGATCCGACTCTCACAAGGAGCTAGATTAACCTTCGAATGGTACAAAAAAGAAAATTGGCTATAACAGAAAATGAGGTGGTCCAATGGATGTTTTTGAAAAGTGTGCCAGGATCTTCGAACAAACCCAAGAGTTGAGAGCAAGCGGTCATTATTTCTTCTTCAGAAAGCTCGAATCGCCCCAAGACTCAGAGGTGGTTGTCAATGGGAAACGGGTGATCATGGCTGGGTCCAACAACTACCTCGGCCTCACCACACACCCAAGGGTGAAGGAGGCGGCCATCAAGGCCATTGAGAGATTTGGGAGTGGCTGTGCCGGTTCACGATTGCTGAACGGGAATCTGGAGATCCACGAAGAGCTGGAGAAAAAATTAGCCCGTTTCTTTCGAAAGGAAGCGGCCCTTGTCTTCGCCACTGGTTATCAGACCAACCTGGGAGCCATCTCCGCCCTTTTGGGCCGCAACGATGTGGCCATCATCGACAAATATGATCATGCCAGCATCATCGACGGTTGTCGCCTCTCCTTTGGTCAGGCCAAAAAATATCGACATAATGATATGAAGGATCTGGAGAGGGTCCTCGAAGGAACAAAAAGCAAAGGAAAACTGATCATTGTGGACGGTATTTTCAGCATGGATGGAGATATCGCTGATCTCCCGTCCATAGTCAAATTAGCCAGGGCCTATGACGCCAGGGTGATGGTTGATGACGCCCATGCAGTGGGTGTTCTTGGAGAAGGAGGGAGGGGAACTGCAGAACACTTTGCATTAGAAAACCAGGTTGATCTCATTATGGGCACTTACAGCAAATCTCTTGCAGCCATCGGAGGATTTGTCGCAGGGTCCAGGGAGGTGATCGATTACATTAAGCACGTGGGACGTTCGATGATGTTCAGCGCCAGCCTTCCGCCTTCCCTCGTGGCCACGGTCAGTACGGCCTTGGACATCATTGAGGAAGTCCCTCAATTAAGAATCCAGCTCTGGAAAAACACTCACAAGATGCTTCAAGGTTACAAAGCCCTCGGTTTCGATACAGGAACCAGCGAGACCCCGATCATCCCGATCATTATCAAAGATAGCATGAGGGTCTATCAGATGTGTCATCATCTTTTTGAGAACGGCGTCTTTGTCAACGCCGTCGTCAGCCCTGCCGTGCCTCCTGGAAGAGAGCTCCTCAGGACGAGTTATATGGCCACCCATACCGAGGAACAGTTGGATAAAGTGCTGAGTGCGTTCGAAAAGGTGGGGAAAGAACTGAGAGTGATCTGACGGAAACTGATGGGATGACAAGACGGGAACTCTACGTTGAGGAGGTTAGAAGTGAACAGGATCTCATGACCTTCATCCGCTTCCCTTGGAAGATTTATCAGGGTGATCGGTATTGGGTTCCACCACTCATCAAAGATCTCCTCTCTAAATTCAGTCCAAACCACCCTTTCCGTTCCCATTCGGAGATGATCTTCCTCCTCGCGTATAAAGAAGGAGAAATTGCGGGAAGAATTGCAGGCATCATCGACCATCACTGCGTTGAGTTTCATCAGGATAAGGTTGGATTCTTCGGATTCTTCGAATCGACCGTCAATGCGGAAGTTGCAGAGATTCTTCTTTCAAGGGTAGAGGCGTGGTTAAAAGAACACGGAATGGAAAGGATGATTGGACCGATGAACCCCTCCACCAATGACGAATGTGGTCTACTGGTCGAGGGATTCGATACCTCTCCTTGCCTCATGATGCCCTACAACCCCCGTTACTACCCATCCTTGTTGGAAAGCTTTGGACTGAAGAAGGCAATGGATCTTTATGCCTACTGGGTGGAAGATTCCCCTTTCTTTCATGATCGTCTGACCCGTATCGCTGAAAAAATAAGAAAAAGGGAGCCCCGACTACAAGTCCGTCCCATTGACCTCCGCCATTTTGACGAGGAGTTAAAGGTCGTCAAAGAGATCTACAACCATGCGTGGAGCAAAAATTGGGGGTTCGTCCCACTGACCGAGGAGGAAATCGACGACTTGGCAAAAAACCTGAAGCCATTAGTCGTCCCCGATTTGATTCTCTTCGCCTATTGGGGAGAAGAACCGATTGGGTTCTCGGTTTCCTTACCAGATTACAATGAAGTTCTCAAACATTTGAACGGGAAGGTGGGTCTCCTGGGTGGTCTCAAATTCCTCTATTACTCAAGGAAGATTACGAAAGTTCGAGTAATGCTTCTGGGTGTGAAACATGCCTTTCAGAAGAAAGGGGTGGAGGGTCTCCTCTATTTCGAGACTTTTAGGAGAGGAACCAAAAAGGGTTACTTTCAAGCCGAATGCTCTTGGATTCTTGAGCAAAATCTCCTGATGCAGCATGGCATTGAGGCGATGGGCGGAAAACGGTACAAGACCTATCGGATTTATGGAATGGACCTTTAAAAAATTAGGGATTCGGGGAATTGCGAATTGAGGAATTTCAAATTCCTTAATTCCTCAATCTTTTATTCGAAGGTTCCACCATCTATAGAGCCGAGGACCGATGATCATGCATCCTACCGCGAGCGAAGCGCCGACGAAAAGATCGATGACATAGTGGTATCTGAGATAGACCGTAGAAAGGATGAGACCACAAACAAGGGGAAAGAAAATATAGAATAGAAATCTTTCATAACGGTATGCCAGAAATAAGACGATGAGAACGATCTGGGTATGCCCACTGGGCATGCAATCCCGTTTGTTATGTTCTATGGCGTTCAGGACCTCTCTGACCAGATCGGTGAGAAGACTCCCCTCTAGTGGTATGGAGTAGAGGTGAGCCATCGCATATCGAGGCCCGATGGCTGGAAAGAGGATGTAGCCTACAAACGAAACGTAATAGCCAAAGGTCAGGACAAATATTGACTCCATCAAACCTTCCCTTCGATTCTTTAGATAAAGGACCGTAACGAGAATCACAGGAAGGAAATAATAGCTGATGTAAGCAAAGGACATGATATCTGTAAACCAGTGGACAATCCATTTCTCCATCCAAATGGTTGGATGGACTCCAAAAACGAAAAAATCGATCCGGATCAGACATGGGTCGATATCGGGATGGAGATGCTGGATCAGATCCCCAAGGGATTCGTAGATCAAAATGATGAAAAGGATCGGAGAAAAATCATGGAAAAAGTTCCCTGCCCTCCCCATGACTTTTCGGTCAGAGGATAGTTTCAAAGCAAAAACAAGGCCTGACCAAAGAACGTAACGAAGGAGCAAAGAATGCCAGCGGGGGATTTGCCCTCGGAAAAAAAGAGTCAAAAGGATCAAACCAAAAAGAAAAAGGATGGTCAATCCAAGAAAGGGAGCAATTCGTCTCATAACCTGGAAATAACGTGACCGTGACCGTGTCCGTAGTGTATATCACCCAGAGTTTGTGAAGGATTTATACTTTAACGTTGAAGAAAAATCAAGCACTTACTAAGGAGTCCATAATAATAACGACATTATTTTATAAAATCCCTCCTCACCTCCCTTTGCCTGCTTTCGGCAGGAAAAAGATACCAAAGGGAGGCGCCGCCGTCCAGAGCCGCATTACTCACTTCAAGCCGGGCATTGGGACTCTGGCGCCGGACGGAATTACCCCTCTTTGGCAAAGAGGGGTTAGGGGCAATGCTGTTCATTTAAGCCGTTCGTGCTGAGCTTGTCGAAGCATGAGCGGCTTAACGACGCGCCCTTCGACAAGCTCAGGGTGAACGGTGACAGCCTAACTGAACAGTATTAGGGTTAGGGGAGATTTTCAGAAGAATATGTCTTCTCAATTATGGACTGATTATTAAAACCACCACATTCGATTAAAATGGAACTCCGCAGTTTTCTTGTCGTCGCACACGGACACGCCTGCGTGCTGAAACGTCAGCTTGCACGAAGCATTTCAGCCTGCCAAAGAAATTGTTCGGCGGGCAGTCTG
>Ga0315274_10008312_pt1 | contig 15039 bp, 13 predicted proteins | sample YL17G02_20_MG_FD_203700 | JGI IMG/M metagenome (GOLD analysis project Ga0315274, IMG submission 203700) | Sediment microbial communities from Yellowstone Lake, YNP, Wyoming, USA - YL17G02_20 | ecosystem: Environmental > Aquatic > Freshwater > Lake > Sediment | place: USA: Wyoming | collected... | reverse complement strand
AAGTGTAGCAAGACCGCCAACAATTCCTTCATGGTTCTCAGAAATGCTTCCTCTTTCATTTGACCTTGCTCTTGCAATTCAAAAATTCAGAAAATTAATGGCTGAAAGGTTTGAATCTAAGAAAAAGGAGAGGGAAATTAAGGAATTTATCTGTGAATATTTATATGTTGATGAAAAAACAGCTGAGGAGATTTATAATTATTTTTATGAGCAATTTAGATACAGCAAAATCCCTCATTTGAATAGATTGTTGATAGAGCATTTTAATGATGCAAGCAAGCATTATGTTATATTTCATAGTTTATTTGGAAGAAGAGTCAATGATGCCCTCTCAAGAGCATTTGCATATGCTGTAGGAAGATATGGCGGCAGGGATGTAGAAATAGGAATAAGTGATAATGGCTTCTATCTCGCAAGCAAAGAGCCTATGCAAATAGACAGGGCTATAAAAGAATTAAATTCTTCAAATATACAGGAAATTTTAGAAGAAGCTGTTTCAAAAACAGAGGTTTTCAAAAGAAGATTCAGGCATTGTGCAACAAGAAGCTTAATGTTATTAAGAAATTATAAAGGAAGAACAAAAAGCGTAGGAAAGCAGCAAATGAACTCTACCTTCTTGCTTGCAGCTGCGCAAAAAGCAAGCAAAGATTTTCCTGTTTTAAGAGAAACTAAAAGAGAAATTATGGAGGATTTAATGGATATAAACAATGCAAAGCAGATTCTTGATTTTATTAAAGAAGGAAAATTAAAAGTGGATGTTATTCACAAAGAACTTCCTTCTCCTTTTTCATTTAATTTAATACTGCAAGGCCATGCAGACCTCATGAAAATCGAGGACAAAATAGCATTTTTGAAAAGAATGCATAAGGCAATCATGGAAAAGATAGAAAAAGATTGAAAAATAATAGTAAAAATATAACTTCTAAGTACAATAATCTTTAAATACTATCCAAGGATTGATAAATTCTGGTTATAAGTTTAGGCAAAGGGGAAAAATGGCAAAATACACTGGCGGACTTGAGGATGATTTAGACTTAAGAATTCCTTCTATAAAGGTTCTTGAAAAAAGATATCTAAAAAAAGAGGTATTCGAAGATAAGTCTTTTAAAATTCTTGAAACAGGCTCTGACATGTTCAAAAGGGTTGCTTATCATATAGCAAAAGCTGATAAAATTTATGATCCTGGTGCAAATATAGACAGTTTAGCTGAAAATTTCTATAAAAGAATGACTAGCTTTGAATTCTTGCCAAATTCTCCAACATTAATGAATGCTGACCGCGAATTAGGGCAGTTATCAGGCTGTTTTGTCCTTCCTGTTTATGATTCTATTGAGTCTATTTTTGATACATTAAAATATGCTGCCTTAGTGCATAAATCAGGCGGAGGAACAGGATTCTCTTTTTCAAGATTAAGACCAAAAAATGACAGTGTTAAATCAACATCAGGGGTTTCTTCTGGTCCAGTGTCTTTTATGGAAGTTTATAATAAAGCAACAGAGGTAATAAAACAGGGCGGAACAAGAAGAGGGGCTAATATGGGTATTTTAAGAGTTGACCACCCAGATATAATGGAATTTATTACTTGCAAGGATATTGAAGGCTTACTAAATAATTTTAATATTTCTGTTGCTGTTACAGATAAATTTATGAATGCTTTGGAAAAAAATGAAGAATATGATCTTATCAATCCCAAGAATAATCAAGTTATACAAAAATTAAAGGCAATAGATGTTTATAATAAAATAGTGGAGCAGGCATGGAAAAATGGTGAGCCAGGTGTTGTTTTCATAGACAGAATAAATCAGTATAATCCTACCCCAAAGCTTGGAGAAATTGAATCTACAAATCCATGTGGAGAGCAGCCTTTATTGTCTTATGAATCATGCAATCTTGGAAGCATAAATCTTGGCAAGTTTGTAACTAAAGGCAAATTTGATTTTGACAGATTAGAAGTAATGGTTGAGGATGCTGTTCATTTTCTTGATAATGTGATAGACATGAATAAATTCCCTCTTCCTGAAATAGAACAAATGACTAAAGGCAACAGGAAAGTAGGATTAGGAGTTATGGGCTTTGCTGATACTCTTATACAAATGGGTATTTCTTATAATTCAAAAGATGCTCTGGATATGGGAGAGAAAATAATGGAATTTATACAAAACAAGGCAAAAGATATTTCTGAAAAAATTGCAAGACAAAGAGGTTCTTTTCCAAATATTGATGAAAGCATTTACAAAGGAAAATATATGAGAAATGCCACTTTGACAACTATTGCTCCAACAGGAACAATTTCAGTAATAGCAAACAATGCTTCATCCGGAATAGAGCCTTTATATCAGATTGCTTATCTAAGAAATGTTGGAGAATCAATAGGCTCTCCTCTTATTGAAGTAAATCCTGGATTTGAAAGAATTGCAAAAGAAAATGGTTTTTGGTCTGATGATTTAATAAAAGTTGTAGAAAATGAAAAAGGAATGAACATAGCAGTAGATTATTCTAAGATTCCCAAAAATATAAAAGAACTTTTTGTAACTGCTCATGAATTACCTTATGAGCAACATGTTAAAATGCAGGCAGCATTCCAGAAACAAACTGACAATGCTGTAAGCAAGACCATAAATTTTCCTGAAAATGCCACTAAAGAGCATATTTCAAAATCTTACCAACTTGCTTATGATTTGAGCTGCAAGGGGGTGACTGTTTATAGGGATAAAAGCAGAGACAAGCAGCTTCTTACAACAAGCCTTGAGAAAAAAGTAGGAAAGAATCTTGCTGAAAATCTTAAAAGACCTGAAGTTCTTAGTGGAGAAACAAAAAGAATGAGGGTTGGATGTGGAAAGCTTTATGTTACTAAAAATATGCAAGATGGAAAATTCAGGGAAATATTTACAGCTTGTGACTTTCAGTCACCATGCCAAAAGGAATACAATGATGCTTTATGCAAAGCAATTTCTTTGCTTGGACAGCATAATGTAACAGAAGAGGAAATTGGAAAAACCTTGCTTGGTGGGAGATGTGACAAGCCTTGCCTTGATGAATATCACAATGTATCTTGCCCAGATGCTATAGGAAAAGTAATAATGAATTGGAAGCCAAGGTCAAAAGGAGAAAATAGTAAGGAAAAGAAAGAAGAAACCGGAGATAATCCTTCAAATAACTATGTTTTACAAACGCATTATTCACAATGCCCTAAATGCAAGATGAATTTCTTAAAATTTGAAGAAGGTTGTGAAAAATGTGATAACCCTGAATGTGACTATTCTAAATGTGGCTAGGAATTATGGAAAATGACTGAACTTGATTGTATGTTGGTTGCCGACCCAAATGGCAAGTCATGGGAATTTGCCCTTGATATTTATAAAAACCTAAAGAAAAAATCTGAAAAATTCCATCTTAATGAAGTACATGTCCAAAGATTCAGGGATGGCGAGATAAAGACAAAGATAAAGGATAATGTAAGGCAGAAAAAATGCTTTTTTATACATGATTCTTCCAAAAATCCTGCAGAATGGTTTTTAGAATTACTTCTTGTAAATGAGACCTTAAAAAATTCCTCTGCATATGAGGTAAATGACGTTCTGCCTTATCTGAAATTTAGTAGGCAAGATAGGAAGGATGAGTCAAGAGTTCCAATAAGTGCAAGAGTTGTTGCTGATTGTATTTCAGTGTATGCCAGCAGGATCATAACTTCTGATGTGCATTCTCCACAAATACAAGGATTTTATAGAATTCCTTTTGATAATCTTTATACATTCTCTACTATTTTGGGTTATCTTAAAAATAACCACCCTGAAATTTTAGAAAATTTGGTAATAATGTCTCCTGATGCAGGCGGGGCAGATAGGGCAAAATCATTTGCAAAAAGGCTTGGCACAGAGGAATTTGTTGTTGGTTACAAGCATAGAAAGGTAGCAGGGGAAGTTGCTGAATTTAAATTGCTTGGGGATGTAAAAGACAAAAATGTATTGATTATAGATGATATGATTGATTCTGGAAACAGTTTGGTTGAAGCTGCAAAAAAAACAAAGGAACAAGGGGCAAAGAAAGTTTTTGCCTATGCAACACATGGCCTTTTCAATGAAAATGCAAGAGAAAAACTGTCTAAAGAACTTGATAAAACATTTGTAAGCAATTCTATTCCCCAGCAGGATTATGAAAATATAGAAACTATCTCTCTTGTTGATTTGTTTTCAGAGGCAATATACAGGACAAATGAAGGCCTTTCTCTTAGCGAGCTTTTTAGATAGTTATTTTAAGGTTTACTTCTGCATATAATTATGGAAATTTTTAATAATATTGAGATGGTTGGAAAAGCTTTGTGGATAAGGAAATACGCCACCTTAATCATAGCTGATTTGCATATAGGCTATGAGGAAATGCTTAATGAAAAAGGTATTTTAGTTCCAAGAACACAGTTTAGGGAAATGAAAAAAGAATTAGAAGAATTATTAGAATATACAAGACCAAGAAGAATTGTCATTAATGGAGATTTAAAACATGAGTTTGGAAAGATTTCTTCACAGGAGTGGCGCGAAACCAATGAAATTTTGGATTTATTACTAAGCTATGCAAAAGTTATTCTTGTTAAAGGAAATCATGATACAATACTCCAGCCAATAGCCGAAAAAAGAGGTTTAGAAATTATGCAGTTCTATCATGTTAAAGAAGTTTGTATAATGCATGGAGACAAAATAATTTCAAATTTAGAGACTAACAAGGCAAAGGTCCTTATTATAGGCCACGAACATCCAGCTATTACTTTGACTGAAGAGTTTAAAAAAGAAAAATATAAATGCTTTTTAGTTGGAAAATACAAAGAGCAAAAGCTCATTGTGATGCCCTCTTTCTTCTCTCTTGTAGAAGGAACGGATATAAATCAGGAAAAATTATTGTCCCCATACTTGCATCAGGATATTGATAATTTTGATGTTTTTATTGTTGGTGATCAGGTTTATAAATTTGGCAAGTTAAAAAAGATTAGGAGTTTATAAAATGAAATTTTTAGGGCATGTTTTAATAGGAATCTTGGCACTATTTCTTTATCCTTGGATAGGATATTATTCAATCATAATTGCTGTTTCTTCTATTGCTGTAGATATAGACCATTTCCAAATATTAGTAAAAGAAAAAGCGTTTAGTTTTAATAAAATAAGAAAACTTTTAAAAGAAGGTTATAAGGAATATAGTAAAAGTCCTAAACAGGCATTTAAAGGAGAAATTTTTGTTCTCCATTCTCTTGAATTTGTTATTATTTTGACAATAATAGCATATTTCTTTTATTATGACTTGTTTTTTGTAGTTTTGGGAGTATTATTGCATATATCGACTGATGTCATTCATCATTTAATTAAAGGTTTTCCAGTTGTTAGATGGCTTTTCTTTACAAGCAACTTTATTAGACAATAAGTATTTTAAACAGATTTTTCTTCTTATTAATGTCAGGTTATCCTAATGGTAAGGAACTAGTCTCGAAAACTAGCGTGCGCAAGCACATGGGGGTTCGAATCCCTCACCTGACGTTTGTTCAGGATTCGAAAAAGAAGGTATTACGCCCGGACCCGAAAGGATTGTCAAGATTGAAGTGATAGCTTAATTATAATTTAAACAAAAAACCGTCTATTTTTTAAAACATAAATTAGCAATTCAATAAATGGCCTTAAATCTTCTTCAAGATGCGCTTTTTCAGGAATATTGTTTGTAACTTTATATTTAATTTTACTGATATCAATATCCACTTCATTATTGTTTATATCCTTTTCAATACAATCCCTTGCAGCTTCAATTGCTTTTCTAGGGCGTTTGTCTTTTGGATATCCCTTTTCGAAAAAAAGGAAGAACCTTCATTGCCTGGGCTGCGGCCCAAAGTGCAAGCAGTTTATGCTCTTCTTTTGTAATCATTGCATTTTTCATTTATTTTTAAGTCTATTTAAATATCTTCTAGTAAGATTTATATAATTATTTAATCTTTATGATTATATGGCTTACACTTGGATAATTTATGCATTATTATCTGCTTTAGCAGCCTCATTAGTGGCAATTTTCGGTAAAATTGGGCTGCAAGGAATAGATACAAATACTGCTACTGCTGTGCGTGCAATAATTATGGCCTTATTTTTAGTCGGGCTTATACTAATCCAGGGCAAATTACACAATATACAGCCAATTCTGTTAAACAGCAAAGCATTGTTTTACATTGTTTTAAGCGGAGTTGCAGGAGCGCTTTCATGGTTGTGTTATTTTGTTGCATTAAAGAGTGCAAAGGTATCTCAAATCGTGCCTATTGACAGAATGAGTATTGTATTCGCCCTCCTTTTGGCATTTTTTATATTGGGTGAGAAGATATCATTGAAATCAGCCATTGGGGCTGCATTGGTTGTTGTGGGTGGAATTCTTATTGCGTTAGAATAAAAACGCCCGGACCAGAGATCAGAATTTAATCAACGCCCTTTTTTAGTTGTTATTCTACCCCTGTTTCAAAGGACATAGTAAAACAAGTGTGTGAGCATAAGTTTCTATCAATTTTTTCTGGTACATTAATTGGCAATTAAGTTATCTCGATACCTAACTTATAAAATTTTGCAAGATGAACCATAAAAACAGATAAACAATTCCCAGGAGTATTACCGTTAGACTTGTAGCACTAGAAATACACATCCAAAGCCTTTCTTTAGGATTCATGTTTGGAAAATGCCTGTAAGTATTAAGAAATATCATTAACCATAATGGAATTCCCAACATAACGGCTATTGGCAGAATGATTAATAATCTACTTGATGATACCATCTTAAGTATATTTTCCAATAAGCTTATTTATCTCGCAAAATATTTTAGCATATTCTTGGGATACTTTGATTATTTTTTCTTGACCCCTCTTCATTTCCTTTTTTTTGATTAAATTACCTGCCTCGTCAACTCCTCTTCTAAGATTTAATAAAGCAGGATATATTTCATTGACATCTGGATATGTCTCCTTTAAGGATTTTGCCTTGAATAATATATATTGAAGGATAGTTTTTACTCTTTCCATTAACCCAAAGAATGTAAACTGAAAATACTGAAAATGCTTCGTTCTTTTATTTAGATATTTTAATTCTAAGATACTGCAAACGTTTCCTAAGATTTCCAATAAGTCTTTTAAACTATTGCACTGCATGAAAAAATTCAGCAGATATTTATCAACATATTTTTGACGTTTCATGTTAATTCCAGTAGAAGTCATTGGCTTATTGCATTTTGGGAATTAACCTTGGCAGACTTCACTGCCTACAATCATAATAATATCAACATAGCTTTTTATTCTTTACGGAATTGGTCAAAAGAGTAGAACGCCGGACCGAGGCGTCTTCTGCATTATTAACGGATCTTATTGAGGACCCGCCAAAAATGCAGAAATAATTTATGCCCCTGCCGGAGATCAGAATTTAATCAACGCCCGGGAAAAATTTGATAGTCCCGGACCGGATACATACCATTTTCGGATAGTCATAGGGACTCTAAGGTTATCCTCTGATTAATGTCGGATTGTCATCGATGTCTTAGGTTTTTAAAGATTGTCGAGATGGAACGGATAGAAGAATTTTAAGAGCGTTTTATGAGGAATTGTCTCAATTCTTCCAATGATTTAATCCTATTTTGATAATCAGGGTATTTATCCTTTCTGTCAATTAAAATACCTTTTATTCCAAATTTTTCAGCAGATTGAATATCATCTTTTAATGAATCCCCTATCATCAAAGCCTCATTTTTATTTACCTTTAATTTCTCAATCATAATTTCAAAGATTTTAGAATCTGGTTTTAATAATTTAGTATCATATGATTTCAAGATAACATCAAAAATTTCATTTATTTTAAATTTTTGTTCTAATCCTTCAAAACTTTGATAAATTGTATTTGAGATTAATCCGAGTTTATACTTTTTCTTTAATTCTATTAGAACTTTTAAAGTTTCAGGAAAAGCTTTTTGAGAATTAAGCGCATCTTCCAATATCTCTTTTAATTCATCAATTAATTTTTCGGTAGATTCAATGCTTAATTCCTCTAACAATTTTTTTATGGGTACCTCTAAATTGTTATGCTTTTCAAGCATAAAATGTCTCTCAAAAAGTTTTAGATATCCATAATCTTGCAGACTTTTCCCTATTCTTTCTGCAAATATTGCAAATGGATGAGGTTTTTTTGATTGATGTCCAAAAAGAGTATCCCAGCAGTCAAAGATTATTGCTTTTATCATAAATTTCTTAAACGATTTGCCTAATTAAACTTTAGGTTAAACGCCCCGTCTGGGTGTTTTTAGAGTCCCCCTAGAAATCCGTTTTTGATGTACGCCCGGACCGAGCGCGCCTGAGGGCGCGCTAGCATAGTTAAGTATTTATATTATAAGAGATTTCTAAAATTATGGTTAGAGTAGAAGAAGCAGTTGATGAATTATTAAAAGAGTGTCCAATTCTTTCAGATAAAAACTTTCAAAAAAAGCATCCGGCAATTGTGGATGTAGCAACATTTCTGAATGGAACTGCAAAAACACATTATAGGGCAATGGGGAAATATGAATTTTTTGATAAATTAGGGGTGAATAACATTAAAGACTATTTAGCTCTTATTCAAAAAGGCAGTTCTGAAGCAGTTGATAGTTATAAGAAAGTAAAAGATATCCTTGGCCTCGAATAAAATATTATTAATATTGTATCTTTTTATAAAATCTGATTAAGAAATCTTATTTTTTCTCTTCTGCTTTAACTACTGGAAGAGGAAAATGTGTTGGCAGGTTAAGCTCTTCTTCTAAAGCAAATGCCTTGACAGTACATTTCCTTAAGATAAGATTGAAAACCTGTTCTTTTAAGCTATTTTCAATTTTCTTTGTTTTCCAGTCTTTTAGGATATTATTAGTAACTTTAGGGTCATCCAGGACTAAAACATGACCTCTGAACTCAAGCTTTGCCAATTCTGGATCGTAAAATATTAAAAATTCAAAGTCAAATCTAAGAACTTCCTTGCCTTTGGTAATCTCTATTTTTTCTTTTCTTATATTTGTTATATCCATCTTAGAATTAACTTTAATTTGTCCAGAGATTACATCTTTTCTTTCTACTGCAACTTTGCTTAAATTAAATCCGATTATAGCCATTTTAATAGTATTTATATGAGTATTTTAATATGCCTTTAGAAGTATTAAATCAAATCTTCTTCAGAAACAACAACAAAGTCTCCTATAGCAATAATAGTTGAATAGGGGATAACTATCTCCTTTTCTCTGGTTTTTTCCAAACCTAAGTTTAATGCATAAGGGGTTGGTTCTGTAAGAACAAGCTGTATTAATTCTCCTGTCCTTGTTTCAAAAGTTATATCTTTAACATTTCCAAGACGTTTACCCTCTTTTGTTACAACGGTTTTTCCAAGTATCTCTTTTAAAGGTTTCTTCTCAACCATACAAAATAAATGATATATTTAATTTATAAATCTTTCTATTTTTTGGCTTTTTTGATATTTTTATATAGAATAAAAGAAAATATAATAAGATTAAAGAAAGATCAATATATAAGGGTATATTACCGAATATCATTGACCTTTGATCACACCCCCCCTTCATTTCCAATAGAAAGCTTTAAAAAGAAATCTAAAAATTTTATTTTTTAGTTTATCCTTCCTTTTTAAATTTTTCCATATTAAAATAATATATATAATAATATAACCTTCCACAGGAAATAAAGGGGTTCTCATTATTTCGTGACGACATTTTACCCAGTTTTAAAAATTTGAAAAATAAGTTTCCACAGGAAATATAGGTCTCTATGTCTATTATTCAATTATATGAATCTTTTTAAACAACAAATTTCATTAAATAAACCTATTAAATCAACAAAGAGGAAAAAATGACAAATAAGGTAAATGATATTTTTGATTCTTTTACATCAAAAACTATCTTTAAAGACAAACAGCTCTTGCAATCTAACTATACTCCGGAGGTTATCCCCCATAGGGAAAAGGAAATAGAGCAGATAGCAGGCATTTTAGCACCTTCTTTAAGACTTGAGAGGCCTTCTAATCTGTTTATTTATGGCAAGACAGGAACAGGCAAGACATTATGTGTCAAGTATGTTGAAAATGAGTTAATAAAAAGAGCATTAAAACAAAATATTGAGCTTTCTATATTATATGTGAATTGCAAGCTTAACAAAGTTGCAGATACAGAATATAGGATAGTAGCAGAATTGCTCAGGAAGTTAAATGAAAAAGTAGCTGCTACTGGCCTTCCAACTCAGGACCTTTACAGGCGTTTTACAGAGATTATAGACAAGAAGAAGCAATTAGTTATAATAATCCTTGATGAGATAGATCAGGCAGTTAAAAAAATGGGCGATGATTTCTTATATCATTTTACAAGAATAGGCTCTGATTTGAGCAAGGCACAAGTTTCTATAATAGGGATATCAAATGATTTGCTGTTTTTAGACAATTTAGATCCAAGAGTAAAAAGCTCTCTTTCAGAAGAAGAAATTTCTTTTCATCCATATAATGCAGCCCAGTTGCAAGACATCCTAAAAGAAAGGTCAAAAAAAGCATTTAAAGAAAATATTGTTCAAACAGGGGTAATAGAAAAATGCGCTGCCTATGCAGCGCGCAACCACGGGGATGCCAGAAAAGCTCTTGAGCTTTTAAGAATTGCAGGCGAATTAGTAGAAAGAGACTCAAAAAAAGAGCTTGACTTTGAATATATTGACAAAGCAAATAATAAAATAGAAAAAGACAAGATACTAGATGTAATCTCAAATGCTCCAAAGCATTTTCAGCTTGTTTTATCCTCTATAATCTCCCTTACAAAGAAAAATAAAGAGGCTATATTTACAACAGATGTTTATGATATTTACTTGAATTTATGCTCAAAAACACGCCTTGAAAAATTGACACAAAGAAGAATAGGGGACATAATCAGTGAATTTGATCTGCAGGGAATAATAAGTTTTAAAGTTATTTCCCGTGGCAGACATGGCAGGACAAGGGAAATAAAACTTTCCTTACCTACCCACTTAATTGGAAAAGTTGAAGGCATATTATTTGAGTCACTGGGCATTTAGTCCTATTAATCGGACAAGAGAGCAAAAAGAAAATGGAAGAAATAACAGAGTTATTTTTGAAAAAAGGTTTTTTGTTAGAGGCAAAATTCCGCACAATTACAAGAAATATTGATAGCTCGGTATCTAAGGAATTTGTTGAGGCAGTTACTTCGTTAAATGAAGGCAAGTTAGTCACAGAAAAAAACTTTTTTGAGAATGTCTATGGCATAAAATCCTTGTTGATTGAAGCAGCCAGAAAATCTCCTCAGAAAAGAGAAAATTTAGTAAAAACAATCAATTTCATATCTTCTTTAGTGCAGGAGCCAGAAGCTGAAGAAGAACTTATAACAGAACTGCCAAAACAAGAAGTAAAACCACTAACTATTAATAATTCAAATAACAATCAAACAGTTGCAGAAGAAGTCCCTGAACAAAAAGAGCAGGTAATAAACAAAGGAGAATATTCTGTTAAAAATTATATTATTCCTGTAAAAAAGTTTACTGTTGATGATTTTACAGAGCATTTCAAGAATCGTTTTATTGTTCTAAGGGATATTATAAAAAACAAGCCAGAACTCGACAATTTAACTTCTATTTCAAAATTAGGATATGAAAAAGAGAGAATGAGTGTAATAGGTATGGTTTTTAGCAAACACAAAACAAAAAACAAAAACATTATCATGGATATTGAAGATTTGACTGGCAAGATTTCTGTAGTAGTCATGAACAACAGGCCAGAAGTCATGAAAAAAGTTGAAAACATAGTAGAGGATGAAGTCATAGGCATTAAATGCTCGGGAAATTCAAAATTGCTTTTTGCTGAAGACATTTTTTCCCCTGATATCCAGGCAAGAAGAAAAACATTTGACAAAGATGAATGCGCAGCATTTATTTCAGATATACATATTGGCCATAAAAATTTTCTTGAAAAAGAATTTCAGAATTTTATCAAATGGCTTAATTTAGAAGGTGGTTCAGAAGCTCAGAAAGAAATGGCAAAAAAAGTGAAATATCTTTTTATTGTAGGAGATAACATTGAGGGTGTAGGGGTATTTCCAGGACAGGAAAGATTGCTAACAATACCTGATTTAAAAGAACAATACAAACAACTTGCTGCCTATCTTGATAGTATAAGAAAAGATATAGCTATATTCTTATGTGCCGGACAGCACGATGCAACAAGGCTTGCAGAACCACAACCACCTATAAATCAAATATATGCAGAAGATATGTATAAAATACAAAATTTAAATTTAGTAAGCAATCCAGGATGGGTGAGCATAGGCAAGATAGATCCTATAAAAATCTTAATGTATCACGGAGCCAGTTTTCATAATGCCATAAATGAAATTGATGAGTTAAGAACATCAAGAGCACATGATAATCCTACAAAAGTAATAAAATTCTTGCTTAAAAAAAGACATCTGGCTCCTTCACACTCTTTTACAACATATCTTCCTTCAAATGAGGATTGCCTTTTAATAAAAGATGTTCCAGACATAATTGCTACAGGAGATCTGCACAGGGCAGAGGTTTCAAATTATAACAATATTTTGCTTATAGCCTCGTCTTGCTGGCAGTCTACAACTCCTTTCGAGGAAAAAGTCGGCAATCATCCTGATCCATGCAAAGTTCCTATATTAAACTTAAAAAACAGGGAGGTAAAAATAATAGATTTCAGCTCAGTTTAAAATGATAAAATCAATATCAGAAAAAAATTATGAATTCATATTGGGATTGGACAGAAAGATTTATCCCACAGCAGAACCAGTATCAAAAGAAACAATAAAGAAATGGTATATTAGAAATCCTGAGTTTGGAATGATTTTTGAAGACGGAAATAAGATTTCCGGCGTTAGCGTTGCCATTCCTTTAAACAAAAAAGGATGGAATCCTCTTATTAATGGTACGCTAAAGGAGTCAGAGCTAAATGAAAGCACAATTTTTGATAATTCAAGAGACAAAGAAATGGGGATTCATATTTATCATGTGGAGAGATTTAATGGCACTAAAGAATTTTTTCTCAGGGTTTTGGGAGCTTTGGACGAAGCAATTAAAAAATTAAAGTCAACTAATAAAGGACTAAAAATTATAGGGCTTTCAGGGCTTTGTGTTAGTATTGAAGGGATTAATCTATTTGAGCATAAATTTAACTGTAAGGAAAGAAATTTTATTTCTTCAGAATATATTTTGGAAAAAGACGGGCAGAAATTCGCATTAGTATTGTCAAAATCAGAGTTTCAGGAGAAGATATCTTCAGGCTATAAATTAATCACAAGAACAAAAATGCTTGTTCTTTATCCAAGTGAAAAAAGTATTGTATGGGGGTATTTGAAATAATGCAACAATATTTCAAAGAATTAGAGGATAAGGCAAAAGTTGTTTATAGCATAGCAGAGCAAGCCAGAGAAAAAGGGTTTGACCCAATTTCAAGAGTTGAGATTCCTCTTGCCTCTACTCTTGCAGAAAGAGTTACAGGATTAATCTCTACAATCTATCCTCAAATAAGAAATTCAGGAATAGAAAAAAGAGTTCGTGATTTGGAAAAAGAATATGGCCTGCTTGATCCTGCAGTTGCATTGACAATTGCGCAGGAAATATCAAAAGAAAAGTTCTGCAAGTTCAAGTCATTGCTAGAAGCAATAGATGCAGGAATAAGAGTTGCCTTTGCTTATATCACTCTCGGAGTTGTTTCATCCCCTATAGAGGGCTTTACACATTTTAAACTCGGAAAAACAAAAGATAATCAGGATTATTTTGTTCCTTATTTTTCAGGACCTATAAGAAGCGCAGGAACAACAGCATCATGCGTTGCCTTGCTTATAATAGATCATCTAAGGGAAATTCTCGGATATGCAAAATACGATCCTACAGAGCAGGAAATTAAAAGAACAGTAACAGAATTATATGATTATCATGAAAGAATAACCAATCTGCAGTATCTTCCAACAGAAGAAGAGGCAGAATTCCTTGCAAGACATTTACCTTTGCAAGTTTCAGGTGAGCCATCAGAAAAAAAAGAAGTTTCAAATTATAAAGATCTTCCAAGAATAGAGACTAACTTCATTCGCGGAGGATTTTGCCTTATTTTAGGAGAGGGTTTGGCGCAAAAAGCTCCTAAAGCTCTTAAGATAATGAAAAAATTAAGAGAAAAAGGTTTTAAATTAAGCGACTGGGATTTCTTAGAAGAGTATGTAAAAATACATGAAAAAAGACAAAAAGGAAAAGCAGTAGAATCTCCGACTTATATCAATGATATTGTTGCTGGCAGGCCAGTTCTTGGACATCCATCAAGAAGCGGCTCTTTCAGGCTGCGTTATGGGAGGGCAAGAACAACAGGATATTCTGCACTTGCAATACATCCTGCTACAATGATTGTCCTAGACGAATTTATTGCCATGGGTACACAGCTAAAAATAGAATTACCAACAAAAGGTGCTGCAATGACATCATGCGATAGTATAGAAGGACCTATTGTTAAACTAAAAGATGACAGTGTTGTGAAAATTAATGATCTTGAAAAAGCAAAGCATCTGCAAAATGAGATTAAAGAAATAATCTATACTGGAGATATTTTAATTCCTTATGGTGATTTTGCAAACAGAAACCATCTTTTAATGCCTGCTGGTTACAATGAAGAGTATTGGCTAAGACATCTTGAAAAAAAAGAACAAGAAAAAAATGAAAAAGAAAAAGTAAATGAAAGAGCAGTTTCAATTGAAAAAGCTATAGAGTTAAGCAAAAAATACGAAATTCCTTTGCATCCAAATTATATATTTTACTGGTCACAAATTCCTCTTGATTTTTTGGAAAATTTGCTTGAGTGGCTTTATCATATGAGATTAATAAAGGATGAGTTAGTATTGCCTTACAAGCCTGAAGAAAAAGAAAAACTTGCAAATGCCAAGCGCGCCCTAGAACTTATTGGAGCAGAGCACACAATTAATCTTGCTAATAATGAAGTTATAATCAATAAGGAAACAAGC
>Ga0315274_10008311_pt1 | contig 15040 bp, 12 predicted proteins | sample YL17G02_20_MG_FD_203700 | JGI IMG/M metagenome (GOLD analysis project Ga0315274, IMG submission 203700) | Sediment microbial communities from Yellowstone Lake, YNP, Wyoming, USA - YL17G02_20 | ecosystem: Environmental > Aquatic > Freshwater > Lake > Sediment | place: USA: Wyoming | collected... | reverse complement strand
CTCGGCACTCATCAGCACCAGAAGCGCCTCTTCGTCCTCCGACGCTCGCCCTGCCAGCGGTATGCGGAGGGCATTCCGGGCAGGGCGTTGGCACGGTCCGCGAGCCACTTGGGCGCAAGCGCACGGGCGAGTGCCTCGGCGCGCTCCGCCGGCGTCGTCAATGGTACTACCCGGAGTCAACGATCGCCTCTGCGCTTAGCCGTGGAGCCCTATTGGGCCGCCGCGAGCAAGTCGTTGAACTCCTTGAGGCTGGCTTGGTGCACCACGGCCAACACCTCGTCGGCCAGCTCGAACACTAGATCGCCGTGCGGGATCATCAGATGGCCTTTGCGGATCAGGGCGATGACCACGGATTGCTCCGGGAGCTTGATATCGCGCAAGGCCTTGCCCAGCACGGCCGACTCGGGGTGCACCTTCTCCTCCACCACCGAGAACAGCCCCTTGCGCAGCTTGACCAACGTCATCATGTCCCCCATGGACATCTCCTCAGCGATGAGGTGAGCCATGAGGTCGGCCTGGTTGAGCGCTACATCCACGCCCATCTCCGGAGTGAACATCCAGGCATTCTTCGGGTTGTTCACGCGGCCGATGACCCGTGGAACCTCGAATTCGTAGCGCGCCAAATTGGTGATCACCAGGTTGGTCTCGTCCTCGCCGGTGACCGCGGCGACGACGTTCGTCCTGCGGATGCCCGCCGCTTCCAGCACTTCTGGGTCGGTGCCGTTGCCAGCCACGATTGCGTCGGCCGGAAGGTCGCGCTGCAGGCGCGGGATCTCGTCACGGCGTTCCTCGATCACCTTCACCGAGTGGCCAGCGCCGAGGAGAAGAGCGCCGAGGAAACTGCCGACTTTGCCGCCACCGACAATCATCACGTTCACGCTATCCCTCCTCAGGCCATGCCCAGCATCTGCTCCAGCCGCGCTGCCGACGTTGCGCGCACCACAATGTGCAGCGTGTCGCCCTCCTGGAGCTTCGCCCCCAGGCTAGGGATCATCGTGCGAACGTCACGTGTGATAGCGGCAACAACTACCTCGCCCGGCACGGTGATGTCGTTCACTGTCCGCCCAACCAGTAGGGGAGGTGTCTCCACCTCGACGAGGTCAACCTGCCCACTCCCGAGGCTGGTCGTGGTACCGAGCCCCGAGTAGGTAAGCAGCTCCGCGATGCGGTTCACACCCCAAGTCACGGGCGAGATGGTCTGTAGCCCGAGGCGCCTGTAGATCTCGGCTTTACCCGGATCGTAGAGGCGCGCCACCACGCGGGGCACGTGGAACACCTGGCTGGCGACACGCGCCGTGACGATGTTGGCTTCGTCGCTGGCGGTGACGGCGGCCAGACCGTCCGCCCGCTCTATACCCGCCTGGATCAGGACGTCGCGGTCGAACCCTATGCCAACAACCTTGTCCCCACTGAAGCTGCGTCCCAGCCGCTCGAACGCGGACGGATCGCTATCAACCATCGTCAAGCTGTGACCGCGAAGGCCCAACCCTCGCGCCAGCCCGGCACCCACGCGGCCGCATCCAATAACGATGATCCTCATTCTCACCTCCCTCCAGCACGCCGCTGTCGCCAGCGGACGATCGCCTTGCGCGCCTCATCGGCGAGTGCCAGCGATGGGATCCAAGCGAAGAGGAACAACCAGTACCACAGCGGTAAGGCTGCCGTGTTGAAGATGCCGTGGAAGAACGGCACATACGTGAGGACAAAGACGAGAGTCAGCTCCACGGCGATACCCACCCAGATCAGACGGTTGTTGAACAGCCTCATGCGGAACACCGAGCTGTTGACGCTACGCTGGGCGAACAGATTACCGATCTGCGTCGCCACTACGGAGCCCAGCGTCATGGCCGTGGCAGCACGGTACAGGTAACCGGAGTCAGGTAGGTCGATCCACTTGCCCCAGTATCCGTTGACCCAGTACACGAAATAGAAGGCGATCATGGCGATCGCACCCTGGATCATGCCCAGGTAGCCGTAGGCGCGCAAGAGCAGAGCGCGGTCAATGATGTGCTCCTTCAGGCTGCGCGGCGGCCGGTCCATGATGCCCGCCTCAGGTGGCTCAGCTCCCAAAGCCAATGCCGGTACCATGTCCGTCCCGAGGTCGACGGCGAGAATCTGCATTATGGTCATGCCCAGCGGGATGCGCCCCGCACTGAAGACAAAGAACACGAAGGGAAACGCCTCGGGCATGTTGCTGGTAAAAATGTAGGTGATGAACTTCTTTATGTTTGCATAGACGGCGCGACCTTCTTCGACGGCATTCACGATTGAGGCGAAGTTGTCATCAGTGAGGATCATGTTCGCCGCTTCTTTGGCCACGTCAGTCCCCGCGATGCCCATGGCGACGCCGATGTCCGCCTTCTTGAGCGCCGGCGCGTCGTTTACCCCGTCGCCGGTTACGGCCACGACGTGCCCCTTGTCCTGCAGGGCGCTCACGACTCGCATCTTGTTCTCCGGCGCGACGCGGGCGAAGATCACCTCCTCGTTCAGCGCCTCCTGCAGCTCGTCATCGCTCATGTTGTCCATGTCGGCGCCGTTGACGAGCCGCGGTTGGTCGCCGTGGATCATGCCGATGCGGCGGGCGATGCTCTCGGCGGTGAGGCCGTAGTCGCCGGTGATCATGATGATGCGGATGCCGGCGCTGCGACAGCGTCGCACAGCCTCGGCTACCTCGGGGCGGGGCGGATCCATCATCGCCATCAGCCCCAAGAAGGTCATCTCCTGCTCCACCGCCTCGGGCCGATAGTCGCTGAAGCCATCGGGCAGAGAGCGCATGGCGACGGCCAGCACCCGCAGGCCACTCCTCGCATAGTTATCGTTGGCAGCGACGATTCGAGCTCGCAGGTGATCGTCCAGGGGGCTAGCCCGGCCGTTGAGGAGGACGTTGCCGCACAGCGCCAGTATCTCCCGGGGTGCACCCTTGACGTACGCTACGCGACCACTACTGCGCGCGGCGTGACCGTCCAGGCGGTGGATGGTGCTCATCCGCTTGCGGCGGGACTCGAAGGGAAGCTCGCGCACCCGCGGCTCCCTCTCTGCCAAGGCGCGCAGTTCAAGCCCGACCTTGGGAGCCACGACCCGCAGAGCAGCTTCAGTTGGGTCGCCCAGAATCGTCCAACGGCGTGTCTCCTCCGTCGGTGGCAGCAACCGCGAGTTGTTGCACAATCCCGCGGCGGTGATTACCTGACGCAGGTCGCTCTCCAGAGTGCCGGTTGGCGGCGTCTCGCCATCCAATACCTGGCCTTCCGGCGCGTAGCCTCCGCCCGTCACCGTGAGTAGCCTGTCCGATACCCAGATGCCCTGTACCGTCATCTGGTTCTGGGTAAGCGTCCCGGTCTTATCCGTGCAGATAACCGTAGTGCCGCCCAGCGTCTCCACCGCCGAGAGCTTCTTGATCAACGCGTGTCGCTTGGCCATGCGCTGCACGCCCATGGCCAGGGCTAGGGTCACCGTCGGGAGCATGCCCTCGGGCACGAAGGCGACAATCATACCCAAGGCGAAGATGAAGCTCTCTGCCAGATTCACACCTGCCAGCACAATCGCGAGGGTAAAGAAGACAGCCCCCACCGCCACGGCGATCACCGAGACAGCCTTGGTCGCGCGCTTCATCTCGATCTGCAGTGGGCTTGGCTCTTCACCCACGCTCTGCGTCAGATGGGCGATCTTGCCAAACTCGGTGCCCATGCCGGTGGCGAAGACCACGGCCCGCCCCGTGCCGGCCGCGGCACTCGTTCCGGCGAAGACGAGGTTGGAGATCTCGGCGCGCGACAAACCGTTCCGCAGGACGGCCTCGGCGGTCTTGCGCACCGGGTGCGACTCGCCCGTGAGCGTGGATTGGTCGGCGCGCAGCTCGGCTTCATCGACTAGCCGGGCGTCGGCGGAGATGTGGTCACCCTCGGCGAGGAGCATGACGTCTCCAGGCACTAGCTCCTCGGCCAGCAGTCGCTGCTCCTGGCCGTCGCGCAGCACCAGGACATAGGCCGGGAGCATCCTGCGCAGGGCCTCGGTCGCCTTTTCCGCCTTGAACTCCTGCCAGAAGCTGAAGACGCCGTTGATCAGGTTCACCATCCAGACGGCGATCCCGAGTTCGGGCAGCTTGGCGATGAAGCCGACAATGCCGCCCACCCACAGCAAGATGGCCATCAGATGTGTGAAGTTGGCGGCGAACTTGACGACGAGCGAAGTACGCTTCGCTTCGGCGATTGCGTTGCGCCCGAACCGCTCCAGGCGGGCCGTGGCCTCGGCGCTGCTGAGCCCCTCAGGGCTAGTAGCTAGCGCCTCGTACACCTCCTGCACGGGGAGAGTCTGTATCTCGGAGACGCGGCTGACATCAATCGTGAAGCCCTGCAAACCCGGCATAGCGACTCACCGACACTGCGCTCTGCGCAACCCAACGGCAACGCTCGGCAGACCAAGCATAAGCTACGTCACTATGCCCGGAAGCCGCGAGCCTGGCTAAAGCCAACAAGCCGTTAGTATCTGCCCGCCACGAAACCTGGGCAACAGGCCGACCTTGCGCACTCAGGCGCCCCGCCACTCCTTGCCCGGTGCTGGGGCAAGACCATACACTGCCTCGCACGTCGGGAGAGAGGGAAGCATGGGCCACGGTCGTGTCCTTCGTACACTAATGCTGAGCAACTTCACCATGGCGCTTGGCTTCAATATCTGGATGGCCACGTTCAACAACTTCGCGGTCGAGGTGCTGAAAGTCTCGCCGGCGCAGATGGGCATCATTCAGTCCGTGCGAGAGATACCGGGGCTCCTCGGCTTCGGCATCGGCTTCCTCGCCCTGAGCTTCTCCGAGCTGAGCCTGGCCTCCCTCTCCGTGGTGCTGATGGGCTTCGGCCTGGCGCTCATAGCGCTCTCCGGCGACGCCACCACTCTGTTGATCTACACCTTTGTCTTTAGCATCGGCTTCCACCTCTACAACCCCGCAGCGTCAGCGGTGGCCCTCCTCGCTTCCGAAGGCAAGGAGACGCCAAGGCTCCTCGGGCGGCTGGGCTCGATTGGCGCGGCAGCGGCCGTGCTGGCGACCCTGTTCATCCTGGTGGGGCTGGGGCCGCTCGGCTTTCGTTGGATTCTGGTTGCCGCCGGCGCGGTCACGGTGCTGGGCGGAGTCTACTGCGTATCTTGCGGGCGAGGGGCGCAAACGCGGCCTGAGCGCCAGCGGGTGATCTGGCGCGGCCGCTACTGGATCTTCTACACGCTTACGTTCCTCATGGGCAGCCGGCGACACATCTTCAGCACCTTCGCCATCTTCCTGCTGGTCCATGACTACGGCATAAACGTGCGCGTGACGGCCATTCTCTTCCTGACCACCAGCCTTTTGGCCACCCAGACGGCCCGCTGGCAGGGACGCCTGGTGGCCCACTTCGGCGAGAAGCCGATGCTCACCATCTACTTTCTGCTCATCTCCCTCGTCTGCGTCGGCTACGCCTACGTAAGTTACCTGCCCTTTCTCTACGTTCTCTTCGTCTCAGATAGCATCCTCGCCGGCTTCGACATCGCGGTGAATACCTACCTGCGTAGGATCGCGCCGCCGAGCGAGGTGACGGCGAACACGTCGATGTCGCAGACGATCAACCACGTATCCGCACTCTTCGTCCCCGCGATCGGTGGCGCGATGTGGGAGCACTACGGCTCGCAGTCCACCTTCCTCTTCGGCGCCATCGTGGCACTGGCCTGCCTGCTCGTCACTCGCTGGATGAAAACGGCGGCGCCGGCTCCCATCCGCGCCGTGGCGAGCGAGTAGTAGGCTACATGCCGGCGCGCCCAGAAAGCGAGATGGCCGTCATGCGCGTGTTCTCCTCGATGGAGAGAATGACGTAGATGGCCTCAGCCACCGCATAGAGGAGCAGGAACCAGACGACGCCGCCGATCAGCGCGCCGATTCCACCAGCGATGCCGGCCAGCGCCCCACCTACAGCCAGGCCGGGTACCAGCGAGCCCGTGTCCCCGCCCGCCCTCGAGCCGCCGACGATGCCCGTAACCACCATGAACAACGCGACGAGGATCGCCCCGATGAGTGATATCCAGGCCAGAATCTTGTAGAGAGTTCCGATGATGCGCAGCGCACGAAAGCGTTTCTCCATGATGACTCCTCCCGGCGTTCGCGAATCTGGTGAAACTGGATGCCACATTTGTAGCAGAGCCTCCACGGCCTGACAAGCACCACTAGGGGCTGGCATAGCGCCAACTGACCTTGACCGGCTTGCCGGCATCCGCTATCACTATTCCATCCGGAGGTGCCAGATGGGCGCAAGCAAGACCATGAAGGCCGTAATGTGTCATGGCATCGGGGACTACCGTTTCGCGGATGTGCCGCTGCCCAACATCGGCCCCGGCGAGGCGCTGATCCGCGTGGACGCCACGGGCGTCTGCGCCAGCGACGTCAAGGCCGCGCATGGCGCCGGGCGCATCTGGGGCTCGAGCGAGTTCCCCCGCTACATCCAGCCACCCGTGATCCCCGGCCACGAGTTCGTCGGCACTGTCGTTTTTCTGGGCGAGGGAGCGGGCGAGCGCTTCGGCGTGCAGGTGGGGGATAGCGCTATCGCCGAGCAGATAGTGCCTTGCTGGCAGTGCCGCTTCTGCAAACACGGGCAGTACTGGATGTGCGAGCAGCACGACATCTATGGCTTTCGCCAGCGGGCACAGGGCTCGTGGGCTGAGTACATGAAGTTCCCCGCCGACAGCATTGTTCACAAAGTGCCCGCCGATATCCCGGCGCGCGTCGCCGCCCTGGTGGAGCCACTCGCTTGCGGCATCCACGCCGTGGAGCGCGCCAACATCCAGCTCGGCGACACGGTGGTCATTGCCGGCATGGGGCCGATTGGCCTGGGTATGCTTCAGGTGGCGAAGATGAGGTCGCCCGGTAAGTTGATTGCGCTCGACGTCAAGCCCTTCCGGCTCGCTACGGCCCTGAGGCTGGGAGCGGACGAGGCGCTCAACCCGGCCAAGGAGGATACGCTGGCCAGAGTGCGCCAGCTAACCGACGGCTACGGCTGTGACGTCTACATCGAGGTCACGGGCTCACCAAAGGGGGTGCAGCAGGGCCTGCAGATGATTCGCAAGCTGGGCACCTTCGTCGAGTTCTCGGTCATGGGCGAGCCGACGACGGTCGACTGGTCGATCATCGGTGACCAGAAGGAGCTGGACATCCTGGGCGCGCACCTTGGCCCCTACTGTTACCCAAAGGCCATCCAGTTCTTGCGCGACGGCTCGGTAGACGGCAAGGCGATGGTCACCCACGCTCTTCCGTTGAGTGAGTACCGCCGCGGCCTGGAGCTAGCGGAAAGGGGCGAGGACTCGCTCAAAGTGGTTCTGGAACCGTGAGCGAGATTCGCCGCGGAGACGGTAGAGAACGCAGGGAAGGTCGGACTGACTCTTGCGCTCTCTGCCTCTCGGCGGCGAATTGCGGCAGGTACTTGGGCAAACGTCCGATATCAGCCACCGGTGCCCTTGGGCGCCCGCTTGCCGGTGTCGTAGTGTCCTCCTAGACTGGCTGCCATTCTCCTAGGAGGGCGATCGCATGCGTGATGACAGGCAGGGCTGCCTGGCCGGGTTGTTCGAGCTGTTCCTGCTCAACTGGCTCTTCCAATGGCTACAGCGCAACTTCGGCTTCGGGCGCGGCTGCTCCTGCTCCGGCATCGGCTGCGGGCTCATACTGCTGATCGTTATCCTCGTGCTCGTCTGCAACATCGTGGGCGGCACGGACTGGGCGCACCTCACCCGCGTGCTCGCCCCTTACGTGTAGCGGTCAGAATGCCACCGGCGGCCCCGCGCACGATCGCTCGCCCTTGACCGACTAGGAGTGGCTGCGTACAATCGTGACACGTTGATGCTTCATCGCACATGAGGTGGCGGTGGCGCTGGGAAAAGTCCGGTTCGGCATCATCGGCCTGGGAATGGGCCGCCACCACGCAGTGCAATTGCGCCAGGCACCGCACGCGGAGCTGGTGGCCATCTGCGACCTCGACATGGAACGTCTGGAGCGCGTCGGCGACGAGTTGGGAGTGCCATGGCGCGCGACCAACTACCGCGACCTTCTCGGCTCACCCGACATCGATGCTGTCGTCGTGGCCCTCCCCAACTCTCTGCACTCACCTGTCAGCGTCGATGCGCTGCGCGCCGGCAAGCACGTTCTCTGCGAGAAACCGATGGCGCGCAACGCGCCCGAGGCCGAGCAGATGCTGCAGACGGCGCGCGAGGTCGGCCGTCTCCTGATGGTGCACTTCAACTACCGCTTCACGGCGCCGGCCATGGCATTGCATCGTTATGTCGAGGCGGGCGAGCTGGGGCGCGTTTATCACGCCCGCAGTTGGTGGCACCGCAACCGGGGCATCCCGGGACTTGGAGGCTGGTTCACCTCCAAGGACGCCGCCGGTGGCGGGCCGCTCATTGACCTGGGCGTGCACCGGCTCGACCTTGCCCTCTGGCTGATGGGCTACCCACAGGCCGTGGCCGTCTCGGGCGCCACCTATGACTTCCTGGGAAAGGAGCTTGCTCAGCGCTCCCGTAGCACCTACGACGTAGAGGACATGGCGTCAGCCTTCGTGCGCTTCGCGGACGGAAGCACCCTGATCATCGAGGCTAGCTGGGCCGGCAACAGCGAGCACGCCGAGGAGATGCTGACGCAGGTCTACGGCACGCGCGCCGGCATACTCCACCGGAATTCCAATGGCTACGAGTTCGAGGCAAGGCTTTTCCGCGAGGAGCATGGCTCGTATGTCACGGTCGTCCCCCAGCTCGTCCCGGATGACTTCGACAACCCCCAAGAGCACTTCGCGCGCTGCATTCTTGAGGACCGGCAGCCCATCGCCACCGGTGAGCAGGGCCTGCAGGTTATGCGCATACTCGACGCCATCTACCTCTCAGCCCAGACAGGGACGGAGATCCGACTTTGGTAAGTTGTTACTTTGGAGGCATGTAATGGAACGGACGGGCAGGCTCAATTGGTGGTTGGTCGGCATCGTGATCGCGCTAGCGGTGATACTCATCTCCTGCTTCGTGTCAGCGGTCACGGGCGGCGTCATGGGCTGGCTGGTTGCCCGTGGCGGCGACGACTGGCAAGAGCACATGATGCGACGCGGCTGGATCGTGGACGGCATGATGACTCCCGGGCAAGGTGGTGGTTCAGTGGGCCCAGGACCTGGCGCGCAGGCGCCGGGCGCCGGCCCATTCATGCTGGGCGGAGCCACGATCACCAACGTAGTCCCGGGCGGCCCGGCTGACCAGGCGGGGCTCATGGCCGGTGACGTGATCGTCGCACTTGATGGCCAGCCGCTCGGCCTGAACGCGGACCTCGCCGAAATGATCGCCGGCCGCCGCCCAGGCGACGCCCTGAGCATTCAGTACGATCGGCGCGGTCAGGTTAACACGACGGACGTCAGGTTGGGCAGCCGTCCGGACGACGCTAGCCGGCCCTACCTGGGCATCGAGTACCGTGCGACGCCGATGATGGGCGATCGAGACAACGGGGGCGGCGACTAGAGCGCCCGAGCAGGGCGTTTCGGCTGTGCCGTTCGACGCCAAAACAGTGTTCTGCCGGGCGGCTGTGCTGACGTGATGAGAATACACGGCGAGGGCTACCTCTTCGGTAGCCCTCGTGTCGTCGAGCCGGTCTGTAAGCCGAGTTCTGTTCCCGGCCTTCTGGCCAGGAGGCGGTCATCTCTCTAGGCCGGCAGTTGCCCGCCGGCTCAAGCGGCCTACCTGGAGCGCTGGAGGCGAGCAGCCCCCGGCTCATCGCCAGCCCCTGTTTGGCCTTGCTCCCGGTGGGGTTTTCCTGGCCGCGCCGGTCACCCGGCGCGCCGGTGGTCTCTTACACCACCTTTTCACCCTTACCGCCTCTTGCGAGGCGGCGGTTTGTTCTCTGTGGCACTTTCCGTCGGGTCGCCCCGCCTGGGTGTTACCCAGCACCGTGCTCTAGGAAGCTCGGACTTTCCTCGGACAGCGAGCGCTGCCCGCGACCACCCGACCAACTCGACGGCTTTCAGTATAGCAGAATCCGCTGCTATTGGACAGAAACAGCCCATTGTCCTAGAATCAAGCGATTTGCCAGTGTCAACGCGCCACCCAGGCGCCGAACATGACGGTTCGGCGCGCTGTTTTGTCAGGCCATCGCGCCCACTGCGACCACCGCTCGCCCACTTCTGAGGAGGGATAATGGCGAAGTACTCAAGCGAACAACTTCGCAACGTCGTCTTCCTGGGCCACGCAGGCACCGGCAAGACGTCTCTGGCTGAAGCCATGGCCTATGACTGCGGTGTCACGAGCCGGCTAGGCCGGGCAGAAGACGGTACGACTATTGCCGATTTCGACGAGGAAGAGATCCGGCGTCACATCTCCGTCAGTGTCGCGGTGGTGCCCTGCCCTTGGAAGGACAGGAAGATAAACATCTTGGACACGCCAGGCTACCTCGAGTTCATCGGCGAGGTCATCAGCGGCATCCGCGCCGCCGACGCTGCCGTTGTCGTGCTTGACGCGGGGTCGGGCGTCGAAGTCGGTACAGAGCTTCTTTGGCGCCAGGCCGACGAGAGGAAGATGCCGCGCTTCGTCTTTGTAAACAAGATGGACCGCGAGAATGCCAGCTTCGAGCGAGCACTGGAATCCCTGAGTAAGAAGTTTGAGAAACGCTTCGTGCGCGTTCAGGTGCCCATCGGTGAGGAGTCCTCGTTTCGCGGCGTCGTCGACCTACTCGCCATGAAGGCTTACGTGGGGCCTGATGGCAAGGAAGAGCCGATCCCGTCCGGTATGGCGAGCGAGGTTGACGACGCCCATCTGCAGTTGGTGGAGGCAGCAGCCGAGGGCGACGACGAGCTGATCATGAAGTACCTCGACGGCCAGGAGCTGACGAACGAAGAAGTCACCACCGGCCTGCGCTCCGCTGTCCGCGACGGAAGGTTCATCCCGGTGTTGTGCGGCGCTGCGACGAGCAACTTCGCCGTGAGGCCGGTGCTAGACGCCATCGTCTCCCTGCTGCCTTCACCGGCCGATAGCGGCCCCTACGCCGCCGTCAACCCCGCCACGGACCAAGCAGAGGCCCTGGCGGGCGACGCCGGTGGGCCGCTGGCCGCATTCGTGTTCAAGACCACCGCCGACCCCTACGTCGGCAAGCTCACCTACCTGCGTGTCTACTCCGGCACTCTGCAATCGGACAGCCGCGTCACCTGCTCGCGCACCGGCTCCGAGGAGCGCATCGGCCAGCTCTTCCACGTTAGCGGCCGCACCCAGGCTCAGGTCGACAGCATCATCGCCGGGGATATCGGCTCGGTGGCCAAGCTGGGCGACGTGCGCACCAGCGACACGCTGCACGACCGCGGCCGCCCACTCGCACTTCCCTCACTGGAGCTGCCCAAGCCCGTCTACTCCGTTGCCGCCCACGCCAAGACGCAAGCGGACTTCGACAAGATGAGCACAGCGCTGCAACGACTGGCGGAGGAGGACCCGGTGTTGCGCATGGAGCGCGAGCCTAGCACGAGCGAGCTCATCATCTCCGGGATGGGTGAAGCGCACCTGGACGTTGCCATCCGGCACCTGCACCAGAAGTTCGGAGTAGACATCATCACTACCGTTCCCAAGGTGCCGTTCCGCGAGACAATCACTAGGACCGTAGAGGCGCAGGGGCGCTTCAAGCGCCAGACCGGCGGCCGCGGTCAGTTCGGCGATACCTGGATTCGCGTTGAGCCCAGAGAGCGCGGCGCCGGCTTCGAGTTCAAGGACGAAGTCTTCGGCGGTTCGGTCCCACGGAACTTCATACCGGCCGTGGAAAAGGGCGTCACCGAGGCCCTGTCCGAGGGAATCCTGGCCGGGTATCCCGTCGTGGACGTGCTCGTCGCTCTCTACGATGGCTCCTACCACCCGGTGGACTCGTCCGACATGGCCTTCAAGCTGGCCGGCAGCATCGGCTTCCAGAAGGCAACCGAGCAGGCCGGCCCAATCATCCTGGAGCCGATCGTGAAGGTCACAGTCACAGTACCCGATCAGTTCATGGGCGATATCCTGGGTGACTTGAACAGCAAGCGCGGTCGGGTTCTGGGAATGGAGCAAGAACGCGGCAACAGCATTGTGTCGGCGCTCGTGCCCCTCGCCGAGATGCGGCGCTACGCCATAGACCTGCGCTCAATGACTCAGGGGCGTGGCGTTTTCACGATCGAGGCCTCCCACTACGACCAAGTGCCCTCCCACGTGGCCGAGCAGATCATCGCTGAGGCCAAGAAGGAGAAAGAATCCCGATCGGGCTAGCCTCCAGGAGTTCTGAGTGAAAGGGGGGCAGCCGCTCGGCTGCCCCCCTTTCCGCGCCGACCACTCTCGCCCACTTTTTACGCAAGACTTACGAGGCCTCATCTAAACTCGATGCCCCTGCGATGCGATAATACTATGAGCGGGCGGCACCTTCGCGAAGCGTTAGAAGAGGTCGATGTGCCTGGTGAGCGGGTTCTGATCGTAGACGACACCACGAGCGTTGCGAAGCTCCTGGCCACTCACCTGGAAGCGGCCGGCTACCGCACCGACATCGCCTTCTCCGGGCAAGAAGCCCTGGACAAGCTCGGCCATGGCCCGCCCGACCTCTACGTAGTGGACGTCATGATGCCGGGCATGGATGGCTTCCAGCTCACCCAGCGGCTGCGGGCCGACGCACGCTCCGAGCACACCCCCATGATCATCCTCACAGCTCGCGACAGCGTCGAGGACAAGGTACGCGGCTTCGAGGCCGGGGCGGACGACTACATCGTCAAGCCCTTCGAGGCTCCCGAGTTACTTGCGCGGGTCCGCGCGCTCCTCGCTAGGGCTCGCCCCGTAGTGCAGTCGGCGACCCAGCCCGCACCTCTCGGCCAAGTCATTGCCGCCTTTGGCCTCCGCGGGGGAGCCGGTCGTTCTACGATCACGGCTAACTTCGGCGTCTCCCTGGCCGCGGCTCTCGGCCGGGACCTGGCCGTGTGCGATCTGGCCGTTGAGTCGGGACACCAGGCGCTTATGCTCGATGCGCGCCCCGTGCATACGATTGATGAGCTGATCACGCGCTACGGTGCCGGCGTCGAGGCGGACGTCCTGCTGGCTTATCTCACCGCCACTCGCTTTGGGCTCAAGCTCTTGGCGGCGCCGCTCTCGCCGGCCTCCGCGCCTCTGGTCTCCGTAGAAGGTGTGCGCGCCGCTACCGAGCAGCTCCGCCGTCGTTTCCCCTACGTGCTGCTCGACTTGGCGCCGACTTTCACTGACCTCAACCTGGCGATGCTCGAGCTCGCCGACTTCGTGGTCATGGTGACGACCCCGGAGATGGCCGGCGTCAAGGCCACGAGCGCCGCCTTCGAGATTCTGGAATCCCTCGGTTTTCCGCCTGACAGGCTGCTGCTCGCCGTCAATGCCGTGTTTGCGGCCCGGCCGCTCTCGCCGCAGGACATCTCCGCCACGCTGGGCAAGGACATCAGCCTAAACATCCCCTACGACCGCTCGGCGTTCGTAGAGGCAATCAACCGCGGCATCCCAGTAGTCAGGTCGGCACCACGCAGCCCTGCTGCACGGGCCGTACTAGGCTTTGCTTCGTCTTTCGTCTCGCGCTACGGCCAGGTGGCTTCTGCGGCCTCCAACGCGGCTTAGTTGCAGAAGGAAACAGTAGGCGCTCGAATGCAGAACGAAGCGGGTCTCGCCCGGATCCTGATAGTCGAGGGCGACAAGGACACGGCGGCAATGCTCCGCGTCCTGCTCGAGCCTCGCGGCTACACGATCAGGATCGCCTACGACGGACTCTCAGGCCTAGCCTCGGCACAGGCTGAGCCCTTCTCCCTCATCATCCTCGACCTCGAACTGACCGGAATGAAGGGCGATGAGGTGGTCACTCACCTGCGTCAGGACAAGCGAACCGCGGACGTGCCGGTGCTCGTCCTAACCGGACAGACAGATGGCTCGAAACGCGTGCGCTTGTTCGAGCTTGGCGTGGACGAGTACCTGACCAGGCCGGTCAGCCCCCTCGAGCTGCTATCGCGAATACAGGGCCTGCTCAGGCGCAGCTCCGACATGCAGCTTGAGCCAACCGGCAAGCGAATCGTCTTCCTCGGCTGTGCGGGCGGAGTGGGCACCTCCACCCTGTGCGCCAACGTGGCGCAGGCGCTGGGGTCACGCGCCGCCACCGTGGTCGTGGACGCGGCCTGGCCGCTGGGCACGCTCACGCACCTGCTCGCTGTGCCACCGCAGCCTGGTCTGAGGCAGTTGGTCGGCCAGCGGATGGCACCGGACATCCTCAACCGCTACCTTGCCGGCGGCCACGCTGGGTTGCGCTTCCGCTACCTGAACGGTTACGACGCCATCAGCTCCAACGGTGGAACCAAAGTGGATGTCGAGCAGATTCTCGAATCAGCGTGCGCCCTGGCGAAGTACGTGCTGGTCGACGTCGGCGACGGCAGCGCACCATTCGCCTCCGAGATCGTACGCCACGCGGACATTGCCGTCATCGTCATGGCTCTCGAGCGCACGCACATCACGCAGATGCGTTCGTACGTTGACTTCCTCGACGGGTTAGGCCTAAGACGAAGCCGGCGCATTCTTGTCGGCAACCGCCTCCGACCCTCACCCTTCGGCATCCGGGAAACACAGCGCTACCTGGACGAACACATCTTTCTGATAATCCCCTACGAGGGCGACCGCCTGGCGCAGTGCCTGGCCGAGGGACGCCTGCTGTTGACCCAATTCCCGAGCAGCGCCGGCGCGATTGCCATAGCCGAGCTGGCTTCGGCGCTCAACCGCCAGTCGGCCGTGGAAGCCTAGGCGAGGAGGACCAAATGGTGAATCCCAGCACCGCCCTGCTCGCCGCCAGGCGCCCCGCGGCGACCCAAGCTCCTCCCAGCAGCACCCCCCAAGATGCGCGGGTCGACTTCCTGTCAGAAGCGAAGCTGACGCTCAAGCACATCCAAGAAGACTGCCAGGCCCTCGACGACGGTGCCGGCCTGGCGCGCTTGGGCGTGCTGTTCCGCAACGTCCACACGTTCAAGAGCCTCATGTCCTTCGCTGGGATGGAAGCGCCCGGCCGCTTCGCCGCGGAATTCGAGCA
>Ga0315274_10008310_pt1 | contig 15040 bp, 8 predicted proteins | sample YL17G02_20_MG_FD_203700 | JGI IMG/M metagenome (GOLD analysis project Ga0315274, IMG submission 203700) | Sediment microbial communities from Yellowstone Lake, YNP, Wyoming, USA - YL17G02_20 | ecosystem: Environmental > Aquatic > Freshwater > Lake > Sediment | place: USA: Wyoming | collected... | reverse complement strand
TCGCGTTGCGTTGCATCCACGCCAGTCGACGCCTGGACGCCTTCTGGAAACACAGGCTCAACCAGCACGCCGCCCGTAACGACACTCTCCCCTTGGCGGCTTGAGTGAAGAATCCTGTCGTGCGCCCAGTTATAGAGGAACGGATACCCGCCGCCACCCGACCCTGCCCCCATCAACCTGCACTCGTCCAGCCAGTCAGGGACCGGTATCGCCTTGCGCATGTCCTCGGTCGTAAAGCCAGGTTTGACCCAAGCGCCGAACAGCAGAGCCGCCGCCCAGCGTCGATCTTCCCGCTTGAGCGACCTGTCGTTTGCCTCCTGGCAACATAGTTCTGCCGATCGCGCAACGAAGGCCACATTGTAGGCGAGGAAGGTTGACCTGCCCCAATAGAAGCTCGCCTCCCGCTCACGCTCATCCGGTGTCATTGTGCTCCGGGGACGCTGGGTGGCGCATCCGGCCAGCAATCCGGCTGCAAGGGCCAGCGGTGTCAACACGTGATGGATGGGAAGAGGCGATTTCATAGGCGTATGGAATGTGCGCAGACCAAAGACCCGCCGGTCCGGGTGGGTGGGAGCTGGAGCAGCAGTCGCCCCCGCGACCCGATGTCGGGTCATTCCTGGTCTTGCTCATGTGCATCCAGAACTCGGGTGTGTTCTGCCAAGACCGCTTCCCAGTGAGGGCGGGCGTTCGTCCGGACAAACTCGAGGGTCGCTCGGAGCCGTCGCCTGAACTCCTGCGAGGAAACTCGCTCACTCATCTCCCCAGGACCCGCTGGCCGGCGCCAGGCCGGAGTCGTGAAATCAACAGGAACAACGATCCACGCCTTCTCCTTGAACACGCTCGGAGGAGGTGCCCCATGCCACGTCCATCGTGTTGGGCGGTCATAGTACATCAGTATCAAATCGCCCGGATCATCCTCCCGCAAACCGGCAACGTACCGATAGTGCTCCGCCCACCTCATACTGCCGCCCATCTCCTCGCGGATCATCTCCAGAGAATGCTGACTCGAACCGCCCGCGTTCGGAAACGCATTCGTCTGCTGGTCTTGCATCCAGATCCCGAATGCCAGGTAGATCTGCTTGTGGCAATAGGGCCGGCCCTCCCAATCAAGAAGGAAGAAATACCAGCATAAGGCTGCTGCGATCAGGGCGACCGGCGTCGCCACCACCACGAGCATGACACGCTTCGCGCGCACGACGAGTCACGGAGCGCAACCACAGAGCTGAGCCAGGCCGGGCCTGCGACTCAGGACAACCTGCGGCTTCCGGCAAGACCGACGGCGCCGCCCAGCGTTGGCTCGGGCGATTCGCTCAGGTACGGACATAGGTCCCGATCACGGCCAGTTCTTCCAGTTCCGGTGGATAGCCGAAACGATCAACGCAAACACGACCACCAAGGTTAACACAAAAACGGCCTCCTTTGGATCATTGCCACGCACCAGCCCAATGACGGCTACGATGACCACTACTCCAATGTACGCCGCGCCAACGATCCTGACCCACGAGCGCGCGGCGAAGAACAGGAGGTAGAGCGCGACAAGAACCAGTGCAAAGCCTGCTCCAACTGAAATCATGGCATTCCGCGCCTGCCCTATCGTTATACCACCACGGTGCCGATGATGCGTAATGAGAGTTGCCCACGCAATCCTTTTGGTCCCTACTGTCTGCCACTGCCGACACCTCCTCGTTAGCGCCGAGAAAACCCACTCCCACCGGGCGCGCCATCCTGGCCTGTTTGTGAAGGGTTGGAGGGTTGCCTCCTCCAGCCCCGGGCGCACGACAGTAGCCAGTCTGGGGTCAAGGCCGGGCTGGCCGGTGAACCCACTGGCGGACTGAGTCGCGAAGTGTTTGGACGGCGTCCGGTTGACCGGCGCTTTGGATCCGGCTGCCGGGCGGCGGCGGGAAGAGAAAAGCGGCGCTCAAGCGCACGCACTCCACACGCTGGCGCGGGTTGCGAAGCCGATCGCCTTCGCCGCGTCTCCGACTGCTTCGCTGCCGGCGCCTAGGCTTCGATCAGGCTGCGTCCCCCTTCGATTCTGTGGGCGCGTTGGGCAATTGGGCAGACTCTCGACGTCTGGCCGTCGCCAGCGATGGCTCAGCGCGCGCGGCGGAGCCGTTGCCGCGGACGTCAGTCCGCGCTGATCTCTGTGAACAGCGTGCCCGAGTTTGCGCCGACTCACGTCGGCGGCTACCACTGAAGCCTACTGCCTCGAGGTCCTCACGGCTTCGACGACTTGCCTGATGGCCTCGACCACGGCGGCCGGCTGGTCGAGTTGAATGACATGCGTGCTGTTGGTCAGGATGCGCTGAACGCTGTTCGGGCAGCGACTCGCCAGGTCCGCCTGCATTTCCCGCAAAAGGGTGTTCCAGCGGCCGAAATCCTCCGCCGAGACGCCGGGCGGCGGCTGGTCGCCGTGCTGGCCGGCCGTGAGCACCACCATCGGCACGGGCGGCAGGGAAGCCGCCGCCCGGACTTGGGCCGCGCTTTCATTCGGAATCAGTTCCCACTCGCGGCAGATCGTGTCCAGGTATGGGGTGCGCGACCGCAAGGCCAGGTCGGCAGCCTGCACGGCGACGGGCAGTTTCGGATTGGGCCGCAGGTAGAAGAGACGGATGATGCCAAACTTGCTCAACGGCCGTCCGTCCCACAGTTGTTGCTGCATCTGGGCATACAGGCGCTTGACCGACTCCGGGAGCCGAGACCACTGGTCTTCATGGGCCGAATCCACCAGGACCAGACCGGCGACCTCCTGCGGATACTCATGGGCGAAGAGGCGGACGTTGCAGCCGCCGAAAGAATGGCCCACCAGGACGTACGGGCCGGGAATTCCCGCGGTCTTCAACAGCGTATGCAACTCGCGCACGATCTGCAGGCTGCTGCGCGATGAAGGGCCGACGTCGCTCCAGCCCGTGCCGGCGCGGTCGTAGGAACAGACCCGCGTGAATTTGGCGACCTCCGGCTGGACGAGGCACCAATTGAGCGAGCAATCGCTCCAGCCCGCATCCAGGATCAGGACCGGCGATCCCTCGCCCGTGGAGTTGATGTGCAGACGGTAACCCCCCACGTCCACGAGTTTCCCCGGCGGCGGGTATCGGCGGGCATCACGTGCTGAAGCGATGGCCTGGTAGGCGAGTCCGGCCAACACCAACAGCAGCACCAAGGCAATCATGCCGAGGGCGAGTCGCTTGATCCAACGCCAGAGAAGCCGCAAAGCTCCTGGCTTGGTCGCACTGGAACAAGGTTGTTCGTTCATGGAGGTGGGTAAACCGTCGAATCCCTGACAGATTCCGGCTGCTCTGACAAGCCGACAGTGAAGCCGCTGGCGGACTGGGTCGCGCTCCGGCCAACGCGATAGCGTCTTGGAGTGCGCCAGCCCCCTGGCGCTTTGGGGAGGGCCGAACAACTCGCTCGGCCTGTGCAGGTGCGCGGGGGCAAAAGCGGCGGAGGGCCGCCGCAGTCCAAGAAGCTGGCGCGACGGTCCACGCTCCGGCCAACGCGGTCGCGTCCTGGAGTGCGCCAGCCCTCTGGCGCTTTCAGCCCACTCGCCAATCCGTGCTCGGCTCGAACTCATCCGGGACAGATAGCCGATCGGTTTTGAACCGGTAGATGGCCTTCACCATTGCCGGCGATGCCGTGCGTTCAAACCACCCTGCCGAACACCAGGGATACTCGCACGCCACCGGCACCAGACCGTGCTTCACGGCGTTCTGATGCGCATAGTTCAGCCGTGCGAGATACGAATGCTGATGCGTGAGCTGGGTATCGCGAAAGTTGAACCAGACCTGCCGGCCTGGCGCGGCGTCCAGCTTGTTCACCCACTCGGCGGTCTTCACGTGCAGCACGCTGAGCATGGCGTTCAGGCTGGAAGCATCCGGGGCGTCGGCAGGAGAGTGGCCAACGAAGTGATAGTGGTTGGAAAACACGGCCCAAGCTTCCAGTTGCCAGTTGAACCGCTGCGCCACACTCAGCAGGCCGCGATGCAGGATCCGCAATCGGCGTGGGCCTCGAAAATGGTGTTCCTTCTGGTAGGTGGAGGCGGTGACGAAGTAAGTGCCGCGATCGGAAAGCAGGTGCGTCGGCGCATGGGGCCAGGGTGTCTGCGGTTCTGGCATGGAGAGACGATGCCGCTCGTGGACCCCGGTGAAAGCCCGAAGTCGAAGCCGGCCAACCGAAACCCGCCCAGGTGCGAAAGCGGCGGAGGGCCGCCGCAGTCCAAGACGCTTCGCGCAGGGGGAGGCGGGGCGGGCAAGTTCCAGGCTGGATTTGCGACGGTGGCGGAGGGAAGATGGCCCCCATGGCAGCCAGCGAGAGAAAACGCGAAACGGACGGACAGGGGGATGACCGCAAGAAAACCCCGGAGGAAATCGCCGAAGAGCGAATTGAAGCGGCGCGGAAGTCCAAGGCGACCGAACTGAACCTCAGCGGCTTGGGCCTGACCGAACTGCCCGCTTCGATCGGCCAACTGACCCAACTCCACCACCTCCACGTTTCGGACAACCGACTGACGGCCTTGCCGGAGGCCCTCGGCCAACTGACCCAATTCCAGAGCCTCGATGTCTCCGGCAACCGACTGACGGCCTTGCCGGAGGCCCTCGGCCAACTGACCCAACTCCAGAGCCTCGACGTCTCCGAAAACCAACTGACGGCCTTGCCGCAATTCCTCGGCCGGTTTGCCCAACTTCGTCGTCTCATCGCTGCTCGAGTCGGTCTGGTGGCCTTGCCAGAGTGGTTGATGGGGCTAAGACTCCTTAGATTTCTCAGCGTCTCGGAGAATCGTCTTGCTTCGCTGCCCGGTGACATCGACTACTTGCAGTCCCTTGTCAGCCTCTGTGCCGCAGACAATCGACTGACATCAGTTCCTGACGCTCTATGTAGACTCACCAATTTGGAATTCCTGGCATTGGGGCGGAATCCTCTAGTTGAGTTGCCAGAATCCATTGGACGACTTTCAAGGCTCCGAGGGCTTGACCTTAGCACTGACGTGGGCGTTTTGGTTTGGGAAGCGAACACAAAGTCGTGGAGTCACGGAATGGTTGCGGCGCCGGGCGATCTAAAGTCTCTCCCTGACTCAATGCGCGCGATGGGAGCACTTAGGGAGCTTTACCTCCACGGGCAGACAGCCCTCGGATTGCCACCCGAACTGATTGGCCCGTCGTGGAACGAAGTGTATGGAAGAGAGAAAAGCAAGCACCCCGGGAATCCAGCCCGCATCCTCGACTACTACTTCAAGACGCGAGGCAAGAAAGCCGAGAGCCGCCCATTGAACGAGGCCAAGATGATACTCGTGGGCCGCGGCGGCGTGGGAAAGACCTCGTTGGTCAACCGCTTGGTTCATGGCACATACAATGCGGAGGAGAAGAAGACCGACGGCATCGCCATCAAGCAATGGCAGGTGCAGGTCGGCAGAGACCAGGTTCGATTGAACGTTTGGGACTTTGGCGGGCAGGAGATCATGCACGCCACGCACCAGTTCTTCCTCACCAAGCGCAGCCTCTACCTGCTGGTGCTTAACGCGCGTGAGGGCGAGCAGGACGCCAACCTGGAATACTGGCTCCAACTCATCGACAGCTTCGGCGGCGATTCGCCAGTCTTGGTCGTCATCAACAAGATCAAGGACCACGCTTTCGACCTAAACCGGCGCGGGTTGCAGGCCAAGTTCCCTGCAGTCCGCGGCTTCATCCAGACGGATTGCGACGCGGAGATCGGCCTGGATGAATTGCGTCAGGCCATTCTGCACGAAACCGACCGGTTGGAGCACCTGCGCGATCCGTTCCCGGCCCGTTGGTTCACGGTGAAGGACACACTCGCCAACCTGCCGAAGTCGGAGGGACAGAACTTCATCTCCTTTGCCCGCTACCAGGAGCTTTGCGGGCGGAACGGCGTGGAGGAGGCGACCAGCCAAGAGACGCTGGTGGGGTTCTTGCACGACCTCGGCATCGTGGTCAACTTCCGCGACGACCCTCGCTTGGCCGAGACGCACGTGCTCAACCCGGAATGGGTGACCAACGGCATCTACAAGATCCTCAACGCCGACTGGCTGGCGAAGAAAGAGGGCGAGCTGCGGCTCGAACACTTGCCAGGTGTGCTGGACCGCAAGCTGTATCCGCGGGAAATGCACCTCTATCTGCTAGACCTGATGCGGAAGTTCGAGTTGTGCTACGAGTTCTATGAAGGCGATGGGCGATACCTCGTGCCGGAACTGCTAGGCAAAGAGGAGCCGGACCTGAAGGACTTTGCGGCGGACGACGCGCTGCGGTTCGAGTACCGTTACAACACCCTGCCGGAGGGATTGCTACCGCGGTTCATCGTGCGGTCGCGGGCGCTTAACAAAGACCTGCCACGTTGGCGCACGGGCGTGGTGCTGGCGTGGGAAGGCAATCGCGCAGTGGTGAAGGCGGACGTGCAGGATCGCCGGGTGAGCATCGCTGTCGTTGGTCCAGTGGCGGGCCGGCGGCGGTTGCTGGCAGTGATTCGCGCGGACCTGGAGCACATCCACCGGAGCATCGCCAAGCTACAAGCCATCGAGCAGGTACCGGTGCCGGGGCAGGCGGGGTTGGTGGTGAAGTACGCGACGCTGTGCGTGCTGGAAGTCGAGGGCGAGACGGAGTTGAAGCTGGTCCACAACGGCAAGGTGGTGAAGGTGAAGATCGCCGATTTGCTGGGCGGAGTGGAGGAGCCCTCCGCGAAGCCGCGCGAGCCGATGCGCGAGGCGGTGGGCCGGGAAGCCGTCCGCGTCGCCTTCAGCTACTCGCACAAGGACGAGGAACTGCGGGACCAGTTGGAGACGCACCTCAAGCTCCTCCAGCGCCAGGGCGTCATCAGCACCTGGCACGACCGGAAGATTCTCGGCGGCGAGAACTGGGCCGGCGTCATCGACGACAACTTCAAGCGCGCTGACCTGATCCTGCTGCTCGTAAGCGCGGATTTCGTGGCGTCGGACTACTGCTACCAGACTGAGATGGGAATGGCATTGGAGCGCGAAGCGAAAGGCGAGGCCCGAGTCGTGCCGGTGACCCTCCGCGCTTGCGACTGGAAAGGCGCGCCCTTCGGCAAGCTGCAAGGATTCCCCAAAGACATGAAGCCGGTCACCAGTTGGCCAAACCGTGACGAGGCTTGGACCGACGTGGCGGCGGGCATCCGAACGGTTGTGGAAGAACTCCGCTCAAGCCGCAGGTAAAGCCCCGCAGGGCGGAAAGCGGTGCATCCCGTAGTTGGCGGTTGCGCTCTGAGGTAGGCGGGTCCGTCCTCAGCCCGCCGTGTCGGGAGAGGGTATGGCCCTGCGGTGCGGTGAGGACACACGCGCCCCACCGGTAACTTGCGGAGGCACTGATCGAATTGCCTACCCTCTTCCCGTTCTTGTCAGTCCAGCTCAAGCGGATTATCCTCCTGACACTGCCTCCACGAGACGCCGCGTTGGATTTCGGAGTGGTGGCGGATGTGTTCAATCCAGCGATGCCTCGTGTGCAGAAGGGCTGGAGGTTAACCCCAAGCCCCCTGTGATCCAGACTCACGACATTGGTTTATGAAAACGCGCTCTTCCACTTCCCGGGGCTGGTTGCCCCTCGCCCTGCTGCTCAGCCTCGGTCTGGCCGCCACCTCGCACGCGGCTGAGGTCCTGGTCAACGGCGACTTCGAGGCCGGAGTCGTCAACGGCGTTCCCGAAGGCTGGACCAACGTGGTCGGGACCGCCTACGTGTCCCCAGACGGGACCGGCAGACGCATTCCCTGGCAGGTCTTCACCACGCCTTTGAACCACTACCCGCCGTTGGACGCGTATGCGGGCGCGCAGTCGCTGGGCGTGTGCCGAACGGACGGAGTTCGGGCAATCCCGGTGGGGCAGGGCCTCGACTTCTACTACTTCAACGTGCTTTACCAGACGATTCCCGTGCAGTCGGCGACGCGATACTACGTGAAGGTGGGCGCTGCCGCGTTCGCGCACCATAACCGGATGGATGACCTGGATGATTGGTGGGGGGCCGGGGTCGCCCTGCGAATCTGCCCGGGGATCGGGGTTTTCACAGACGCGCGAGCGGTGTGGCAACACAACTTCTGGAACGGAGAAGGCGACAGTTTCTGGCGGCAGAGCCCCGTCCTGGAGAACCAACTCTCCGTCAATGACAACCCGCTGCCGAACAGTTTCCTCACCTCAGCCAGCCAGACCCACATCACGTTCAGCATCCTCTGGATGACCAAGTGGGACAGTTACATGGATCTCGCCGCCATCGACAGTATCCAACTGGATCTTTCGACCAACGGACCGGCCCCGCTGCCCGTCAAGGAATTCACCGCGAAAGACCCTCCCACCTGGACCTCGCCGGACCCGACTTGGACGCCTGACGACCGGCTCCTTGACTGGACCAAGCCCGGAGCCGTCGGCGGGGGCAACCAGTTCCAAGCGCCGCAGGAACTCACCGTCGGGCTCTATCCCGTCGGGGCAGCCATCGGCGATCTGAACGGGGATGGCCGGCTGGATTTCGCGGTGGCCGGCATGAAAGGGCACCTGGTGTCCGTTTTTCTGCAGCAATCGAATGGCGGGTTCGTCCTGGGGGCGCACCTGCCCGGCGCGATCGGCCCTCGAGGCGTCCAGATCGGTCAGGTGGTTGGGGATGCCGCGTTGGACCTGGTCGCCTCGTCGCCGGGGCGGCGCGAGGTATTGATCTACCCGGGGCGGGGCGATGGCAGCTTTGCCGACCCATTGCATGTCCCCGTGGCGACCACGAAGCAGTTGGGCGCGCTGGCCTTGGGCGACTTCGATCAGGATGGGAAGACCGACTTCGCCGTGGCCGCGATGCAGCCCGGGTCTTCCAGCGACGCCTTCGTCTTCCGAGGCGACGGGCTCGGGGCATTCACCCAGTCGCAGAAGCTGGCCAACCTGTCCGATCCCCAGGTGATTCTGGCAGCCGATTTCGGCGGTTCGACCACGCCCGCCGGGCCCGATGGTCGGCTCGACCTGGCGATCCAGAGTTGGGGTGGCGAAACCTACTGCTATCTCGGCCTCGGCAACGGCACGTTCCGGCTCGTGCAGACCGTTGACTCGGCCGGCGCCTGGAAATCGACCGGGCTCGCAATGGCGAATCTCAACGAAGATCCCCAAGGCCTGCCCGATCTGGTGGTGACCTACATGTGGGGACCTGGAGACGGCGCTGACCACGCGCAAGTGTTGACCGGAAGAGGCAACGGTACCTTCATTACTCAAGCGCGTCTCGAGGACTGGCTCTTCGTCACGCGGTTCCCGTCGGGAGTCGACGCACTCGACTACAACCACGACGGCCATCCCGACCTGGCATTTGCGAACTTCGGCAGTCCGGACGGCGTGGTCCTCCAGAACAACGGGGTCGCCGGACGCTACAGCTTCCGCGAGGCGGTCCGGTTCGGCGTCGGAGCCCGCAACACGAGCGTGGTGGCACGGGACCTTGATCGCGACGGGTCCACCGATCTGCTGGTCACGGGCGCGGGGTGTCAGACCGTGAGCGTCATCCGCGGCGGCCCCGGGGTCAATCTGCGGGCGCCCTCATTTCAGGGTCTGGGCGGAGGGGACGCGATCGCCGTGGGCGGCTTCGTTGAGCCGACGGCCCACCGGGATGTTGCGACGAGCTCCGACGCCGTGCGCGTGTTCCGCAATGACGGCCAGATGCGGTTCACCCAAGTCTATACCTACAACCTGGCTGGCGGCACGGCCGATCTGCGCGCTGCGGATCTCAACGGTGACGGGAAAGAGGACCTTGCGGTCCTGCGGTCGCGAACCTCGGCAGCCTCCGACGTCGTGGTCTTGCTGGCGAGCGGCACGAACCAATTCACGGCGGCGGTGTATCCGGGCACCGGCGCCCGCCAAGCCCGCTCACTCTTGATCGCGGATTGCGACGCCTCGCGAGGGCCAGACTTAATCGTCAGCGAAGCGCAGCGGAACGCGGAAGGCATTTACCTGCTGCTGAACAATGGGGCGGGCGGCTTTGAGGCGCCGCAGCGAACGCCACTGCCGGTCGATAGCCAGCCGGGCGAGCTGGCCACAGGAGATTTCAACGGGGATACAAACCTCGACGTCGTCGTGGTGTTGAGCGGCACGAACCGGTTCGCCTTCCTGGTCGGCCAGGGTAATGGTGGCTGGGCTGAGCCAGTTCTATTCCTCGCGGGTGCTCAGCCTTCCGGGATCGGCGCGGCGGATTTCAACGGCGACGGCAAGCTCGACGTGGCCGTGAGCAACACGGGTGATGACAGCGTGTCGGTCTTTCTCGGGGACGGTGCCGGTGGCTTCGCGAGCGGCCCTGCAATCGCCGTGGGCAGTCACCCCACGCATCTGCTCGTTCAGGACTTCAACGCGGACGGGAAGGCCGACGTGGCGGTCGCGAACACCGGAGACCGGACACTCTCCTTTCTTCGCGGGAAAGGCGACGGCACCTTCGAACCGGTGCAGACCTATCGCACGACCGCCTCTCCGAGCCGGATGTCGGCGGGGGATCTATCGGGCTCCGGCTATCTGGACCTCGTTGTTGGCCCCGACGGTGAGGTCTTTCGGAACAGCCTCAACCCCGGAGTTCTTCTGTCCGTAGCACTGGCGGGTGATGACCTCGTGTTCACGTGGCCAGCCCTGGCGACGGGTTACTCCTTGATTTCGTCAGAGAGGCTGGGCCCGGCGGCGGTATGGGCACTTGTGCCTACTCCGCCGATCACCGACGGCGATCTCAACAAGGTCGTCGTGGTGCGGCCTGGCGCGGAGACCTTCTACCGGCTCAGGAAATAGGTGATTCCGTCCGCCCCGCGACGGCAGCCTGTGAGTCGGCTCGCCACCACGGGCGCAAGGGTTCACTCGGCCCTTCGCGTCTCGGGGCGCTGGGTTGTCCAATTGCCTTGTTGGCGGCTACGAGCCGAGGATTACCTTCTTCGCATCAGCAAGCTCCTCGTCGCGGCGGTGGTAGCCGTAATCGTTGATGAGTTTCTCGGCGGCGGCGAGATCGGCTTGCGGGCTGGTCCACGGATACGGCTTTTCGCGGAAGAACAGCCGGGCGCGGTGGAGGTGGATGTCGGCCATGTGCAACCACATGGGGCCGCGTTCGGCAATCTGCCAGGCATTGTTCAGGTCGGCCCGAGCAGCTTCTTCGCATTCAGCCGCTTGCACTGGCCGACCCTGTGTCCTGCGCTCCGCAGCCTCGGCGCAGCAGCACCAGGCGTGTGTGAGAAGGTGCCGTGGAGTCTCATGTTGATTCCCGGCGTCTTGATTTGCCTTGATGCCGGCTTCCGACTCCCTGCGTGCGGTTTGAATTGCCGCTGTGCGCGGAGCTCCGTCAGACTCGAATGCCGCTCGGCAAACAGCAGCCCGGGCCCAGAGGAGATGGGCACAAGCCATCAGGGAATGCCAAGATGATACTTCTGCAGTTTCGAGTGATTCGATGGCAGACTGAGCGATTCCGGCGCAAAGCGAGCAGAACGCATATTCATGTGCGGGAGGAATCTGAGTTGTGCCTCGCATCAGCTCCTGCCAGGCAAAGCGCTCTGGCTCCGCCAATTGTAGTTCGCAATGACGACAGCGATTCTCACGGCGATGAAGTTCATGTTCCGGTTCTGCGCCCTGGAAGAGCTTCTCCGCCTCATGGAAAAGCCTCCCGGATTGATCCCGGTCGCCACGTTGGTACAAGGCATCGGCCAAGCTGCATTTAGCGATAGCCTGTTGGAATGGACTTCCACAGTCCTTCGCATGCTTGAAGCTATCATGCGCATAGCCGAGTGCCGCATCGACCTTCCCCAAGAGCAATTCTAGCCGGCTCAGAGACTCGGCATTCATCGACGCACACCGCAAGCGTTTCTCGGTCGGCCAGATCTCGGCACTTGCCACCTCAGTGGCGAGGCTGAATGCCGTACGCCAAGGGATCCGGGCGTCCTCGATCATCCCCAAGGCGCGCAGCCGGAAGCCCACCTGGCGAAGAAGCCAGGCCCTGCTGGCGATTGGCAAGGCGCCCGAAGGCCGAGTCCATTCCTCATCGAAGAAGTAACGTATCACCGCCAAGTCATGCTGGACTGCTCCGAGCCTTCGCTGGCTGTAGTAATCTTCTCCAAGGATGCGATCATGATAGACGCCGAACGCCAGCAGAGGTTCTCCAGCCAAACAGCCGTGAACCACTGCTCGGTAGAGCGGGCGTAGGTCTTCCAGAGTGGGCTGGGCTTTGATGTCGATGCTCGCGAGGTGTTTGTGGAGCCGAAGGTGAGCCAACCGCCACGCTTCGGCATGCCTCTCGCGAAGCTGTTTGGCGAAATACTCATGGACGAGCGGATGGGTGTCCAAGGATGGCTGAGCCCGAGCGGCCGACGGCACTCCACCGTAGATGAGACCGCACTTGCGGAGCGTAGATAGGATCAGGTTCCAGTCCGCCTCTTCCAGGCCCACCAGCGGTTCCGTTAGGCTGGTGATGGCCGGTTCACGTCGCAGCGCCTCCAGACAGCCGGCATCGGCGGGTCGGTCGAACAGCCCCAGAACGCGCAGCATGGCGAGTTGTCGCTGGCCTCTCTCGCCACCGCTGGAGAGCCATTGCTCGTAGGCTGCCACAGTCTCAAAGGCGGCTCCGCCTTTGATCTCCTCGTCCGCTTTGTCCAGCTTCACCTGGTCTTGGCGGCAGATATCGCCATTATGCGCTTCGGCGAGGTAACGGCCCAGGAGGTCAAGCGTGAGGGCATGTCCAGCGACGCGCTCCACGAGCTGCTGGAACTCGGCTTCGGTTCCGTGGACACCGACGGTCTTCAGCAGTTCGATGCCGGCGGGGGTGGAAAGCCGTTGTAGCTCCAGCACCGGCGCAGTGGTCTCTCGGTAACCGTCCAAGTTGGCCACACGCACATGGCTGGTCAATACACAGAGCCCGAGGTTGTCCAGGGCCAAGCATGAGAGCATGGCCTCCAGCGCCTTATCGCGGAGTTGGCCGGCCAGCGGGCCACCCGGCGGGTGCTGCAACGGTTCCAAGCCGTCGAGCACCAGCAGGGCGCGGCGCCGGGTGACGAGCTGGGCCAGCTGCGCCCCTTTGTCCTGTGGCGAGGCCGCGCTAGCGGCAAGAGCGGGGTCACCGAAAAACTCAAGGGCGGAAGCGATGAAGGTGTCGGCTGAGGCAGCGCCCGGCTTGCCGATGCCCTGGCTGTTGAAGGACCATTCGAAGACGCGCTCGAAACCGGGCCAGTCCTCTTTGGCCTTCTGCGCCATCCACCGGACCACAAGGGAGGTTTTCCCCGCACCGGGCCAAGCGACGATGGAGAAGACATTAGTGGGCGGGTTGTTCCAAGCTTGGTCAAGCGCGGCGAGTTCCTGCTCGCGGCCAAGGAGGTGTTCGGTGGTGTGGCGGAGGTGGGAAGGCGCGATCTTGTTCTGGCCCACCGGCGTTGCGCCGGAGGAAACCGATGGGCCTACTTGGGGTTTCCTGCGATCTGAAGGAGCCTCTTGCAGATGTCCTCCCACACCGCCTCACGCTGAGGTTTGGACAGTTTGCTCAGAGGCTTGGAGACGTCATGCGCAGCCTGGTAGCTCGCGATCTCAGTCTGGTCGTGGAGGCATGGGCTGAGGCAGACCCAGAAGATCGTTGCGCCCTCCGCCTTGGCGGCGTTCAGCAAAGGCGGCAGTTCGTTCTTGATGATGAACTCGGAAGCCAGGAAATTCTTGCTGACGAGCAATACGCCGACCTTGGCAACAGCCAGCGCCTTCTCAATCTCCGTCTTCCACGGCTGGCCGGGCTGAATCTTGGTGTCGTCCCAGAGAGCGACGACGCCCTTCTGAATCGCCGGAGCGAGCATTGTTGTGAACTCCTCGAACAGTCTCTTGTCTTTGTGGCTGTAGCTGACGAACACTTTATCGCGTTTGGTTGCATTCATAGGCTGATGCTTGATCGAGGTCGCCGGACTCATTGGTGGAGTGGTTCTGACCTGCGAAACTCGGGTCTCCTTCATCGTGATTGTCTCGCGTTCCAGGATTTCATCGATCGCGATCACAGAGGCCCTGGCCACGTCCGAGAGCTTGGCGTGGTGTGCCATCGGATAGCCGTTCTCGTGTGGGATCGATCCGCCGGGGCGCGAGGCTAAGTCATAAGGAATCCGCGGAAACAATCCACCTCCGACCAGACCAATAGAAACGTTCGCGACCTGCGCGAACCGTTTGGAGTGAAGCAGGTCCCCAGGCTGCCGTTGCCAGGACAGCTCGAACAGTGCGTCCAGCCAAAGGTACTCGCTGGAGTTCACTTGGCGCGAAAAGCCTGCCAGCCAGTTCCTCCAAACAGAGAGAGCTACTTGAGCCGGCAGTTCGTACAGCAGAGAAGTTCCGTCGCGTGCCAACTCGGCAAGCCGCGGCACGGGGCGCGGCCGCAGATCGTCCAGATATCGTGAACTAGGGCAGAGGATGAAATAGCGGGACAGGCCAAACCGGATGGCCCAAGGCCGTCCCTCGCTGTCGCACAGGGGATCTCCCTTGGCACTTCGGATGGCGAAGTGCCCGGTTAATGGACGCCAGTCGGTGGTACACAGCCTTGATGCTTCACGCGACAAGCCGCCCCCTGCCTGCAAGAAACCCGGATGGGACCGAGGATCGAACGACCAGTCCGCCGCGTAGGCGGGGAGCCGTGATTGGATAATCGTACACTCCACTGGGCGACATTCATCTATAATCCGTTCAAAACGGGAGCGGAGGGTGAGCCACTTGTCTTTCCAGTTTGGGGAAGCCTTCCCTTCCGCAGGGTTATACCAAGGGAGAACCCTCCGCGCGTCTAGCTCCAAGAACTGCGTCCCAGCGGCGACGTTGGTTCCATCTTCGCACATTGGCCAGTCGTCCTTGTGGAAGAGGCGCTCCGCTTGGAGGAGTGCTCGTGCGGCAAGCGCGTCCACCGAGGCCGACTTCGATTCTTCTGCGCCATTACTGGCAGGCCGATGTGGCATGGTCCCTCAAGGTGTTGTGTCGGAGCATGGGGGACGAGTTTGGAGTTGGCAAGCGCGCCATGGCGGCGGGCACGGTGGCGGGGCGTTTGGAATCCTGGCGTTGTCCGACGACACGGCAAGCCTCGGTGGCGTAGCGGCGAACATGCGT
>Ga0315274_10008308_pt1 | contig 15042 bp, 12 predicted proteins | sample YL17G02_20_MG_FD_203700 | JGI IMG/M metagenome (GOLD analysis project Ga0315274, IMG submission 203700) | Sediment microbial communities from Yellowstone Lake, YNP, Wyoming, USA - YL17G02_20 | ecosystem: Environmental > Aquatic > Freshwater > Lake > Sediment | place: USA: Wyoming | collected... | reverse complement strand
GGTTTTGGCGGGTTGGGCCGCGTTTCTTGGTCCGGGGGGTCTTCCCCCCCCCCGCGGCCGTGCGCGGCCGTACGGCCGCGCTACAGTCGGCGACAGCGGTCGCCCCAACCGTAACTAACGGGTTACTGAAACCGGCCGATTCCTTCTTTTCCCGGCCCGAAGCCGGTGTATAATACCGCGTCTCGCCCTGGGTCCGGGGGAGCCCCGGGCGCGCCCATGGGTCGCCGAACGGAGGAGCAGCCGTGTTTCGACCGCAAATCAAGGTGCTGGATTGCACCATCCGCGACGGCGGACTGGCCAACGATTCCTACTTCTCGCTGGACACCGTCCGCGCCGTCTATCGCGCCTGCTGCGAGGCCGGCATCGACTACGTGGAACTCGGGTACCGCAACTCGCGCGAGATGCTGGCGCCCGACGAGTTCGGCCCGTGGCGGTTCTGCGACGAGGAGGACCTGCGGAAGGTGGTCGAGGGCATCCCGAACCCCGGCACCAAGATCGCCGTCATGCAGGACGCCCACAAGGCCAAGGCCGCGGACCTGCTGCCCAAGAAGGACTCGGTGGTCGACCTGATTCGCGTGGCCACGTACGTCAAGGACATCGACAAGGCCATCGCCCTGGAGAATGCCGCCCGCGAGAAGGGGTACCAGACGACCATCAACATCATGTCCATCTCGGTGGAGTCCGACTGGGAACTGGACCCCGCCCTGGAGCAGATCGAGAAGGAAACCGCCGTCCTCGCCTGCTACGTGGTGGACTCCTTCGGGGCGCTTTACAGCGAGCAGGTGGATTACTTCGTCACGAAGTACCAGCGGGCGCTGAAGAACAAGGAGGTGGGCGTCCACTTCCACAACAACCAGCAACTGGCGTTCGCGAACACGATCGAGGGGATCATCCGCGGGGCGAACTTCCTGGATTGCACGGTTTACGGCCTCGGGCGTGCGGCCGGCAATTGCCCCACCGAACTCCTGCTGGGGTTCCTGAAAATCCCGAAGTTCAACATCCGGCCCATCCTCGACTGCGTGGCCGGGGCGATCCTGCCCCTCCAGAAAGAGATCCAGTGGGGTTACATGATTCCCCACATGGTCACCGGAATCCTGAACCAGCATCCGCGCGCGGGCATGGCGATGCTCAAGTCGGCGAACCGCGACAAGTACCGCGAGTTCTACGACAAGATGCTGGAACTGGTGGAGTAAGAGGGCCGTACGCTCCGGGTGTGGCCGTTCTTTCTGGCAGTGTTGTTTACCGTCGTAGGGGCGGCCCTATGTGGCCGCCCTGCCGTTGTCATGGCCCAGGAAACTCGTTGCGTCCTGGAGAGGCCGCGCCAAAGGCCGGGCTTGCCACGGCGTCGGCCTGGCAAGCCGGGCGGCCACATAGGGCCGCCCCTACGCACGTCGACGACCGCCAGAATCTGCGGCCCCCTCTTGTGTTTTTCATGGAAACTGTGCCCGCCGTCCGGCTATAATCCCCGAGTTGAAGTGCGGTGTGCGGCTGGTTTCGGCGCGAGGTCGCTCTTGAATACACGACTGCCGCGGACCAGGGGCTTGGGCGCTTGGAGCAGAGGTGGGGCGTATGTCCACCTTCTTCGCCATGCTGGTGACGGATCCCCAGTTGGGCACGGTCAGGCCGGGCCTGGCGGAGGTCGTCGGTGCGCCCGCGGCGGCCAAGGTGTACCGCAGTTTCATCATGGACCTGTGTGAGCGGTTTTCGCGCCTCTCGGCCGACAGCCGCATCCTGTGCTATGGCCCGCGGGGCGCCCGCAAATCGGTGGGCCTGCTGGCCTCGCGGCAGTGGCGGCTGGTCCAGCAGGAGGGCGGTTCGCGCGGCGCGGTCCTGGCGAACCTGTTCGAGCGCGCGTTTCGGCTGGGCGCTCGCCGGGCCGTCGTCCTGGTGACCGAATGCCCGACCGTGCCGGACGCGTTTGTGATCGAGGCGTTCGACCGCCTGCTGATTGACGACGTGGTGCTCGGCCCGACCACGCGGGGCGGCGTCTATCTGGTGGGGCTGAGCCTGGAGCGGCCGGAACTGTTCCTGGGCGTTGACTTCGGCGCCGCCGGCGTTTTCAACGCCCTGGTTGACCGGGCCGAGGCGTTCGGCCTCATCCTCGGCCTCGTGCCGCACTGGTACGACGTTGACGGCCGCCCCGGGCTGGACCTCCTGGCCGGCCATCTGCGGGCGCTCGGCGTCGCCGGGAGCGAGTCGATGCCCAAGCGCACGCAAACGCTTTTTCAGCGCCTGCGCCTGGCCGAGTGACGCGGGCGCCCGCCCAGCCCGCCTGCCGGCCGGCGGGCAGGCAGGATGGCGGGGCGGCTGCACGCCGTTGCCGTCATGGGGAGGAAACAATGACCAGCGACATCGAGCAGGAAGTCCGGAACTCCACGGTCCTCATCGCCGACGACACCGAGCAGAACGTCGAACTCCTCCAGGCGTACCTGGACGAACTGGGGTGCCGCGTCGTCACCGCCTTCGACGGCCAGGAAACTCTGGACCGCGTGGCCGACGCCAAGCCCGACCTCATCCTCCTGGACATCATGATGCCCAAGGTCTCGGGATTCGAGGTCTGCCGCAAACTCAAGGCCGACCCCGCCACCCGCAACATCCCCATTTGCATGGTCACCGCCCTGAACGAGGAGGCCGACATCGAGCGCGCGGTCGAGGCCGGCACCGACGATTTCCTCTCCAAGCCCATCAACAAGTGGGAACTCCTGACGCGCGTCCGCAGCCTCCTGCGCGTCCGCCATCTTCAGAACGAACTGGAACGCACGCTGGAGTACCTGGAAGAGGTTGACCAGGCCCGCGGCCCGGCCGATGAGGACTGATTCAATTGCGGATTGCGGATTGCGAATTGCGGATTGACGGCTCCCGCCGCCGACCGGAGTTCAATCCGCAATCCGCAATGAGGTGTCACCTATGCCCATCGCCCGTAACGATGTGCGGGCCTTCGCCGAGGCCCACGCCGCAGACCTGCAAACGTACCTGTGCGACCTCATCCGTGCCCGCACCGTCAATCCGCCCGGCGACGAGCACTGCGCCGCCAAGGTCCTGACCGACTTCTGCCGGCGCCACGGCATCCCGTACACCACGCACGAGAAGGCGCCCGGCCGCACGAACGTGGTGGCCCGCATCGGCGCCGGCCGCCCGCGCATCGTCGTGCCGCTGCACCTGGACACCGTGCCGGCGGGCGACGGCTGGACGACCGACCCGTTCGAGCCGGTGGTCGCCGGCGGCCGCATCATCGGCCGCGGCGCCAAGGACAACAAGGGTCCCCTGGCCGCCATGATGCTGGCTGCGCGGTACCTCAAGGAGCGCGAGAAGGAACTCGGCGGCCAGTTCATCCTCGTCGGCGCCGCCGATGAAGAGGCCGGCAGCGCCGCCGGCATGCAATACCTCCTTGAGACCGGCGCCGTGGAGGCCGATGCCGCCATCGTGCCCGATGCGGGCCACAACATGCGGGTGATCGGCGTCGGCGAGAAGGGCCTGCTGCACCTGGTGGTCCGGGCCGTCGGCCGCCAGGCCCACGGCTCGCAGCCGGAGCGCGGGGCCAGCGCCCTGTGGCCGGTGGTGGATTTCCTGGGCCGCATCCGCCACTGGCTTCCGCCATCGCCCCCGACGGACCTCTTTACGCCGCCCACCCTCAACATCGGCGCCATCCACGCCGGGTCGGTGCCGAACATGGTGCCCGGCCTGTGCGAGTGCCTCATCGACATCCGCTACCTGCCCGGGACGGACGGCCAGGCGATCCTCGGGCACCTGCGCGGCGTTCTGGTCGAGGTGGCGGCGGCCTCGGCCGGCGTGCACCTGGACCTGGAGGTCCTCTCGCACCAGTTGCCCACGCTCGTGGCGCCCGAGCACCCCATCATCGGGTGCCTGGAGCGGTGGACCGAAGAGGTCACGGGGCGCCGGCCCCGGCGGCTGGGGCAGCCGGGGGCCACGGTGGCCAAGTTTCTCATCCTTCGCGGCGTACCGGCGGTGGGTTTCTCGTGCGGGCCCGAGGGCGCCGAACATGCGGCGGGCGAGTGGATGGACCTGGCGGAACTCGCGCAGTTCGCCGAAGTCATGACGCGGGTCCTGCTGGACCTCTTGCGGGGAGGGCAAAGCGAGTGAACATGGCGAAGACCGTTATTTACGCGGCGCCCGGCTTGCCCGGCCGTGGCGATGTGCGGGTTGAGCAGCCGTATTCAGCCCCCCGTGAATACACGGGGGGCGGATGCGCGCGAGTGTGCCTTCCGCGCTTCCGCCCCCGGTGTATTCACCGGGGGCTAATGGTGGCGCTATGCGTGCTTGCCGGCGCCGCCCTTGCCGGGGGCGCCGCCCCCGCCTCCGCCCCGGAGGCGCCGCGCGCGGGCCAGCGCATCGAGCGCCTCGACAACGGCCTGCGGGTCATCGTCAAGGAACGCCACCTGGGCGGCGTGGCGGCCTTCCGCATCTACGTGGCCGCAGGGGCCCTGAACGAGGGCGAGTACTCCGGCACGGGCATCTCGCACCTGCTGGAGCACGTCGTCTCCGGCGGGGCCACGCCCACGCGCAGCGAGGAGCAGATCCGCGACGCCCTGGACGCCATCGGCGCCCAGACCAACGCGCACACCTCCAAGCAGTTCGTCTGCTACCACGGCGAGACCAGCGCCGACAACATCGGCCGCCTCATCGAGGTCATCGGCGACTACGTGGCCAACAGCGTGATCGAGCCGAAGGCCTACGAGCGCGAGTTCGAGGTCGTCCAGCGCGAACTGGAGCGGGCCGAGGCTGACCCGGACGACCGCCTCTGGCGACTGGCCGACGAAACCTTCTTCCTCAACCACCCGGCCCACCTGCCCATCATCGGGTACCTGGCGAACCTGCGCCAGGTGAAGCACGAGGACCTGTTGGAGTTCTACCGCGCGCGCGTCACGCCCGACAATGCCGTGGCCGTGGCGGTGGGCGACTTCGACGCCGGGGCGGTGCTCGAGCAGATCCGGCAGGTCCTCGGCCCCTGGCAGCGGCGGCCCGGGGCGCCCGCCGTCCTGCCCCCGCGCGAGCGCCAGATGGCCCCGCGCGAGGCCGCCGCCGAGATGGACGTCGCCAGCGTCCGCATGATCATCGAGTTCCCCAGCGTCCAACTGACGCACCCGGACCTTTATCCCCTGGACATCCTGGCGTTCATCCTGGGCGAGGGCCGGGCGTCGCGGCTGGTGTCGGATCTGCGGGACAAGCGGGGCCTGGTGGAGTCGATCTCGTGCGAAAGTTACACCCCCGCCGGCTACGACGGCGGGCGGTTTGTCGTCCTCTTCCAGGCCGAGCCCGCCAAGGCCCCGGCCGCACGCCAGGCCGTGATGGAGCACCTGGCCCGGGCCGCCGCCGAGAAGCCCTCCGCGGAGGAACTCGCGCGGGCCAAGCGGCAGAAAATCAGCGAGCACGTCTTCGGCCTCCAGCAGTGCGACGAGATCGCCGCGGACATGGGCACCAACACCCTCCTGGCGGGCACGCCCCATTTCTCCGAGCGGTACGTCCGCAACATCCAGGATGTGACCGCCGCCGACGTGCAGCGTGCGGCGGCCCAGTACCTCAGGCCGGAGACGGTCTGCGTTACCAGTATCCGGCCGAAGGCGGCCCAGGCCGGGCCGGCCGCCCCCGCCGCCCCGGCCGCGACGCCGCGGCTCCAGATCGTCCCGCGCCAACTGGCCAACGGCGTGCGCCTGCTCCTGGCGCCGGTCCAGGGGCATCCCAGCGTCAGCATCCAGATGGTCATGCGGGGGGGCCTCTCGGTCGAGAGCGACAGCGACGCCGGCCTCTCGTCGTTCATGGCCCGGATGCTCCTGAAGGGGACCGCCCAGCGCAAGACCGCGGACATCGCCCGGGCCCTCGACGCGATGGGCGCCGAGATGGACGCCTCCGCCGGCCGCAACACCCTCTCCCTGTCCGCCCGCTGCCTGGCCGGGGATTTCGAGAAGACGTTCGACCTGGCGGCCGACTGTCTTCTGCGCCCGGCCTTTCCGCAGGACGAGATCGACCGCCTGCGCGACCAGGTCCTCCAGGAACTCGCCCACATGGCCGATACGCCCCACGGCGAGGCCCAACTGTACTTCCACCGAGTCTTCTTCCGGGATTCGCCCTACCAGTTCCCCGTCCAGGGGACGCCGGAGTCCGTCAAGGCCCTGACGCGCGAGCGGCTCCAGGCGTGGCACAAAAAGTACGTGGCCGCCAACAACCTCGTGGTGGCCGTCTTCGGCGGCATCGACCCGGCGAAGGCCGGCCCCTGCGTGGCCGGCGCCCTGGAGTCGCTGCCGCCCGGCAAGGACCTCGCGTTTCTGCACGACGTCCCGCCGCGCGAGGTCAAGGCCCGCGAGGTCTACGTCAAGCCGTCCGGGAAGGGCGCGGCCGTCGTCTATGTGGCCTACCCGGGGATGGACATCTATAACGTCCGCGACCGCTTTGCCATGGACGTGCTCGACACGCTGGTTTCGGGCTACCAGCTGCCGGACGGGTGGCTGTACGAGGAACTCCGGGGCAAGGGCCTCGTGTACGAGGTCCACGCCTTTTCGCTGGAGGGCCTGCGGCCGGGGTACTTCGCGGCCATGGCGGTCTGCCAGCCCGGGAAGGCGGCCGAGGTCGTCCGCATCATCGAGGCCGCCATGCAGCGGGCCACGCGCGAGGACTTCACGGACGAGCAACTGGCGGCCGCCCGGGCCACCGTCGTCACGGCCATGGAACTCGGTCGCGAGACGGTCGAGGCCGCCGCCTTCGAGGCCGCCGTCGACGAGGCCCTCGGCCTGGGCTTCGAGTTCCCCCGGGAGGAAATCCGGCGCGTCCGCCAGGTCCGGCCCGAGGACGTCATCCGCGTCGCCCGCGAGTACCTGAAAGCGCCCGTCATCTGCATCGTCACGAGCGACCCCGCCGCGGCCGAAGCGATCCGAAAGCAGGCGGCCCCGGCCGCCCCGCAGGCCGCTGCCCCGCGCCGCGAGGCTGAGCCATGACCGCGGGTATGGCCTCGGTTACGGGTGCTTGCACCTGCCGGGCCGGGTGGCATGCCCAGCCCGCAGTTTGCTGGGCATGCTTCTGCCCCGGCGGCAAGCATGCCCACGCAAACAGCGGGTCGCCGCGGCGACCAGGCTGTGGGCATGCCACCCGGCTTGGGGGATGCCCCCGAGACTGACGCCGTGCCTGGGGGGGTTGAGTTTTAGGTTGACAGCCGCCCCTTTTTGAGCCATAATTCAGTGTGGTGGCGCCTGCAAAGCAGCCAATCCAGCCTGGGGCCACGAGGGGGACGAAAGGAGGGCCAAGGATCCCCAACCGTCGGTGGTACGCACGTGCGCAGTAAATCGTCGTCATTCTCTATTTCCTCATGAGCGGCGCCTCGGGCGCCAAGAATCGGAGAACCAAACATGAAACGCAGAGCCTTTACCCTCGTCGAACTCCTGGTGGTCATTACGATCATCGGGATGCTCGCGGCCATTCTGCTGCCTGCCGTCATCGGGGCGGTTGAACTGGCCAACCAAACGACGTGCAAGAGCAACCTGAAGCAAATCGGGACCACCTGCCAGACGTGGGCCACAAGCCACCGGCAGAAGTGGCCGGACCTGTTCACGGCCGAATCCAAGAGCTGGGACCAGGTGGGCAAAACCCGCCAGGACTGGTATGACGTGGTCAGCGCCGCCGAAATCCCCACCGACCAGCGGGCCCAGGACGCCACGGGCCAGAAGATAGACTCCAACACGTGCAACCTGTGGATCCTGGTGGCGTCGGCCGGGCTGTCGGTTGACGTGTGCCTGTGCCCGTCCGCCAGGCATACGCCGGACCGCACCGTGACGGAGTTCAACAGGGTCCGCGACTTCCGCGCCGAGAACTTCGTCAGTTACTCCTACCAGAACGTCTTCGGCGCGTACTCCCTGACCCAGACTGCGGCCAGGCAGTCCACCCAGTTGGCCGTGGCGGCCGACGCCAACCCGCAGCGCCGCGACTTCTACAGCGCGGCCCCCTCGGGCGGCGTGGCCAACGGCGTCACCGACACGCAGTTGAACGCCAAGGAAAAGTTCGAGGAGTCGGATGACACCCAGCAGTGGAACACCGACAACCCAGACGGCATTCCCTCCTCGAGCCCCTGGGAACTCAACAGCCCCAACCACAAGTTCAAGGGCCAGAACGTCCTGTACCTGGACGGCCACGCTGACTGGAAGAGCCATCCGTATTGCGGCCCGCAGTTTGACAACATCTGGACCATGAAGCAGCCCAACATCACCCAGCAACTCGACCCCAGGAAGCTCGACACCATCCGCGTGTACACCGATACGACCTCGTATGACGGCAAGAAGGCCTTGCCGGCGGGGTCCAACGACGATTCGTTCCTCGTGCCGTAACGTTGCCACTGGCAGCAGGCGCCACGGGCGGTCCCGGTCATCCGGGGCCGCCCGTTCTTCTTCATTTCACCCGGTCGCCCCCTGCCTATAATGCGGCCGTTGCCCTATCGTTTAACACGACAGCGCAACTGCCAAGTTGCGCTGTAGTATCAGATGTCATTATAAACTTCGGTAAGGCATGAAGGAAGGGAAATTCGCCGCCCCAACGTAAGGGCTCAGAACGTGTGAAACAATTGCCGACAGGGCGAAAAACGCCCCTCTGTCCCCCTGTGGCGCTATTGAGAACAGGGGTCTCGGGCGGCGATTTTAATTTTTTCACACGTTCTCAGTTATGGGTGGGTGGCACGGCCACAGCCTGCCCGCCTTGGCGGGCCTCATAGCAGACTGAACCCATACCGCGCCGACCCTTTTGAGTTTGACTCGCGCCCGGGCGGCCGATACGATACGGCCCGCAACAATGAGAAGCGGGAACGGGGAACGGGGAACAGGGAACAGGGGACAGGGACCGCGACCCCTTGCATTTGCTCGGCAGCCCGGCGCAGCCGAGGCTTTCGACTGGCCGATTGCCAGGTCTTCCGGTTCCCGGTTGCCCGTTCCCTGTTCCCGCCGTTGAAAGGAGTCCACCGTGCTCACGTACGACGTGGCGGTGCTCGGCGCCGGGCCGGGCGGCTACGTGGCCGCAATCCGGGCCGCCAAGCGCGGCGCCAAGACGTGCGTCATCGAGGCCGGCAAGGTGGGCGGCGTATGCCTGAACGTCGGCTGCATTCCCACCAAGGCCATGCTGCACGCCGGCGAAGTGTTCTCGCACATTGCCCGCTCGGCCGAATACGGGTTCGTGGGGGCTGGCAAGCCCACCGTGGATGGCGCCGCGTACATGAAGCGCGTGGCCGGCGTCGTGGACGGCATCTCCAAAAGCGTCGAGCGGCTCGTCAAGTCCCGCAAGGTGGACCTCATTCGCGGCCGGGGCAAGTTGACCGCACGCGATACCCTCGAAGTGGCCGGCCCGGACGGCGCCCGGCAGGTCAAGGCGAAGTCCATCATCATCGCGACGGGGTCGCGGCCGGCCAGGCCGGGGTTCCTTCCCTTCGACTCCGGCCGCGTCTGGACCACCGATGAAGCGACCACCGCCAAGACTCTGCCCGAGAGTGTCCTCATCATCGGCGGCGGCGTCATCGGCTGCGAGTTCGCCACCGTTTACGCCGAACTGGGCATCCCCACGACCGTTGTCGAAATGCTCGACCGTCTCGTGGCCAACGTGGACGAGGACGCCGCCAAGGCCATCCACAAGAGCCTCGAGCAGCGCGGCGCCAAAGTCCGCACCAGGGCCAAGATCACCGGCCTGAAGGCGACGAAGTCGGGCGTGGCGGCGGAACTGGAGGGCGGCGAGAAACTCCAGGCCGCCCTGGCCCTGGCGGCCGTCGGGCGACTGCCGAACGTCGAGGACATCGGCCTGGAAACCGTCGGCGTCAAACTCGACGGCAAGATCATCAAGGTCGATGACCGCTGCCGCACCAACATCGAGGGCATCTACGCCATCGGCGACTGTGCCGAGACGCGGCAGTACGCCCACCTGGCCAGCCGCATGGGCGTCGTGGCGGCCGAGAATGCCACCGGCCATGCGGCACGCGACCCGCGCACGGTCGTCCCGGTGGGCATCTACACGCATCCGGAGGTGGCCACGGTGGGCCTGTCGGAGGCCGAGGCCGCCACGAGCGGCAAGAAGGTCCGCGTGGCCCGGTTTTTCTACCAGGCGAGCGGCATGGCCCGCGCGTACGGCGAGACCGAGGGGCAGGTGAAACTCATCGCCGACGAGGCCCTCGGCGAGGTCCTGGGCGGCGTGGTCATCGGCCAGCATGCCACCGATGTCATCCAGCCCATTGCCCTGGCCATGCGCAATGAACTGACGGTGGACGAACTCGCGGAGACCATCCATCCGCATCCGACCTTCGTGGAAGGCATCATGGAGGCGGCCGAGTCCTGGCTGGGCTATCCCATCCACGCCGCCGGGTGAGCGGCCCGGCAAGGGTATAGCGCGGCGGGTCGGAGTTTACCCGCCTGGGCGGGGACCCGCCGCGCGGCAACTCGGCGCTTCGCGCAAGCCGTGATCGATATCATGCCGGAATTGCTATACCTCGACATTGGCCGCGCCGCCTACGAGCCTACCGTGCGCCTCCAGAAGCGCCTGGTCCAGGAGGTCAAGGCGTCCGAGGCGGAGCGGGCATACCTGGTGCTGGTGGAGCACGACCCGCCGGTCATCACGCTCGGCCGCGGGGCCCGCGATGCGCACATCGTGGCGTCGCGCGAGCGCCTGGCGCAAGAAGGCGTCCAGGTCCACGAGTCCGGCCGCGGCGGCGACGTCACGTATCACGGTCCCGGCCAGGTGGTCGGGTACCCCATCCTGCGGCTGGACCTGCACGGGCGCGACGTGCACCGGTACCTGCGTGACCTGGAAGAGGTGCTCATCCGGCTCCTCGCGCGGTACGGCCTGGAGGGCCGCCGCCAGGAGGGCCTGACGGGCGTGTGGGTGGGCCAGGAGAAGATCGCCGCCATCGGCGTGGCCGTCCGGCGCTGGGTGACGTACCACGGCTTTGCGCTGAACGTGGCGACGGACCTGTCGCATTTTGACCTCATCGTGCCTTGCGGCATCCGCGGCAAGGGCGTGACGAGCCTCTCTCGCCTGCTCGGCCGCCCGGTTACGGTTGCGGAAACCAAGCCCGCGGTAGTAGAATGCGTGGTCGAGGTTTTCGGTTTCGACGGCGCCCGGGCCGGCGAGGCCAAGGCGATTGAGGGGGCATAGGGGCAGTGTTAGCCGCCGCGCCCTGCCTGCCGGCAGGCAGGTTGCGCGGCGCTGTCGGTGCAATGCAAGGCCACGAAACACAAGCGAAGGCAACCTGTTTTCCGCCCTGGCTGCGGAAGCGCGTCCCGGCGCGCGGCGAGGCGGCCGGGGTCCGGCGCCTGCTGGCCGAGTTGGGCCTCGCCACCGTGTGCTCCGGCGCGCACTGCCCGAACCTGCCCGAGTGTTACGCGCGCGGCACGGCGACGTTCCTCATCCTGGGCGATTCGTGCACGCGGCGGTGCCGGTTCTGCGCCATCGAGAAGCGTCCGCCCGGCCCCTTGCGGCCGGATGAGCCGGAGGCCGTGGCCGAGGCCGCCGCGCGGCTGCACCTCAGGCACGTGGTCATCACGAGCGTCACGCGCGACGACCTCCCGGACGGCGGGGCGGGGCACTTCGCCCGCACCATCCGGGCCGTCCGCGGGCGCCTTCCTGCGGCGGTCATCGAGGTGCTGACGCCCGACTTCAGGGGCGACACCGCCGCCATCGACGCCGTCCTGGATGCCCGGCCGCACATCTTCAACCATAACGTCGAGACCGTGCCGCGCCTGTACCCGACGGTGCGGCCGGAGGCCGATTACCGGCGCAGTTTGGCTGTGCTGGCGCACGCGAAGGCGCGGGCGCGCGATGCGGCGGGCGCCGTAGGGGCGGGCCATGTCGGAGACTCGACTGGGCGAGCCTCGCCGCTGGAAGGCGACTCGGACGCCGTGCCCTCGTCCCCGGCCCGTTTAGCCGCGGGCGGCACGCCCGCGGCCGTTCCGGCCGCGGCTAAACACGGCGCCATAGCGCCCGCGGTCTACACCAAGAGCGGCCTGATGGTGGGCTTGGGCGAGACGGGCGACGAAGTGCGCTCGTGCCTGGCCGACCTGCGGGCGGCCGGGTGCGACATTCTGACCCTCGGGCAGTACCTGGCGCCGTCGCCGGCGCACCATGCGGTGGCGCGGTTCGTCGAGCCGTCGGAATTCGCGGTGTGGGAGACCGAGGCCCGCGCGATGGGCTTTGCGGCCGTTGCCGCGGGGCCGTTTGTGCGCAGCAGTTACCAGGCCGAAAATGTTTTTGCCGGTCGTGAAGATCAAGACTAGCCCCCTGCGTAAGCAGGGGGACGAAGGGGAATCTATGGCCGCCGTGGACGTTCCGCTGCCCGAACTGGGCGAAGACGCCGGGGACGAGGCCCGCGTGTCATTCTGGTATGTCGATGTCGGCGAAACCGTTGGCGAGGGCGACGACCTTGTCCAGATGCTGACCGACAAGGCCACCTTCGACGTGCCCAGCCCCGTCGCGGGCAAACTCGTCGAGCAACTGGCGGCCGAGGAGCAGGCGGTCAAGGTCGGCCAGACCCTCTGCCGCATCCAGGTCGGGGGCTAGCGTGGCGGCAACCTATCCCGGCAGGTTCATCGTGCTCGACGGCCCTGAAGGGGCGGGCAAGACCCTCCAGGTCGAGCGCCTGGTCCAGAGCCTGCGCCGGGCGGGCCGCCAGGCCACGGCCGTGCGCGACCCCGGCTCCACGCCCGTCTCGGAGCGCATCCGCGACGTCCTCCTCGACAAGCGCCTGCCGGAGATGGACGTGCGGACCGAGGTGTTCCTGTACATGGCCAGCCGGGCGGAGATGGTCGCGCGGATCATCCGGCCCGCCCTCCAGGTGGGCCTGGTGGTCGTCAGCGACCGCTTTGTTTCCTCGACGGCGGCCTACCAGGGGGCGGCCGGCGGCGTGGACGCGGCCCTCATCTGGGAACTCGGCCGCATTGCCTGCGGCGGCCTCTCGCCCGACCTGACGGTCATCCTGGACCTGGACGTCGAGGCCGGGTTCGCCCGGCGCGAGCAGCAGCGCCAGCGCGACCGCATCGAACTGAAAGACCGGGAGTACCACGAGAAGGTCCGCCAGGGGTTCCTGGCGATGGCACGCGAGCGCCCGGACCGGTTCGCCGTGGTGGATGCCGCGCGCCCGCCGGACGACGTGGCCCGCGATATCGAAGAGGCGGTGATGCGTGTCCTTCGCTAGCATCCGGTACCAGGTTGCGGCCGTCGAGATGCTCCGGGCCGCCGTGGCCGGAGACCGCGTGGCCCATGCCTACCTTTTTGTGGGCCCGCGCGGCGTGGGCAAGGGCCTGGCGGCCCGCGCGTTCGCCAAACTCCTTATGTGCGCTGGGCCGCGGGGCTCCGGCGACACCCTTGATTCCTGCGGCAAGTGCCCGCACTGCACGCGCATCGACCGCGGCACGCACCCGGACCTCTACTGGTTCCGCAAGGAGGAGGACCGGAACGATTTCCGCATCTCGCTCGTCACGCGGCGGTCGGGCGACGCGGCCAGCCCCGCCATTACGGTGACCGAGTCGGTGGTGCTCCATCCGATGGAGGCCCCCCGCACCGTCACGGTGCTGGACGATGCCGAACTGCTGAACGCGCCGGCGGCCAACGCGCTCCTGAAGACGCTCGAAGAGCCCACGCCGCACGCCGTGCTCATCCTCCTGGCGGCCGATGCCTCGCAATTGCCCGGCACCATCCTGTCGCGGTGCCAGTGGGTGAGGTTCGGCCCGCTGCCGGAGGAGTTCGTGGCCGAGAAGGTCCGCGAGAGCCTGGCCGCGCAGGCCGCCGGGCCGCAGGCCAGGGGGAAGAAGCCCGAGCCGCCGCGACCCGCCGGGGCCGACGAAATCGCGTTCGTCTGCCGTTTCGCCGGCGGCAGCATCGAGCAGGCCCTGCGCCTGGCGGGCAGCGGCCTGTGGGGTCTGAAGCGGGTCCTGGTCGGCCCGCTGGCCGCCCTGGATGAGGCGGCCGCCCTGGACATGGCCGAGACGATCGCCGAGTGGGGCGCGGCCGAGGCCCGCCGGCAGCGCGTGCCGAGGTCGTCTGCCGAGGAGACGGCGGTGCGGCGGTCGTCGTCGCGGCTGGCGCTGGCGGCCGTGGCGTCGGCCTTTCGCGATGCCGCCATGATAACCGCCGGCGCGACCCAGGCCGCGCGCCTCACCAACGCCGACCAGGCCGATGCGCTGCGGGCCCTGGCGGCGTGGCCCATGGAATCCCTGGGCCGGGCCGTGGAGATCCTGGCCGACGCCCAGGCCCAGATTGGCCGCTACGTGCACGTTGAACTGGCCACCGAGAACGCCCTCGTGCAGGTGGCCCGCGTGCGGTTGGCTGTTGCCTCCCGCGCATGACGCCGGGTGGCCGTCGTAATGCCGATGAAATAGACTTGAGAAAGGAGAGGACAAGATGGGACTGAAGGTGACGGTGGTAGGCGTCGGCCTGGTGGGCGAGGCCATCGTGTCGTGCCTGAAGGAGCGGAAGTTCCCGTGCCACTGGCCGCCCCGCGTTGTCGCGACGCGCGAGCGCCCGGAGACGCTGGCCGGCGAGAAGATGCTCGTCGAGGAAACCTGCGCCGACTCGTTTACGGGCGCCCACCTGGTGCTCTTTGCCGGGCAGGAGGGCGCCAAGGGCGCCAGCGTCACGTGGCGCGAGACGGCCCTGGAGGCGGGCGCCTGGTGCATCGACAACGGGCGCGATTTCCGCCTGGCGGCCGATACGCCGCTGGTGGTCCCGGAGGTCAACGCCGACGCCATCACGCCGCAGACCCGCTTCATCGCGAGCCCGAACTGCTCGACCATCCAGATGGTGGTGGCCCTGGCGCCGATTCACCGCGCCGCCCGGATCAAGCGCATCCACGTGGCCACGTACCAGGCCACGAGCGGCTGGGGCATGCGCGGCCCGCAGGAACTGCGGGCCCAGGTGCCCCTGGGCCTGGAATCGTGCGAGAACATCCCGTATGACCCGAAGGTCTTCGCGCGGCCGATCGCCTTCAACTGCATCCCGCACATCGACGCGTTTGTCGAGGGCGACTACACCCGCGAAGAGACGAAGATGGTCCACGAGACGCGCAAGATCTTCGGCGAC
>Ga0315274_10008306_pt1 | contig 15042 bp, 6 predicted proteins | sample YL17G02_20_MG_FD_203700 | JGI IMG/M metagenome (GOLD analysis project Ga0315274, IMG submission 203700) | Sediment microbial communities from Yellowstone Lake, YNP, Wyoming, USA - YL17G02_20 | ecosystem: Environmental > Aquatic > Freshwater > Lake > Sediment | place: USA: Wyoming | collected... | reverse complement strand
GCGATTGAGCAAAGACTATGAGTCGCTGCCTGTCAGTAGTGAAGCCATGATTGAATTGGCGATGATTAACTTGATGATCCATCGACTCAAACCTGGTTGATCGGGCTTTTAATACACTTTCTAAGACGTGTCTTTGTCCCTCGTCCTTGAACAGACCTCGTCTCAGCCACTGGTTGAAATGGGGATAACTCAGTTGCGAAGTATCACCTTCTCACTCCAGCCCCGTCCCTGACTCACTCTAAATCGATTCCGTGCTCTTTCGCACTCAAAGAAAACTCGAAATCCAAGAATCCAGTCTACCTATTTATACCAAACCATCTATCTTCCCGTCAAGAAATTTCTTGTAGAGTTCTGCCAAATTTCCAGTGAAACCTGTGGTGAACGACATAAGCCAAGTACCTAAAAGCTCTTACAAGCATTCCGTAGAAGAAAGTTCATCCTCAAAACCGAATTAGGGCCCGCATCCTGGCCCTCTGCAGGCCAAGATCAAAATTCCGGCCAAGAGTGCGGTGATGGCTATACTACAGCAGTCAAATCGTGGCAAGCCCTTCTTTCTTTTCATCTGCCTACTGCAATCCCTTAGCGCTCGCATCGCCTAACAGGCGCCGCTGCAGTTTATTTCAACGCCACCGACAGACAGCATCTATCTGGCCAACAAGGTCTTGGGCCCGCATTCGACCCGGCCTTGCGTCAAAGGCTCACCACTCAGACCGGCAGCAAGCACTCATGGCTATGGCCACAAGACCTCGTCGAGCCACGAATCCGCCAGAACCGCGTAGTCCTTAAAGTCCACAATGCTGTCTGCACGCAGATCAGCCCCCGAGAATGTACATGCCCGATCAAAAGTTGCCGTAGTCAATGCGCCGCTTGCGTGCGAAGTTACCGCCAGGCCAATATACACCGGATCGGTCATCGTGATTGTGGTCTGACCCTCCTGCTGCCATCTGCCATCCAGGAAGATATAGCCGGTAAACGTATTGCCTCGCCGTATCAGGCGGATACACGCAGGTTCTGTCACTGTGTAAAGGTTCTGCAAAAGACGTTCTGAGCTTGAAGTACCGGCTTGTGTCGGACGCCACTGGAAGGTCGCACCGCCGCCGTTAGTATCCGATGTAGCTACCATCACGTTAGGTGAGCCGGCATCCAGCGACTGACGGATCATCACTCCGGCCTTGGACCATCCGTCCGACCCCGCCACTGACGCCAGGCCGGTCACACGTACGGTCATCTGGCAATCGCCGCTTATTTGACGGTATGCGTAATGGAAGGCGTCAGCCGTCCCAAAAACGTCTGCACCATCGGCCTGGATGGTATAGATATTGCCGTCGAAAGTAAAACTACCGGCAGGCGTAGTCGCACCAATATCCTGGCTGGAGAACGCTCCACTCCAGGCAGCCTCCGGCACATCCCGGACCAGCCAGTCTTGTGCCACTATCTGGAGGTCTACATCATCAACTATACAATCGCCATTGATACTTGCCGCAGGCTTAACGACCGCAGGCCGACATCTGGGCGGATACAGCCTAATATCGTCAAAGTACATAGTGCCCGTACCGCCAGCCTGTGGAGTGGTCCTGTTGCCCACGCCGATATACATCGTCTTGATGCTCGCCAAGCTCACGCCCGCAATGGCGAACTGCTTTAGGTCGATATTCCACTCCTGCCAGCCGCTTAACTGCACCGCGCCGGGATTCTCGTGGACGACTACCTTGATTTTGCCGAGGCTATCTTGCACTGCCGCGTATAATGGCTCGGCAGAATTATTTGGATCGCCGTAGAACCAAAGCGTTAATGCCTTCACACCGTTTCTGGTCCAATCCTGTGGCACCGCCCAGGTTCGCTCGGTCTCCGAATAGCGGACCTTGCCGCCGGCTCCGGTGTTGTTATAGCCAAACGGCACCGACTGTGTGCCGTCGTGCACAATGCTCGATTCCATAAACGGAGTTGAAGCATTGCCAATAGCTGAACCCGTTCCGTTGCCGCCGTAGCCCGGTGCAGGTTCTGTGTAGCCGAAGCCGTCTTTCCAGGTCTGGAACACCCTGTTGCCCACATCATCGGTGTAGGACTCAAAGTCGTCCACGACAAGGTACTGGACTGTGGAAAAGCTCCAGAGGTCACCTTCCCACAAGGTGGGGCTGGCGGCCTGATTAACCTCAGCAATCTTCCAGTAGTAAGTCTTCCCTAACGCCAGAGGACCGGGAGTATAGCTGCTTTGGCTGACTGTAGCGACAAGGGCCGTACCATTTTCTACGGCTTTTCTGTTGGCGCTGAGGTACACCTGGTGCGAGGCTGCCTCTCTTCCTGCCCGCCAGTTGAGCACCACATCCGGAGCCACATCTGTTGCCCCGGAAGCTGGCTTGGGTTCTCTCGGCCGCACGGGTATATAGAGGAATCGGACTTCACTCAGGCCATATTGGTTGACCATGCCGCCACTCCAGTTACTATTAGCGGTAATCCTGACATACTTTGCCTCTAAACCGCCAAAATCAATCGTAGTATCGTGCGCGTAGCCTACCGAACCCGGCGCACGTGGGAACTTAACGTCACCGAGCACCTTCCAGTCTGTGCCGTTCGTAGAATACTCAATTCGTGCGTCTTGGATCCCATAAGCGACATTCATTCCCTCGGCATTGTAGTTCCAGACCCACATCTGATGCAGTTTATAGGTTTGGTCGAACTGGTATTGTATCTGGGTCGGCTGCGGCCCGGTGCTGCTACTCAGCCACATAGCATTACTAGCCGTCGAGTGCAGGTCAGCAGCATCCAATCCAGAGCCGTTGACTGTATTCTCAGCCCCTTTACCTGCTTCGCTGCTGGAGGCCATAGCAGTTATATTCTGAATCAGATATACAAAAGGTTCAGCCGTGAAGCTCCAGATGCTGCCTCTATAGGGCGTGTAATCTGGCGGAGCATTGATTTCATCGACTCGCCAATAATAGGTCTGGCTGAATTCCAGAAGGCCGGCAGACCCGCCCTGAGCGAAGCCGAGGGGGTCATATGTGTTAGAGTCGTGGTTTTGCTTGACAAGGACGCCCAGCGGATTGGTTCTGCTGGCGGCGTTGACATCAGCGAAGCTGGTTCCGAAGTACACATCATGCTTATCGGCATAAGCTCCAGGCACCCAGCTAAGGACCACGTCCCGAGGCACATCTCCGGCTCCATTAGCTGGGTTTAGGTAAATAGCTGAAGTCCTCACCCCTGTAACGGCGTTTGGCAAAGTCAGAGTGGGTGGATTGAACGTTGCGTGCTCTTTTGAAGCAATCTCGCCCTCGTTGTCGGTGCCGATAAATATAAATGTCACCAGCTTATTCGTATCCGCGCCGAGAAAGCTTGTCAGCGGAAGATCCGTTGGGTTCGAGCTGAACCTGACAGGATATGGATCACCGACAGCAGGAGTAGTGATTGTTCCCAGCAATGTCACCTTGGCCGTGTCAAGGGCATAGTTGCCAAGAGTAGCCGTGAGCATGCCTGGAGCGGTATTGTACGTAATCGTGCTTTCGTCCCACAAATCACCGTCTCCATCTATCAATCCATAGACCTGCACTACTTTTGCTGAGCCTTTGAGAAAGGTCGCCTCAAATGTCAATGTGGCGCCGCTCATGTCCCCGACCGCGTCCCCGAGGTCAAACCTAATGTAACCAGTCTTGGAGCGTGTATCAGCCAGTTGGCGGAACGCCCTCATCCTTACTTCTGCGCTCGTGTTCGTATTCGGGCCCTCGGGGCTGTCATTTGTAAGATACGTGTCCGCACCTTTGCCGTCAGCAGTAGTGATCGTAAGTGCCTGAACACCACTGCCTATGCTTAGCAGCGTAATAACGGCAATTGAACAAGTTAGCTTCTGAAACATACCCATAACCTCCATTCCATAATATCAAGTAGATTTGTGCCAGATTGTCACATCTATATTAAGTGTAAAACCCGCTCGTGTCAAGAGGTTTCTTCCTGACTTGAGATGACGAGGCAACATCGTATCCTCTCTTTTGTGGAGAAGCTGTATCCGGCAAAGGAGTTTTTCCAATCTCGTCTGGGCGAAGGCCCGGCCGCAGTCCGATGAGGCTCTGGGAGTTGTGGGCTGGGAGGTGGAAGATTATTCGATGCCGGCGATGTCGCTCTGCGGTTTACCAACAAGATATATCCTGTTTTTGCCGCTGCGCTTGGCTTCCAACAAGGCCTTATCCGCCCGCAGAAAGAGCTGCTGGGCTGTCGATCCATCGCGGGGGAAGCTTGCCAGGCCGCCGCTTATGGTCAGAACCCCCTCACCATTCGGACCTAATAAATGAAGTTCGGCCCTCTCAAATTCTTTTCTGAAGCGATTGGCTATGAAGATCGCTTCTTTGGGCGGCTCCACAGTCGCCAGGCGTCTGTCCCGCCGAACGGGAATCACTCGGCTTGGCTCGGGATAAGTTCCGAATTTCGTGCCGACCAAGTCGGAGTCGAGTTTTCCGGCCTTTGATCGGACGGGCTGGTCGCCCCAGAAAACGACTGCAAATTCATCCCCGCCGATCCTGCCCACAACATCGTGTGCCCGGCAGCATCGCCGCATCAAAACAGCAGCCTGTTTCAGGATATTGTCGCCGACCGTATGACCATAGACGTCGTTGTAATGTTTGAAGTTGTCGATATCAAAAATAAGTAGCGTCACCCGGCCGCTTTCATCCCGGGCGTGCTCTAAAATTTGCCTGGCAAACTCCCAAATATAGCGTCTATTCTTCAAACCAGTCAAATCGTCTTCGGTGGCCAATTTCTCGAGCTCTTTTATCTTCCTTTCCAGAGTGTTCGATGCTTGACGCCGGATGCCCGATGTTCGATGCTCAATGCTCGCCAAAGCGACCGGACAAATCAAATAGTCGTCCGCAAGGCCTGCCGGAGGCCGCGAATCGAGGATCGAGGATCGAGGATCGAGATTTACGAGTTTTCTGGCTATCGGCTCTTGATACATCTGCGCCAACAATATGATTTTAGCCGCGGCGTTGGCCCGCCTTAACGATTGCAGAGCCGAACTCAACGACCCACGCGGAAGCGGGGACATCACCACGCCGATCACCGCAAAACTATTTTTCGCCGCAGCATCAATTCCATCGACCATATCCGCGTGGACTTCGCATCGCTGCTCTGTAATGGAATCCGGATCCAAAAAGGCTTTGCCGACGTCGCCTATGAGCAAAATCTTCCGAGCGCCCCCGTTTTCGCGGGGGTCTGAGGCTGGCATATTGGCGGTTGGCATATATTTATGATAACAGATTCGATTAGGAAGGTCAATCCTCGCTGCCTGCCTTCGCAGGCACGACCCCCGCTTTGTACGTGTTCAGCCATGAAAGAAACCATCCCCAATCCCTGCACCTGCTCGTACACTCGTCTCTGCGACTCGTCTCGGCGAAGCGCCAAGCCGTAGCCGGAGCAGCAGGGCTTGGGGATGGGACTGTCCATAGGCCAGACCTAAATTCTAAATCCTAATATCGAAATTCTAAACAAATCCGAATGATCGAAATTCAAAACTCCTCTGGCCACAGTCAAGATTCAGAACAACGACGCCACGTACGTGTTCAGTCCGTAGGGTATGCAGCTTTCTGCATACCAATCTTTGGACCCCGACTTGTCGGGGTTTAGCCGACGCCGGCAGGAAGTCGGAACCCCGCAGTAAACTGCGATGGGAGTGGCCACCTCAAGGCCTGGCCCTGCGCAAGCAGGGCAGGGCTTGGGGATGGGGCTGCCATAGTTGGCTAAACACGTACCCCGCTTTCGCGGGGGTGACGTCATTCCTGCGAAATCAGGAATTACCCCCGCGAAGGCGGGGGCGGGGACAGGCTTGCCGCTGGGCAAGCAGAGGGCACACGAGAGCTGGTGCCAGGCTACTGAACTGTCGGCAGGCCGGCGAGAGTCTTTTGCACCTGCTCGGCATAAATACTGCCGGGATACAAGCTGATGAAGCTGGTCAGAGTTGCTCTGGTTTCAGCCAAAAGTTTCTTCTTAAGCTCTAAATTTGTCGCATCCTGCTGGGTCCACTGTCGCCGCTTCAGAAGTCCTAATTCGTACAGTGCCTGCATTGCCCCGTCGGTTGCCTGGAATTTTTCGTGCAATTCTTTTAGCTTTTCGGCCCTGGTTTGCTCATCGGCAATGAGTGTGGTTTGGGCCAACAGAATATTGTCCCGCAGCGGATCGGCATCGCCGATCTGCGCGAGTATTCTGCTCAAACGCCAGGAATAGTCCTGGCTGTGCGGGTTCAGCATTACGAACTCGGCCAAACGCTTTCGGGCGGCCGGGTCTTGCGTTTGATTCTGCGGGCTTATCAGGGTGCGGGTCTGACTTATTCTTCGAGCCAGGTCGATTAGCTTTAGCTCCGTCATTACAGAATCGGAAGGCTCTCGAAAAGGCCTCAGAAGTGTTTCACCGGCGCCCGGCTCTTTTTCGACCAGCTTGAGCTGTTGGGCGGCCATTTTCTGGGCCTCGGCAAGAAGCTCGTCTGCCTCGGTAAATCTGCTCAGACCAGCCCAACGCACGGCGATACGCCATCGCGCCTCCAGCGATTCCGGGGTATTTGCGAACTCCCTGTACAGCCTGTACCAGAACTCCGCCGAACGCTCGTGCGGATAGTCAGTGTAAAAATGCAGCACTTCCTTTTGCCCCAAGAGATTGATATCCGGCGCGTACTCGCCGAGAAGCGCCTTACAGTAAAGTGCAATGAGCATTCGCTTGCTGGTCGAGCGTTTTTTTATCCATTCTGAGTACAGAAACACCGGCATCCACCTGGGTCTGCGCGGGCTCATAAACAGCTCGTACTGCTGATTGAGCCATTGCCTTTTTTCCTGATACTTTATCTGGTCAGATACGGCGAACCAGCTCGGCCACCGGTCGTAGCTTAACTGAATCTGGATTTCCTTTTTGAGCTCTTCTCGCAGCGGTATCGGTTCGGTAGGGTAGAAAAAGCCCTCCAGATACCTTCTGACCACAGGGTCTGTAATGGTCTTATCGAGCGCTTCGGTTATGCTGTAGTCCCGAAACTCGATGACGTTTTCAGGATTATTCTCGGCGACGTAAAATTGATAGTCCAGCTCGTTAAGTCCGATTTTCGCTTCAAAGACAAGGACGGCTACCAGAAGAGTGGCAGCAGTAAATATCCAGACTATGCCCGGCCGGTACCGCGTGAAATGGCCTGTGGCCAGAACCTCCGCCGTTATTGTCAGGCCGACCAGCCACGCGCAAATCCAGGGAGCAAAAGAGAATCCCCACTTGGTGGGTTCTACGCCCCTTGCCCCGCCGAAATACCCCCAGTATAGAAGCTGCGGAGCCATGCACAGGGCTATCGCTACAAAGCGGGAGCGAAAACGAAACGGACGACACGCCGCAGCAAAACAACTTACCAAAAGGCAAACCGCAAAGCCCGGCAAGTTGGCCAGAAAAAACACCTCCAATATGAATATAAGGCTGTAGTGAAAGCTCAGAAGCTGAGATATCAACACCGGAACCGCCGCCATAATCCCCATAAGCAGACCCAAAACAAGAATCTGCCACGGGTACTCAAATATGCTTGCGCCTGTCATTATAAAGCGGTCCAGGCGCCAATTTGGGTCAGCTTGGAGGTCAAATGACCAGAATAAGCCCGTAACTATTCTTGACCAGAAGAAGCAGCATAGCCCGAACACTATAACCGCAAGCAGCCAGCATCTCTGGACATTCTTATGGCTGTAGTGCAGCGTAGGCCCGACAGTCATAAAAGACTTCGAGACTACCTTTGGAGGCTTTTCCTTCTGTTCTTTGGCCATAGACTTGACGCTCGATTCTTGATTCTCGACGCCCGTATCATTTCCAGGAGCATCCGGCATCCCGTCAGGGGCGGCAGGGCCGCAACTGCCGGACCTGAACGGCGAGTGACAAGTATCGTGCTATGTCCCTTCACCGCTGGTTGTAAGATAACCAACCTGCTCGGCGGTAAGTTTGTCTATCTCAATCGACATTGATTTCAATTTCAGCCTGCTTACCTGCCGCTCTATCTCCGCAGGGACATCATGGACGGCGACAGCAAGTTTGCCCTGGTTTTTTACTACATATTCGGCTTCCAACGCCTGGGTTGAGAAGCTCATATCCATCACGCTTGCCGGATGTCCCTCAGCCGCCGCCAGGTTAATCAACCGCCCCTCAGCGAGCAGATAAATCCGCTTGTTGTTTTTCAAAACATACTCGTCGACGTGATTTCGGATGCGGCGAGTCACCTTTTTGCTGAGCTTTCTCAGAGCGGGTATATCAATCTCAACGTTGAAATGTCCGCTATTGGCTACCACCGCCCTATCTTTCATCACACGGAAATGTTCAGCACGTATGACATTCTTATTGCCGGTCAGTGTCACGAACATTTCCCCCATTCTCGCTGCTTGCGCCATGGGCATTACTTCAAAGCCGTCCATAGCTGCCTCAAGGGCCCTGATCGCATCGACTTCTGTAACGGTAACGATGGCCCCCATTCCTCTTGCGCGCATAGCAAAGCCTCGGCCGCACCAGCCGTAACCTGCCACCACCACTTTTTTGCCGGCCAGAAGGTGGCCGGTCGCTCGCATAATACCGTCAACCGTCGATTGACCGGTGCCGTAGCGGTTGTCAAATAAATGCTTGGTCGCAGCATCGTTTACCGCGATAACGGGGAACTTTAACCTGCCGGCATTTGCCAGCGCACGCAGACGAATTACTCCTGTGGTGGTCTCTTCCATACTGGCAATAATCCGATGGGCTTCTTTTTTTCTGCGGGTGTGCAGCTCGTTGACCAGGTCCGCGCCATCGTCAAACGTAATGACCGGCTGATGGTCGATAGCTGCGTTTATGTGCTTGTAATAAGTGCTGCGATTTTCCCCGCAGACAGCAAACACCGGTATTTGATAGTCCTTCACCAGCGAGGCAGCTACGTCGTCCTGGGTGCTGAGCGGATTGGATGCGCACAGCACGACATTGGCCCCGGCGGCTTTGAGGGTCCTGGCAAGATTAGCCGTCTCGGCGGTTATGTGCAAGCAAGCCGAGACATTCTTGCCCTTTAATGGCTTACTCTCTGCGAACCGCCTGCGTATCGTCGCCAGAACGGACATATCGTTATCAGCCCACAGAATTCGCTTTTTGCCCTCATTTGCCAAGGATAAGTCTGCTACATCGTACTTCATTTATGAACCCTTTCCATTCGACAAGCTCAGGATAAGTCAAGAAGCAGTCAAAAATCAGATTCTAAAGCCAACTGCACAGCTTTGCAATCCTTTGTTCCAGCAAATGCAGATGCAGTGTGTGACCAGATTTTATGGCAGGCCCTTGTCATTGCGAGCCCCGACTTGTCGGGGCGCGGCAATCTCAAAACTATCAATGGTTAGAGATTGCTTCGGTCGCGGAGTTTACCCTGAGCTCAGTCGAAGGGCTCCCTCGCAATGACAATGGGCTATAAGACCCTGCCGCGAACGCTGTTATAGGCCGCCAGAAAAATTAGTCACACACAAGGTGCAGGTGACGGCACACTGATGTCCACAGGGAGCATGCGCAGAATGTCGGCTTATTGTGAAATTGGTCCGGCTATGCTGAGAAAGATAGTCGGGCAGGAATTCCGTAAGAAGAAGGTTTTCGTTTGCCCCGCGATTTATCGCGGGGTCCGTCGCCGCACCGGCGACGGCTAAACTAATCTGGGCCTAATTAACGCCTGGCTGGACCTCGCTGCTGCATATTCATCTCATCCAGCATCATCATATACTCCTCATCCTGCATACCTTCATATTCTTCCGGCATCGTTGTGCGCTTTTTGGCTGCGCTGAGCCGGCTATCCCAATCTCTAAAAGGCTGGGGCGGCTCCCGTTGAACTCTTTGGATGTCATAAAACGCCACCAGTATTTGCTCAGGCCAATTTCTCGCCTTAACCGGCATGTGTTCTATGTCCATACCATCATAGGTGTAGAGCATATCATGATAAAGCCTGGGATGTAATTGTCCCGGACCGGCCCAATCATTCACAGCTACCGCATCCACTAACACCGCTCCGGTGCCGTAGTCTATTGTCTCAGGCACCACGGGCTTGTCTTTCATAAGCATCGGAGCACTCATAGCAAAAGCAGCTCGGCGGTCTTTGGCGCGTTCCTCCGGCTTTGGAGCCTCGGTTTCTACGACCTTGCCGATAACTTCTCCCGGCTTTACCCTAAACTCCTGACTGTGCCAGTACCCTAAAACGTATTTGGAGACCTGCACAGTGACGGTCTTAGCCGCTTCCTGTATCTCATTAGCAAAGAAGTACAGTCTTGCCGGAATATGCACGGCCTCAGTTACGTTGGAAAAATTGCTCCAGAAAAGAACCTGGTTCTTTTCCGAATTATTTTGTTTGCTTGATTGACTCGCACCGGCTGCCGGGTTAAAAACACCCAATCGAATTCTATATCGGTAGGTTTTTGTCGGCCCGACCGTATCATCATGCGCCCAGAATACCAGCGGCTCACGCATCTTAGAAAGGTCTGTCCTTCGCGTAATCAGAATATCTTGATAGTCATAATAGACGTCACCTGTCGAAGGTCCGGTTGGAACCGCTCGAGGATTTAGCAAATAGTCTGCATCGATGTCACTCTGAGCTGGAGTCCTGGACCTCGTCCGGCGGTCTTTGTTGTCATAGACCCCGGTCTGCCCGTAAAGTCCGGTATCATCGTAAGCTCCCTGGCCTGTTCCGCGATCAACGCGGGTTCTTGTGCGTCTCTCTCTGGTGCCGCGCAGGCCCTCTTGACTCTGGGACCCGGGGTATGTTGCACCGGGCCCGGTTATCGTGCCCGGCCTGGTTGTGGTGCCCGACCTGGTTGTGGTGCCCGACCTGGTTGCGGCGCCCGGCTGCGTTGCGAATATGCCGCCGCGCCGATCTTCGGGCCTTTGTCCAAGCTGACGCTCCTCCTCCTGCTTTTTCTCCTCCAGAGCCTTGCGTTTATCCTCCAGCTTTTCTTTCTTCTGCAAGTCCTCAAACTTCCTGTGCAGTGAAGGAGGGAACCACTCCACATTTGCCGATGCAATCTGATAAGCCATCGGCTGCAGCAAATCCATTCTCACTTCAGGATTATCAAATTGAAGCAGTTGCACTTTTATTCCGCCGGGCGGCAGATTCTCTGTGTCCTGCATAACCTCAAACATCTGCTTTCGACTGTCAATTCTGGCACGAGGAATAGTTTGCCAATCACCCCAGCTACCGTCCTGGAGCAGCTCCTGTCTCTGCAACTGCACGGCGGCAAAGACAGGACTTGCCAGGCATGGGTCGCGCCACTCGATTGGAACATCCGCGGCTGCAAAACACTTGCGCCACTCATCATATAACGCCGCTACACCAAATTTCCCTTCGACCGTGACCAGATCGATATCGTTCGGCTCGCTGTTACCCTTATCATAGACCTTCTGCTGAGTAACCGGTACGACAGGTACGTAAGCCGCCGCTCGGATATGCCCTATTGCGACGTCGGTGACACTGCCGATTTCAGGGACCCTGTACGGTGCTCTGCCCGCTACTGCCGTGGAGCTATTGTAGGGCAGAGGCAGAAACAGATTCGTATTGACATCTTTTATCGAACAGTCCATCATCGCCAGGAAGCGGTCAACCTGAGGCTCATAAGCCGGCCCGGCTGTGGCCGACTGCTTCAGGTTGAACTCTACTTTCTGGGCTTGCGTCCTAATGTAAGGGTCGATTTCGCCAGGACTGAATTCCCTCTTTTCGTAAGGGACCATATTGGGGCTAAAGACGACCCGCGTCATCAACAGCCAGATACACACCAGCCCCACCACGCCCAGAACCACCTTTTCAATATGCTCTTCGAGAAGATTGCTGAGTTTTTTACCTATCAGATTCATATTTGGCGTCTCTCATCTCAACTCCATAGGTTTTCAGTTTTTCGCCCTATTACCGTTTGCCCGTTTGGATCTCCGCCTTTAGTTCATCTTTGATCGCTTGGGGCTTAATCGGCTCGTAGGCCGCCTTATTAAATACGTATTCGCCGATCAAATCCAGCTCCACCGCGGCATCTTCACCATAACGATAGTAATAATGGTCCTGGCTTTCCGGGTCAACGGCCTTGATGGTGCTTTCCAAGATCGTTATCTGATTATGCTTAAAAGTCTGCTCAGGACCCTCTTCGAAATAACCCTTGAACTTATGCTGTCTGGCACTGCACAGCTCCTTCATAAAAGGCAGAACTGCGCTGACGCCAACCACAGCCCGGACGCGGAAATGAATTACGTCAATATAACCGTCGCAATACCTTTGTGTGCAGGGCACGATAAGTGCATCTCCAACCGAACGGACATACCGAGGCTTCTCGACCGTATCTGTCTGCTTGGAGCCTCTTCTGAACCCTGTATAAGCGCCCCTGCGCCTGCCGTCGCCCAGACTAAAACTTACGTTGATAAGTCGTTTGACCGGCGAGGTGAACACACTTTTTGAGCCGGAGTTCATAGAGTTGACCGTATTGACAACATCTTCGGTGACCCAGTAACCTAATTGCCAATACCAGCAGTCCTTGACCGCCTCGTCTGCACCTGAATATTTGTACGCTGCCCAGAATTCGTATCCGCTCAAATCAGTCGCAAGAGTGTAAACGGACGCGGATTTGGCCCTCTCAAGGCAAATCTCTTCTACTATTGTACGGTTGATCTCAGCCGCCTTTCCAAAGCCATATCCCAAGTACGGCATGGTTTGAGAACTTCTGCCATATAGCGACGCTCTGCCAGCTCCTGCCCCTGTACGCGAACCGGTAGGCGACCGCTCCAGACTTCTGTCGATCTCGCCTTTGGTAGGGGGGGCGCCCGCTTTTGCCTCGGCCAACAGCCGGTCCACCGACTCACGAAACCGCTGACCAAATTTCTCGAAAATCAAAGCGGAGGTGGAACGAACATTCGGATCAAGGAATATCTCGTAACTTAATAGCTCTCTCTTAGTCGTTTGCTCTGCCAGCAAAGCTATTTGGTTGGCGTCCTGGGCATACCGCTCGTGATATTTTTCCTTCTGCTCCAACTGCTCGCGCGGAACAACCTCTATGCTCTGGATGCTTTTTCCCTTATTGACACTGTCACTTTCAATTTGCTGCTTGAGCCTGCCGCTGAGCAACTGGTTTGGAATAAAAAGAACTACGGCCACAAGCCCTATTCCAATCGGCAGCAACAGCGACGAATTAGTCCTGATGACACTCAATTTTTTTACAAGGTCTTTGAAATTGGGGATATTCATTTTTGACTCACCAATCTGCTAAAACTCCGGAATCTCCACTGACTTTCTTTTGCTTTTCTCTGTGGTAGTAGATGGGGCGCGCTGAATAAGCGGGTCTTGCGCACGCAGCACAGTCGCGCTGGCAGGTGGCTCAGGCGGTTTGGGCGCCTCTTTCCAAACAAACTTGGCATTTAACACAAACCAATGATCGTTGACCTCATACACCGGCTGGCCACGATCCAGCTTCGGCTGTCCGTATTGGTCTAATACAGCCAGCTTGTTGATAACCTCCTTTGTCATAGGATCCAGCAGAATTCTTGTGCCCGTAGTGGCGAGCTCAGGGGCTTTTGCGGCAAATCTGACATCCAGAACACCCACGCCCGCAGGCACTCCGGCCTCCAAATCTACCGGCTCATAGCGCAGGTCAAAATGGTTGACATCGGTTCGCTCGTACAGCTTAAACGGACTGTTGCCGTCGGCAACCATCTCGTCCAGGTGCAACAGGCGAGTGACAAGGCCCCACCTGCTCGGCTGACCTTCCGCCCCCGCAGGATCAAGCAATTCACCTATGTTTTTGTACGGGCTGTAGCCGACTATGGTCACCACAAATCCAGATTTCTTCTCCTCTTTTTTAGCTGCTCCCTGTCCTGCCAGCCACGGCGCGTAGGTGCCTTGGGCACCCCTCTCACCCATCATTGCGGACTCCTCCATCATCGCCATATATTCCTCGTCCATCTGATCCTCACCCGTCTGTATGGTGGAGCCCCTTCTCATCGTGGCTGTAACGCCGAACTTCGCCTTGGCAAGGTTGTCTGAAAAGTAAGCAGACATCTCCGTTATAAATACCTGTTTTCGCTCCTTCCGCGGAATCTGCACAATCGCTTCAACATCGCCTTTGGCAAAAGCCTCGTAGAGCACCTTCTGCTCGGGGTTGTTCTTAGCGTTGGGTAAGACCGACATTACGGCCTCGTGCAGGTGCGGAACTACCTCACGATACTCAAAAGGCTTACGCGCTTTTTCTATTTTCTCTTTATAGTCGGTCTCCAGCTCCTTTAAGTTCCACATATTCTTACTCACATCCGCAGCTTGGCTCACTATATGGCCTATCTCCTGCCGGATTGGGCTGTTTTTCGCATAACTAACCTTATCCAGAGCAGTTCTAGCCAGGCACAGCAATGAAACCACAAGCACCAGGCAGGCGGCGGCGATGAAGTACCTGCGTTTGCTGGCCCAGGCCATCGACCGTGCGATACTACGCGGCAGCAGATTGCTTTCAATCCGGGCAAGGCCCAGAGCCTGCAAAGCAAGGCCGTAGACCACTCCAAAGTCGCAGACGTTCTCGTGGAATTTCGCCGCTGAAACCGCCGGGCCCATCGCCAGCCTCTTAAATGCGTCCGGCCTTTCCACCGGTATCTGCAAAGTCTGCTGCAAGTACTTTAACAAGCCCCGCAGCTTTGTCCCTCCACCAACAGCGATAACCTGTGAGAACTTAGTGTTCGCATTGGCACTGGTGTAAAAGCCCAGCGACCGCTGAACTTCAGAGGCAAGGTCTGTAAAGACCGGCCTCATAGCCTGAAATATCTGCCGGGCATACTTGCTCATCGGCGAGGTCCGCTTCAGTTTTTCAGCCTTTTCAAAGTTGAGCTTAAATGCTTCAGCTATCGCCTTGGTAAAAGCGTTGCCCCCTATCAGAATACACCTTTGCCAAACCGTTGATTTTGTGCAGACAACCAAGTCGGTGTTTTCGGCGCCAATATTAAGAATGACAACTGCTCTATTATCGGAACCGAACAAATCCGGACGGTCATACAACAGGTAATTGTATAGAGCCATTGGCGCCATCTGAACATAGCTAACCTGCAGTT
>Ga0315274_10008305_pt1 | contig 15043 bp, 8 predicted proteins | sample YL17G02_20_MG_FD_203700 | JGI IMG/M metagenome (GOLD analysis project Ga0315274, IMG submission 203700) | Sediment microbial communities from Yellowstone Lake, YNP, Wyoming, USA - YL17G02_20 | ecosystem: Environmental > Aquatic > Freshwater > Lake > Sediment | place: USA: Wyoming | collected... | reverse complement strand
CCAGCGGGTCAATTCCGTTGCCCAGGCTCTTGGACATCTTTCGCCCTTCGCCGTCCTGTATCATCGCGTGAATGTAGACATCGGCAAATGGAATATCGCCCACACAATATTGGCCCATCATCACCATACGCGACACCCATAAGGTGATAATTTCGCGTGCCGTGCAAAGTACATCGCCGGGATAGAATGTTTTTAGTTCTGGCGTATCATCTGGCCAACCCATCGTACTGAAAGGCCACAGAGCCGACGAAAACCACGTATCAAGCACGTCGTCATCGTGTGAGTAGCTGCTTATAGGCCGTCGCAGATTGCCAATCTGGTTAAATGCATCCGTCCCAAATCTGGATTTGAATGCGTCATTCTCGCCTTTGACGAGCGCAAGATCTGAACTGTCTCTGTGATTTAGGATCTTCTGCAACCATTCTAGCGCCTCATCTCCCTTCACCGCATTACTGCAGATGTAATATATATCCTTCCCATCCGATGTTTTTTCTGCCTTCCGATAGCAGATGACATTTTGCAGACCGCACAATTCAAGGAACTTGCGGAATGCCTCCTCAAAGGATTCCCTTATCCTTTGTTCTCTCGCAGAATCTGATTCATAGAGCGCCACATGTGCTGCACTTGTAAGTTGGACCGTCCATATTGGGATTCTATGTCCCCACCAAAGCTGTCTGCTGATCGGCCAGTCGCGCAAGTTTTCCAGCCAGGTTTGGTAGGTTTGGGCATAGCGCTGCGGGATAAAACGCAGCCGACCGTCGAGTAAAGGCTTTAGCGCCAAGCCGGCTAAGGAATTTACCGGAACATCCGTTCCTTCAATAAGGCCTTGCCCGAATTTTTCGGCGAGATAATCAATCGGTTTTTTGACTGCGATGTACCACTGGTCGGAAAGATACGGCTCAATCGGCACGTGACTTCGGTAGCTGTGACCGACTTCGTGTGTGTAGTCCCGAACGTCCTGGAGAAGGTCCTGCGTGCGGAACCACTCGACGATTGCCTGCCGCGCCTCGAAGCGGTCCATCCCGAGCAGAGCTTGCGCTTCCGGAGCATCGGCATCCGACCAGCCGTGTTTGTCGCTGATCGAACCATCCGGCGCCAGCACGTTGATGACAGGTAGGTTATGTCTCTGGCCAATCTCCCAGTCATCCGGATCGTGAGCCGGCGTAACCTTCAAGAAGCCGGTCGAGAATTTCGCCTTCTCATCGTCACTGCTGGGGTTGGGCAGAACAACGTGCTCATCTGCAATGATAGGGATAATGCGGCCCACGATGGGAAGCAGGACTTTTTTGCCGGTGAGGAACTTTGCCCGCGGGTCTGCCGGATTCATCGCAACCGCTGTATCGCCAAGCATTGTCTCGGGGCGGGTAGTTGCCACGGTGATATACTCAATTGTGAGTGGCACGGCCATCTTGGCCGTGTTTTCGTGCCGCATCGGGGCATTTTGCCCGTGGTTATCTATCTTTGCCCCTACCCAGGGCCAATCACTGAGCCCGGCCTTGTTCGGATTCGAGAGAACATAATTTACTTGATGATCGAAATCTTCCTGGTCACGAATTAGGTGGTCGTAATACTCGCTTTGCCAGAAAGCACCGGTGCGCCTCAGCAGCTCATTGGCCTTGTTTGCTGTGTAGGATTTCCAAGAACGAAGGATGTCTGGCAGTTCGATCCCCTGATAAGGTTTAAGAATTGCGTGGACGTGATTGGGCATAACAGCCCACGCGATCAGATCATATCGTTGCCCATCAAAGTGCTTTAGGGCATTCGCAACTAATTCAGCGACCTTTGGCTCCCGCAGATAGCATTGCCCGTGCCCTGCGTTGAGATATGACTCAACACGGTCGCAATAGAGCCGGGCAAGCTCTCGTTGCTGGTGCGATGTTAGTTCCCGACCTTGGGTCTCGCCCGGGTGATCGATCTTGTCCCGCTCTACGCGCCATCGCTCGAGCACATCAGCAGGCAGCGAATCAGCCAGACGGAATGTTACAGCGTATATCGCGGCGGTTTGTGTCCAGTGGGGCAGGTACGCGCCATTTCGTTTATGGACCTGATGGTCCACGGCCTGGAAGGCCGTGCCACGTGGCATCTGGACCGGCTCAACGAGCGGATACCTCAAGTACCAGAAATGTCCCTGCACCGTCTCGTGCTCCACCTCGTCGTCAGCCAATACTGTCTGCGTAGCGGGGTCCCAATTGACCAGCCTTTTGCCGCGATAGATAAGTCCATCCTCGAAGAGCTTGAAAAAGGCAGCGCGTACCGCTTTAGCGCAGACTTGGTCCATCGTAAAGCGGATTCGCTCCCAGTCACAGGAACAGCCCATCGCTTTTAGCTGACTGATAATGCAGGCTTCATATTCATCTTTCCAGGCCTGGACTCGGGCGACAAAGTCCTGCCGGTCGAGGTCGGTTCGGCGTTTGCCTTCCTCGGCAAGTATTCGCTTCTCGACGACGGTTTGAGTAGCGATGCCGGCGTGGTCGGTGCCGGGCATCCACAGCGTGTTGTATTGCTGCATTCGGCGGAATCTGATCAAGATGTCCTGCAGCGTATTGTTTAAGGCGTGGCCAAGGTGCAGTGGTGCTGTTACGTTGGGCGGCGGGATCACGATAGTATACGTCTTTTCGGCTTTGCCGTTGCCCGAAGGCTTAGCGTGGAAATAACCGCCGCAAAACCAAATCTCGCTCGCTTGCTGCTCTACAGCCTTAGGGTTGTACACTTTGGGAAGTTTTTCGCCCATAGCTTATCCGGTTTTTAGCAATTGTTATAAAAAATTCCGGCCAACCTATGTCAGCCGGAATATAATCTTAATAAAAACAAACGGAAATGTAAAGGAAGCGCCTGGGCGGAAACCAGGGGCTACTGTTTGCCTTTGCAACAATTAGCTCTATGTTTTTGCCTGGGCTAATCGAGGTTCATAGTCATTAGGAATTCCGCGTTGGTTCGGGTCTTGGAAAGCCTGTTCTTGAACAGCTCAATTGCCTCGACGGGATTCAGGTCGCTAAGGACTCTTCGGAGCCGATATACCAGCTCCAGCTCTTTCGGGTCGAGCAGCAATTCTTCCCTTCTGGTTCCGCTGCGGCTGATGTCTATGGCCGGCCAGGTTCTTCTATCGACAAGGCGTCTGTCGAGGTGCAGCTCCATATTGCCGGTCGCCTTGAACTCTTCAAAAATCACTTCATCCATTTTTGAGCCGGTATCAATTAGGCACGTTGCGAAGATGCTGAGGGAGCCGCCTTCTTCGATGTTCCTGGCGGCGCCGAAAAACTTTTTGGGCATCTGCATCGCGCTTGCGTCGACACCGCCGGTAAGGATTCTGCCTGAATGGGGCGTTTCGTTATTGTAGGCACGCGCCAGTCGGGTTAGTGAGTCCAGCAGAATTACGACGTCCTGCCCGTACTCAACCATTCGCTTGGCTTTTTCAATGACGACCTCCGCCACCTGGCAGTGGCGTGCAGCCGGTTCATCGAAGGTGGAGCTTATGACCTCGACGCCTGGGCCGACTTTGCGTTCCATTTCCGTGACCTCTTCGGGCCTTTCATCGATTAGCAGCACTATAAGTCTGACATCGGGGTGATTTGTACTGACGGCGTTTGCCATCTTTTGCAGCAGGATGGTCTTGCCGGTTCGTGGTGCGGCAACTATCAGCCCGCGCTGACCCTTACCCACCGGCGTTACCAAATCAATTATCCGCATATTCATTTCTTCAGATGTCGTTTCGAGTATAAGACGCCGCTCCGGGTGCAGGGGCGTCAAATCGCTGAATACTATCTTGTCCGCGAGCAGATCGGGGTTCTCGTAATTAATCGCTTCAACCCGCAAGAGCGCAAAATACTTCTCGGAGTCTTTCGGCGGCCTGATTTGCCCTGAGACGATGTTTCCCGTGCGCAGGCCAAAACGCCTGATTTGAGATGGTGATACATAGATGTCGTCAGACGAAGACAAGTAATTATATTCAGCATTTCGGAGAAATCCGTAACCGTCTGGCAGGACTTCCAAAACACCTTCGCCGTACATTAAGCCGTTTTGGTGGATGCGCTCCTTAAGGATTCTGAAGATTAAATCCTGTTTTTTCAGCGCACTATACTCGGTGATGTCTTCTTTTTTGGCGATGTCGTGCAGCTCTGCAACGGTCAGTTTCTGCAGGTCCATCAAGTATAGGTTGCCTTTTTTTATCCGTTCGTACTTGGCGTGTGTAGATTCTTCGTCCGACATCGCTTCCAGTTGGGCCTCTTCGGTTGCAGGGGCCTCTGGTGTCTGCTCGTCGCTGTCGGCAGCCATTGCAGGGTCGTTGTCTACTTGCGGCTGCTCAGCCTGCTCAACCTGCTCGGTCTGCTCAGCCTGCTCGGTCTGCTCGGTCTGCTCAGCCTGCTCGGTCTGCTCGGCTTGTTCGACTTGCTCGGCAGCAATCTGCTCTTCTTCAGCCTTTTTCCTTGTGGTTCTGCGTCTCTTAGCCGTAGCTTTTTCATTTCTTGCGGCAGCTTTAGCCATAATTGCTCCTTTTGCATATTGCAAAACATCGGTCTTACCGCTGCAAAAGCAGTGGTATGATTTAGTTAAATAACCCGCCTTGTAGCAGCTTACTTGGGTTTGGGCTTTGAATAATTAGATAGCAAACGTAAGAGCCTACATTGCAACCGCCGACACCTAACGTACAGTCAAGCCGGCCTACCCGCTATTCACTATATTAGAGAAGATATCCGTGACTTGTCTGACTAACGCCGTGAAGTCAGAATTGTTATTAAGCTGATTATCGGCGATGTCAGCCTTGTTGTCCAGAGAAATCTGAAATTTTTCTCGAATTTTAATCTGATTTTCATCAAGACCCATTTTTTTTGCTCTACTGACTCGTAACCGGCGCTTGCAGCCGACAAAGATGAGCTTATCACAGCGTTCAGCCCAGCCGACTTCGACCAACAGCGGCATATCCAGCACGATAGCCTTAGCTTGACTTTGCCGGCGGTATCTCTTTATGAGCTCCTCAGTCTGTTTCAAGACAAGAGGATGGATTATTTTGTTAAGTGATGACAGCTTGCCGGCATCGGCAAAAACGATATCACTCAATATCCGACGGTCAATCCGCCTCCGCGAGAGAGACAAAGCCGCTTCGGCGGAGGCTCTTTGCCCTGAGGGCTCTAAGACTCGTTCCCCGAAAAGCCTGACTATTTTCCGCTTAACGGTCTTCTTGTCAAGCGCTTTATGCGCGATTTTGTCGGCATCAATGACCTTACAGCCCAGCTTGCACAATTCAGACGCGACCGTACTTTTGCCGGAGCCTATGCCGCCCAAAATGCCGATTATTGGTTTCTTGCTGCTATCACCCACGCCTGAGCAATTTAGCGGTTACCACGAACGCAGTCAAACGTAATTTACCATCTGGGCTATGCTCATGTCAAGTCCCAAAATAGATTTTTGTTCGACTATTTGGCATAGCTTCTTATTTCACGAACGTGCTCAGCAGCGACCAGCTGCCGACGATCAGAAAGCCGGCAAAAGAAAGCCAGAGCATCACATCCCAGGCCAGACCCGGCTGAAGACGCACATCGCTGCGCTTGTAGCGGAAGTATAAAGCTGCCGCACCCAGCAACGGCAACATAATCGACTGGGCTATACCGCAGGCCAGGATCATCGCGGCGGGGGCCTGCACGCATACGTACAGCACAAGTGCCACAAAAGGCCAGATGGCGCTGATAATGGGTGTCCACTTCGCACGTGCTGCTTCCGAGCCGTCGGTCAGCCCGACCAATCCGAGCGCATCGGCAACCATTCTGGCATTGCCGGCTGCGGCCACAAAGAGTGTCGAATACAGGACCGCGAACGCCCCGGACAGGAACACTACATACGCCCACGAGCCAAAGACGGGTATGTACATCACTGCCAAAATCCGCACCGTGTCTCTGCCGGCAGGATCCAGCCCGATTCGCCCCAGCACCGCCGCCCCCAGGAAGTAAAAAGCAACCGTTACGAACGTATACACGACCATCGATGTCCATGCGTCGATGTGCAGCACACGCATCCAGCCGCGGGCGCGATCGGCCCACTGCTGTGTGGTATCCCGGCTGCCCGTGAATTTAGCGTAGCCTTTCTCAAGGCACCAGTAGGGATACATGATCAGCTCAGCCGCACCTATGCCTATGATCCCGAATGCTCCCAGGGCTGTGCGAACGGGGTTCACCCCCACATTCTGGTCGGCAGGCGGTAAGTGGAAACTAAGTCCTCTGGCAAGCTCGTAGCTGCGAACCGCCCACTCGGGCCTTGTTTGCAGAGCGACCAAAGTAAGGATGGTTACGACCGTAAAAGTCGCCACCAGCGCCGTAGCGACAAGTTGAATGACGTTATATCTTCCGACATAAAGTAACACCGATGTGACAATTGCAACGATTGCCGCCCATAGGTATGGATCGCAGGGTTCTCGACGCTCAGCAATCTGATTTGATAGCAGGGCGGCTTTGCGCTGCAGCTTGTCGAATTCGGGGCTGCTCTGACCCTTGGCCTGCAGCACCTTCAGATCGATCCTGGTTCTGACCAGGTCGTTCTGCAAGCGGTTGAATTCGGCCCCGGCTTGAGTCAATGGCTGGGCGATTGCCAGCGTTTGTCCCACACCGCCGACGATACCGCCTTGCTGCAGGATCACGAACATTGTCATCAATACCCAGCACCACAGCAGCCAGTTGAGTTTAATTCGGGGGCCCGGGATGTCATTTAGGGCGCTAAGTGGCGTCTGGCCCCATGTGATGGCGTGTCGGCCAAACTCGATTTGTGTAAATACCTTGATCACGCAGCCGACAATGATGAGCCATAGGAGCCAGAATCCTGCCTGGGCGCCGGCTTTGGTGGTGGCGATTAGCTCTCCGGAACCGACTATTGAGCCGGCGATAATCATACCGGGCCCGAGCTGGCGAAGGGTCGCGCCCAGCGTTCGAGGTGCTTCGACAGCAGTCGCCGACGTGCCAAAGCCACTATGGCGACGGCACGAGGATGATCCACCATTGTGTTCTTTTCTCATGCTCGACCGGCTTTCAATCGCCCCGTGCGAGTTTTTGCCCACGGCTCAGACACAATCCTTCGACCCGGCTCAGGAGGGGCCTTTCTGCGCACAGGAGGTTTATACCGGGTTTGAGCATTTCGGGCAACGTTTTCTTGGGTCACGCACACGCTCCCGGTGACGCTGGGTGGCATCGTCAATCTGTAGGGTATGCAGCCCCTGCATACCAATTTTAGTAGAATGAGATGAACGCCGCCGTGCCGGCCGGCGGTTAAACGTGGTTCGGGTCGTTGACGTTGTAGGTCGCATAGATTAAGATGCCCGTTACGAGGTGAAAGTGATATTTGAAAAAGGGAGCTTTTGATATAGCATTGCGGCAGCGAATACGGCAAGAGCGTGACCGTGAGCAAAGGGTCACAATAGAAGAGGTCTGCCGGCGTATCAGTGACGGTGAAATTGTCAGAGCCGTAGGCAATCTTCTATTCCATACGGCCCCGCCTGCTCTGGGCGAGAAACTTAAGGTCGTGCTGGACGAAATCAGCCGAACCGTGACAAGTGGGGACCCCGACTTGCTCGGGGTTCTGGATTTTCTGGTCAATTTGGCTATTGGCCTACGCAGCTTTTTGCCCAATTGGGTTCTCTCGCCGGCGTTAGATTCTGTTGCGATCGATGCTCTGGCCGAGAAAGTTACCGATGCGACGGAGAATTTGACCGTGATTGCTGGACAGGCAGCAGCCGAGTTGGCAGCCAGGGTCCGTAACGAGACGATTGCGCGGCTGAAGGCGGAAGGGACCACGGACGAAAGTCAGGCAGCTACGATGGCTGATTGCCTGATGGGCAACTCGCTGGTCGATTATGTGTCTAACATAGCTGGTGAGCTGCAGCGTAGCAATCTGATGGGCGTCGCCGAAGCGCGTTCTCAAGGCCGAACCCAGACCCAGCTCGGCAATGACTACGCTGTCTTTCTCCAGTACGTAATCTGGCTTGGGGGCTCGTTTGTCACGACCAATCCGGCGCTGGTAAAATTGGCATGGGATACCGATCCGGAATTGTGGAACAAGCGAGTGGATGATCTGATTCTCTTAAAGTACACCTCTGACCAACTAAGCAAGCTCTTGAGAGGGCCGCAGAGTGAGTTGAATGCGGCGATACGAACAATCAATTCCGCAGTCACTATGGCTGTAGTACAGGAAAACTGCCGCCTGTTGCGAGACATCTTCTTGGTGACCGAGGGTCGCGAGGGATACGTAAGCCTTCAAGTCAATCCGAAAAACCACGATGATTGGCAGCAAATGGTGACCGAGGCCAAGAATTTGTATGGTTCGTTGGAAAACCAGTTCGGTGGTGTGCCCAATGTCGTGTTCAAGCTGCCTGCCACCGCGGCGGGCATAAGCGCGGCGGAGAAACTGACGTCTGAGGGTATCGGCGTCACTATCACTGTCGAATTCTCGGTGTTCCAGGCGTTGGGCTTTGCTGAGGTATTGAATAGGGGAAAGATGCTGGTGGCTTATTTGGCCTTGATGAACGGGCGTTTGGCATATCCGGTCCGGGATGAAATGAAAACAAAGGGCGTCCCGGGAGGCGTGGAGGCGGCCCGCTGGGCAGGAGTGGAGGTGGCACGCAAGGCGTATCGCAGACTATACGCACCACCGGAGCAAGGAGGCATGGGTGTTGATCCTGAGCGAATCAAGCTGCTGATAGCATCACTGCGCATCTATGATGACTGGATACCCGATATTTCGCAGTTGTGGGGATGTCCGGTAATCACTATTTTTCCGAATGTCAGGCGTAAATTTGATATTAGCCCTGCCACCCGTGGGCAGGGGTTGCCCCCGACACAGGTCCGGGGGTCAATCGACTTCACCGGCGATGCAGTCCTGGGGGCTACGCCGGATGACCAATTGAAAGTTCTTCTTGAGAGCGAGATTTTTCGCCAGGCATGGTGGGTGCCGGGCGATCCGGAGCAGTACAGACCGAAACGAGTATTAACGCTGGAGACCAAAGACTCCGAGGCGCTGTTGAATTGGCCGCCGGTTGCCAATACGTTAGGCGAATTTATCGACCTCTACGAGAAGATGGGCCAAATGGTGCGAGAGAGAATCCGGAACCTTGCAGCACCGACGAGATAGGGCACGGGAAAAATGAAGTTCGGGGCAATCGAAATCGACCCGGCAAAGAATCCAGCCATTCTCGACACGGCGACCTGGGATCCGAAAAGCGCGTGGGATATACTCCGCCGGGTGGAGGAAAAATACTGGCGGGGCATGCATCAAACGGTTGGGCAACCTGCGGTGAAACCGCGATTAACCCCCGCACCTGTGGCGGGGGGTCCCTCGGGCACAGGTCCCGAGGCTAAAGCCCCGTGTTTCACGCGGGGTTTCCCAGTTAATGAACATTGTATTCCGTATGCCGCCTCCTGTGCCCGGTATCAAGCGAGCGTTTTTTTCCTTGCCGGCTTAGAAGATGGCCAGCAGGTGTTCATCAGCATCGGACCTGACGACCCCGCTGTTAGCCCCCGCCTGTCGGCGGGGGACCCCGGCCAATGGCCGGGGCTAACAGCAATAGGCAAGAAACTACTTGGCGACGGCAACTGTGCTGCGATATACAAGACCGACGCCGCTATAATCGACCGTTATTGTCGTTTTATCAACCCGGATAAGGGCCCCAAGGCGCTGGGGGCGACGCCGCGGCTGGGTATCGGCAGTCGAATGTCCACTTGTGCGTGGCCGGGCGTGTGGCGGGCTATGCACAACTGTAGTTTTTCGGCTAACGCAATCCAGAATTCAGTCCGGGAGCTCAACCTGCTCGAAGACATATTGGCTGGCCGACCGGCGTGCACTAATTACCTGCCTGGTTTTGGCACGCTCGCGGAGGGACACACGGGCAGCACTTTTGAGGGGTTGTGGGTGGCGGGCGTTCTTGAGGCTCTAAAGACTGATACCAGGCCCAGATACGGCGCCGATGCCGATCACATAATGGTGAAACGAGGCGCTGAAGGCATAAGCCAAGCTAAACGGGTTATCGACGCCGCTCGCTACTACACATTTTTCACGCTGGATGTCAGCGATATCCTGGACTACGCGGCGATGGGCATCGGTTCGGAAGCCGCAGCTCGCTGCGCTGGCCGCGGGGCAGCCGAGGCGTACCCTTCGGCTCTGCTCAGGGCAGGCTTAGCCGGTCATACTCCGCAGTCAAAGCAGTGTAAAGATGTAGTTGCCTACCATAGTCAGAAACGCCGGATCGCCGGGCAAATCTACTGTTTGGCCGAGGCAGCTATCGGGCGTTTGATCGGCAAGTATTGGTCGGCCCTCGAGGCGGTGGAAGAGTTGTACAATCATATTAAGAGTCGCAAGGATGGTGTTGCCTTCGACCTTGAGCTTAGTATTGACGAAAACCCGCCGGAGGTGGGCGCGTTTGAGTCTGTCACCACAGATGAGGAGTTGCTGTTCCTCGTGAACGAAATGCAAAGGCGTCAAATCCCGTTGACGCACGTCGCGCCTAATTTAGGGATAGAAAAAGGGCTGGACTACCGCTGTCCGGATGGCCTTGAGGGCTTGGAACAACGTGTCCGCAAGCTCCACCGTATTGCCGCTGAGCACGGAATTATGTTGGACTGTCACTCTGGTGATGACCTTAAATCAATGACCCGCAAAGTCATAGGGCGTGCCACCAATGGCCAAGTTCACTTTAAGATATCGCCCGCCTTACAGATGATTTTTGCCGAGGCACTGAGCGACTTCGATCCGGAGCGGTTTCGTTTCTGGTGGGACGACACTTTGGCCTATGCCCGGCGGGAAACGGCAGCAGGTTGTGAGGCCGGCGGTAATGCCGAGCCGTCGCCGCGGCATGGTGTCTTTCGGCGTTACTGCTTTGCCACGGTAGGCCGGCGTGACGCACATGGGCAGTTTATCCACCGTGAGAAGTTCTACACTTTGCCCGCTGATTTCTACCGGGAATATCAACGCCGGGTCGAGTATTATCTGTGTGAAGTGGCAGAGGATGTTTTTGGCCGCGCTTCGTTTCGCCATACGGATGGCGGATAAAAAGGATGAACCCCTATGGAACAACGACTGAATCCCCCCGACAGATGGCGGATAGATGGGAAAATCGCCATTGTGACCGGTTCCGGGCAAGGAATTGGCAGGGCTGTCGCTCTGCGGCTTGCGCACGAAGGCGCCGATGTGGTCGTGGCCGACATCAACCTGGAGAAGGCGCAGCAGACCGCGCAGGAAATACGTGCCCTTCGCAGGCGGGCGATGGCCTATGGTGTTGACGTAGCCAGCGTGGCGGAAATCCGGCGCATGGTAGATAGTGTGGCGGCTGAATTCGGCCGGATAGACATTCTGGTCAATTGTGCCGGCGTCGTGCAGGCCAAACCCTTCTTGGAGATAACCGAGGATGATTGGGACCGGATTCTTGGTATCAATTTGAAAGGTACGACTTTTTGCATTCAGGCCGTTGCTGCGCAGATGATTCGGCAGGCGCCGGAGCAAGTCAAAATGGCCGGAAGGGCAGATCGCAGCTATGGCAAGATCGTCAATTTCTCCTCTATATCCGGCCGGCATGGGCGGGCTTTGCAACTGCACTATGCCGCGAGCAAGACGGCTATTATCAGCATTACTCAATCGGCGGCCTTAGCCTTGGCGCCGTACAACATCAACGTCAACGCTGTAGCCCCGGGCGTAATTCCCACCGCTATGTGGGAGCAGATCGACCGAGAGTGCGGTCATATATTCGGCGCCCAGCCCGGCGAAGCGATCGGAGAATTCATTGAGAAAATCCCACTGAAGAGGGCCGGCAGTCCGGAAGATGTGGCCGGCGCGGTGGCTTTTCTTTGCTCGTCCGACGCCGACTACATAACGGGGCAAACGCTGAACGTGGATGGCGGATACGAAATGAGCTGAAGGGACGCCGCTTCGCGGGAATCCAATATTAAGGGCGCAAAAATGGCCGACCCGTTCGGTGAGCTCAGGGCAAGTTTTGATCGGGCGCGCGTTTTATTGCGCCAGTTTAAGGGTGACTCATACCTATTTGGCACGGGCATTCTCGCGAGGGTTGGGCAGGTTGTTGCTAGTATCGGCAAAACCGCTGGCCCGCGGCCGGCGCAGCGAGCTGCCCTGGTGCGGGGCACATTCCCAGGCAGCGATAAATACGTAGATACGTACATACGTAGATACGTACATACGTACATACGTGGTGCAAGGCCCAATTGCCCGCGTGAGGACGTGTTCCGCATCGCCGCCGAACTAAAGGCCGCCCAGCCGGACGTCGTAATTAGTTTCGGCGGCGGCAGCACAATAGACGCCACCAAAGCGGCTGTGGTTCTTAGCACGTTGGGCGGAGAAATTGACAGTTATTTTGGTACGGGCCTGGTAACCGCAGCTCTGGGACGATTAACCGCAGAGAGCGCTGAGCGCGCTGAGAAAAAACTTGTTCCGAGCGAAGTCGAGGAATCTGCCGGCGAATTATTGGCGCGCCTCTCGCGGGGCCAGACCCCTCGACCGGGCTCGGGGCAGGTCTCTGCGGTCTCAGCGGTAAAACACCTGACGCCCCACGTTGCGATACAAACAGCCGCAAGTTCCGCCGCCCACCTGACCAAGTACTCAAACATCACGGACGTATCAACGGGCCAAAAGAAGCTAATCATGGATGATGCAATTGTGCCCGCATATCCGGTCTTTGACTACGAGGTGACTTACAGTGCGCCGCCGAACCTCACTGCCGATGGCGCGATGGACGGCATCGCCCACTGCCTGGAGGTTTTATACGGTTCCGTAGGCAAATCTTTCTACGGCAAAGCGGCGGAAATAGCCGGCACCGGCATAGCTCTGGCAGTCAAATACCTGCCTCGCGTAATCCCGACTTGTTCGGGACAGGATAAAGAGGCCCGCGAGGCGATCTGCCTGGCGACAGACCTGGGCGGATATGCCATAATGATAGGCGGGACGAACGGGGGGCATCTGACCAGCTTCTCTCTGGTCGATATACTGACACATGGTCGGGCGTGCGCTATTATGAATCCGTACTACACGGTCTTTTTTGCCCCGGCTATAGAGGAGCCGCTGCGCCTCGTTGGAAGAATCTACCGCCAGGCAGGCCTGACAAAAGCAGACACAGAAAAGCTGCAAGGCAGAAAACTGGGCGTTGCTGTCGCGGAAGCGATGTTCGAGCTGGCCCGAAGAATCGGTTTTCCTACCCGCCTTAGCGAAGTTCAAGGATTCAGCCAGGCGCACATTGACCGGGCGTTGATCGCTGCTAAGGATCCGCAACTTAAGATGAAACTTCAAAACATGCCTGTGCCGCTTACCGCTGAAATGGTTGATGAGTATATGAGGCCGGTCTTGGAGGCAGCGCGAGACGGGGATCTCTCAGCGATCAAGAACGTGACCATTGATTGAAGATTTGCGATTGAAGATTTACAATTGAAAATCCAAAATCTGCAATCGGAAATTGCCAACTGGAAATTGGGTGCAAGCCGTGCGCATAAATCTGGCCTATGGCAAGAAAGGTCTGTATGTTGACCTGCCTGACGATTTGAATGTGGAAATCGTCACGCCAAAGTATGTGCAGGGAATTCAAGATCAGGCCGAAGCAGTCCGCGACGCTTTACGCCGGCCTATGGGGGCAAGACCCCTAAAAGAATTGGTGTCGCCATCCGACACTGTGGCCATTGTTTGCAATGACATCACCCGGCCAACGCCTTACAACGTTATTTTGCCCGTTTTGCTGAATGAGCTTGGGCATGTGCCCGATGACCAAATAATACTGTTCATTGCGACCGGAACGCACAGACGTAATACAGAAGCCGAGTTGCGAGAGATGCTGGATACTGAAACTCTGGATAGATTCCGGATCATCCAGAATGACGCCGCAGATAGGAGCTCGCATACCTTGGTGGGGACAACGAGCAGCTTGCTGCGCTGGCCGCGGGGCAGCGGAAACGATATTTGGATCCACAGTGAATATGTGAAATGCGATGTGCGAATTCTCACCGGTTCTATCGAGCCTCACTTCTTTGCCGGGTTTTCAGGCGGCGGCAAAGCCTGTATGCCTGGACTAGCGCTACTGGACACGGTGCTGAAAAACCACAGTCCGCAGAACATAGACCACCCGATGGCAACGTGGGGCGTAACACACGGCAACCCGGTGTGGGAAGAAATCCGTGAAGCAGCCTTGATGGTGCAGCCCGTCTTTCTGCTTAACGTGACGCTTAATCGCGATAAGCAAATCACGGGCGTATTCGCGGGCGACCTGGAAGAAGCGCACGCCCGGGGCTGCCGATTTGCAAAAGGCAGCGCAATGGTTCCAGTAAAAGAGCCTTACGACATCGTAATCACCGGTAATTCCGGATACCCTCTGGACCTGAATCTGTACCAGTCGGTCAAGGGAATGAGTGCTGCTGCACAGGTGGTCAAGGACGCAGGCGCCATAATGGTGGCAGCCGACTGCTGGGACGGCATACCCGAGCATGGTGAGTACGGCAGGTTATTGCGCGAGAGCGAAAGTCCCGCGTCCTTGTTGCGGATTATTCGCACGCAAAACTTTATGAGGCAGGATGTCTGGCAGGCACAAATCCACGCCCGAATCTGTCAGAAGGCAGATGTGTATTTCTACAGCGAAAACTTGAGCGATGCGCAGATCAAAACTGCTTGGCTGAAGCCCTGTCACAGTATAGAAGCCACAGTTGATGAATTACTTGCCAGGTACGGCCGAGATGCGTCTATATGTGTTCTGCCTGAAGGACCTCAAACAATTCCGTATATCTACAAGAGAAGGGTGACATGAGAATCGTCGTGGCGATGGACTCGTTCAAAGGCTCACTAACAGCGCAGCTCGCTTGCAAGGTTGTCGCGGAGTCTATCGTCTCGGTGGCACCTGCGGCTGAGATTGTCATCAAACCTATGGCCGACGGGGGCGAAGGCACCGCCCGGGCTATGTTGGCTGCCGGCAATGGGCAGTGGATTGAAAAGATGGTCACCGGACCATTGCCGGGTATGCGCGTATGCGCAGGGTTTGCCTGGTTTGCATACGAGAAGCTGGCTGTTGTGGAAATGGCTACATCCAGCG
>Ga0315274_10008302_pt1 | contig 15045 bp, 13 predicted proteins | sample YL17G02_20_MG_FD_203700 | JGI IMG/M metagenome (GOLD analysis project Ga0315274, IMG submission 203700) | Sediment microbial communities from Yellowstone Lake, YNP, Wyoming, USA - YL17G02_20 | ecosystem: Environmental > Aquatic > Freshwater > Lake > Sediment | place: USA: Wyoming | collected... | reverse complement strand
AGCATGATTTAAATCAGGCTCTACCATTTCCTGACAACTATTTTGATGTGATTCATGCGAATCAAGTGATCGAACACGTGGGGTCAGTTGATTTATTTGCATCTGAAATCTACCGAACTCTCAAGCCAGGTGGATACGCTGTGATCTCGACAGAAAACGCTAGCAGTTGGCATAATGTGTTTGCCATCATATTGGGTTGGCAAATGTTCTCGCTGACGAACTTGTCAGCAAAAACGCTTGGCATCGGCAATCCTCTCGCCATTTTGCGTCATCAAAATCTGCAATGGGGATCTTGGACTCACAAGACTATTTTTAGCTACTTAGGATTGATTGAGTTTTTAGGCTGTCATGGCTTTAAAAACCAAAAAATACTTGGATCTGGATACTATCCCTTTGGTGCTAAGTTTGGACGATTTGACGTGCGACATGCGCATTTTATTACGGCTTTCGCCGTAAAGTGAAATTTACGAACGCCTCTCTTAGACTCTAAGTTTGATCTTAAGCATTTTTGGCGCGAAAAATGCACACTATCCCTTTTAGGAAGGCGAGGTGAGCGATGAGCGTCGGGAATCACCTAGGTCGTGCTGTTGTTGAATATAATTATGACACCGTGGTGATTGGATCTGGGATCGGCGGGCTAACTACCGCAGCTTGTTTGGCCAAGGGTGGGCAAAAGGTACTAGTGCTCGAGCGCCATTACACGCCAGGTGGCTTTACCCACACTTTCGAGCGCAAGAAGTATATTTGGGATGTCGGGGTTCATTATATCGGTGAAGTTAGTCGCCCAGATGCCAGTATGAGACGGATCTTCGACTACATTACGGACGGGAGGTTACTTTGGAATAGCATGGACGATGTCTATGACGTGATTGAGGTGGATGGTAAATCCTACGAGTTGGTTGCTGGCCGCGAACGTTTCCGGGCGCGTATGTGTGACTACTTTCCGAACGAGGCATCAGCGATCGACAGATACCTGGACCTTATCGGGGAAGTTGGGCGTAGTGCCCAGTCTTTTTTTGCGCAACGCGCTTTACCGGCATGGTTGGGAAGGCTTCTGTACGAGAAGTTAAGTAGGCCATTTCTGGCGCTTGCCAACGCCACGACTGAGGCTGTTTTTGCCGACCTAACTCGGGACCAGACTTTGATTAAAGTGCTGACTGGTCAGTGGGGCGACTATGGTCTGCCGCCAGTCTCATCAAGTTTTGCCATGCATGCCATGGTGGCAGGGCACTATCTGGGCGGCGCAAGCTATCCAGTGGGCGGTGCCGGTGCCATCGCTGCGAATATTGAACCAGTGATAAAAAGTCGCGGTGGACAGATTGTAACCAGCGCTGAAGTTTCGCAGATTCATATCTCGCAAGGTGTAGCGACGGGCGTCAGTTTGAGCGATGGTCGTACGGTAAAAGCCAAAAACATAATTAGTTCGGTTGGCGTGAAAAACACCTATGAGAAACTAATTGGGGATCCTGCTCTAATCCCCGATAAAGTCCGTAGGTATTTGAGTCGGGATCAGCAGTCTATGGCGCATTTATGCCTTTATATCGGTATTAATTGCGATTTGCGTACTCTTGGTCTGAGTGACTCCAATCTTTGGCTGCATAGAGACGGTGTCCATGACGTGCACATGAAGGAGTTATCCAAGCTTCTTGGTGAGGATGTTCCGGTTGTTTTTATATCTTTTCCCTCTCTTAAAGACCCCGAATGGGAGCTCACTCGCCCGAACCTCGGCACCGTCGAAATTGTCCTCCCTGCTTCAATGCAGCGATTTTTATTGTGGCAAGAGAGCAAGTGGCATAAACGCGGTGCCGATTACGAGCAATTAAAGGCAGAGGCTACCGGGCTCTTGCTGGAAATTCTGTTTTCAAAGTGTGCAATTTTGCGAGATCACGTTGCCTATACTGAGTTGTCGACCCCATTGTCCACGAGGCACTTCTCGAACTACAGTAGCGGTGAGATTTATGGCCTCAAGCACGATCCAGAGCGCTTTAAACAGTCGTGGTTACGGGCAGAGACGCCGATCAAAAACCTGTATTTAACTGGTCAGGACATTGCCACTTGCGGCATCGGTGGAGCATTGCTTGCCGGCGTGATCACGGCTAGTCGTGTGCTGGGTCCAGTGCGGAGTGTGGGGCTGTTGCGTCGTACTTTCTTTTAGATCAGCCAGGGCAGAGGCTAGGGCTGAAGCTGTCAAGGTGATTTGCTTGAGATGCTTTTATCCGCCGAGAGCATGCTGTCGAGATACTGCGTTGCCTCTGCGTTACTTGGGTATTGTTGCTTGAGAATTTGGAGTTGGGCGATCGCCTCTTTGAGATCGCCGTGGTCTTTGAGCGCTAGTGCCCAGTAGAGGCGCGCGTCGAAGTTGGTGGGATTAATGGTGAGGGCTTTAATGAAGCTAGCCCTGGCAGGATCCCACTGGTTTGTTCGCACTAACGCAAGCGCTAGATTTAAATAGGCCGGTGCAAACTCAGGTGCCTGAGACACAGCCTCGCGGCACTGAGTGATGGCCTCTGAATAGCGATGTAAATCGGTAAGAACGGAGCAGCGGTTTGAAAGTGCGAGCGGATACAAAGGCCGAATGCGTATGGCTTCAGCTAGAGCATTTGCCGCATCTTGAAGTCTATTTAGATTGACGTAGGTTGTGCCTAAGTTGTTGTGTGGTCTAGCCCACTCTGGAAGAGCATTCCTTGCGCGCTCTAGGAGTGGCAAGGTTGCCGCCCAGTTGCCTTGATTGGCTAAATCGTTGGATATGCCGATAAGTGCGACAGCACCGTCCGGCTGCACAGCTAAACTATGTTCGAATAATTTGCGTTCGCTAGACCATAAATCAAGCTGGCGCACTGTTTGAGTGGCAAGCGCGGCTAAAAGTACAAAACTCATGATTAAAGTGGTAATTCGTTGGGTCCGAAACTTATTCACCATACTGCACAACAAGATAGAGGGACCAAGCACGGCCAGGTAAGCGTAACGGTCACAGACCGTGGAAAAGAATTGATAGCCGAATGGCAAAAATCCAAGGGATGGCAGTAGCCCCAGCGTAAATACGGCGGCTGCGATGAGTGATAGTCTGTAACGCGGTGCTGGTCTTTTAAACCAAATCCAAATGCCCATTGCTGCACCGCAATACGGTATTAGCGCGCGAATTAGGAGCCAGACATTGCCCATGACCAACTTAGGGTGTCGTCCGTAGTCCAGAGCGAAGTCGATGGGTATCATGATCTTTTGCAGGTAAAAAATGATCGCATCACCGGCAATCAAAGGTCGCGCCAGCCACGGCACCGGTTGAAAGGTGCCTTCGGTCCCTTGAGTTGCATTCGCTATCGTAAAATACCCACAAAATGCAAGCGCGTGCGGAAGTAGCTGCGTCAAGGACCTGGGCATCGATATGCCATTTGTGTAAATGGACATAAGCAAATAAAGCGCAGGTAGGACGAGTTGTGAGGGCTTAGCTAAAATAGCTAGTATGAAGCAAACAAAAGAGATGACGTAGAATAAGGTCAGGATACGCGGAGAATGCTGTGATGATGCAGATGCAGTTTGTGAAAATACGGGAGATCTGGGCTGTAAAAATTTGGCGTAAAAAAGCAGCGACGCTAGTCCAAAGAAAGATGACAGTACGTCTTTGGCTCCTGATGCCCAGGCAACCGCTTCGACCTGAATCGGGTGTGCGATAAAAAATAGTGCCGCGATTAAGGCAGAGGCGCCACTAGCGCCGAATTCAAGCAGCAGCATCCATACCAGCACACCGTTAGCTGCGTGCAGCAGGACATTACCAAGGTGAAATATCCATGGCTTAATTGTCGGAAGTGCGTCATCGCTGCTTAAAGCATGGGACAGCGCAGTTCCGGCAGACCAGTACATATAAGTTGCTGGTATATAGAGTCCAAGATAGGGCTCTTGCCAGTAGCCCGCTATAGTCTCGCTGCTCATAGCCAGCATGCGCGGGTTATCGTAGATGTTTCGGTCGTCATCATGCTCGAGAAAGCCAAAACGGATACTAGCGCCGAAGAGTATTGCAGCTAACAAGAAAACTAAGCCTGCTCCGCGCCAGCGTTGCTTGTAAGTGACGATCTCTCGCGAAATTTTTAAATCTTGTCCCATCGTCATTTTCCCGAATCAAAGCTCGCTGCCGGTCAAGGGTGGCCCGAGGGTGTGATGTCATTATAGCCCAAGTCCGTTGCCTGAAAGGCCTAGGCTGACAACTGTAAGTATCCGAAAGGACTAGTTATAGATTGGTTTTTGATCGGCGAGCTAAAGAAAACTAAGCACTGTGCCGATAAGCCGGGTGTAGCGAGTTATTTGATTCAAGCCGTGAGACTTACGGGGTACTAGTGAAAACAGAACTCGCAGCAAGAAAAATTTCAGTGGTCCTATTCGCCTGCTTGCCGGTGAATTTGGCAGGCTGCCATAATAAATCTGCTGCAGATACTCACCTAAAATATTTGACCGAAAGTGACGAGCAGTGCGAGTCCTACGATGCGGCGCGGATGGATTACATTCGTAAACTGCCGTCGGGTTTCATTAGCGGTTATCAAGGCAATCAGATGGAGGTTGTCATAAATCGCATGGCGGGGATTCCTGACCGCGACTTAGATCATCTGCTGTGGTCCTTTTCAAACCGGAAGCTAAGCGGCATAAAGCCGGGATTTGCACTCTTTGGTATCGCAGGTTTGACTACGTTGTCGTCAGGAAGTACGAAAAATGGCTTCCGCGGCATGGAAGCAGTGAGTATCACCACAGGCGCTAACCAAGGCGGGTTTGCCCTTCAGCACGAGGTCGGTCACGCAGTCGAGATCGTTGCGCGTGAAGCGGCACAAAAGACAGAATATTCAAATTTTGATGCAGCGATGCGCGATGTCGTGAACGAACTCAACAGCAAGGGTGGGCTGATACGAGGCTATGCTAAGTCCAGTCCTGGAGAAGCATGGGCCGAGTCTTATGCTAACTATTACTGCTCGGCTAAGACTCAGAATTTTATCCGTGATAATTTGCCGAGGACATTTAAATTTTTGAACGCCGTGTTGCCGGCAGCACGGTGGGCATCGCCAGCAGCTCCTGCGCCTTCTCCTGCGTCAGCTGTGGTAACTAACCCCAGCAGTGGTCAAGGTGGGCAGCAAGATCCGCAGACAGCGGGTGCGTCAAAAGCCGCTGCCGAAGCTAGCGGCGAATGGTTAGATAAACTAATTAAGAATGCAGATCCTAACCTTTTTAAACCTTCAGCCGCCGCCCAGAGTAGTTTTAAGGGCAGTGCTGAGGGCAGTGCTGAGGGCAGTAACGAAAGTATTCGTCTTGCCTTAGAGGACTCCGCAGATGCCTCGACGGACACCGGGATGATGTTTGCTTCGGACACTGATGCGGACCAGGTTCTTGTCTGTTTCGATACGGATTCAGCCTGCAAAGCCAAGAGAACACTATCGGCTGCCGACGCCTTATTGACCGTCCCGAGAACTAAAATTATCAGCGGACGCAGTTTCTTTTTGACCAAGTACTTCCGTGCAGATCAGGCTAACTATCTGCTGCAGCCGTGGTCCGCCTTGGCCTATGACAAAGACGGTACCCTAGTGAGTTCACGACGGTTCATGCTAAGCGGTAAGGGCGGGAAGGCAAAAAAATGAAAAACGCTGAAACATCGACCAGGAGCGCTGATTCGAGCCTACGGGCTCTCCTCGTGTTGGCTCTTTTAACTGCATTAACAGCCGCTTATGGTTGCAGTGAGCCGCAGCCGGCAAGAATAAACCCGATGACCAGAGGGTCCGCAGGTGCTATCAGTAACCGTGCGACAAGAGAAGACCTGGTCGTAATGGTCAATGGTAAGAAGTGGGATGGTCGTAGCGATGTGGATAGTTCCCAGTATAAGATCACTGGCGATTAATCTGCGGGCAACGACTGCGCCCGTTAATCGCTTGTGATTCTCATGCTTAGAAAGCTCCGTTAGATGATTCATCTGTCCAATCTGACCAAACGTCAGGGTGTCCGTGCCCTTTACGAAAATGCTAACTTCCACATCCGTCCAGGGGACAGAATCGGTCTAGTTGGACCCAACGGGGCAGGTAAGACGACGATTTTTCGCTTGATCACTGGCGAAGATCAGGCCGATGTCGGGACCATTTCGATTAATCCCAACGCTGTGATTGGCTACTTCTCACAGGATGTTGGTGACATGCATGGCAGGACGGCACTTGAGGAGGTCAAGGCCGGTGCGGGCCGGGTGTACGAGCTCGGTAGTATCATTTCCGCAGCTGAGCAGCGGCTTGCCGAGTCAGAGGAAAACCCGCTTAGCGATGACGAGATGACCGCTCTGATGGAGCGCTACGGCGATGCGCAGCTGGAATTTCAGCAACGCGGTGGCTACGACCTGGACGCGAGAGCTAAGGCTGTCCTAACAGGCCTTGGGATAGGCCCTGATGATCATCATCGGGAGGTCGACGACTTCAGTGGCGGTTGGAAGATGCGGATTGCCTTGGCGCGTATCCTTACCCTTAATCCCGATGTCTTGTTGATGGATGAACCGACTAACCACTTGGATATTGAATCCATCATGTGGTTGGAGCAGTGGCTGGCTGCGTTCAAAGGCGCCATCCTCATGACCAGTCACGACCGCGAATTTATGAACCGGCTGGTATCGCGCGTTGTGGAGATCGCTAATAAAAGTATCACCACATACAGCGGTAATTACGACTTCTACCTGCGTGAGCGTGAAGTTCGTAGAGAGCAACTGTTGGCGGCACATAAGCGCCAGGCTGATATGCTAGCAAAGGAAGAAGACTTCATCGCTAAGTTTGGCGCACGTGCATCGCACGCAGCGCAGGTGCAGTCGCGGGTGAAAAAGCTCGATAAAATCGAGCGCATCGAGATTCCGCCGGAAGCCAAAACGATCTACTTCCAATTTGCTACCCCCCCTCGCAGCGGTAACGATGTGGTGCGGTTGAACGAACTGGAGAAGGTGTGGGAGCGCGACGATGGCAAAACTAAGCGTGTGTTCTCAGGAGTGAGTGGCACGGTCCGGCGCCTCGACAAAATCGCGGTGACCGGTGTCAATGGTGCCGGTAAATCGACGCTCCTTAAGACGATCATCGGCCATACCGAGCCTACAGGCGGTACTTTGGCCCTCGGAGCGAGCGTCAACGTTGGTTACTTCAGCCAGCATGCTATGGATATCCTTAACCCAAATCAGACGGTATTTGACTGCGTATCGCAGCGCCTGCCGGATGCCAGCATTGGTTACGTTCGCAACCTACTGGGTGCGTTTCTGTTTAGTGGAGACGATATCGAGAAGAAGATCGGCGTACTATCAGGTGGGGAAAAGAGCCGTGTGGCGCTTGCTCTCATCCTGGCGAGCCCAGTCAATTTCTTGATTCTGGACGAACCGACTAACCATCTAGATATCGAGTCCCGCGAGGTGCTCCTTCGCGCTGTGCAGGAATTCGACGGAACGGTCATGCTGGTGAGTCATGATAGGCACTTTCTCCGTCAGATTGTGAACCGGGTCTTTGAGATACGCGATGGTGAATTGCGCAGTTACGATGGCAGCTACGACTATTACTTAGAAAAGACTAGTCAGGTAGTCTAAGTCACACTGTAACATAATATTTCTTCACAATTACGAAATCCCCAGTGTATTCCTCAGGGACTACAGGTTGAGTTTTGTCGACCACAAAACGACGACCCATTACCACTATCGGGGGTAGATCCAATGAAGAAGTTGCTATTTGCGGTCACGCTAAGTCTCTTGTCAGTACAGGCCTCTGCCGAAGTCGCATCGTTAACTCGCTCTTGTGAGACGGGCAAGTGTACCTGGGCCGAGATGGTTCAAGCACGCGGCTCGTCTGATAAACTGGTGCTGAAGAAGGTCCCCTCGGACGGTATTGAAGCCTACATGCCTATCGGCCGCACCGAGGTGAACGGAATACCGGAAACCGCCCAGGGCATATGGTGGATCAGCTTAAATTTGCCGGGCGATATTCTTTGCACATTCGGCAATGCGACCTGGGACGCTAGCACCAGAACAGCGACGGTACCGGTTTATGGTGCCGGCAATTTTAGTTTTCACGCAAATGAAACGGGTGCGTCAGCCTATTATCCTCTCCTGGCAACTCACTTTACCTATGAAGTGAAGTTTACGGATAACGACCAATACGCAACGATCACTCCCGTGCTCGACTTTCTCGGTCACCGAGTCTCAGTGCCCAAGCTGTTCGTTAAATTTGCTATGCGTTACTTAGAGGACGGACACTGGGTGCGGGAGAGTTGGCTTCTCGGTAAACGCCTTCCCGACTATGACTTCCTGCGCGTCGTCCGTGCTGATGGACAGCGGGACGACGCTTATGCGGGTTATTTGAAGGTGGCTGATGAGGAGTCTTATTTGGCAGTCAAAGTTGAGTGAAGTCTGATTTCTTACTCAACAATGCACCAGTCTTCGACAGCGCTGCCTGAGGTGGGAGATTTCTTCCGATAAAGGGTCTCGCTGACGAAGAAGGGCTTACCGTGGCCCCCTCCGAAGTTTGTGCACAAATCAGGGTCGTTAATGGTCGGTGCTGGATTTTGTAGGTAGGTCATCGCGTTTAGCATCAGTGGCATGGCTTGGATGGAGGCATCCTTCCAGCCTAGCACCCCATGGTAGCCGAGCTGTTTTAGTTTATCGTAGGTCAGGCGGGGTGACGTGAGTTCAAACTCGAGATACTCTTTCATGTCGAACTCGCCCACATAAATTGGCTTATCAAAGCCGAAGGAACTTGCCGCATTTTGGAATGGGCTGTTCTCTTTTCCTTTATTTGCATAGTAGTGGACCTGATAGAAATCGAGATATCCCATCGGGTCTTTGCCAGCTTTGACTAAAGCCTCGTCGGAATAAATATTGCCTGTGCTCAGATTTTTATTCAGATATTTCATCGACACTGCGCCTACCGTGACTAAATTAGACGGGGCGATGTGGTGAATTCTGCCGGAAATTTTATTGACGAAGGTTTGCACAGCCGCTAAGTCAACTCGATCTGTAGCTTCGATATTTCCCCAGTTTTCGGCGGTGGTCATACCCTCTGGTTCATTAATAACGTCCCAGGAGTGAAGTGCGGGGTGACTGCGAACCGCGTAAACCATCGGAGTTAGTGCCCTGTCGAGATAGTCCCGCATGCGCTTGGCGTCGGTTAGTAAAAGGCGATTTGCGGCGACTCGGCCTGGATCCTTTTTCTTCAGCTCCGATCTCAGCATATCAAATGACCATAGAGTCAGCATGAGCTGTACTTTTTGCGTGGCAGCTACATCGAGGATTTTTGTTAAATCTTTGATTGTGTAGGCGCCTGGCCCTAGCACGCGGGCGCCTTCATATTCAGGCGTCAGCGAGCCATCTGTATGTAACCAGATCCGCGCGACAGTACCGCCGGCTGCGGCTACTTGACTTAGCTGACGTTTGATTTCCGCCAAATTCGGCGCACCCGTACCGACATCTTTGGCGAAATCAATCCAAGCAAGGTTTATGCCTGTAGTGAAATTGTCACGTAGGCGTTTCTGATTAGCTACCTGAATGTTGGGATCGGGAGTGTCGTTGCTAATGGGCTCCCAGGGGCGTTGATCTTTGAAGCAAAGAGTCACGGGGAAACCATTCACATCGCCTGGTTTATTACGAGATAGGTTAAATTTGAGGGATTTACTCACGCAGTTGGCGGTGCTCAGGACCGCCTCACGACCAGCGAAATAGTTTAGGCTGAGTTGATACTCACCTGGAGGAGCGCTCACCGAGATTGAATCGCTTACCTTGTTGCTCTCTTTATCGTAGGTTTTTTTCTCATCCGAACCGCGAGCTAGTGAAAGTGAGACTCGATCGATGCCAAGATCCAAGGCTTGGATCTCTTGTATGCCGGGAATGGTGAGCGTTGCTAAATCATTGCCTCGACGGAGTTCTCTTTGGGATCCTTGTGTCGGTACACAGGCTGAAATTAGAAGAGTTGACCACAGTGGACGGCGAAGCATCGGACCATGGGGCATGTAAATTGTCCTTTCCGTTGGGGCGTGGAGAATCAAGGGAGCAGTGGGAGACTGGAGTGGGAGGATAAGGCATGCTGAGCAGAGAGCTCAGCACATTCATAGTTATAATAAAATAAATTATAATTGTAAACATCTTTTTAATATTGTATTTAATAATTCTATAAAGATTGCGTATCCACTATAAGTACCCAGAAACTCATGGTGAGACTGTAAATGGCCAATAAATTCAGGCACTTTATTGATCTAGTCGGGTATGTCGTCGTACTTCTAGTCTTCGCTCAGGGTGGCCGAGCCATGGCCGCAAGCTGGCCTCAGGAACGCCGGGAGCATCTTCGGGTATGCTGGGAGGCTCCTGATTTTAAAGAAGAAAAGCGGTGGGTTGCCGATGCTGTTGAACGTGAATACGGCAGTAGGCAGCTGCTGACTGTGGTGGAGTGGGGCGAATGTGACGCCATGCCGGATGCCAACATCCGGATCGCGATTATGGATCAGGGCCCCCATACGCGCGGGGTTGGTCCCCAACTAGATCAACTAGAACATGGGGTCGTATTTAACTTTACGTTTATGCACTGGGGTCGCTCGTGCAAGGCGCAGCGGCGAGACTGTATTGAAGGCATCGCCGTGCACGAGTTTGGTCACGTGTTAGGACTACCTGATGCGGCGATTCCTATGGGTGGAGATCCAGCGACGTGCAGCGGTGTGCAGCTTGCGACTCAGGAAGTGCAGTTTGATGTGGTGATCGGGGAAGACTCTGTCATGAACTACTGCAATCCTAACTGGCGCAGCAGCAGGTTGACAGGGACAGATCTCGTGGCGATTGGATCCATGTTCCAGTTACAGGGTAAATGAACGCGGTTTGACGGTCCAGAGTCAGGTTGTTATTTTCGTTCTGGGCCGTATAGCTTGCTGCCTAGACGAGGATTTACCCATGAGCATCGATACTCTATTCAAACCATTCCAACTGAAAAGTTTAGCGCTGAAGAACCGCTTTGTGATGGCGCCAATGACGCGTTCGTTCTCGCCTGGCGGTATTCCGACCGAGGCGGTAGCAGCATATTATCGTCGTCGAGCTGCTGGTGGGACAGGTTTGATTCTGTCCGAAGGGACTGTGGTGGCTCGCCAGGCGTCGTCGAACGATGCAAATATTCCGCATTTCCATGGCGATGAGGCACTGGCTGGGTGGCGCCGCGTCATCGGTGAAGTCCATACGGCCGGTGGAGCCATGGCACCTCAAATTTGGCATATGGGCGTGATGGCACCGCATAAGTCCGGGTGGCTCCCACCGGTGCCTTTCGAGGGGCCGTCAGGACTAAACAAAGATGGTCAAGTCGGCGGGGTAGCTATGAGCCTTGTTGACATCCAAAATACGATTGCTGCCTTTGCTCAAGCTGCTGCCGATGCAAAGCGCCTAGGCTTTGATACGGTCGAGATCCACGGTGCTCATGGGTATCTAGTGGACCAATTCTTTTGGGAGCAAACCAATCGCCGCACGGACGAGTATGGCGGCAAAAACATGGCCGAGCGCAGCCGCTTCGCTGTCGACCTAGTCAAGGCCGTGCGTCTAGCCGTAGGCCCTGATTTTCCGATCATTCTGCGCCTTTCGCAGTGGAAGCAAGGGGCCTATGATTACCGTCTGGCTAAGACTCCCGAGGAGATGGCTGCTTGGTTAGTGCCACTTGCCGATGCGGGTGTGGATATCTTCCATTGCTCGCAGCGTCGATTCGCGGATCCCGAGTTTGCTGGATCAGATTTAAATTTTGCTGGATGGGCGAAGAAGTTGACCGGCAAGGCCACGATCACCGTGGGGTCGATCGGGCTGTCTGGGGATTTCATCAAAGGCTTTCAGGGCGAAAGCTCTACAGCGCAAAGCTTTGATAATCTTTTGGAGAGATTTGATCGCGGTGATTTTGACTTAGTAGCAGTCGGGCGTGCATTACTTTCCGATGCGGATTGGGTCGAAAAAGTGAAGACTGGCCGACTGGCTGATCTGCATGGTTTTAAACCAAGTGATTTAGCAATTTTAAGTTAAATGCATCGTAAACTAGTTGCAGTGCTGCGCGCTCAGCGACGGAGTATGGCGCGCACTGGACTAGCGTCAAAACCGACCAGTTTGAGCGGCAGGGCTACAAGTTCGTAGTCGCCGTCAGCCACGTCTATCAGGTGGAGTCCCTCGATATTGCGGATGCCGTAGCGAAGAAGCATGTTATGTGCGGGCAGAGTCTTAGAATCAAATGGATCGACAGACGGTGTGTCGATCCCAATTAGCTTAACCTTCGCCTCGCCCATAGCGGCGATTGCTTCGGGGCTAAACGCCACAAAGTCTGTGTTAAAAAATTGGTAATCCGGCGCACTCAAAGTGCGAAACAAAATTCGTTTAGCTCCACGCTTAATAGCCTGAATACAGTGTGCGGTTTGTATCAAGGCACCGGGGACCGTCTGGCAGCTAACGACCGTGCACGGCCCAATATAGGGATCTAGATCGACTTGGTCAATCGAGGCGCCGGAGGCTGAGTAGTGACTTGGTGCGTCGGTGTGCGCTCCGATATGTACCGTGGTTTTAAGGCTCGAGAGGGTGAGGTTAGCACCGGTCGCCATATCGAGTTGCACATCGCGGCTAAACCCAACGTCCCCAGGCCATACGGCAGTTTGACTGGTGATCGGCGGTGAGATGTCGATAATTTGTGTGTAGCTCATGTGCCTTTAAGCCTGACATTTATTATGCTTAATTTGTGCCCCTATTGTCTGCCATATAGGAACGGTCTGCAATCAATTTGGGAAATTCGTTGGTGCATTGCCACTTGATGAAAGCTGCGTAAAGTTCGAAGTTTCCAGCCAACAAAGTATGCTTGACGATCTAGCGTACGATTCAGAGCTCAATGATGGTGTCTGAAATATTTGTGATGGGAGTTTGAGCGGGCAGCTTGGGGCTCTTGCCTGCTTGCCCAGCGAAGTGCAAAGTGTCCGCCAAATAGTACAAACATACCAATGGCAGTGCGTGCAAGCCAGAAAAGCAGCGGGTCATCCAGCGCTCCTTGCATGGTTGCAGCTAAGCTTTCAGCAGCAGTCATAGGCTCTTGCTGGGAGTCTGCTCGAGAGGACGCGGACCAAAGCATTGCCATTGTTGAGAGTGCCAAAGTTGTAATTAAAGGTTTGGTGCAGAGCATTCTGAATTCCTAATCCTGATCACGGCGTTGATCACTTAGTTGCCAGTTTTTAAGATCTCCGATTTGATCTAAAAATGGCGTAAAAAGGGCGCCGAAAAGGATAAAAATTCTATAAAAATCTGCCTGTCATGGAGATAGCAGAAGATTCTTTTATAGCTGAATTTGCCCGCATTCTGGCGGGTCCGATCATTAATAAATATCAATAATTACAAATTGTTGGAAAAAGCTTAAAGAAACTACTTAAGAAGAACGATGATGTTACCGATGGTATGGAAAGGGCGAATTCGCATTAGAGGTTACCCCTGAGTATTTATAGGGGTCTTTTGAGTACCAAACGCTGCGCGAGCCCAAACTATGAAACTGACGAGAACTAATACGGGTAACTGCTTTCTCTCCTTTGCAGCGCTATTACTGATTAGCTTTGCTTTAGGGTGTAGTACTCCTCCAGTTACAACTCCTTCTAGCGTCGGCTCGAAAGACGATGCCTCGGATGAGGAGGGTACAGGCACATCTGCCAACAAGAGTAAAAAGCCCACTTCGAAGCAGCCGACTGCTCCCAGCCCGACTCCGGCTACTCCGCCCGGATCGGACGTGTTCATAACTGGTAGTGGTACGTGGAAGGTGCCGCAAGGCATCACCTCTGTGACGATTGAAATTTGGGGCGGTGGTGGTGGCGGGGGGAGTGGCGCTGACGGCGGTGGCGGCGGCGGCGGTGGTGGTTATGCTAAGTCGGTGATCACAACTTCACCCGGCGCCGAATTCAACTATAGTGTGGGGGCCGGGGGCACTGCGGGTCCTAAAGCAACGGCTGGTGGCCAGACTAAAGTTAGCGGCCCGGCTACCATAACTGCAGACGGCGGCGGCCCGGGAGCTGACAGTGGTGCCAGCGAGATACTTGGTGGCTCTGGTGGTACAGCAAGTGGGGGCACGGAGCCGAGTAAGCTCGGTACGAACGGCACGAGCAGCAAATTATATTCCGCCGTCCCACCTAGGGGGGGAGCTGCCATCGATGGTGTCGCAGGCGCTGGTGGGGACGCAGCTTGTCCGAGTTGTCCCATTAAGACCGAATTGACAGCCGGCGCCCCAGGTCAGGTCAAATTTAGTTGGTAACATTGCATACGCTATGTCAACTGAGCCAAAGTAACTTAGCTGATCTGCTCTGTCGGCGTTGCTGGCGATTTACATGCAGCCAATTGAGCTTCAAAAACGCGCAGAGAAATCGCAAAATCTTTGATAAAGAAGCCTAGCGCCGCAATCATCAGCGCCACGCTAAGAGAAAACAGCGTCGGGACGACCACGGGAAGATCCAAGCTAAATAGCAGGCTCCCAAAGATCACGAAGATGGTTAAAGCGACGCAGAAGATACTCGCCGAGTTGAGGATGATGGTTAGTCTGAGCAGTCGCGCGCGGCGGTGTAGCACGCGCAATTCAGACCAATCTAGTTGTCCACGGTCCATGAGGACGCGCGCCCGATCAATGACTCGTCCGAACCGTACTGACATTGAGGCTAGGAGAGTGCCGGCGCCCATGATCAAAAAAACCGGAGCGACGGAGGTTTGCATGGCATGAGTGACATCTGTGACGGAATGAAACACGGCTGGAACTCGCTGAAAAAAACTATTTAGTTGACGTCCTCCCCGGCGTGAACGCCGAGGATTCCCTAGGCCCCGGCAACCTTGCGGTCACCAGGGTGGGTTAGCGCCTCACGTCCGAGGCGGAGAATGTTGCGCGCTGCGTTTACGTCACGGTCATGGACCGTTGCGCAGACGCTGCACCGCCACTCTCTTACTCGCAACCCGATCCGCGGATGTGCCGTTAGACACACCGAACACGTCCGGGTGGAGTCCCTTTCATTTATTTCCATCGCCTGTCCCCCAGCTCTCATGGCTTTGTAGGTGACTTG
>Ga0315274_10008300_pt1 | contig 15046 bp, 9 predicted proteins | sample YL17G02_20_MG_FD_203700 | JGI IMG/M metagenome (GOLD analysis project Ga0315274, IMG submission 203700) | Sediment microbial communities from Yellowstone Lake, YNP, Wyoming, USA - YL17G02_20 | ecosystem: Environmental > Aquatic > Freshwater > Lake > Sediment | place: USA: Wyoming | collected... | reverse complement strand
AGCTCCTCTCCATTGAGCTCAACCCCAGGGTCGCCGTGGATGAGGTCATCCTTCCGGGGGCGATGCCCATCGTGCTCGAAGTCACCGATGGCTCGCTCGTGCTGAAGGGTGGATCCGGGCCGAGAGACAAGGTAGCCAAGCTGAACATTATCGCCACAAGCGCGCCCACAACGCTCGAATCCTTCCCGCTGGTCTCCGGCGCCCATTCCGTCAAGGCGGTCGGGGATAAGGTTTCCATATCGCTCTCTCGCGCCCAGGGAGGCAATTTCGAGGTGGAAGTGACAGGTGGGGACTTGACCCTGCTGCTGCCCAAGGACGCATCCGCGAGGCTGGACGTGTCAGCCCCTTCGGGAAAGATCGAAAACCTGACCGGCGTTCAGCCCCAGGAATCGGCCGCGGACCGCATGAAGCTCCAGGTAGGCGCCGGGAAGGCGACCATCACCCTGAAAGCAATTAACGGAACTGTCTGCATCAAGATGGCCGACTGACGTCGCAGTGTGCGACTGCAGCCGCGGACCGGACAACGTGCGACTAATCGAAGGATCCTCCACACATCTCCACATAGATTATTTATTGTTGAGCTGCCGTCAGACGATATAGTATAATGATCGGCGGCTTTGCAAGTATACCGCCGCTTTGAACCTTTTCCCAAGCCGGAGCGTTATAGTTACCAGGTAGACTTTTCTGTGTTTCTTCGCATCTATACTTATGTCAAAGCGCCCGGGGGCAAGATGCGACAAAAGCAATTGATTGCCGCAGGAAAGAGCATCCACCGAGCTGGCAATCAGGTTATATACTATACAGAGGAGGCAACGTGGTGCCCTTATCGAGCAGAGAGTGTTGTAGCGCCAAAGGCCAATCAGAAGCATACCCAGATGCGGCTCACCCGAAGGCACGTTGTTGTACAACTGTGGTTTTGGCTGGGCTTCTTGCATTGCAGCTTGTCTGCAACGCCGCCCCATCCACCACGCGGCTGACGAACGATGGCCGGTCTTATACACGACTAGGGCTGGGTTGGAGCCCGGACGGCAGCAAGATTCTGTTTTCAAAGCAATTTAGGGAAGGTAAACAGCTCTGGGTAATGAACGCCGATGGATCGGACGCAAAGGTGATAAGCGAGATAGGGTTCCAGGGTAACTATAGTTGGTCTCCCGATGGTAAGAAGATTGGCTATGGGTATACGGAGAGACGCGAGTTTGAAGCTGAAGCTAAGCTATTAGTATATGACTTGCCGTCGAATCGATCAGTCAAACTACTCTCCGGGCAGAAGTGGGCTCGCTTCGAGGGATTGACCGGCTGGTCGAAATTGGTATGGACAAAGGACTCAAAAGAGTTCACCATCATTATGATGAGAACCGCAGAGAACCGCAAGCGGGCGGAATCATATCTTTTCGACGCAGAGACGGGTGAGTGTACTGCGCTTACCCCGAATAATTTCACAACCGCTCACATGTATCCGGGACTGTGGTCACCAGACAACAGTCAGTTCGCATTGGCGTCCCAAGCTTCGCGGGATTCATATTATAGACTGTGGCTGTGTGATCGCGACGGCAAGAACCTCAGGCCCATAACCCCGAAAGATTGGGAGATCACCAGCGATGGGCTCTGGAGCCCGGATGGCAAGTGGATAGCCTTTTGTACGACTTATGACCGTCTTGAGGACGAAAAAATAGCCAGGCTGGCTGATCTCTGGCTGATACGGCCCGATGGAAGAGAAGCACACCCGATCACTCAAGGAAGCAGCCCGGCCACTGCAAAACGCATGGATTTCCAATACCCGGAATGGACCGCCGATGGACGCTACATCGTATGCCAAACCACCAGGTTCGATGAAAACGGCCGACCTTACGGTGGGATTTATCTGGTGGATGTTACAACTCGCGAGCTCATAAAGGTGTTGGAGAACGATCCGGATTCCGATCAGCTCTTCATAGGATACCGAGAGAAGCTAGATGTTTCCCCGGATGGACGTCGGCTGGCCGTTTGTGTCTCGCAGTTTACTGTCCGAGGCCGCCTAGGGGAAAAGCCGACCTATGAGGATGAGCGCCACATACTCTATTATTACGATATCCCGTCTCGAACGCTCCACGAGGTGCAGCGATGCCGCCCAAAAGAAGATAGGATTGCCCTCTATTCCGGGGGTTACAGCTACAGGCCCTTTTGGTCGCCAAAGTCCGACAGACTCCTGTTCACCAAAGCCAAGGTGATCGACTACGAAAACTGGGAGTTCGAGCCGGACATCTACATCTACCAGCCTGAGGGGGCTGTCACTGCTGGGGCGGAGGATACCTCGACCGCGCCCGAAGCTGGCGCAGAAGCAAACGCTGCAGTGGGCCCTACACAAACAGGCCAGATCGAGAAAGGTGTAACGGCCATACTCCCAGTCAGGAATCGTGATGCCGTGGATATTGCCAGACTACTTCCCAATCAATATGACGACATGTGCAAGGTGGATGAATCAACCAATGCAATAATCGCATTCGGCCCTCCGGAGGAGATTGAACCCTTGAAGACTGAAGTTGCGGCTTTGGACGTCATACCCACCAGAGTGATGGTTGACATACTGGTGATAGAGATGACCAAGGACGGGGCGAGAGAGCTTGGCCTGGACTGGGAATATGCCCATAGCCACTTCCATGCCGTGCTTCCCATCTCCGCGGGGCTGGATGTTGGGAAGCTCATCTACCAGGGAGTTGGAAGAATGGACAAGAAGTTCTTTTCAACCCTTTCCTTGGCGGAGACCAGAGGTACAGCTAAGGTTCAGGCGAATCCACGTGTACTTGCCACAAGCGGCTCGGAGTCGACCGTCAGCATCCGGCGCACGAAGCCATTTGTATTTGAGACCGGGTCCGATGCATACGGCCGTCCCATAAGGGCTCGCAGCGACATCTCCGCAGATACGATGCTGAAGATCAAGGGAACAGTGCTCGATGGTGGACTGATCTTATTGGCTATTGATGCTACGGTAGACAGCTTCGTTTTCGCAGGCACATCCGGGATGCCGGATACTACACGACGCCAGGTTACTACCAAGCTCATGTGTAAAGACGGTGAATCCATCGTAATGGGTGGACTTACTGTGGAGGAACTGACTTACACTGAGAACAAGACCCCGCTGCTGGGCGATTTGCCATTGATCGGGAAGCTCTTCCGCTGGAATCGGCGATCTAAGAAGTACACCGACATGGCCTTCCTCATCACGCCGCGGATTGCCAGCGATGCGCAGGGCGGCAGTATAGAGACAGAAAGCCCGAGCAGTTTGTTCAAAGAGACCTCGCCTGAGACTAAAGAGCGGACACATAAGGGTGAGGAAGCCGTGCCCAAAGTCGAGGATGGCTCTCACTAGGAGAAGGTGGATCTCGGTCTACAGAGAGGATAAACTGGCGCTGCCAGAAGGGCAATAGTCAGTGACCCATGAAGATGAGGCGATATGGAGATGGCGTTCTGTGCCGAGTCCTGCGCAAAGAAAGAGTAGTCGCCTTGAATGTTGATCCCCGCGTGACGCCGGCGGACAAATAAAAAAGGGCCCGCCATGCTTGATGGCGGGCCCGGAGTAAGGAAGGAGAAAAAGATACTGCCTTCTGGTATTTTTACTTGCAAATTCCGTGCCAGCTAGGCAAGCCCAGCCGTTTTTGCGCAAGATTTCACGAAGAAATCCCTGCCGCGTCAAGAAAAGGACACAACCCGGCCCGGTCCCCAATCAAAAACAATGGCCCGCCACATCTTCTGGCGGGCCTATATGGGAAGGAGAAAAAGGACTGTTGCGTTCTCACCAGACTTATCTGCAAGATTCATGCCAATTACCGCATAACCTGGCAGCGGTTTAATCGCGGCGCAGAATGCAAGACCACCAGTCGGCGAAAGTATGCCATGGGATTGGGACATCCTCTGCTTGCTTTCCCCTGGTCTCATTGATATAATCTCCGACAAGCGACGGGTTTCGCATATCGGCGTTGCTCCAGAGGTGAGCCCGAATGTTCAACTTCACGCGGAATCAACTGATCGCGGCCGGCATTGTCATCATCATTGGGCTGCTGGGGACGGCGGTGCTCGTCGCGAAATCGGGAATTTTCGGCCCGGCCGGCGGCCGGATCAAATTTATAGAGGCGGGAGCGCCGGCAGACGGGACTCCAACTGCGCCTGCCGAGCCGAAGCCGCCCGAAAGGATCTGCGTGCACGTCGCCGGAAAGGTGAACAAGCCCGGCGTGTATGACCTCGAACCCGGCAGCCGCGTGATGGATGCGATCAAGGCCGCGGGAGGCGCCGTCGGGAACGCCGATCTGGAAAGCATCAACCTGGCCGAGAAGCTGAGCGACGGCCAGCAGGTCTACATCGCGCCGAAAGGACAAATCCCACCGCCCAAGGTGTCCGTTGTTCGAGGAGGAACGTCCCCGGCGCGCTCGGCAGTATCCGGTGAGGCGATTAGCAGGAGCTCAGGCCCGAAAAAGCTGACCAGGCCCGGCGAGGGGACGGTGAATATCAATACCGCCGGGTTTGAGGAGCTCCAGCGGCTTCCCGGCATCGGCCCGGCGATGGCCCAGCGCATAATTGATTACCGCACGGAGCACGGGCGCTTCCAGTCCGTCGAGGAGCTGGACGAGGTGAAGGGCATCGGCCCGGCAAAGCTGGCGAAGATGCGCCCATTTGTGACATTGTGAAACCAAATAACCCGTGCGAATGAATTCACGGGCGATCCGCCTTCGCCAACTCGTGCTACGCAGCGATTCATCCTTCGTAGTACTACGGAGAATGGAAGCTGCTTCGCAGAGTAGTAGGCTTCGGCGGACCGTGGTTTTAACCGCATGGGCACATGGGGAATCCATCCAGCATCAAGCATCCAGGATCACTTATCACTCGTCACTCATCACGCCCGTCTGAGGCGGACTGACCCATGAACCTGCATCATCGGCCTCTGTTCCCATTCGCGATTGCCTATATCGCCGGGATAGTGTGCGCGGCGGAGTCGAGATCGCATCCGGTCGCCGGAATCTGGATCGCCGCCGGTATGTTCCTGGTCGGGTGCTTTCTCCCCTCAAGGATCGCTCGGCGCGCTGTCCTCGGCGTGCTCGCCGTTGTCTTCGCTCTCGGCTTTGCGCGCACCACCGTCTACTGGTGGGTTCCACCGGGGGATGTCTCGCAGTACGCCGAGGGTAAGCTCGTACATCTGACCGGCGACGTAGCCTCCGACCCTGAGCCGCTTGGCGACAGCATCCGCTTCATAGTCCGGTCCCGTAAAGTAAGAACTTATACCTGGAAGTACCCCGCATCCGGGCGGGTGAAGGTGACCCTGTATGAGCCGCGCGGCGGGAATGGGGTTCCCAGAGTGCCTTCCTACGGGGAGACTGTTCAAATCCATGGCCGCCTGCGAAAGCCCTTGCCGCTGACGAATCCCGGACATTTCGATCATGGCAAGTACCTCGCCCGGGAGCGCGTTTACTGCACTCTCTCCACGGGCATGGATGAGGCCCTGATACTCGATCCTGCGCCGCGCAGCCTCAGATGGACGGCGTATAGGTTCAAGGCCGCATTAACCGCTAAGGCCCTGGAGCTTTTCCATCCGGTGCAAGCCAGGCTGCTGCTGGGTATACTTCTGGGCAACTATGCCTCCCTGCCGCTCGACGTGCAGGCCGCCTTCATGAAATCGGGGACGATGCACCTGCTCGCCGCGTCCGGTTACAACTGCGGGGTTATAGTCGGAATCTTCGGCTACCTCATGCGCCGGCTGACGACCCCGCGGGCGGCGATGCACTGGCTGCTGGTCGCGCTGCTCTGGGGGTTCACGCTGATCGCGGGGCCGGGCCCATCCATCGTGAGGGCGGCGGTGATGATGACCGCTTTTCTCGCGGCGTTCCTCCTCTGGCGGGCTCCCGATATAGTCAACATCGTCCTCTTCGCCTGCCTGGTAATACTCGGCGTGAATCCGCTTAGCCTTTACGATGCGGGCTTCCAGCTCTCATTTGCGGTGGTGCTCGGGATCGCGCTGATCCTGCCGCTGATCGAGCCGAAAGCGAGGGAGTGGCTGGCTCCAACCTGGAAGCGCGGCGAAAAACCTCCGGGCCGGATAGCCCGTTGGACGCTCTGGGCCGCTCGAAACATCGTCGTGGCGGTTCTGCTCTCCATCGTCGCGGCTGCGGCGACCTGGCCGATCACCGCATACTATTTCAACTACGTTTCGTCTGTTTCCATCATCGCGAATGCCGTCACCGCGGTGCTGGTAGTCTTCCTCACGGCGGCGGGCATCACGGCGCTGGCTCTTGGTTCGATCTCGTCCCTGCTGGGTCATGCGGCGGCTCTGCCGGGAGCGGCGCTCGCCGGGGCGATGCTCGGCGTAGTCGGGGAATTGGGCAATCATCCCTGGTCGTCGTTCTCCATCCGCTCGCCGTCCCCCGCCTTCATCGCCCTGTACTATCTTGTTCTGCTAGGGGTGCTGGAATATGCTCACCGACAAGCTGCGCGCGCGCAAAGAATGGCTGGCGATAGTTAGTCTGGCCGTCATCACAGTCGTAATCTGGTGGCAGGCACTCAGCGCCAGCGAGCGAGTGTTTTCCGCCTGCTTCCTCGACGTCGGCCAGGGCGACTGCATATTCCTCCGAACCCCCTCCGGACGAACCATCCTCGTTGACGGCGGCGGCAGATTGAACGCGCCCTACAGCGACCTGATGGGCATGAAGGTCGTAACGCCGATCCTCCGGCGCGAGGCGGTGAACCGGATAGACGTCATGGTGCTGACGCACCCGCATGACGATCACGTTCAGGGCCTGGTCCCGGTGCTGAGGGATTTCTACGTCGGGATGGTGCTCGACCCGGGCATCCCGCACGGCTCGCAATCTTACCGGCGATTCCTCTCCCTGGTCAAAGCGAGGCGGGTACCCTACAGGCGCGCGATGCGAGGGCAAACCATTGATTTCGGGGATGGCGTCCGCGCGGAGGTGCTGCACCCTTCGCTGGCTTGCCTGTCGGGGACCAGCAGCGACGCGAACAACAGTTCAATCGTCCTGAGGCTCACCTATGGAAACTCCTCTTTGCTGCTTGCGGGTGATGCAGACGCGGAGGCCGAGGGCGACATCCTGGCGTCCGGCGTCCGTGTCCGAAGCGATATATTGAAAGTCGCACACCACGGCAGTAACTCCGCCACGAGCGATGAATGGCTGGACGCAGTGGGAGCCCGGCTGGCGGTCATCAGCGTCGGCAGGAGCAATCCGTTCGGCCATCCGTCCCGTAGGGTGTTGGACAGGCTCTCGGCGCGGGGTATATCCATTCGTCGCACCGACAGGGATGGAGCCGTCATCGTGCGGTTCTCGCCCAATGCCTTCTCAGCCCAAACCTCTGTTCCGTCTGCGAGGGAGTAGCCGCCTCTGGGTAAGGTCTAATGCCCTCGGAAGCGCCGCTTTTATCCAGTGTACGCTAGTAACTTGCCAGGAATTCGTCCCAGCTTGTGTCCTGCGCGAAGGCGAGGCTGCGATAGCTGCTCAGCATCTTTCCGGACTCAGAGAGATAGATCGAGATGCCGTGCGCATTTGCCACGCTGCCGCCGGAGTTCCGCTGGTACAGCACCACATCGTTTACTGCGGCCATCACCGCCTGGCAGGATGATCGAATCTCCGCGGCGGCCGCCAGATTATCAACCCGATTGGCGAAATCATAGAGGTCTCTGTAGTAGACATAAATTCCCTTATCGAAGTCGAAGTGCTGCGTCTGCTCCCGTGCGGTTCTGATGCTCGGCCAGGCATCCGGGTTTTTGAGAATCGCCTCCGCCAGCTCATCGGCCGCCGATACCGCCTTGTCCAGAGAGGTCAGGCTGATCGCTGCGTATGTGAACGTGTTGCTGTATCTCGGAGCGTAGTAGCCGATGTACTCATCAATCACCGTCCGGCTGAGCTCGTATGGCGTCATGCCGGGGTGTGAAACTACTTGTGACAGAGTTAGCTGGTATGGTTGGCCGGGAATCGGTATGTTCTCCTGAGACGCGAGCATGATATCGGCGCAGTTTCGAACGGAGTACGCCACTTCCAGCATGTCCATCAGGCAGGCATCGAAAAGTACAACGTCAATGTGGGGGACCTGTTCGAGGGCCTGAGTCAGATCCGCCAGGCTCATTTCGCTGCTGTTGGTGTCATCAATGTTGATAGCCCTGATCTCCCTCTCAAGGGCCATGGTTCTCGCGGTGGGAGTCTGCCATCCTCTGCCGTGGTTCCAAAGCACGAGCAGGTAATTCTCCGCCGGATAGGCCTGCATTGCCCACTGGACGAAATCCGTGAGGGTCTCGGGTGCGCCCATGTCGAGCTCGCCGAGGTCGGCGATCAACTGCGAGTTTATCATGGGGGTGTTCGAGTCGTGGGTGATGTAGTATCTGCGAGTGGTGCCCCAGTCGCCGTTGCTGGTATCGTAGCTGGGTGTCTTGATCCTGTCTATCTGCACTACGACCGACACCTGGGTAGTTGAGCCGATGAGTTCGAGTTCGTTGATGTCCTGGATTGCGTACTGTTCGAGGTTGTTGTCGGCGGCCATGTAGAGCATGATCGTCCAGTGGCGGGTTTGGTCTCCGTTGTCCTGCGGCCCTGTCCCACCATGCCCGCCGCATCCAGCCAGTGCTGACGCGAGGAATGCGAAAAGGAGCAAGGCTTCGAGATTGCGAGTTTTTAGGATCATTTGCTAACCCATTTTAGGCCCGGCAAGAGGAGTATAGCATCCGAGGCAAGCGCTCGTCAACGCGGTTGCACACACCGGTCTTTTTTCCGGTTTATCCGGCGATCTACTAGAGCGCTGGGGGCTTACCGTCCATAATTACATTGGGAGCTATTTTGCAGAAGCCGACGGTCACGCAGGGGGGAAGCGTATGCAATATATAAATCTGGACGATATCCTGCCGAATCCCTTTCAGCCCCGCCAGACGTTCTACGATGCCAGCTTAGACGAACTCGCCAAGTCCATAAAGGAGCGCGGAGTGCTGGAGCCCATCATCGTGCGGCCCAAAGACGGGAAGTACGAGATAGTCATGGGCGAGAGGAGGTATCGCGCCAGCAAGCTGGCCGGGCTGAATGAAATCCCCGCCATAGTTCGGGAGATGACGGATGAGGATGCCGCCGCCAACGCCCTGCTCGAGAATCTCCAGCGCGAGGATCTCAACCCGATTGACCGCGCCAGGGCGATCGAGACGCTCCTGTCATTCATGACCTGGGCCAAATGCGCCAAGACCCTCGGCATAAGCGAGACAACCCTCCGGCGACATCTCGATCTGCTCGAGCTTCCGAACGCAGTCCAGCAGGCGCTGATAAAATCCTGGGACAAGGCATCTCCGAGCAACTTCACCGAAGCGCACGCGCGACTGCTGAAGGTCCTGAACAGCGATCCGGGGACGCAGATCAGGATGATCGAGAAGATCGAGTCCGAAAACCTGTCCGTCTCCGATGCACAGAAGATCCTGGACGCGGTCCGGGACGTCCCCGAGAAGAAGGAGGCGTTCCTCCGGGTGCCCGTGCGGGTGACCGAGGAGATCCTGAAGCAAATCGGGAAGGCGGGCAAGAAAGCCCGCCCGTTCAAGCCTCAGACCGCGGAGCAGCATCTGTTAGCCCTCGAGAAAGCGGCAAGCCAGCTTTCCGATACAGTTGATATACGCCTGATCGAATATCTGAAGAACACCCAGATGAACCAGCTCCTGAGCACGTGCGCGGCGCTGCACGAAGACCTCGACGAGTTTTGCCGCGAGATGAGACTCGCGCTCCGAAGGGGCGACGATGGTTTCAGGGAGGTATACATCCACTGCCCGCTCTGCGGAAGGATAGAGCTGATCGGCAGCCTGAAATGCGGCGTATGCTGGTCCGTCCTCCGCCGATGCCTCGACTGCGGGCACTACGACAGGCTGTACCAGCGGTGCTCCGTGAACCAGGAGTACGTGTACATGTCCGAGGCCGAGTCGCCCAGGGAAACTTCGAGGTCGTACCAGTGTCCCGGCTACACACCGAAATTCGAGCCCCGCAAGGCCGCGTAGCGCTGGACCCATCCATTTGGGGATCGGGTTACCGGCCTGATGTAGGGGCGGGGTTACCCCGCCCCTTGTATCGTTACCTACCCCTGAGGTTGTTTACACCCAAGCGATCCCGGTGTAGAATATACGCAGCAAAAAACCGGGGGAGAATCGCCCGCAGGGCGCTTGCAGATAAACGAGCCGCCGTGCGGGCAAAGGGTATGCATCCATTCTCACAATTCAAAGACCCGCCTGCGACCTATCGTGCGATGCCGTTCTGGTTCTGGAACGGGAAGCTCGAGATACCCCGGCTGGAGCGGCAAATCGCCGATATGCGCGAGAAGGGCATCGGCGGGTTCTTCATCCACGCCAGATTCGGCCTCGATACCGAATACCTTTCACCTGAATGGTTCGACTGCGTCAGAGCCGGCATCGGCGCCGCGTCCAGGCTCGGCATGGAGGTCTGGCTCTACGATGAAAACACGTTTCCCAGCGGCCTGAGCGACCTCAAAGTTACCGCAAACACCGAGTTCCGCTCGAAGTTCGTGGACCTCACCGAAACCCGAGTGGCCGGCCCGGCTTCGGTTGCGCTCACTATCCCGCCGGGGGAAGTGCTCTGCGCCAGGGCGGTTCGATATGAACGCCAGCGGCCGACCGGCGATTCGCGCGACTTGACCGGGATGATCGAAGGCAATCGCCTGAATTGGGATGCTCCCGCGGGCGATTGGCAGATCATGATCTTCGTGCTGCAGGTTCTCGACTCGCCGAGCGGCAAAGTCTTCGGAGTGGATTACCTCAATCGGGCCGCCGCAGAGTATTTCATCCAGACTACGCATGAGGTCTACGCGCGCGAGATCGGCGGGCACTTCGGCAAGACGGTTAAGGGCTTCTTCGTGGATGAGCCGACGCTTCTCCCCTGGCACCATGACATCTGCTGGTACGGGAATCGCCCTCACGCGCGGGTGGTAGTGTGGAGCTGTGACCTGGCCGAGGAACTCGCGCGTCAGGGCCTGCCGGCATCAGAGCTGCTGCCACACCTGTTCTATACGCTGGATGAGACCAGCGGGCGGAAGCGGCTGGCTTTTTACCGCGCCGCAAGCCGCCTGTATGCCGAGTCGTTCTTCGAGCCATACCGGCGCTGGTCCGCCGCGGCGGACGGCCTGCTCCTGACCGGCCATCTCCTCCTGGAGGAAGGGCTTTACTGCAATACCATATTCCAGGCCGACCCCGTCCCTTCGCTGGCCTGCCTGCACATTCCTGGAACGGATCACCTCGGTGCGGGGGCGGAAGGGCCTTACGGCGGATGGGCGCATCTGCCGGGGACGCGAACCAACATTCAGGGCGAGAAGCTGGTGACATCGGTCGGACATTTGCTAACCGGCTCGCGGGTGTTGAGCGAAACCTTCGGATGCGCCGGCTGGGGCCTCAGCCTGGAGGATATGAAGCGGATCACCGACTGGCAGTACAGCCTTGGGGTCAACTTCATGTGCCCGCACGCGGTCTTTTACTCGATTGAGGGCTTCCGAAAGACGGACGCGCCGCCTTCGCACAATCATAACGCTACCTGGCCGTACTACCGCTGCTATGGGGACTACGTCGGGCGGCTGAGCTACATGCTGAGCGGCGGAACGCATATCGCCCAGGTCGGAGTCTTGTATCCGCTGGAGGGTTTCCAGACGGAATACGAGATCGGCAGGCAGGGCGAAGGCGACCGCGCCATAAGCAATGCCTTCGATGCCCTCTGCACGGTGCTGCCGCAAATCCATTACGATTACGATATTCTCCACGACCGCATGCTGGCCGATGCGCGAGCGGAGAACGGCAGGCTGCGCGTCGGCGGGGAGGCTTTCGAGGTGATAATAGCGCCGCCGACCCCGGCGATCTCCCCGGAAGCATCGAAAAAGCTGCACGAATTCCGCCGATCCGGGGGTCGTGTGATCGCATTTGATCGAAGCGCCCTCGGGGAACCCGCTTCCATAGTGATCTCCGCCGACTTCGACGACCTAGAGAAACTCGGCGGGCGGCTCCGCGGGGAGCTGGGAAAGCTCGTGCGCCCGGATGCAGCGATAGAAGCCGGGGAGGGCGCGCTTTCCTCCATCCGCTGCCTGCACCGGAGGAATGGCGGACGCGATATCTACTTCCTGATAAACACCGCCGATGCCGAGCGGAATGCTGTTATCTCCCTGGACGGCGAGATGGGCCTCGACCTGTACGATCTGGAAGCCGGGGATACCTCGCCCGTCCCGACGACCTCAGAAAATGGCCGGACGAGCCTTCAATGGTCTTTCGCGCCATACGGCTCGGCGATGTTCGTTTCCGCTGACCCGGGCCGGCGCGTCGCTCAGCCCTCAGCCGGCGAAAGCCTGGTCGTCGAGCTTGGGGACGAGTGGGAGTTCCACACGGAGCAGCCGAACTGCCTGATTCTCGACCGCTGGGAGTTCGAAATGCGTTCGCGCGGCGGCGCTGATTTGTTCGGCTATCGTACATCGGTAGAGTTGGACGACGTGCTGGCGGACTTGCTGCTGCTCCTGGATGACATAGAGTATCGGCACGCATTCATGGGAGGCATGGACCTCGCCATCCGGGTGAACGATCGGGAGTGGCGAAACCCGAATTTCGGCGAGTACATGGACCCGGGCTTCAAGACGCTCGATATCTCATCCGCCGTGCGCCGGGGACCGAATGAGATAAGCTTGAGCATTGGACACAACTGCTGGTCCGGCGAGCCGAAGCTCCTCACGAGCATGCCGAAGCTGCTCGGCGATTTTGAGGTCGCAGCGCCCTACAGGATTCGCAGGCGCTCCGAAAGGTTGCGTATTGGCTCGTGGACGGATCAGGGCTATCCATGCTACTCGGGGACGGCGTCCTACACCGCATCCTTCAGGCTGCCGGATGATCTTGCCGGGGGAGCGGTGAATCTGGCGGTTGAGGATGTCGGCGATATGTTCGAGGCCGTCGTAAACGGCTTGCCCGCGGGGGTTCGTCCCTGGCGGCCGTGGAAGCTGGACATCAGCAAGCTGGTGCATCCAGGCGAAAACCAGTTGACGCTCAAGGTCACCAATTCCATGCAGAACTTCATGGAGGGCGTCCCTCGCGCATCGGGACTCCTCGGCCGCGCGAGGATTGAGATTGTGATCTGAATTAAAGCGGGTGCTGGTCAGTAAATTAGCTTGAAAGAAATCCCTCTCCCCAGCGAAGGGGGAGAGGGTGAGGGGGCCGGTTCCACGGCTTGGAAAAAGCAAATCACGTTAGAGGCGGAGGCACAACCATGTACAAAATACATCCACTTCCGGTTGGCGAGTCGGTCGAGCCGGAGCCAAGGATATTCTACCTCGGCGACTGCTCGAAAACCGTGAGGCTCTGGACCTATTTCTGGCTGGTCAGGGGAGGCGGCAGGAACATCCTCGTGGATACGGGCTTCAACATGGCGAAGGGCGAAACCTTCAACCCGGAAATGAAGCAGCCCGAGGAGTGGCAGCCTCTGGATTGGCTGTCGAAGCTCGGAGTGTCGCCGCAGGAGATTGACACGGTGATCCTCACGCACCTGCACTGGGACCACTTCTCCCCGACGGCGCGGCAGTTCGAGAACGCGGTCTTCTGGGTGGGCAAGACTGAGCTGGAGACCGTCCTCGCGCCGCCGCATACATGGTTCGGGCAGTTCGTATTCGCCGATCTCATCCGTGAATTTAAGGAGCAGGGCAGGTTCCAGGAAGTCGAGGGCGAACGGGAGATCGCCGATGGGATAAGCGTCTTTCATACCGGGGGGCACACGCCGGGAAATCAGTCGGTCATCGTTCCGACCAGCCGGGGGAGAGCGATTGTCACGGGTGATGTAGTATTTACCTACCGGAATATCGAGGAAGATGTGCCCGGCGGGTTTAACTCTAACTTGATGGAATGTTTCGCCGCCATGGAAAAGATCAGGGCGCAGGCGGATATTATCCTCCCTGCCCACGATCCCCTTGTGGTCGAGCGATATGGGTGGGAAATCGGATGAATGGGCGAAAGGGAGAGAGGGAGACTGGCTATATCATAAGTTCCCCATTCTCCCTTTCCCCACCGTAAGTGTGCTAAACAATGAGCGAGTTGACGACATCGGAACTAGAAGCAATTGGCTTGCAAGTCCGCAGGGACATACTGAAGATGATCTACGCCGCCGGGACGGGTCATCCCGGCGCGGCGCTGTGCGCGGTTGAGATCGTCACCGCCCTCTATTTCCGCGAGATGCGGATAGACCCGGCGAATCCGGATTGGCCCGAGCGGGACAGGTTCATACTCTCGAAAGGACACGCATGTCCGGTGCTCTACGCGGCCCTGGCTCGTCGGGGCTACTACCCGTTGTGCGACCTGGACAATCTCAGAAAGATCAATTGTCCCCTCCAGGGCCACCCGGATATGAAAAAGACCTGCGGCGTTGACACGACCGCCGGCTCGCTGGGCAATGGACTCTCGATCGGCGTCGGAATGGCGCTTGGTGCGCGGCTGAACGGACTGGGCAGCAGAGTCTACGTCCTGCTGGGTGACGGCGAGCTTCAGGAGGGGATGGTCTGGGAGGCCGCCATGAGCGCGTCTCACTACAAGCTCGCGAGCCTGACCGCTATCGTGGACTGGAACGGCCTCCAGCTCGACGGGCGCGTTGAGGACATAATGAACATCAACCCGCTGGGCCCGAAATGGCGGGATTTCGGCTGGCACGTGCAGGAGATTGACGGCCACAGCTTCCCCCGGATACTGGAGGCTTTCGCAAAGGCAAGGCGGGTCGCGGATAGGCCGTCCGTCATACTCGCGCATACCGTCAAGGGCAAGGGAGTTTCCTTCATGGAAAACGAGGTTGACTGGCACGGGAGGACGCCAACCCGCGATGAGATGAAGCAGGCGATGTCGGAGCTTGGCGAGGTATGGAATGGCTGAAATGATCGCAACCCGAATCGCATACGGATTGGAGCTGGCGGAGCTCGGCGAGCGGTATCCCGATGTGGTCGTGCTCGACGCGGACATCTCGAAAAGCACGAACACCTTCTACTTCACCAGGAAGTACCCGGAGCGGTCGTTCAACTTCGGCATCGCCGAGCAGAACATGAT
>Ga0315274_10008299_pt1 | contig 15046 bp, 12 predicted proteins | sample YL17G02_20_MG_FD_203700 | JGI IMG/M metagenome (GOLD analysis project Ga0315274, IMG submission 203700) | Sediment microbial communities from Yellowstone Lake, YNP, Wyoming, USA - YL17G02_20 | ecosystem: Environmental > Aquatic > Freshwater > Lake > Sediment | place: USA: Wyoming | collected... | reverse complement strand
GTTGTATCTCTTGGATACCTTTTGTCGCTGATATAATACAAATGTTACCATATTTAGTTTTAAAAATACATTTCATAGTAAATTAGTATACCTTCTTTATTGAATAAATCAAGGAAAATGTAAGTTTTACCATTACAAAACACGATGAGCCCTTTATTAATTCGATATTATACAGTATCTTAACAAAGTTCTTGACATGTAATAAATTAAGTGTAATATCTTCATTGTTAATATTTAAAGAGAATAAATAATGTTAATAAAAGCTCAATATCCGACAATCGAACATGAACAAGCGGCAAAAAAAATTGTTCGGCATTATGAATTTAATCCCGATATCGAGACGGTTATCCTGTACGGACCTTGCGCACGAGGGCAGGCGGTTCGTGATAGCTGTCTTGATATTGCGGTTCTTGTTTTACCTGATATATTCATAAATAAGAAAGCAGAATTAGAAAAAAAGTGGGAAGAATTTCATAAGAAAGAGAAGATTTTTAGAAAGCTCAGTAAATATTGTAAATATTCCGGAATTAATTTAGATTTTATCAATGGTGTCTTTGAACCTAAGCCAAGAGAGTGGCTTTCAGGTCCGGATCCGTTTGAAATTAATATTGGCAATACCTTGCGTTATTCTGTCTCTATTCTTGAACAAAGTGAATACTTAAAAATCCTTAAATCAAAGTGGCTACCCTATTATGACGAAAAATTACGTCAAGAAAGGTTAGCGATGGTTAAAAATTTCTTTTATAAAAACCTTGACCATATACCGATTTATGTTGAACGCCGATTAAACTTTCAATCGTTCGACCGATTTTATGACGCTTTACGGGAATTTTTACAAGCGCTTTTTATTTCTCGTCGCATTTACCCGATTGCTTACGATAATTGGATACGCAACCAAGTCGAAGGCATCTTAAAACTACCGGAACTTTATGAAAAACTACAACATTTTTTTAAGTTCAAACAATTCGAAAGTACTGAACTAGTCGAAAACGCAAAAGAATTACGGACACTTTTTGAACAATATGTCATTGTTTCGTAATTGAAACAACCGAAATTTCAAATAAAGTATAATAACGTTTTCAAAATTTTCTTGACATCTCAAAAATATAAGGTTATATTGATATAAATGTATTCGGGGAGTAGCGCAGCCCGGTTAGCGCACCACGCTTGGGACGTGGGGGCCGCTGGTTCAAATCCAGTCTCCCCGATATTATTTCTGCGCCTGTAGCTCAGTTGGATAGAGCATCGGATTTCTAATCCGATGGTCAGGGGTTCGAGTCCCTTCAGGCGCGTATAAAATAAGAACACGAATATATTTTACAATTTAAAAATTCGTGTAATTAGTTATATTTGTGTCATTCGTGGTAAGTAGATTAATGGTGAGTGCAGCTCAACTTGGTTAGAGGCCGATTCGGCTGGCTCAAGATGTTGCCCGATTCGGGTCACTCACCCTGAAATTAAATATGTATCAAGTGTACGTATTGAAAAGTATGAAAGATAATAAATTTTACACAGGTTACACCGCTGATTTACGAAAACGAATTGAACGACATAACTTAGGTAAAGTGAAAGCGACTAAATATAGAAAACCATTTAAATTGGTTTATTCTGAACATTATGCTACTCGATTGGAAGCAATTAACCGCGAACGATATCTTAAAACCTGGTCCGGTAGAATATGGTTAAATAATAAAATTGAAATGGTGAGTGTAGCTCAACTTGGTTAGAGCACTTGACTGTGGCTCAAGATGTTGGGGGTTCAAGTCCCCTCACTCACCCTTACAAATAATAATGTAAATGGTGAGTAAAGGAAATTATGATGACTGATTCGTTCAGCAAGATGCTGCCCGATTCGGGTCACTCACCCTTGCGCCCGTAGCTCAATTGGATAGAGCGCCGGGCTTCGAACCCGTAGGTTGCGCGTTCGAGTCGCGCCGGGCGCGTTTTCTGCCCCGCTGGCTCAACCTGGCAGAGCAACGGATTCTTAATCCGTGGGTTGAAGGTTCAAGTCCTTCGCGGGGTATAATTGTGCATATATTAACTAGAGGATTAAAGATTTTAAGAGCTAAAGATATTTTATTATCTTTAACCTTGAATCTTTCAACCGTTTTCTGGAGGACAAATGGAAGAACTTAGTTCAACTAAAATCGAAATGCCTGTTTGGCTAAATCAAATAATGCAACAACAGGCACATCGCATACAAGCAATCATTGACATGCAATATCTTATCAATACTACCTGGCTATACGCATTTTCGTTAATCTATCCGCTATGCGGAATTATTTTTGGTCTTATTTTATCTCAAGGTGCTATATCTTCATTCGGAAAAAAGATTGGACGTACCTGTCTTATTTTAGGCATCATCAATCTCGTGTTAGCGTTGATTTTCGTTATTATTTTCGTTGTTATTGGTGGCATTTTTTCAAAATATATTCCGAATAGTCTATGAACTTACTTATATCATTATTAATATTTTGTAATACACCTTATTACCGAGCACCAGTTAAAGAAGCACCACCTCAAATTGAAGGCAAGATCGTCTGGGTATATTTTACTGATAAAGGTTTTAGAACTGAGCGTGAATATGAAAAAGTTATTGAAAATTTTGTTTCCCAATTAAGTGAGGATGCAATCGAACGACGACTCAATTACTCAGGCAGGGTTTTTGACTTTGATGACCTGCCCGTATACCAGAGGTATATTGACGAGATTGTTAGCTTAGGTGGTAAGATGCGAACCGTCTCGAATTGGCTCAACGCAGTAAGCTTTGAGATTAATCCCGCGATAATCGAAAGGCTTTATTACTTACCGTTCGTTTATAACATCGCACCGGTTGCCATTCAAACTGAAAAGATAATTGATGGAATAGATATTGAGCGTGATTGTAAAAGTTCTGAAAAAATCGATACGACATTTTATGGGTTATCTTATCTTCAGAATAAAATGTTGGGAATACCATCGGTTTTTAATAAAGGTTATACTGGTTCGCGGGTAAAACTTGGGCTTTTGGACACTGGTTTAAAACGAAAACATAATGCCCTGAATTACCTTAAGATTTTTAAAGAGCACGATTTCTTAGGTGGCGACAATTTCTTTATTGCGAAAAGTATTAATAATATTGAAGCTATCCCTCAATTAAGCAATATTAGTTTAGCTGCCGCACCTCAGTTTTATAAAACCGCATCGAATCGACTGTTCATATTTTATACGGCAGACACAATAATTAACGACCAACCATATCGAGGACTCTTTTGTACTTATAGTAATAATTTAGGCGTCAGTTGGTCTGACACACAAGCTTTGTATATAACACTGACTTATAATATGTCACTCCCGACCGTTTCGGTTTCAGGAAAGGATTCAGTTGTCTATGTTGCCTGGCAGGACTTATTACCACAAGCACCTTATCAACCGGTTACCAATAACTATTTAGGATATTTTACAAACACACAATGGAATTCCGGACCGCAATTAGGTAACGGAAAAAATCCGAATATTTTCGCCAAAGGTAACAATCTCTATATAACTTATACTAATAATGATTCGATATTATATTTTCGTCGAGCGGATATAAGCTATGTTACACCACTCTTATTAAATCCAGTAGTCGTATCGACCTTTAATGAGCCAATTGCCAATCCTGTTATAGTAACCGATTCGGTCGGCGAAATTGAAATCTTTGCATTAGGACTACACTCTCAAGTAATTTATCATTATAAATCAACCGATAATGGTTATAATTTTGATACACTCGCGATAATCGATAGTTTTGCCGGTCCTTTTAAAGTTCAAATTTCTGGCAATCAGATATACCTTGCGTATAAAGATTATACTAACTCACCAAATGTAAAAATCACTTTAAGAAAATCATTCGATGGTGGCAATAATTGGAGTAGTAAAGATTCGGCAACGAGTCCGCTCTTGACAATGGGAGATTTTTCGTTGGCAGGGAAGGATACAATTTACATTGCCTATGAAATGCAGGGAAATATATATCTCACTAAATCAACTGACATTGGAAACACCTGGACCGAGGCTAACTTAATTGCGCAGGATTTTAACTACTCGCCAAAAGTTAATATAGTTAATAACCAACCATATATTATCTGGTTTCAGCGCGGTGACAATAACACTGATTACGAAGAAGGTAAGGATTTTTTAGAGCAACCTAATCATGGAACTCGGATGGCATCGCTAATTGCCGGTTATCAACCGAGATCGTTAATTGGTACTGCCCCAGGGGTTGACCTGCTGATTTGTAAAACAGAATTATTTAAAGCCCGCACTGGTTATACATATGAAACAACTACTGAAGAAGATATTTGGGTTCAAGGATTAGAATGGGCAGAACGTCAAGGTGCGCAGGTTATATCAAGTTCCTTAGGTTATCGCAGCTGGTACACTGATAAAGATTTTGATGGCAGGACTATTCCAATTTCGGTTGCGGCAGGTCTGGCGGCAAAACGCGGTGTTATCATAGTTAGTGCGATGGGAAATCGTGACACACTTAGTTTTCCTTGGCCACATCCATATATTGTTGCACCGGGCGATGCCTTTGATATCATCACTGCCGGTGGTGTTACAAAAGCACTAACACCTTGGTTAAGAACTGGTATTGGACCGACCTATGACGGTCGGATAAAACCTGAATTATCCGCATTAGCAGATACTGCAATTGTTGTTGCCCCAGATTCTACTGACTCTTATGAAGGTAGTATTGGAACGTCTTGTGCAACCGCACTTTTAGCTGGTTGCTGTGCAGTAATTTTAGAAGCCCATCCAAATTGGAATGCTGATTCAGTTAGACACGCTCTTTTCACAACCGCAAGTTTGAACGTACCGAATTGCACATTAGGTTATGGTATTCCTAATATTGACTCGTTATTGAAAATATATCCACCTACCCGAGTTGAATACGAAAAAGACCAGCTCGGCTATCCATTGCCTAACCCATATCTTAATCTAATTGATGCGAAGATATATTTTCCTTTACTACTCATGAAAAAGCCATTTTTCGCTGAAATTCGAATATTTACAATAACCGGTGAACTCATTAAAGTTATAGATTTAAATAAAGACCTCTTATCACTTGGCAGGTATGTCGTCGAACAAAATACCGCTCAATCCGATCGAACCGAATTAGAAAATATCGGTGCGGTATGGGATGGCAAAAATGAAGCGGGTAAAAAAGTTGCATCAGGACTTTATTTTGCGTTATTACGAACAAGTAACGGTGAAGATTTAAAAAAATTCGCAGTTGTGCGTTAAAATCTTGACAAATCGCAAGGTTAGTTTATGATATATTACTTCCAGCGTAGCTCAATGGTGGAGCATCCGGCTGTTAACCGGAGGGTTGCAAGTTCGAGTCTTGCCGCTGGAGTAATTTTTTCAGACCTTTCGAATAAACGGAAGGTCTTTTTTTTTATAGTAAAAAGAGTCTTTTAAAAATCTCGTAACATAATAATATAAATGAATACTAGCATTATTATTGTCAATAATCTTACTAAACGATTTAAAAACATTACTGCAGTTGATAATATCTCTTTTACGGTAGAAAAAGGTGAAATCTTTGCTTTTCTTGGTCCGAACGGTGCCGGGAAAACAACAACCATCAAAATGCTCATAACTCTACTAGCACCAACTAGCGGTGAAGCAAAAATTGACGGTTATAGTATTAATCATAATCCCGCTACCGTCAGAAAACTTATTGGATATATACCACAGATGGTTTCGGTGGATGGGTCGCTGACCGCTTACGAAAACCTCTTGTTGATGGCTCGCTTGTATGATATTCCTTCACGCGAGCGCAAACATCGTATTGCGGAAATACTCTCCTTTCTTGATTTAGAAAAATCGGCAAAGTCACTGGTACGGACATTTTCTGGTGGCATGGTTCGGAAACTGGAAGTTGGACAAGCAATGTTACACCGCCCTCGAATATTATTTTTAGATGAACCAACCGCTGGGCTCGACCCGATTGCCAAACGCAATGTTTGGACACATTTACAAGAACTAAAGCGCAGCTTCGACACCACGATTTTCTTTACTACTCATAATATGGAAGAAGCCGAGGAAGTATCCGATAAAGTAGCGATTATAAAAGCAGGGAAAATTGCTGCAATTGGAACTGTTGCAGAGCTTAAAGAAAAAACTCAAAAACCAGCTGCGACACTGGAAGATGTCTTTATCTATTTTACTGGCACATCACTCGAAGAACAGGGTAACATTCGTGATATTCGAAGAGCACGAAGAACTGAAAAAAGATTAGGATAAACAATGCTCAACTATATTTCTCAACTGTTCAATAAATCATTTGCCATCGCAGAAATGGAATTCCGTAAACTATTGCACGACCCGACCGAACTTATAACCAGAGCGGTCCAACCGATTTTGTGGCTGGGTATTTTTGGTGTCGCAATGAGTAAAGTTCGTGCCATCCCGACCGATGGTTATACTTACTTACAGTTTATCACACCTGGTATTCTAACTCAATCTGTCACGTTTGTCGCAATATTTTTTGGCATATCAATAATCTGGGAACGGGATATGGGACTACTTCAAAAAATCCTCGTTACGCCGACATCCCGTCTTGCGTTAACCTGGGGAAAAATGACCTCAGCTTGTATCCGTGGTTTAAGCCAGGTGGTTATTGTTTTCTTGATTACCATCATTCTCCGCATTCATCTTCGACTCACACCATTATCAATTCTTGGTGCAATCTTAATAACAGTACTCGGTGCGAGCTTTTTTACTGGGTTATCGATGATTATCGCATCGATTGTTAAAACCCGGGAACGTTTTATGGGCATCGGACAAATCATTACCCTGCCCTTATTTTTTGCTTCAAATGCAATTTACCCGATTTCGATTATGCCCCCTTGGCTTAGAGTCGTCGCTACCATAAATCCACTCAGTTATATGGTCGAGGGTCTAAGGTCGCTATTAGTAACCGGAAATCTTTCAAGATTGCCAATTGACATAATTGTTCTCGTCGGTATTGCATTTGGAATTTCGGTTCTGAGTGCATATATGTATCCAAAGGTAATTGTATGACAATAGTAAATTAAACAATGTATCATATTTCATTTTTTCTTAATGGTCAGCTGATTAATACTAATGTATCCCCAAAACTAACTGCTCTTTTTTTTCTGCGTAATTTTGGTTTAACTGGAACAAAGGAAGGATGCTCGGAAGGAGATTGTGGAGCATGCACGATCGTAATTGGAGAAAATAAAAATAACAAGGTAATATATCAAGCAGTCAATTCCTGTTTAATGCCAGCGGTTCGAATGCATGGTAAACATATCGTCACCGTCGAGGGAATTGGTAACCCGGAAAAGTTACATCCACTCCAGAAAGCAATTTTAGATTATCACGGTGTTCAATGCGGTTATTGCACACCAGGAATTATTATGTCACTCTTTGCACTATTTCTCAACGACCGAACTCCGTCCCAAAAAGAAATCTATGATGCTTTAGAAGGAAATCTCTGTCGATGCACTGGTTTTGAATCAATTCGCAAAGCTGCTCTAAATTTATCCAAACAAAAAAATAAGATTGTTCCAAATTATTTTACAAAAGTAAATCAACAACTGCTTAAGTTCAACCAAAAGATTGAATTTATTCCTGATTTAGAAAATAATAGCCAGCAATATCTAATTCCTAAAAATCTTAATGAACTGTTCGATATATTAGAAAGTCCGACCAACCGAGATGCAAAAATTATCAGCGGCGGTACAGATGTAATGGTTGATGTGAATATCAAGAAACACAAGTTTAATACCACAATTGATACATCACAGATACAAAAACTCGATTTTATTAAAGAAAAAGATACTGCGGTTTTGATTGGTGCCGACACAACATTCTCTGATATTATATTAAATAAAATAATTAGAAAAAGATTGCCTCTCCTCTATTCTGCCATCTCGCAATTAGGTTCAAAGCAAATCAGGAATGTTGGCACTTTAGTTGGTAATATTGCTAACGCATCACCGATTGCCGATGCTGCCACTGCGCTGATGGCACTCGATGCAACATTAATTCTAAAATCTAAAAATGATGAAAGAAGAGTACCTATTGCTGATTTCTATAAAGGTTATAAAATTACTTGCTTAAAACCTAATGAAATAATATTTTCGATTGAAATACCTTTAAAAGAATCAGTCACCAGTTTTGAAAAGACCGGTAAACGAAAATCAGTTGATATTGCTTCAGTTAATTCCGCAATCTCACTACAAATGAATCAAGACATTATTAGTAATATTACAATTGCGTTTGGTGGAGTTGCACCTTATCCGGTCATTGCTCAAAAAACTGCGAACTTTTTAAAAGGTAAAGAAATAACAAGCGCAATAATTGAACAAGCCTCTTTAATCACAGCATCTGAGGTGAAACCGATATCTGACCTCCGCGGGAGTGCCCAATTCCGACGATTATTAGTAAGAAATCATATTATTAAACATTTTGTTAAATTGTTTCCTAAAAATCTATATAACCACGAATAAACACGAATGAGTCGAATAACACAAATAAAAGATTTATATTCTTGTAATTCGTTTATTAATGTCATTCATTATAATTTTTTAATTGTTTCGTGCAATAAGCATTTTAAAAATGAAAACCAATAATAAGACTATTGATGCACCGCCGTATCATCTTGCTGGACCTTGGCTTGTTACGGGCAGAGCGAGATTTATTCATGATGAACCAAAACCAAAAGATTTGCAAACCGTTAAAGTTCTAACAAGTCCTTATGCCCATGCCAAGATTATTTCTATAGATACTTCAAAAGCAAAACTATTAAAAGGCATCAGTGCGGTCTTGACCTTTAAAGATATCCCAGGTGAAAATCAGATTGGTGTTGTGGCTAAAGACGAGCCACTCTTACCATTTGACGAGGTTAATTATATCGGTCAACCAGTTGCTATAATAGTTGCGGAAAATGAAGAAATCTCGGAATCTGCAATAAGATTAATCGAAGTAAAATATAAGCCACTTGAACTAATTTTTACTTGTACTAAAGCTCTTGAGAAAAATTCGTTACTTGGTCCAATTAGAAAGATTGAGCGTGGTAACCTGAATAAAGGTTTTGCTGATTCGGATTTTGTCCTCAAAGGCACAATCAACACAAGTTCTCAAGACCATTTCTATCTTGAAACTCAAATCGCCCGCGCAATACCGTCCGAAGACAATGAGATATTAATATATTCCGCCACCCAGAGTCCATCCGAAGTCCAAAATGTTGTTGCGCGAATCCTGGGTGTAAAAAGTAAAGATGTTACGGTCGATGTTAAGCGTATTGGCGGTGGTTTTGGTGGCAAAGAACGTGCCGCAACAATCTGGGCTTGTCTTGCTGCGCTGGCTGCTCATAAAATACAAAAACCAGTTGAATTACGGCTTAGCCGTCTTGAAGATATGTCATGGCGTGGCAAGCGTCATCCATTTGAAATTAAATATAAAGTCGGGTTCAATAAAAAAGGAAAAATCATCGCATATTCAGTTGAATTTAATTTAGATGGCGGTGCCTATGCTGACCTTACGATGGCGGTTTTACAGCGTGCCATGGTTCATGCTGAAAATACCTATTATATTCCCAATATTCGCATCATTGCACGACCTTGCAAGACTAATACACCACCCAATACTGCATTAAGAGGATTTGGTGCACCACAAGGAATATTTGCTATTGAATATGTAATCGAACGGATTGCTCATAAACTAAAAATCGACTCGATTCAGTTAAGAAAAATCAACTCGTATAAAGAGAGGCAAAAGACTCCTTATGGTCAGGAAGTCCATGATGTCCATATCAAAGAATTGTTCGATAAATTAACACATAACTGCCAATACCAAAAACTCCTTAAACAAGTCACTCGATTCAATAATGATAATAAGTTTGTTAAACAGGGTATCGGCATCACACCGGTAAAATTTGGATTATCTTTTACTAAAATAACCTATAATCAGGCATCGGCTTTGGTATGGATTTATGAGGATAGCACGATTTCAGTTTCTCACGGTGCGATTGAAATGGGACAGGAAGTCAACACCAAAGTCGCTCAGATTGTTGCTTCTGAATTTGGCGTCAACTTAAATCGGATTCGAGTAGAAAGTAACAATACTAAAAGAATCGGCAATTCCACTCCTACTGCCGCATCGGTCTGTGCTGATTTAAATGGTAATGCCGCCCGAAATGCAGTCTTGCAAATTATATCCCGATTAAGACCACTGGCTATTGCGATTCTTAAAAAAGAATATCAGATAAAATCAAAACTAGAAAATATCGTTTTTAAGAATAATTCTGTTTTTGATACAAAATTTCCCAAGTCGAAAAGAAAATTCACTGACCTGATTATGAATGCTTTTGAACAAAGAATATCATTGGGTGCACATGGCTTTTACAAGACTCCTAAAATAAATTTTAACTCTGAAAAAGGTAAAGGCAGTCCGTTCGCTTATTTTGTATTTGGGTGTGCCTTATCATTAGTCGAGGTTGATATTTTAACTGGCAACTTTACGATTAAAAAAACCTTTATTGTTCATGAAATGGGCAAATCAATAAATTTAGCGATTGACCGAGGACAGATTGAAGGTGCCTATATGCAAGGGTTTGGTTGGTTAACAATGGAAGAACTAATTCTCGATGAAAAAGGAAACTATCTCACAAATACACCATCAACCTATAAAATTCCCAACATAAAAGATTTATCCGAAGAAATGCACATTGAAACAATCGAGCGGCAAACCAAACATTCAAGCATCAAGGGTAGTAAAGCGATTGGTGAACCGCCATTTATTTATGGTGAGTCGGTCTATTTTGCGATTAAACATGCCATCGAATCGATTGCTGATTATAAAATCGAAGCCAACTTAAAAATTCCCGCTACACCCGAATCAATTATCATGGCAGTGGAAGAGATAAATATGAAACAATACAAATGAACAGAATAACCACGAAATCACGAAATAAAGAAAACACGAAATCAAAACAATTCTGTCATCCTGAACGAAGTGAAGGATCTCAATCCGAGATTCTTCGGGAAAACCCTCAGAATGACAAAATTTTTCGTGCCTTCGTCCCCTTCGTGTCTTCGTGGTAGATTTATTTTTTAGTAAAAGTAGATGAGTATTAAAATTAACATCCATCCGCATGACCGCAATCAACTCCTTGATATGCTTGAAGGATTTCTTGTCTATGGCTTGGGTGACCTTGCTGCCCAAATAATCCTTGGTAGTCCTAACCTTATCCGAACTATCGGTATTGGTCTAATCGGCTCGTCTTTTTATGCATTAGAAGTTCCGCTCTGGTTTCGAATGATTGAAGGAACGTTCTGCCATGCTTCAGACAAGATCAGAGTTTGTCAATTGTTTCAAGAACCTGATACTGATAATATATGCCGATTAGACTACAAAGGTCGAACACTGATGGCGATGAGTTATTTCAATCCAATCTGGGTTGCACGGCACATGTTCTTTATCTCGCTGTTAAATGCGATAAGCAAAGGTTATGTGTTTAACGCACCCTTTAAAATATTTATCACTTTAATTCCAGTTGCGGCAAAATCTTTTCTCGTTTGTATTCCGGTGATTATAGCAGGAAATTATATTGTGCAGAATAAAATTAAGATGAAATACCGTTTAATCGGCAGTGCGATTTTAAGTTCAATTTGTGCCTTATGGTTTGCCGTATCAAAAGTAATTTTCGGAGGTTAAAATCGAGCGGGAAATAAATAAGAAAATTCAAGAAATCATCGAGAAAAATATCCCGGCTTATTTGGTAACCGTTACATCTGCAATTTCATCGGCACCGGTCAGACTTGGTGAGAAGATGATTATCTATGCCGATGGAAAAATTTACGGCACTGTCGGTGGTGGAAACTTAGAAAAGACGATAATCGACTATGTAACTAAACAGAAACCTTTAGAAACAATCAAACTTGCGTTTGACTTGACCAACCCCGCACCTATTTCTACGAGAAATAAACGTCTTATTCGCAGAACTAAGCATTATCAACACCCTTCTGAAAATAGGTACGGGGCAAGAATGGTTTGCGGTGGTTTAGTCGAAGTTCTAATTGAACGCTTGCATAACTCCTATTTATTATATATTATCGGCGCTGGACATTGCGGGATTGAACTATCTCGGCTTGCTAAAAGTGCCGGCTTTTATATAACCGTAATTGATAATCGCAGGGAATGGGCAAGCAAAGAAAAACATCCATCAGCTGATAATCTTATTGTCACACCATATAATAAACTCGAAAAGCATATCAATTTTACTGACAATACTTACATTTGCATAATGACACACAATCATCAATACGATGAGCTGGTTTTAAGAAAGAGTTTACGAAAACAGCATAAATATCTGGGAATGATGGGCAGTCAAAATAAAGTAAATGATTGTTTTAAAAGATTACTCAAACAAGGATTTAAAAAGAAAGAACTATCAAAAGTTTTTTCCCCGATTGGCTTTGGAATTGGCTCAATGACTCCATCCGAGATAGCAATTAGTATTATAGCGCAAATCCTCGCAGTAAAAAACAAAATCAAAACCATTCCCTTCAATTCCAACCCCCTGTCAAAATAATATACAAATTAAAGCACTAAAAATTTACCACGAAAGCACGAAAAAACACGAAGCAAACTTGTTATTCTGAGGTAAAGCCGAAGAATCTCTTTTAACCACGAATGGACACTAATAATACGAATAACACGAATAAAAACCCTCTCCCCTGTGGGTAACGCAAAGCGTAGATGGAGCAAAGCGACAGCCATGGATAAACGTGATGGTGAGAAAAACTTTTTTAACTACGCTAGCGAAGCGATGCGAAGCACAAACACGAAAATCCACGAAAAATAACGGGTGCGTCCCGGTTTGACGGGTCGCACCTGTACAAATCAACTTATATCGCCAATATAATAAAAAATCAAGCAAAATTTTTACCTAACCCTATATTCTGTATAGTGTTATACTGTATTCTGTTAAAAGGTAGGGTAGTATTCCCTGTATGGGTTAGTAATTTCATCACAAAGTTTATTTGTCACTAAATAAGATTTTTGCTTTTACCATCTATTAGACTTACTATTTCGGAATCTGTTTCAGTTGCTATATCGAAGTCGGAAACAGATGCAATTTTGAAATCACCTCAGAAATCAATCTTGTAATCATTCTTGGATATATTCTCATATTCAAAACCCAAATTGCTCTCATCATCATTACCATAATCACTCTATTGTGAAAAAAACCACAGAGAACAAAGAGAAAAAGAAAAAATCCTGTTAATCCTGTCGAATACTTGTCATTCTGAACTTGATTCAGAATCTACAATCAATTTCTATGAATTTCTATTAGTTTCTATTAATTTCAATGTATTTATCTCTTGACAAACAAGGGGTTGAGGGTAAAGTATGGCAGATGTGCACAGAAAATGTGATGTATCCCACGTATTCTACGATTGACATTATATCGGATAGAGATATTATTTGTTATTAATTTAGTATATTAATGAAAAGGTTTTGATAAATGGAAATTACTCAAGCAGATATTACCAAAATATGCTCTAAATATTTTGAGATAATAGACAATTATTTTGGTAGTATTAAAAGATATTTAACTGACGAAGAAGATAGTCATATAGATCTTGGAATAAAAATTGCCGATTATCCTTTCGTTTCTGACTTAATATATGACGCTATTGATGATCTAGATTCAGAAATAGAAAAGTTTTGGAAAGAAAATATTTCCATAATGTTTGATTTTATTCGAAATCAAAACTCTTTAAAATGTCTATATTCAGGTAACATAACTCCACCAATTTTAGAAAATTTTGTAAAAAGAAACGCGCTATATATTGATACTGTTATAATTCCTGATCCAATTTTCAATTTAACGATTTTCCAGAAGCAAATAACTTTAAATAAAAAATATTATCTAAATAAACTTATTAGAAATGTGTTTAACATCTGGAGACTAAAGGAATTGATATTAGCAGACACGAAAGAAAAAATTCTAGTAGTAATACCAATAAATTATAATATGGTCAATCAAAAAGAAAGAATTCATTTATTAATCAATGCAGAAGACAAATTTAAAACGTATATTAATAAAATCTTTAACATAAATTTATTGGACAAGGAATCATGTTTAGAATTTTTATCACAACAAAAAACTACAAAAGATATCTTTTCTAACATTAAAAATCATGATCTGGTACCAAATACTTTTAAAGATTTAAATTCCTTTGATGATTTTCTGATAGAATTTAGTAAAACCGGAAAGTACACAGCATTAAATCCTTCTAGATCTATAGGAGAAGATTTTTGTTTGTATCTTTCTTCTCAATTTGTGAGAGTTCAAGAGCATAAGTTCTTCTGTGAAAAGCTAAGAGCAGAACCAATATACGATATTGAATTACCGTGGTTTTTCTTTACATATGAAATGGGAGGCGTAGATATGGACGCTGCAATCATAAATGCTCTTCAGCAAGAAAGATTCAATTGGATTGGCAATAAAAAAATCCCCATTTCAGCTTTTAGAACGTTAAGAGAAGAAAATAGATTAGACTATATGAGGGAAATTTTAAGAAAAGGAATGACAGATTTAAAAGCAAGGAATGATAAAGATCTATTACTAACTTCGAAACAACTTGAAGATAATTTCAAAGATGCCTTTTCTAAACAAAACATGGAAATAAAAATGTTAAAGGCAGAGGTTGAAAAAATTGCCAAGAAGGAACTGCCAATCACAATATTTGGATTTTTGGCGGGGTTTGTACCATATCTAGATAATATTATATCAATAACCTCAGCAGGAAGGGATATATACAATTTATTACAAAATCGTAAAAAGATAAAATCAGAATTAACTGTCAAGGAAAACGATTTTATCAATCTATTAATGAAGACTTATGAATGAAGCAAATTCAATTTGGAAGTGCAACTTTGAGGGATATATGATATACTCAAGGTTGTATGAAAACTAAATACTCACATCTTAAGCAAGAAGAACGCGACCAAATCTTTTTGCTCTTAAAAGATGGTA
>Ga0315274_10008297_pt1 | contig 15046 bp, 10 predicted proteins | sample YL17G02_20_MG_FD_203700 | JGI IMG/M metagenome (GOLD analysis project Ga0315274, IMG submission 203700) | Sediment microbial communities from Yellowstone Lake, YNP, Wyoming, USA - YL17G02_20 | ecosystem: Environmental > Aquatic > Freshwater > Lake > Sediment | place: USA: Wyoming | collected... | reverse complement strand
AATCTCATTGTTGTAATATTTGATTACGATATAGTCCTTGCCCTGGTACTGTCCTTCAGGCGGTATATATTTGTCGGCGTGGCAACCAAGATGGACGAGCGGGAATGGCTCATGCGTCACATTTTGACGTATTGTGACTCCCAGTTCCAAGTACGTATAATTCTCTACACGCTCTTAAAGGGTATCTCTTGTTTGCACTCTATTTGAGGTGTATAATTGCCATAACTAAAAGGACTTGGTTTTGGAGCATGTGGAATAATATCCAATCAATTTCTTCAAGAAGTCCTCAACTGCTATTAAATCAATTATTAAATGGAGGTTTGAGGGTTGAATCAACTCGAGCGTGAGCAACGTGTTCTAGCTCTTATCAAAGACTTCTGTGGGCTAGAGCCTCTTAAGAAGTTGTTTTGGTCTGAACTGAACTACGACCGTGTTAACCAGCCTCTCTCGCGGCGCGGGTGGAGCCAGACAGCGGCTAACGCCCTCGCCGAAGACCCCATCCTGTTTGCTGGCGGTGGGCAAAACAACGACTTCCACGTTGTTTACAGCCGTCTACCTCAAGACCGATTGCTCTTAGGCCAGGAACGCCCCGTGGTCACCCAGCTCCTTCGCGAACATCCGTATGGTCTGTTTATTTTCTCCAACCAATCGCGAGACCACTGGCACTTTATCAACGTTAAATACGATGCAGAGGCAGAAAAGCGCCGTCTGTTCCGGCGTATCAGTATTAGCCAAGAGGAGCGCCTCCGCACTGCCGCAGAACGCGTCGCCATGCTCGACTTGCAATCCATCCAGCCGGTTATGTTCGGTTTACAGCCGCTAACTATCCAATCCAAGCATGATGAAGCCTTTGATGTTGAAGCGGTTACCAAGCAGTTCTTTGAAGAATACAAGGCTATCTTCAGGATTCTGGAAAATGATTTGAAGAGTCAAGCAAACGACCACACCTGGGCGCATGACTATTCTCTCCAGTTCCTTAATCGCTGTATGTTCATATACTTTATTCAACGCAAAGGCTGGCTGGGAAATGATTGCGACTTCCTCCTCAACTTCTGGAAGGGCTATCAGCGCTCCGGGCAAGGCCAGAATTCATTCGTGGACAACTGGCTGAAAGTGCTTTTCTTTGAAGCTTTCAACAACAAGTTCCATGGTGGCCACAAATATTTCCCGACTGAAATTAGAGAGACTCTTTCCCTGGCGCCTTTTCTTAACGGCGGTCTATTCATCGAAAACAAGTTTGACCAGGAGCATAAAGCCGCTGTTTCAGACCGGCGCTTCGAGCAGGTTTTGAAGTTCCTAGAACGCTACAACTTCACCATCGCGGAGGACAGCCCTTTGGACAAAGAAGTGGCAGTTGACCCCGAGATGATAGGTAAAGTTTATGAAAGTCTGGTCAACGTCTCTGAGGAAGTTGATGAGCGTGGTGAAGCGGGCATATTCTACACCCCCAGAACCGAGATTGACCTGATGTGCCGCTTATCACTGGTTGACCATCTGACCAATCACCTGGGAGAAGACAGAAAGGAACTGCTTTATCAGCTAGTCTTTGCGCTGGAGCCTGATGAGAAAGTTGATGCTGACCAGGTGGTTGCCAGCGCTGGTCTCTGGCCGGCACTTAATGAACGCCTTCATGACATCACTTTACTGGACCCCGCCTGCGGTTCTGGCTCTTTTCTGGTGGGCATGCTTAACATTCTGGATGACCTCCAGGAGAGGGCTAACCATCAGCTTAGTGTAACGGAAGCTCCTTATGAGCGTAAGAAACGGATTATCGGTCAATCACTTTATGGCGTGGATGTGATGGAGTGGGCATGCCATGTTGCCGAGCTACGCCTTTGGCTGACGCTGATTATAGACGCTGAGTTTACCAAGGAGGAACTGCATGTCCGACGTGAGCCTTTACTACCACACTTCTCGTTCAAAATTCGATGTGGAGACAGCCTGGTTCAGGAAATAGGCGGAATAAACTTCGGGCACAAAAGAGATTCGCAAGGAATACCAACTGGTTTTGAAAGACGTGTGAAATCACTCAAAGACGAGAAGCTCAAGTTCTACAATAACGATAAAACGTGCCAGTTCCATTCCGTGGACGCTCTGAAGAACGAGGAGAAGCAGCTATTTTCAGATATCCTGTTTGCTCGTCAGCACACTATCCAAGAACGCATCAAAGCTTTACGAAGGAAGCTAGAAGGTCCACAGACATACCAGATAGGTCTGGATGGTAAGGGAGCGGCACGACCCCACCAGATGGACTTGGAAGCCAATAAATACCGCCAGGAGATTGAAAATTTCACCGCAGAACTTACGCAGACCGAGGCTTCATAAAAAGCGCTAGATGCTTCCAGAGAAGTTCCCTTTGTCTGGGATATTGCCTTTGTCGAAATCTTCGAGAGTGAGAAGGAAGGCTTTGATATTGTCATTGGCAACCCGCCTTACGTGCGTCAGGAGTCGATTGCCGCGCCGGTGGTTCACGGCTTCCAGGTTACCGATGATAAAAAGGAATATAAAGCGAAGCTGGCGTTATCCGTCTACCAGGCATTCCCCCGCTTCTTCGGCTACAAAGCTAGCACCAATACACCATCACACAAGATTGATGCCAGGAGTGACCTGTATATCTATTTTTACCTGCACGGGCTTTCCCTGTTGAACGATAAAGGCTCATTCTGCTTTATCACTTCTAACTCCTGGCTGGATGTGGGCTATGGTGCTGACCTTCAAGAGTTCTTGCTCAAGCACTCTCACGTCAAGCTGGTGCTGGACAACCAGGTGCGACGCACCTTTGTCAATGCCGATATCAACTCGGTCATCGTGCTCTTTTCCGCACCGGATGACCGCCGTGAGTGGGCGCTGGAGAAGACGGCGCGCTTTGTCATGTTCCGCGTACCGTTTGAGCACATTGTAGACCCGGTAATCTTTGATGAAATTGAGGAAGCAACCGAGCGTAAGGCAACCAAAGAATACCGTGTCTTCCCCATTCAGCAGGGTAAGCTCCTGGAAGATGGCTGTGAGATACCCGAGAAAGAAGAATCTGGCAAAGCTACTGGTCCCCTGATTAAAGTGGCACGCTATATTGGCAACAAGTGGGGTGGCAAATACCTCAGAGCGCCAGATATCTACTGGACAATTCTGGAAAAGGGCAAGGGTAAGCTGGTGCGGCTGGGTGATATTGCTGAGGTAAGGTTTGGTATCAAGACTGGTGCCAATGAGTTCTTTTACTTGGATGATGACAGAATTAGAGAATGGGAAATTGAGGAAGAGTTTTTTAAGCCGGTCATTAAAAGTCCACGCGAATGCAAGCGCATTTTAGTTAACCCTGATGAACTAAAATTCAAGCTATTCATGTGTAACAAGGACAAAAGAGAACTGAAAGGCACCGCCGCTTTGGAATATATCGAGTGGGGGGAATCACAAGGGTTTCATGAAAGGCCTAGCTGTGCTGGCAGGGCAAGGTGGTGGGATTTAGGAGTACGGAGACTACCGCCAATAATAAGCCCAAGCAGTGTTTCAGAGCTTCCCCGAACTTTTGCTAATCAGGGTGTTTTCATAGATAAACGACTTTATGAAATATACCCAAAGAACAAAGTTGAACCTATACTGTTGGCCACAAATGCAATTACTTGTAGTCTATTCCTGGAGCTCGGTTCTCGTACAGGGCTTGGCGAAGGACTTCTAGACCTCGCAGTGTATGAGCTTGCCGATTGTTTTGTCCTCGTACCTCCAGAGTCCAACAAGCTGAAAGCAGTGCTCGAAGAAGCTAGACTAAGAGACTTTTTACCTCTACGGCAGGAAATACAGAATGCAAATCGTAAAGAACTTGACAGTATAGTGTTTGATGCTCTTGGTCTTACCCAGGGTGAGCGGGACGCCGTTTACGAGGCGGTAATCAATCTGGTGGAGGGACGGCTTAAAAAGGCGGGGAGTGTTTAGTGCTATCATTATTGACTTCAGAGGTCATGCAGTATAAAATACTGCAATAGCAGTAAAAAAGACTGCAATATGAAGCATACAATGTTAGAAACGATTTTAGGGTCAAAACTCAGGGCAAAAGTGCTGGGATGGTTATTCACTCATCCCGATGAGCGGTATTTTGTCCGCCAGCTCACCAGCTTGGTGAAGGAAGATTCCACTAATGTGAGCCGTGAGTTGGCTCGTTTGGAGAAGACCGGTATTCTTGTTTCAACTAAAGAGGGAAAACAAAAATATTACCAGGCAAACCGGAAAAGCCCTATTTATAATGAGCTTCATGGACTCATCGTCAAGACTACGGGTGTGGCGGATGTCCTTCGCTCAGCCCTTGCTCCCCTCGCTGACCGTATTATGGTTGCCTTCATCTTCGGTTCAATCGCCAGCGGTAATGAGGATAGAGCCAGTGATATAGATTTAATGGTAGTTGGGGCTATATCATTTGGAAAGGTAGTTTCTCTTCTTACTTCGGCGGAAGAAAAATTAGGGCGGGAGATAAATTCGGTTGTCTATCCGCTTGCTGAGTTTAAGAAGAAAGTGAGAGAAGACCATCACTTTGTAAAGGCCGTGCTCGAGGGCGGAAAGATATTTCTTATAGGTGATGAAGATGAGCTTAAAAGATTGGTTGAATGATAAACTGATTGAAAAACACCGTCCTTCGGCAGGTGAAATTGCCAGCCTGCTGCATATCTGTGACCGTGATCTGGAAAAAGTCCAAATCGTCGAACTCGGCCCGGACTGGCGATTAAGTATTGCCCATAATGCGGCTCTTCAGACTGCTGCTGCGGCATTAGCGGCGGCTGGCTACCGTGCCCGGAAAGAGGGGCAACACTATCGTCTTATACAATCACTAGCTTTCACCATCAAAACAGACACCGCTACCATTAAGCAATTGGACAAATTCCGCCAGAAACGAAACATCAGCGACTATGAAAGAGCCGGACTGGTCAGCGAACAAGAAGCCGAAGAAATGATAGCATTAGCAAAACAACTCCGCGCTGATGTGGAGCAATGGCTCCGCGTTCATCACCCGAAGCTTGCTACGGAGATTTAGATGCCCACGCATGACATCATAGACAACCGAAAAGAGATACTGGTTGACCATATCAACCGCATCCTGAGTTCAACGGAAGCGGCGCGGTTTGCCGTTGGCTATTTCTTTCTCTCCGGTCTCACCAGCATTGCTGATAAGCTCAAAGGCGTAAAGGAACTGCGCCTGCTCATTGGCAACACTACCAACCGCGAGACGCTGGAACAACTTGCCGAAGGCTACCGGCGACTGGAACTGGTCAAAGACGCTGCCGAGGCACAGGCATACCCCAAGAGGGCCGAAGCCAAGCGAATGGCTACAGAAACGGCGGAAAACGTTCGCTCCAGTATAGAACTTATGGACCAGACCGACGAAGGGGAAAGCCTGGTCAAAGAGATGGTGAGGATGATAGAAGGCAAGCGCCTGAAGGTACGTGTCTATACCAAAGGACGTCTGCATGCCAAAGCCTATATCTTTGACTACGGTGCCGTATTCGACGGCAATGGCAAACCCGTTGAACGTCACGAGAAGGGCATTGCCATTGTCGGCTCATCCAACCTGACCCTCTCCGGCGTTACCCATAATACAGAGCTAAATGTCATCGTGCAGGGCAATGACAACCATGCTGAGCTGGCGCGCTGGTTTGATGAGCTGTGGAGCCTGGATAATTCTCAGGACTTCGATGAAGTTCTAATGCAGGAGATGAAACAGTCCTGGGCGATGGCGCCGGTCCGCCCTTATGACATCTACATGAAGACGATATATGCCCTGGTTAAAGATAGGATTGAGGGAGAAGACGACCGGGACATCCTTTTTGATAGCGAGATTACGCGCCAGTTAGCTGATTTCCAGAAAACGGCGGTACGGCAAGCGATTCAAATGGTCAGAGATTATGGCGGAGCTTTTGTTGCTGACGTCGTCGGGCTGGGCAAATCGTATATCGGCGCTGCCGTGGTCAAACATTTTGAACGTAGTGACCACTCCCGGCCGCTGGTAATCTGTCCGGCACCCCTGGTGGAAATGTGGGAAAGGTACAATGAGGTCTATGAATTGAATGCCCGGGTGCTTTCCATGGGCTATTTACGAGAAGACGATGAAACCGCAGCCAATTTACTGCTCAAGGATACCAAGTTCCGCGACCGAGATTTCGTTCTGATAGATGAGAGCCACAATTTCCGTTACCCTGATACGCAGCGTTATAAAGTAGTTCAGCAATTCCTGTCTACGGGAAGACGATGCTGTTTTCTTACTGCGACACCGCGAAATAAGACTGCCTGGGACGTCTACTACCAAATTAAGCTCTTCCACCAGGATGATAAAACCGACTTACCGGTAGACCCTCCAGACTTAAAGCAGTACTTCAAGCTGATTGAGAAAGGCGATAAAAAGCTTCCGGATTTGCTGTCTAACGTGCTCATTCGCCGCACTCGCAACCATATTCTACGATGGTATGGCTTTGATTCCGAGACTCATCAACCTGTTGACCCATCCAGGTTCAGAGAATACATGGACGGCCGGCGGCGAGCTTATGTGATTGTCGGCGGCAAGCACCAGTTTTTCCCCAAACGTGAACTGGGCACTATCGAATACAGTATTGAAGCAACCTATCAAGGGTTATACCAGGAACTGCGGAGCTACCTGGGTAAATCGCGCAAAGGTTACCCCGTTGAGCCAGTGCCAGGAGAGTTGTCCTATGCCCGCTATTCGCTCTACCATTTCGTCGCTAAGGATAAGCAACGCCGTGAGCCCTATGCCAGTTTGCACCGCGCTGGTCTGAATTTGCGTGGTCTTATCCGCGTGCTCCTTTTTAAGCGTTTTGAATCGAGTGTTTATGCTTTCCGCGAGACCATCAAAAGACTGCTCGTGGTCCATGAGCGGTTCTCTGAGGCGCTCGCGCAAGGCATAGTTCCCGCCGGTGATAAAGCGGAGGACCTTCTCTACGAACCGAACCATGCTGAAGAGCAAGACTTCATGGATGCTTTGCGGCAGGCTTCCGGGCGGTACGATGTGGCCGATTTTGACATCGACCGCCTGCGCCGCCACCTTGATCACGACATCGAATTGCTTAAGAAGATGCTGAAGCTGGTTGAGCCTATTACACCTGACAAAGACGCCAAGTTGCAGAAACTCATGGAGAAGCTTAATAAGGAACCGCTTAAAAGGGGTAAACGCTTGATATTCACCCAATATGCGGACACAGCACGCTACTTGTTCGACAATCTGAACCCGCTGGGTAAGAAGTCAGACATCGAGGTAATCTTCAGCGGAGACAAGAGTAAAGCGAAGGTAGTGGGAAGATTCGCTCCAAAAGCGAACCCGGAATACCAGTTCACGCCGGGCGAAAGTGAATTGATAACCGTCATCGCGACGGACGTCCTGGCGGAAGGTCTGAACCTTCAGGACTGCGATAAGATAGTAAACTACGACCTGCACTGGAATCCGGTGCGGCTTATCCAACGTTTCGGCCGCATTGACCGCATTGGCTCCGATTATGATGTCATCTATGGCTTTAACTTCCTTCCCGAAACTGGCATCGAACGTAATCTGGGATTAAAAGAGAAGCTGCACAATCGTATTCAAGAAATTCACGACACCATCGGGGAGGACGCCGCGATACTTGACCGCACTGAAACGCTAAATGAAGAGGCGATGTACGCCATCTATGAGAAGCGTGGTGGTCAGCTGAGTCTGTTCGACGATGAAGAGAGCGAACTGATTGACATCAATGAGGCTGAGGAGCTTCTGCGCCAACTGAGGAGAGAAAACCCGAATGAATATGAACGGATCGCCAATCTCAGAGACGGCATCCGCACGACGAAACCGTCAACTAGCAAGGGGACATACGTATTCTGTCAAGCCGGGCGGTACCAGCAGCTTTACCTCATGGATGAGGTCGGGAATCTGGTAACCAGGGACATCCCGCGGGTATTGGCAACCATCAAATGTGGACCAGACGTGGCCGGACTACCTTTGCCGAAGGGTTACAACGCCACCATTATGCAGGTCAAGCGGCAATTCTCGGAAGAAGTCAAGCAGAGAAGGGCCGAGCGAGATTACAGCCCGTCTTTAACTCAGGGACAACGCTACATCCTCCGGGAACTGCGCATCCTTTTCAATGCGACTACTGAAGAGGATATCAAAGGCCAGGTCAATGTCTTGGAACCCGCCTTCCGCGGAACGCTGACACGGGCATTGACGCAGGAATTGAATCGCATACGGCGCAACGGAATTATGGGGCAGGCGTTGGTTAAGGTGCTAGCGGACCTCTATTATCAGCACAATATGCGTGACTACGTGGACCGACGGAGCCCGCAACGCGAAGAACAGACTTTCCCGATAGTTGTGTGCAGTGAAGGTCTCGGTTAAACTACGAAGGCTACCAAAACCATCTGTCATCTGCACAAGTTGATTTCTGCCCCTGGCTGTCACCCAACAATATAGCGTTTTGTTCAGTTGGCGAGCCTCGCCGCCTTCTTCCTTGCTTCCAAAGAACCATCGGCGTAAAATGGAAAACAGTGGGAAAGAGTTCGAATCGTGTTATGGAAGGCATCCCTCAGTTAGGCGCAGGTGCCACCATTTAGTAAAATGTTATTGGTGGTTTGTTAGTCATTAAAGCTGCCGGCCAATAGGAGAATGGCGTTATGGAAGCTAAATTTTCTAGAGGCGACAGGGTCATAATAAAGGCCTTCGGCAATAGAATTGGCATAATTGATGGTGAACCTAGGGAAACAAAAGGCAAATGGTTTTATCCCGTTTCTATCGACCCCAGCCAGCCAAGCCCTTATTATCCGGAAGATTCTCTCGAGAGATTTATTGCGCCAAAATCAGTAGAACAACTGTTAAGAGATAAGGAATTTTCCGATGTTGAGGACTTCATTCAAGGATTGATTTACAAGAAACTTGAAAAACCTCTGTCTGATAATCTTTATACTTTTTATGCTTCCCGAACTGAGTTTCTAGTTCATCAGTTTAAGCCTGTCCTCAAATTTCTTAATTCCTCAAAGCAGAGACTCCTATTGGCAGATGAAGTAGGATTAGGAAAGACAATAGAAGCCGGGATTATTGTTACAGAAACATCTGCACGATTAGGTGAATTGGCTAGAGTTCTGATTGTATGCCCTTCCATGTTAACCCAGAAATGGGAAGGGGAGCTGCAGAAAAGGTTTAACTTAGACTTCAATATTTTGAAAAGAGACGATTTTATGAAATTCCTACAGCGATATAGGGATTACGGAGAGGCGGAAAAACTGAAAGGCATTATTCCTTTACAAACTATCAGGTCAAATAGAATGATAGAAAGCCTAAGAGATATAGCACCGCGCTTCGACATCGTTATCGTTGATGAAGCACACTATATGAGAAATCCTGAAACTTTAAGCAGCGAACTAGGAGAGGTTTTGTCAGAACTATCAGATGCAATGCTTTTTCTTACTGCGACACCTCTACAATTAGGAACCCCGGATCTCTTTAATCTTCTGAGTTTGTTAGTCCCCGAGGAATTCTCTGATTTTGCTTTGTTTTACAACTTGATCGAGCCAAATGAATATATCAATAATGCGTTGCGAAGATTATATGACCCGAGTGCCGCCCTTGAACTATTAAAAAGGGTCGAAGATACATCTCAGAAAGAGCGTTTTTTGAAAAACCCCTTTTATCACGAAGCTATTCAACTGCTTAGTGGCAATACCAAGCCAACCCGAGAGCAAGCACTTCGGCTGCAGAAGCTACTGGTCGAATTGAATTGCTTGTCCTATGTTTTTACCAGAACAAAAAAGAGGGACGTTGATACTGAATTTCCTGTTAGGGAAGCAAGGGTAATTCGCGTTGAATTTACGCCAGCCGAGATGGATTTCTACAATGCTGTCACTGACTTTGTAGCCGAACGTTTTACAGCACGATATGGCTCCTCGCAAGGAATTTCTTTCGCAATCATAATGCCTCAAAGACAGGTCGCAAGCTGTATTCAGGCTATGAGGGAGAGACTTGATGACATAATCAAGAAAAGGGTTGTTAAAGCTCCCTCCGGAGATAACGGGGATATAATCGATCCTTCAGTGGATATTGACTCACCTTGGAGGTTAGAGGATGGAGAAGTTTCAGCTCTTCGAAAGCTCAAGGGATGTGCCAGCAGAGTAGGTGAGATTGACACGAAATTTGATAAATTTCTAGAGGCATTGCGCAAACTCGAAAAGGAAGACCGGGAGTCAAAGATAATAGTGTTCGCATTCTTCAAAAAGACCTTAGAATACTTGAGAAAGCGTTTAGAAGCTACGGAATACCGAGGTAAAGTAGCTCTGATGCATGGGGATATTCCTACCAAAGATAGACAAAAGATTATTAGAAAATTTCGTCAAACGAACGAGATAAAAGTTTTACTGTCTTCCGAAGTAGGCGGTGAGGGTTTAGATTTTGAATTTTGTAACGCAATCTTCAATTATGACTTACCTTGGAACCCGATGAGAGTAGAGCAACGAATTGGTAGGCTTGACCGTTACGGGCAACGCCATGAGAAAATCCTTATTCATAATTTCTCCATGGTTGGAACAATAGATGATGAAATTCTAAATCGTTTGTACGCTAGAATAAATGTATTTGAAAGGTACATTGGAGACTTAGACGCTATTTTAGGAGACCAGATAGCAGAATTGACAAAGGACATATTTAATACAAAGCTGACTCGTGAGCAGAAGATTCAAAAGATTGAAAAAGTTGCTGAGAACATAGAAAGGAGGCAGAAGGAGTTAGAAGAGTTTGAGATAGAATGTCAAAAATTTATCGGTCAAGATGAGTATTTCAATCAAGAGGTTACAAGAATTTTAGAAACAAAGCGTTTCATAACTTCAGATGAGGTTTTGTTTCTCCTCAGGGCTTTCCTCAAAAGAAATTATCCAAAGACTACGCTACTTCCTCCGAAGAGCGGTAGAGCTAATGTCTATGTTCTCAAACCGGACGAGGATTTTAGCAGATTTGTTAGATCGCACTCTTCCTCAGCTGAGAACATAAGAGAACTAGAAGGAAAATTATCTTTTGATGGAGGAGTCTTGGTGACTTTTAATGATCAGGAAGCCTGTAGAGATGAATCCCTAGAATTCATTACCATCCATCACCCAATAATGAAGGCAATAAAACGATATTATGACGAAAATAAACAAAAGGTCTATAGTACAGCACGATTCCGCTTAAGAGGAAGCAGTGACTATCAAGGGAAATTCCTCTTTTTCATATATTTGCTAGAAAAAACCGCATTAAAGAAAGACCTTATCTTGATACCTACTCTCGTTGATTTAGAGAATAGTAAAGTCCACATAGTAGATGAACTTTGTGATTGGTTCTTGGGTGAGATTGTAAAGGCAGAGCCCTTTGATAAAAATCTTGCGGCTTACGATGATAACCACTTCGAAGCAGCCTCCAAAGAAGCAAGGGAATATCTGGAAATCATCCGGGAAGAAGAAGAACAAAAACTGAGACGAACCAATGACACACTGGTAAATAACCAAATTGAAAGTGTTAAACAGGCAGCAGCAATTAAAATAAAAAAGGCGGAGGAGATTATTAGAAAACTTAGAAGCCAAGGTAAGACCGATGATGACCCAATAGTAAGACTTCACATAGGAAGGATTCGAAACTTTAAAATTTCTATGGAAGAGAGAACAAAGAGCCTAGAACAGAAGCGGGCCGTTTCGGTAGGCTTTAATCTTATTGCTGGAGGCGTAGTGGAAATTGAGAGAGCGTAAATTGAGTATGAGTGAGAAACCTCTCAAGCAAAACATTTCAACAAGTGACCCACTTCTGGATGGGGATTGAACAAAAGGGCGTTTTGTGCAGTTATCCCGATGGGCAACCCGAAATGATGGCAGACAGCACTAATACGAACCTACGAGGTTCAGGAGTTCAAAAGGAGCTTTGGGACGGGGATTTTTAGCACTGCCCGCTTGGATACTGCGGGCTGCAAACGAGGCTCAGCTCTGAGGTAGGTTTTACAGCCAGTCCAAAGGGTCATATACTCCAGTTACCCAGAGCGGTGAAGGATAAATATCGCCTCAGCACGAATTGAAATGGGGAATCCCGCTTAAGAAAGGCAGAAGAAAATGGCAAAGGAAATCATTCTTTACAACCTGGCGAAGCACGTGACTGATGAGCAATACAAAGACTACGCCATTAAAGAGAAGGGTCCACTAATTGAAAGCCTCCCTTCAGTCAAGAAATTTGAATTGTTCAAGATAACAAGATCGGTATCAGGTGAGATACCTTATAAATATATGGGAATTGTAGACCTGACCAGCCTGGATGACTTTTTACACAAAGATACCCAGTCGAAGAAATACCAAGACTTTCGGGCAAAATGGCAGACGATGGTTTCAAATTTCGATATTCTGTTCGGAGAAGAAGTCTATTAATCTGAGAAAGTCTAGTGGACTTATAATCTCCAGAGCTTTATTATCCGCAACAGTAACGGATAAAATGGATAAAAAAAGATGAAGTGAGGAGTAATCATGAATTTAGAGCATCTATTAACAGAAGAAGACCGCCAGATTCGTAAGACGGTTAGGGATTTTACCAGGAAGGAAATAATTCCTAATACCAAGAGACTGGAAGCGGACTATAAATTTGTGGAAGAGGTTCATCAGAAGCTTGTTGACCTGGGGATTCAATCGGCGGGGTATCCTGCCAAGTATGGTGGGGGAGATGGTTCCAGCACCGCTCTTGGCATTATCTGTGAAGAGCTGGCCAAGGGAGACGGTGGCATAAGCCTCTCGACAGGCATCAACTGGGGCCTTATTCTTAAACCGGCGATAGTAGCCCAAAATAAGGCGGTTATGGATAAGTTCATTCCAAGTTTCTGTAGCGGCAAGTTAGCCTACGCCTGCCTTTCCATGACCGATGAAGCTGGAGGAGCCGATTCTGAGAATCCTCTATTAAAAGGTGCTGGAATTAAAACAACAGCTAAATTAGAGGGTGACGAATATGTGATAAATGGGAACAAGGCCTGGCCCACTCATGGTGGGATAGCGGAATGCTATTTGACCATCTGCACCGCTGACCCCAATGCCGGAGATGACGGTATTGCCTTGATTTACGTGCCCAAGGATACACCGGGGCTGACATTTGGAAAACCAGAAAAGAAGATGTTGTTCAAAACATCGATAAATAGTTCGGTATATTATGATAACGTTCGGGTACCCAAGGAATATCGGCTGGCTGGTCCCGGTATGGATGCTAACTTTTACCATTTCATAGCCGCGGGAACTGGCTGGCATTCAGCAACCATGGCCCTGGGAATTGCCGAGCGTGCTTTTGAAATAGTGCTGGAATATACCGGTACTCGCCTAGGGGGATTTAAGCCAGTGAGGCAGCATAGCATAGTAGCCGGAATACTTGCTGATATGGCTATTGGCATCAATATGATGAGGTCAAGTATTTATAACCTAAGTTACATGCTTGATCATCTGGATATATACGGTCCACCGTGGACGTCGGAGTTTATATCCAAGGCAGCGGCCATAAGGGTCTTTGCTGGGGACACTGCTGTAGAGATAATAAACAAAGGTGCTGAGCTATTGGGCTCCATGGCCATCTCTGAAGACTTCCCTTATGAAAAGTGCCTGAGGGATATTAAAATAACGCAACTCTGGCTTGGCGGACAACAAATCTCTCGCTATCGTGTTGCCAGGGGTTATTATGATTTGAAAAACTGGGCTTAGCCATTTCCTCCTAGTAAATAGGCCAGTTAACATTCTGGCGTTATCCGGCATTTTCCGCTATCATACCGGTTACCCTCGCCTAGGCTAGATGTCGCGTCAGGTATATTACCAGAGCTTAGATTAGTATGCCATCTATCAGATTGGATGTCCCTGTTGTAGATGGCATAAACTCACCGCAGTGGCTTAAACATTTGTCCATAATGTGTCATCAATAACAAAGGCTGGGTACCTAATTTGTAGATACCCAGCCTATCTGATAATCCTAGTAGCTGTAACGCCAGCTAAGCCTTGCCTATTCTGAACATCTTAGTGCCGCATGTGGGGCATACACCTTGGGTTGCCGACTTACCGTTTTTCATCGTAATAGCCTTGGCATTTTTCATTTCCTTTTTAGCTTTACATTTCATACAATAGGCCTGCATGAGTTCTCCTCCTTCTGCAATATTTGGTATCAACGATAAACTATTTTCTTCCATGATGTCAATAGCCACCTAGCTAAAAGCCAGAGCACTATCAGTTAGAAAGGTCACATTAGCTTGTTCAAAGAAGCTGATTATAATCTAAATATTGAGTGCAAATGAAAGCCTAAAAGTTCTACCTTTCGTACAGTACCGCCCACCATACTGTACAGTAGGTAGAACTCCCTCTTTTTCAATAGCCACCTTCTCCGGTAGTATTGGCATTGAATAGCTCAGAACCGCTTCAATACCGGTTGGAGTGAACCCCTGAGACTGGACACTAAAGGTTAGGAAGGTTTGGCAGGGTCAGGTGCCCTATAATAGAGGGCAGAAAGGACTTTGCTATGAGAAATCAGAGAAGTTTCAGCGTAGAGTTTAAGAGACAGGTCATTCAGGAGCTTCTCAGTGAGGAAAGCCGCCCGGCTCAGCTCTGCCGGCGGTATAACATATCATCGAGCCTGCTCTACTACTGGAAGAAACAGTACAGCCGGGGCAAGTTCAATAACGAGCCCACCGAGGAAGCCGCTCTTAAAGACCGGGTGGAGAAACTGGAGCGACTGGTGGGCAAGCTGACCCTGGAGAACGAGTTTCTTAAAAAGGGGCTTCAGAGCAGCCTCAGTCAGCCGCGGAGAAACGGGAAATCGTCGCCAGGTGGCGGCCCCTCGTCCGCAGTATCCGGTGGGGGTGTAAACTCATGAATATCGCCAAGAGCACCTTCTACCGCAGACGCAAAACCCGGAATCCCGATAGGATGAAATCGGAGGCGGACCTCGTAGACCACATCGAGACTATTTGTCTTGAGTTTCCCCGTTATGGCTACCGGCGGGTAACGGAGCAATTGAAGCGAGACAGGTGGCTGGTAAACCACAAACGGGTGCTGAGGCTAATGCGGG
>Ga0315274_10008296_pt1 | contig 15050 bp, 19 predicted proteins | sample YL17G02_20_MG_FD_203700 | JGI IMG/M metagenome (GOLD analysis project Ga0315274, IMG submission 203700) | Sediment microbial communities from Yellowstone Lake, YNP, Wyoming, USA - YL17G02_20 | ecosystem: Environmental > Aquatic > Freshwater > Lake > Sediment | place: USA: Wyoming | collected... | reverse complement strand
ATTCTCCAGGTCGTCCGACCAGGCCAGGCCGGTGCGGTAGCCGATGCCATCCCAGCCGATAAAGGTCATGTAGAAATGACCCTCGTGGCTAAAGAGAAATGGACAATCGACGGCCTGGCTGTCAAACTGGCCTTTCTGGTACGAAGGCGAGACAACCAGTCTGCCGCTTTTCTTGGGTGTGCGCACCTGGCTTAAAAGTCGGCCCATGTCCATATGGGTCCTCGGCGTAAGCAGGATGGAGGGGCTCGACGTGGCGCTGATGGTGAGCCTGTCGCCGCCTCTTGTTCTGACTACCATTATAGGGCAGTTCCCCGTGCCGGTCAATGATCGCACACGAGGGCTCATGGTGAGCGCTTCTGCGCCTCTGGCGACGCAGGGAGCCTCTTGGATGGGGCGTGGTGTGCCCCGTGATGCTTGCGCTGGACTGGTGGATCGAGTACAATGGGCGTCGTAAGGAGGGTTGGAATGTCGCCAGTCGTGTCCATCACCAGTTGCGCCGTCGTGGGCCTGGACGGAGCACTGGTCCAGGTCGAGGTAGACATCTCCCGCGGGCTGCCTTCGTGGACGCTGGTGGGGCTGCCCGATGCAGCCGTCCGCGAGTCGGGCGAACGGGTCCGCTCGGCCATCAAGAACTCGGGACTAGAGTTCCCGCAGGGACGGTTGACCGTGAACCTGGCCCCGGCCGATCTGCGCAAGGAGGGGCCGGCCTATGACCTGCCCATTGCCGTCGGCGTGTTGATCGCCTCAGGGCAACTGTTCCCCCCGAACGATCGGCCGATGATCATCGGCGAGCTGTCGCTGGATGGTGCGGTGCGCCACACCAAGGGCGTCTTGCCCATGGCGGCCCACGCCCGAGACCAGGGGATCACCCGGGTGTACGTGCCGCAAGATGACGCGCCCGAGGCAGCTCTGGTCGAAGGTGTGGCCGTTTACCCGGTGTCGACCATCGGGCGGCTGGTGAGCCACATGCTGCAGATCACGCCGATCCAGCCGTATGAGCGGCAGGACACCTTTGACCCCGACGAGGTGCCCACGCCTAGGACTGACTTTCAGGAGGTCAAAGGGCAGGAACACGTCAAGCGGGCGCTGGAGGTGGCTGCGGCGGGCGGGCACAACCTGATGATGGTGGGGCCGCCTGGAGCGGGCAAGACGCTGCTGGCGCGGGCCATGCCCGGCATCCTGCCGCGCCTGTCCATGGACGAGGCGCTGGAGGTGACGCGCATCTATTCGGTGGCCGACATGATCCCCGAGGGCACCCCACTGGTCCGCGCACGTCCGTTCCGCGCGCCGCATCACACCATCAGCCATGCCGGGCTGGTTGGCGGCGGGCGCTGGCCCCGCCCGGGCGAGGTGTCGCTGGCACACCGGGGCGTGCTGTTCCTGGATGAGCTGCCCGAGTTTGGGACGCACAACCTGGAGACGCTGCGCCAGCCGATCGAGGACCATGTGTTGACCATCAGCCGGGCGTCGGGGTCGTTGACCTTCCCGGCGAGCTTTATGCTGATCGCGGCCATGAACCCCTGCCCATGTGGCTATTTCGGCGACCCGACGCACGAGTGCACATGCTCCCTGCAGATGGTCAGCCGCTACCAGAAGCGCATCTCGGGGCCCTTGCTGGATCGCATCGACATCCACGTCGAGGTGCCAGCGGTGGACTATGACAAGCTGTCGGACGAGCGGCTGGGCGAGCCCAGCGCCTCGATACGCGTGCGGGTGGAGAGGGCGCGCGCCGTGCAGCGCACACGATTCGCGGGGACCGGCCTGACCTGCAACGCCGACATGGGCCCGGCGGAGGTGCGGGAGGTTTGCGTGGTAGATGCGACGGGCAAGGCGTTGCTGCGCGCGGCGATGGAGCAACTGCGCATGAGCGCGCGGGCCTACCACCGCATACTCAAGCTGGCACGCACCATCGCCGACATGGCAGGCAGCGATGGGATCCAGGCATCGCACCTGGCCGAGGCGATCCAGTATCGGCCGCGGAGGATGGGATAAGACCTCCACACCGGATAGTCTCCTTGTGGGGACAAGGAGGAATGCCTGTGACCACGTTGGTGGAAATCAAGCGCGCACTCGAGGCCCAGAAACCGCTGCTGGCGGAGAAATATGGGGTCATCGTGCTCGGCGTCTTTGGCTCGTATGTGCGTGGTGAACAGCGCCCAGGCAGCGACCTCGATCTGTTGGTTGAGTTAGAGAGGCCAGCCCGGATCGGACTGATGGCGCTGGTCGAGCTGGAGCAATGCTTGAGTGACCTGCTCGGCGCGCAGGTTGACATAGCGATCAAGGAAAACCTCAAGCTGCGCATCGGGGAGCACATCCTGCAGGAGGTGGTCGCGGTAGGAGCGCCGAATGACTGAGCTGGGCGAATGCCCGAGGTGCAAGATAGAGGTCAAGGACACGGCCAAACGGCTGACCGGTATGCAGCGGCGGGATGCGCTGCTTCGTGAGATCGATGAGTTCGTCGAGGAGAGGTGGCACGATTCGGATGCGCCTGAGCACGGTGGCTGATCGCGTCGTTCCGTAGCGCAAAGTTGGTATTGCAGTCGGGGCTGATCTGTGGTGTCATATCGAGCATAAGCCAAAACGTAGTACCGTTGCAGCCCTCGTTGCAGTCGCGGTTGACCGAGGAGGGCAGTGTGCAGGATGGACAGCCGATCCTCAGCCTAGGGAAGCCCTCCGTGGACAAGTCGGCTTTCCGTTTTGTCTTAGGAGCGAGAGTTCGCGGTTTGACGTCCACCCAAGGAACGAGCCCAGCTGGAACTCATCATTTCCCGTGCACTCTCAGAACAATGGTTCCAACGAGCAAAGATCGTGCTCGAACGGCAGCTTGAGGCCAAGATGGTATCATATCCAGGGAGTAACCGTGGGCGGATATCTGATCGAGTTCCTGGATGACGACGAAAGCTATCTCAGGTGGCTTGCATCGCACCAAGACGGCTTGGTGGTCAACACGACACGTAGTAGATCACCCAGTTACATGGTCCTGCACCGTGCATCGTGTCCGTACATCACTGCATACATGGGACGGGCCAGCAGGCCCGGTGGATTCACCGAGCGGGGCTATATCAAGGTCTGTGCTGTGGATGTGCCCAGTCTTAGAGCCTGGGCTAGGCAGCACGGGCGGCTCGATGGATCGTTCAGCAGCGAGTGTCCCAGATGCGAGCCAGACTAACGAGACACACAGGCATCGATGACGACACCGCCCTTATCTGGTCCAGGCGAAAGCTTCCCGGCGCCCGGTGTTCCCTCATCGCTCTCCACGCAAGGCGTTCTTGCGGGTCCAGAACAACACGAAAGCGACCAGCACAACCCCGGTGAACGCTGCCGTCCAGAGCAGCCACAAGGTGGGATTGCTCTCTCCCGTGACGGGCAGAAATGTTGGAGGAGAGACCAGATCCTCTTCCAGCAAGGGAAAGAGCACTTCAGCGATCGCTGTGTCGTCATATCGTTCACCTGGGTACACACTCTGCACCACTATCTGGAAGGCCAGGATCAGCGTTGGGCGTTCCAACCGTAGGAACTGCCAACGGGGAGTGTCCTCCAGGGTGAGGTGATGCTCAGTGATCTCCAGGTAGCGCATAGGATCGACAAAGGACTTTTCGATAGGCACGACGACTGGCAGTACCTCAGCGCCTTCTTTCAACTGGGCCAGACGTACGACCACTTCCTTGGGCCGACCATGGGCGCGAAACTCATCCCCGTCTACCCCGGGCAGGATGCCTAGTCCCAGGGTAGGGCTCCCGTAATGGGCGTATCCAGCATAGCTCCATGCGATCTAGGCCCCACGGTCTCGCCTGACCGCCAGGCTGTCGTTGGATCGCCGTCGGAAAAGAGAGCGGCGGGTAGATTGTAACCGGTCTCGGCGGGGTAGATGCTGCCTGATGACGCGGCCGCGGCTCCTATGTTATGAGGGCCATAGATCGGCCGGAAGTACACCCGGATGTCGTCCTCGCGTGTGGGTTCCAGGTCGGTGAAGTGCCAACGCAGTTCATGTCGGCCCAGCGTGTAGCCGGAAGGGCTGGCAAGAAGGGTCTCCGGGGCCACATCGCGATCCCTCTGCCAGCGTACGATGACTTCGGCCTGGCCGATCGGCCCACGCCAGGTAGCACCAGTGTGCAACACGTACTCGAAAGCTCGACCGCCGTTGGATTGCCAGTTCAGACGGCCGTGATAGGTGTTGCGCACGGTCCGGGTCTGGCCAGTAGCAAAGTCGACGGCAAACGCGTGCCAGCCGGCATAGTCCCACTCCCCTTCGGGCTGCGCGTTCGGTCGGTAGGCAACCGTAGCCTCCTGGCCGTCCACAGTGGCGCGGAAATCCCTCAGCACCGGGTCTCCCCCTGCGAAGGCCTGAGCCTGTGGAAAGCCCATCAGGACCTGTATCGCAGGACCGGCGTTAGTGAAAGTAAAGGCGCAAGTGACCCAGGCCTGATCGCCCCGGATCTCCGCCTCTACCCGCTCGGCGGACATGGCGACCTGATCATTGTCCAGGGGTACGGCGCCATAGCCTGTGGCTCCCAACGAGGTGTCATCGGCCCGGGCGACTTGTGGCATCACTGCCATCAGAAACGCAATCGCAGTGAGCCAAGATAAGAGCTTGCGCCCATTCATCTTGTCCCTCCTGTTCCACTACTGCGGTTGTCAGGTGTATCCCCAACCTATCCTGTGCCGCCGATTTCACTGGCTGCGCTGCCCCGGTACAGCTCTTCTCTCAGGTGAAGGAGCTCGTCTTCAGGGATGCCAGGTCCAATATCGGCCACTCCCACAACCACCCAGGCGCCATCCTCAAAAGCGCGTATCTCGGTCGTGTCTTCCGGAAGGGTGAACTTCAGGGCGTTATTGAGCAGGTTGTGGAGGGCCAGGAAGAGCAGGTCAAGGTCGCCATGTACCGCCGACAGAGGCCAAGGCGCCCGTGGCAGGATCAGTTCTATGTGGCGGCCAGCCGCTTCTGGCCGCTCCAGAGCCAACTCCCGCAGATCAGGCAGCAACTGCCCTATGTCTACCGGCTCTCGCTCCAGCGGCAGCGATGCCCTCTTCATCGTCCGCCAACAGAATGCGCCTGGGATGCTGCTTGTCGTCCATCTTTCCTCCCGCAGCCAGCCGATGAGCAGGATCGAGCTCACCCATGCCCTGTTCGAACCCTGTGTTCCCCGCTGGCAGGCGAATATCGCTCTGGCTGGGCTCTGGCCTCTCGCCGCCAGCGCACCATGAGCCAGACGTTGAAAGCCAGAATCCCCAGGGCGAACAACCGTATCGGCCAGGGCGACCAGCCCATAGCGACCGAAGCATTCACATCACCACCGAAAAGCAGGGACAGGATAGCAAAGTAAAAGGGATCCAGGCACAGGAAGAAAAGGCCGGTGTACCACAGGCTGGCGTTTACCAGCGGCTGACGAGTAAGCCAGCGTTGCCGGTTCAGGTAGAGTATATACCCGATGAGGGTAGTCAGCAATGCCGGTCCCCAGGCGATGACCAGCCAATGAGCACCAACTCGCTCGTCTACAGGAGTGGCATAGATCACCTGGCTGGTGCCCCAGCCATTGATCAGGAACCGGAATTCCAGTATCCTCTCTCCCAGCGAGCGGGCAGCGAGGTAGTGGATGCTCTCATGGATCGCGTTATGGAGCAGGGCTGCCAAGGCTGATGGTGGCAGGAAGTACAACAGGCGTTTCCCGAAGTTCATGGTCTGTCCCTTTGGTGCGTTCAACAATCACCAATCCCCTCTCTGGTCTGCCATAGATAGCTCGATGGCTTCAACGGCTAGACCGTACCGCTCCTGCAGTTGCTGTCCCCAGGCGACCATCCAGCGCCCGAGCTGCGTCAGCGCACGGCAGTACAGGTAAGGGTATTTGTTGCCCTGGACTAATGCCTGGCGGACCAGTCGGTCATGCTCTCTCTCGTGCAGCAAGTCTCTACGCCGCTCGTTGGCCAGCACCTCCGACGTATACGGATCGGAAAACATGGTGCAACCTCCCATCCACATTATGGAGACCAGGATACCTGCCCACTGGATATGAACCAAGAGTGCCAGAGCCCCGATGGTGGGAAGAGCAGGCGTTTCTGAAGCTCCACGGTCTCTTCTTGGTCAAGATGGTTGTCATGGAACGACGTTTGCATGCCTGTAGCGTCATTCCCAGTCTACCACCAGTACATGTCAGCATGAGTCATATTCTAACCAACAAGTGACATGATTTCGAACTTTTGTTCGCACCATGGCGCAGAACGATAACCTTTGCACCATTGGGACAAAGGTTGCTTCGGTCCTGTCAGCGGACAGCTGAGGATAGCACTGCATCTTGACATTTCTGAGCTGTAAGCACAAGATGTGGTAGGTGTAAACTCACGGTTGGTGAGGGCGCACATTATGCACAGCCATAACCGCCTTCTAGACATCTTTTACCAAGAGTATTCCCTTTGGCCTGCCTACCCGTTCCTGGCGCGAAACGCTATGATGAGGGATAACGACGGTGCTATTGCTCTAGATACGGAGCGTTACGCACACTCGCCATGTCGCGGTAGACGCCCATTCGCGTCGATCATTGTCCCAATGCCGAAACGGTTACCAGAACGTGCGATGCCACATCCTCACTGTGGCGTCGTAGCAAGTCCGGGGTGGTTCTGCCCTACCATGCCTCTGGGGGATGGGCCGTAGCCTGTCCGCTGCCCAAAACCTGCGCCGTTTGGGGTCCCTCTGCCAGCATAGAGCGTAGCAGGCTAACCGCTCCTTCGTCCAGTGTTGTATAGTCCAGCACGATCAACTCGTGACTCGGCGACAGGAGCGGCTGCACCTTATCGGCGACAAAGTCAGAGGCGATAACTACGGAAAGCCTTGGCAGCTCTTCCACGAATTTGCCCAGGTTGTCCGTGCCATAGAGAAAGGCCTTAAGGCCCTTGATGCCGGCGTCCTGCAGGGATTGCTTCATCTCGGAGGCACAGTGCTCGCTGACGCAGATGAGACCAGCAGGCGTGCCCTGGGGGATTCCTGCGATCTGGATCAGGTTTTGCAGGTACGGCTTGACGCCCAGACCCACGACCTCCACCTTCCTGCCAGCCAATAGCCGCCTGACCTCCTGAACGTGGAAAAAGGTCGTAGCCACGACGTTGACCTGCCGGAGTAACCTTTCGACCTCGACGGCGCGTTCTTCCAGGTCCCGCAAGACAACGGGCACAACCTGTGTACCAAGCCTCTTCTGAATCGTCTGGGCCAGCACTGTGGCGATGGCCAGTTCGCACTCCACAAACGCCAGCCGATTCCCCGCCTGTAAGCCTTGGCGTTGCTCGGCTCGAGCATAGAGCATGGCTGCCAGGTCATCGGACTGAACGCCAAGGTTCTCTGCCTGCTCGATGGCCTTGTCAATGATCGCCAGCAAGGCAGTGGATACGAAGCGGACTGCATCCCTCGATCCTTCCACTACTACGCAGCCTCGCCCCTGCCGGCACTCGATCAGTCCCGCCTGCGCTAGCTCCTGGTATGCCCTGAGAACCGTGTTTCGGTTGATCCGTAGAAAGCCGGCCAACTGCCGAGTCGTTGGCAACTTGGTACCGGAAGCTAGCTCTCCATCCAGAATCAGGAACTCGATCTGTCTCCGGAGCTGGATGTGCACTGGCAGGTGACTGTGGGGTTCGATCGTGATGTGCATCCCTGGATCCTCCAGATGGTCTATTGTCATAGGTCAATGGGCCAATCATATTATAGCACCTTGTCTTGCCGTTGTCAAGAGTGAAAGTGGGTATACCTACGGCTGTTGCAGAGTCAGGTTGGGGAGTGCAACAGCGGTGCGACGGCTTCCTGCGGATTGGCCGCATAGTACCGGCGTGCATCGGGCACGTTGACCACTCCCCGTCGTAGTAGGAGTCCTAAACTAAAGCCAAGGTGAAACCCGCAGAGCGCATGTGGTATACTATTGGCGAGACTACAGCGAGGAGGCGCTCTGCGATGAAAGATGTGCTTACGATGCTCGGGCAGTGGCAGTTGGATGTGAGTGCGGTGGCGGGAACGCATGTATCGTGCACCGACGCCACGCGAGCGTGAACGTTGGCATGCCATCTGGCTACTGGCCCGAGGTTGGTCCGCCGCACAGGTCGGCGAAGCCCTGGAGCGGGATGTGCACACGATTGGTGACTGGATCGAAGACTTCCAGCAGAAAGGTCCGGCGGGTCTGGCCTTTGAGCAGACGGGTGGTTCCCCCCCGGTCCTCAGCCCGGCGCAACAGGCTGAGTTGAAGGCGGCAATCCAGGCCAGGCCGGAAGCGGCGGGTATCGACATAGGCCTTCTGTGCGGTCAGGCTGGTCACACTATAGGTGGTCTCTTCCATGACCAGACCATCACTGGCACGCACAAAACGGCGTTCCAGTCGGAACACCTGCTGGGCATATGGCCAGTTGACGTAGCCTTGCAGCATACTGCTGGTCGTCAGCGTACGTTGCTCCAGCCGCCCGTGTCCCTTCTCACGGCTGGTGGCCATGGCGAAGTCCTTTTGGCAGGGACTGAACGCAGGGGTGCACGACTCGGGGCCAAACGAGGCCGCAATGTCTTGCTGTAACTGCGGTTGGTTCTCCTTCACCGTCCACACGTACTCGCCGCCCCTCTCCGCAATCTGGGCCGATAGCTCCCGCTGAGCTAATAGCGCATCGCCAGTGATGATCTTGTTTCGTAGGTCGAGGCATTGTACCATCCGTATGGCCGCGGGGATCTCGTTCTCTTGGCGCTCCACTCGCCCTTGTTACAGCACCCACCCTTCCTGCGGCAGATAAGCAGCCAGCAGGTGAAGGCCCTGCGACTCACCAGCAGGAATCGTGCCCCGCAACGTCTTGCCGTCCAGACTGAGCTCGACACTCTCTCCTGCCCCAGGCTGAGCGGCAAAGAACCCGCTCACCACCCGCTCAAACGCAACTATGTCTACCGCGTGGTTCAGGACGCGACTGTAGGTCGTGGCATGAGGCGCCTGCGGCTTCACCAAGGCCAAAGCCACTGCCAGCTCTACCTGGCGCAGCCGCACCCACTGGGCGATCCCGTGCAAGTGGTCTTCTCCGGCCAGCTTGGCCAAGATGATGAACACCAGCACCGTCACCTGTGACCACCTTGAGAGGGCCAGCACAAGTCTGCTGGCCCTTCTCGTTGTTCCCCGACCTCGGAGGCCTATGCAGCCTGCTTGCGCGTGGCGGGGGGGGGCAACGGCGGAATCTCTAAGGTTGGGTCTTGTGCCACCCACGGATCTGTGATATTATGAGGGCATCAGCAAAAGCAGGACGACGCCGCAGCCCTCATTGTAGTCGCAGTTGATCGAGGAGCGACAACGGCTGAATGGAAATGTGTGAACTGGGGATGGACGAATGCTGGCAAGTGGAACAAGTGCGCCCAATGCAGTGTTCCTCAGAGCTTTACCCCAAAGCCAACAACCGATTAAAAACAGAACAAATCGGAATAGGCAGAGCATTTGAGGAGGCAGAATTCGTGGAAAAAGTTACAAAAGGAATGAAGCAGATGCCGATCAAGATTGCAGGTATTGTTTGCAGCCCGCATAAAGATGGCATGACTGCGAAGCTTCTACAGCAGGCATTGGCAGGGGCGGAGGAGGCAGGGGCCGAAACGATGACCGTCTTCCTAACCGATGAGGAGATGGAGCCCTGCCTGGGGTGCGGAGGAAATTGCTTTGAGACGCGCGAATGCGTCCATGACCCCGCCTCAGCCCGGCACGCGCGCTTTCAGGACGCGGACGGATTGGTGATGGCTGTACCTGTCTACTGCTGGCAGATGAACAGCCTTACGCACCTATTCATCGACAAGATGCGCTGGGATACGGGCTCGATCATAGAGCCGCGCAACCTTCGGGTGGCTTTTGGCATCGCCTGCGCAGGGGGCAGTGGGACGGGTTGCGTGTTGGCCCTTCAGGCGCTCTATCGCTACTTTTACAACTGGGCCTTCCACGGCATCTCGCCTCTGCCGGTGACGCGCTTCAACTTTCGCAGCGCCCTCGGAGAGGCACACGCAGGAGGTCAAGTGATGGTGGACGCCATCCGCGGCGGATTGCAGCCCTTCCAAAGCCTCGGCGCGGCGATGGCCGACCTTGAGACCTTGCCCCATATGATGGATGGGCCGGTTGATGAGTTACGACTTATCGTACAACAGCTTCAAGCGGGTCTGCCCGAATCCTCGGAGCCGCTGGTGCGCGTGCTATATGCGCAAGCGAGGCTGGCCGAGGAGGCATGGGCAAACGGAGAACGGCAACTTGCCGCAGAGCACCTCAGCAAGGCTTATCATACAGGCAACCAGGTCTGGGGGGACCGAACATAGGGGACGGCTGTGCCCTGTTATATGAGGCATGGACGTTTTCCAATGGGTGACCGGATGTGCTGAAGCGATGTACTCCTGGGAGAACGGAGAACAGAGCATCAGCTCCTATTCGGGAATCGGCGTGCCAGCGGCGAAAGCTGAAGGCATCTGAGTTTTCACAACACTCCTCCTAGCCCACCGCCGGACCCAAAGTGGAATTGGTTCACTGCGAAGGGCCAGCACGCTACGGATGTACTCCATCCTCGTCTGCTGGCCCTTCTCGTTGTTCCCCGACCTCAGAGGTCACGCAACCTGCTTGTGCGTGGCTAGTGAATTGAGTACAATGCTTGCGAGTCATGTGTGCCGCTAGCCGCCTTGTCCGGGTGAACGGCGGGACACCCAGGCTAGCCTGGGTGCATGGCCAGACCCTGGCACAAGTCGACCAGGGTGGAAAAGCGAATTGCGACGGGTCGTTTGTGGCCACTTTGTGCTGATCGCGGCCATGAACCCCTGCCCATGTGGCTACTTTGGCGACCCGACGCACGAGTGCACCTGCTCGCTGCAGATGATGTCGCTGCGTACAGCGGTGCCGCTACCAGAAGCGCATCTCGGGGCCCTTGCCACCCTGTCCCGGCCTTTGGGACAGGCCCGCATCGACATCCACGTCGAGGTGCCAGCGGTGGACGGGCACTCCGTGCCTCAGACAAGCTATCGGACGAGCGGCTGGGAGAGCCCAGCGCCTCGATACGCGCGCGGGTGGAGAGGGCGCGCGCCGTGCAGCGGCGGGATTGCCGCCTCGCACCTGGCGTCGGCTACTGCCGCAGCGATCCAGTACCGGCCGCGGAGGATGGGGTAGTTGCGAGGTTGTGGTCGTCGCCTCTATGGGCAAGGCTGGGGAACTGCAGACGGCGAAGTACCTGTGCGGCATCTTATGCCGTTAGTTGGTAGCCGTGTCAGGCCACGGAAGGAGGAGTTCATGGGATCCGCCAAATCGGTATACATCTTTACGGACCTGGAGGGCACCGCCGGCATAGATGACTGGGATCCTCGCCATCGCGACTATGGTGTACAGGCCCAGGGTGTCTCTGAGCGTTCCGAGATGCAGCGGCTGCTGACAGGCGAGGTGAACGCCGCCGCACAGGGTCTCTTTGCGGCTGGCGTGGAGGAGATCCTGGTGAACGATGGACATGGCGCGGGCAGGACCATTCTGGTCGAGGAGCTGATCCCTGGGGTCAAGATCGCCAGGGGAACGGATCGTCCCAGTTGGCTGCTGGGGATCTCACCGCGCTTCGATGCTCTGGTGCAAGTGGGCATGCACGCTATGGCCGGAACACCCAGCGCCTGTCTTGCCCATACCCAGAGCCTCGGCTACACGTACCGGATCAACGGGAGAGAGTTCGGCGAGATGGAACAGGCAGCCCTGTTGGCTGGCGAGATCGGCATTCCGTGGGTTTTCACGTCAGGGGACTCGCACGCCTGCCGAGAAGCCGAACAATGGGTTCCAGGGATGGTGACTGCCCCGGTCAAGACGGGGCTCTCGGCCACATGCGCAATCCATCTTGCTCCTGCGGACGCACGCAACTTGATCCGGGATCGGATCCAGGAAGCCGTCGCCAAAGTCGGCGAGATCGCTCCGCTCACGCTGCCGAGTCCCCTTGTCATGGAGATTGTGCGGGAGGAGCCGTGGCCAGCGCAGATCAGGGCGGGTGCCGAGCGGGTCGATGCGTTCACAATCCGTTACACGGGCGCTCGCTTCTGGAGCATCTTTCATCACCACTTTTATGGGAAACCCGATCTCCCATTGCCGGAATAGCCATAGAGAGGACCGGGGGATAGCCGTTGCGGCAAGCTCGTAGTGGGCCAAAGCTAGTTGCCGCTATGCCGCCTCTTACGACGAGGGCCAGCACGCTACGGATGTACTCCATCCGCGTCTGCTGGCCCTTCTCGTTGCCTGGCAATGCTTGCACCCGGTGCGGGAATCGAGTACAATGCTGATGGCCTCCAGAGGCACTCGCACACTCAACAATAGCCTGCCACGGCCGTACCTTCGGTGTCACAGTGACGTCACCTGGCACTCCCAGTGGCCTTGCAGGTCTGAGGTCACCTCAAACCGCAGCAAAAGTGAGTGTTTGTTAGTATCCCTGCCCCTGCGGCTATCTCGGCGATCCGACGCACGAGTGGCGTCGCACTGGACACCATGGAGCAGGCCGAGATCCTGCTGCGATCTTGTGGTGGGTAGATATGGGTTTTTCTTGGATCAGTTCCCTACATGTAGAAGGAGGGATCAAAATGACGGCGAAATCGCAAGACGAAGAGATGGCGGAGAGGATCCTCGCCGCACAGAGGCAACAGGAGCTAGAAGCCAAGGCGCGGGAGCAGCAGGCACTGGAAGCCAAGGCGCGGGAGATTGCGGAAGCGCAACGCCAGAGGCTCGAAGAGGCGAAACAGCGTATCCGCGCCAGGGGCACGGAACCTCCAGCGCCATCAGAGCGGATCTATGAGGTGCAGGCGGGGGACACGTTGGGCAAGATCGCCAAGCAGTTCTATGGGGATGGAGGCCGGTGGCGCGAGATCTATGAGGCCAACCGGGACACCATCCAGAACCCGGATCTGATCCAGGTGGGACAAAAGATCCGCATTCCGTGAACAGCGCTTCGGGGACAGGTGACTATGTGGGTCGTCTGGGGCATGGGCTACCCGCCCCTGCCTCGCAGAGCGGGGGCACAACCTACGGGGGCAAGGAGTGGGGCTCGTTGCGCGTGAGGCGTGAATCGAGCCCAATGTCGCCGGCCTGACGGCAGTCCTGTCAGAGGCGGTGGGATCGCGGCTCGTGGCGGCAGAGTCTTTAGTGGGTCGAAGGGAGGCGCTGTGGAAACAGCCAGGCTCGTTGGTGCGGAACCAGGCACTCGTGCTATGGTGTTGCCGGTTCGGCAACGTGCCCGAATCGCCCACCAGGTTCTCGAGGAGCGCCTGGAGACCCTTCTCCCTGCGGCGATGCGGGAAACCGGCTACGATATGTGGTTGATCCTATGCCAGGAAGATAACCTGGACCCCGTCTTTACGACCATGATCCCCATGGACACCTGGTGTCCCATCCTGCAGATGCTGATCTGCTACGATCGCGGCCCAGGGCAGGGCGTGGAGCGTATCAACCTGTCGATGACGAATACCGGCACGCTCTACGAACGGCCATGGAAGGGTCGGCACCACGAAGAGCAGTGGCCTCTCCTCAGGGATATCATCAGCGAGCGCGATCCGCAGCGGATTGGCGTCAACATCGGCTCGACGCAATGGGCGGCCGGCGGCCTGACGCACAACCTCTACACACAGCTTGTGGCGGCGCTGCCCCCAGCCTACCAGTCCCGGCTGGCGTCGGCGGAGCCATTGGCCACCGTCTGGCTGTCCACGCTCACCGATACCGAGCTGCAGCTCTTTGAGCACGTGGTCCACGTGGCGCACGATCTGCTTGCCGGGTGCTTGAGCCGGCAAGCTGTCATTCCAGGCGTGACGACGGTGCAAGACCTCGAATGGACGTACTGGCAGCAGTGCGCGGACCTGGGACTGGAGCTGGCGTTCAAGCCTTTCTTTAACCTGGTGCGCCGTGACCCGATGAAGGAGCGGTTCGGGCAGGACGATGCAGTGATTCGCCCCGGTGACCTGATCCACTCGGACGTAGGGATTCGATACCTGCGGCTCAACAGCGATCACCAGGAATGCGCGTATGTGCTCCAGCCCGGCGAGCACGATGCCCCGCAGGGGTTCAAGCGGCTGATGGCAGCGGCGAACGGTCTGCAGGACATCTTTATGGCCGAGTTTCGCCAGGGATTGAGCGGAAACGAGCTCCTGAACCGCATTCTCGCTCGCGCGCGGTCTCGAGGCATCCCGAACCCCAGGGTATACTCGCATTCGCTGGGCCTGTTTCTGCACGAACCTGGTCCGCTCATTGGGCTGCCATGGGAGCAGGAACGGTGTGTTGGCCGAGGCGACGTCACGCTGAGAACCGGCACTTGCTTTACGATGGAGCTTTCGGTCAGCGATCGAGTGCCCGAGTGGGCCGATCAACAGGTGACGATGAGCGTAGAACAGGATGTGGCCTTTACAGCGGATGGATGCCGGCTGATCGATGGGCGTCAGACCGAGCTCTACCTGATCTAGCCAGGCTGAACTACGCGATGAAAGGGGAGTGACCATGCCGGTTGTGTCTATTGTCAGGGTGGACGGCGAGCGTATCCAGGATGCCGTACAACGCGCGGTCGAGATGGCCGGTGGCCTGGAAGCGGTGATTCCGGCTGGGGCGAGCGTCCTGATCAAGCCCAATGTCGGAGGCCCCTCGCCGTCCGGGTCGGGCAAGGTCACGGATGCGCGCGTGACGGAAGCGGTCGCCCGGATGGTCCTGGCCAGGAAACCCGGGAGGGTCGTCATCGGGGAAGGGTCATCGGTCGGATACGACTTTCCGGGCCGCATGGACTCGATGCACTGCCTGGAAGCGAGTGGCACGGCGGACGTCGCCAGGCGGCTGGGCATCGAGCTGGTGGATCTGAACCGCGATGAGCGCGTGGAGGTCAGGGCAGAGGGCGCCTTGGTGATGGAGCGGTTTGCCGTGGCCAAGACCGCCTGGGATGCAGATGTGATCGTCGACCTGCCCGTGATCAAGACACACGTGCGGACGGGGATCACCTGTGGGCTCAAGAACATGAAGGGCGTGCTTCCGGGCGACGAGAAAAAGCGTACCCACCAACTGGGCCTCGATCGGGGCATCGTGGACCTGAACCGGGTCGTCAAA
>Ga0315274_10008295_pt1 | contig 15051 bp, 15 predicted proteins | sample YL17G02_20_MG_FD_203700 | JGI IMG/M metagenome (GOLD analysis project Ga0315274, IMG submission 203700) | Sediment microbial communities from Yellowstone Lake, YNP, Wyoming, USA - YL17G02_20 | ecosystem: Environmental > Aquatic > Freshwater > Lake > Sediment | place: USA: Wyoming | collected... | reverse complement strand
GTCCGACTCCCCGGAGACTCGCGGCGTGAGCATCCTACCCTCTTTGGTTCCGGCTACGCTGGGTTAGGAGATAGGCAAGCGGTTCGGACATGACCAGCACGTTACGTCATCAGAGCCGGGAGCGGTAGCGACCGGATTTCTTCATCGTGCCGCGAGCGGAAGCGACCGGAACAATCAGAGCCGGGAGCGGAAGCGACCGGATGGAAGGCCGGTTGAATACAGTCTTAAGGGAACGGATCGGGTCGTCCCGGCGCGCCGGGAACAACGACATCGGGTCGCTCCCGCTCCCCGCTCTGATCGAGCGCGACGGCACCAAGCCCGTGTTCACCCCCGAACTGCGGAACTTGGGCTGACTTTTCGACGCTTGCCGGAACACAATCGAGTGAAGGTCCCGCAAGAAAAGACGGGCTATCGGAAAGGGGTCGCCACCGAGTATAATACGCTCGTCCGAGCCGCACGGCTGGTCGTGAGCGACGGACGGTTCCGAGAGGGTGACGAACGGTGGATCAAATCCTTGAGCTAGCGGCGCGACTGGGCGAGCAGATCGCCGCCGACCCGCGGGGCCGCCAGATGGCCGATGCCCGAGCGGCGCTCGACGGAAGCCTTCAGGACCGGCAACTGTTGGCGGACTACGAAGCTCAGCAGCAGAAGATGAACGAACTGGCCGCCGCCGGCAGACCCATCGAGCCGGAGGACAAGCGCCGACTCGCCGACCTTCACGCCAAGGTGATCGGGAGTCGGGTCATCAAGGACGTCCTCAAGGCCCAAGCGGACTACCTCGAACTGATGACGGCGGTCTCGCAACGGATCGAGGAAGCCGCCCTCGGGTTGGCCGACGAATCGTAGTTCCGTTGGGTTCCGGCGGGTTTGTCCGAGGATTCACCTGCGGTTCGTGGACCGCGAGAAGAAAAACCGGGCTGCCGTGCAGCCCTGAGACGTTATCGCGGCGATGGGCTGCGTGTTGGGACGCCTGCGACCGTCGCAAGAAGCGCCGAAACGTCGGCCGCAACGTGTTGTTCTTCCAGTTCCGCGAGCAGGCGCTCAAACTTCTCGAGCCGTAGCCGCGCCAACTCCCGAACCGGCTCGAAGCGGAACGAATCGTTGAGGCGAGCGGTCCAAAACTGGTATTCCTTTTTCCTCCGCCAGGTGTCGAGGACGGACTGCACGCCCTTGCCGTCGATAGCCCCCCGGCGGATCACCGACCATAGCGATACGACGCCGAACTCGTCAAGACGGTCCGCCTCACCGACGACCTGGGCCTCGATCAGCGCGGTGCTGCGATCCCGACAACCCCGCACCGCCCGGGCCGCGAGCTCCAGCGACTCCTTCGGCACCAGACCGGCCAGGCTCCGCTCCATCAGCGTCGCCCCCTGTTCATAGTCCGCCTCGGAGAGCGGCCCCAGCAAAATCTCCATCCGCTCCACCGCGCCCTCGTGAAAGCGGGTGACCCATCCGGCGTCGTGGTAAAGCCCCGCGGCGAGGATCGCCGCCCCGTCCGGTCTTTGAGATCGGATCAAGGGAAGTTGGGAAATGTGTGGCGCGGTCTGGGCGACCCGGGCCGAATGTTCCCACAGGAACACGTCCGAATCGCCACGAGGAGTGGGGATGACTAGGTCCGCGCGAGCGCGCTTCCAGATCGCCTCGAGATCCATCGCGGTTTACGTCCGTCTTGCGTGTGGTGAACACCACGCCGCGCCGGACGCCTCCCTTCCCCCCGACCACGGGACGGCCCGATCCTTAACCGGACCGCGGATCAATCTACGCTGCCGAGCTTATGGCGTGTCCGTACCGCCCCGCCTCCCCCCTTGGTTTCGAACTCCCCAGCCGACCCGGCGTGTCTTCCAACGGCTTCAGGACGCTACCCCCTCCACTCCGCCTCACCGTGTGTCGCGGGTACCGACGTACCCCACCGACCCTCAGGATACGAAACTCGAACGTGTTGTTCCTCATCCGTCTCGGCTCCCAGGATGAACCGGCCGCGCTGACGCCTTTCCAGAATCGGAAGCGGTATTGTAACACTCGACCGTACACTAAGCTATAGGAAAATCCCGAATTGGCTCGCCGTGCGTGTCTAGGCTCCCCGCCACCAGGGATCAACTCGGTTCGAGGACTTCATAGTAGAAGTTACGCTTCTTGGGGACCCAACCCGCTGCATGAATGGCCGCCCTTATCTCTTGTTCTGTAAGGTGATACGTCGTTCCCGCAGCCGAGACGACGTTTTCCTCCATCATCACGGACCCCATGTCGTTGGCCCCGAAGAACAAGGCAAGTTGACCTATCTTCACACCCTGCGTAACCCAGCTCGATTGAATGTTGGCGATGTTGTCGACGTAAAGTCGAGCGATGGCGGTCACCCGCAGGTATTCGTTCGCATCGGCCAAAACCAGGTGCCGCCCATCCGGAGGTCCTTCGTGCGACGGCTCAAACTGAGGAACACGACCCAAGGGCGTGTTGCCCGGCTGGAAGGTCCAACTGATGAAGGCCGTGAACCCGCCGGTCTCGTCTTGCAAGTCACGGATTCGCCGCAGGTGCTCGATGCGCTCGGGGATGGTCTCGATGTGTCCGAACATCATGGTGATGCTCGTCCGCATCCCGATCCGATGGGCCTCGCGCATCACGTTCAGATATTGCTCGGTGTCCGTCTTACCCTGCGCGGTCTTGCGGCGTACGCGATCAACCAGGATTTCGCCGCCGCCGCCGGGGATGGAATCCAACCCCGCCTCCTGGAGACGCAGCAGCACGTCGCGCACGCTCATGTTGAAGATTTCGTGGAAGGCGTGGATCTCCGGCGGGCTGAAGGCATGAACGTGGATCGTCGGATACTCGCGCTTGATGAAGCGCAAGAGGTCGAGGTACCACTCAAACGGCAGCATTTCCGCGGGCACTAATCCGCCCTGCATCAGCACCTGCGTCCCGCCGATCGCCAGCAGTTCCTCGATCTTTCGCCCGATCTCGGCGAACGAAAGAACGTACCCCTCCGGCAAGTCCTTTCGACCCGTGTCCATGCCCGGCGGGTCGGCCTTGAAGTTGCAGAAGATGCACTTCGCCGTGCAGTAGTTCGCGTAGTTGATGTTCCGATCGACGACGTACGTGCGGTGCGGCTCCGGGTGCATCCGCATCGTCACTTCGTGCGCCCGCCGGCCCAGTTCGTGGATCGAGCAGTCCGTGTAGAGTGTCAGGGCGTCTTCGTCCGAAAGACGTGCCACACGCGGGGCAGCGGTTGGGGGCGGCGCGATGGTCATGCGACGATCACATCCTTGCACGCCGCGATCGACCCGTGCCGCACAGCCAGTTCCAAAAACTTACTCATGCCGGCCCTTTGACGCGGTCCCAGGGTGAACTTCAACCGCTTGGTGAGGTATCGCTTCGCCAGCGCCACAGGCCATTTCAACCCCGGCCCGTAGTCCGCAGCGATCAACTCCGCCGATTTCACACCCGCGTCACGGGCCCGCGAGAGCCGCGGCGCGAGACCGCTCACGTCCAGACCCCGCGGCGCCGCCCAGACCGCGAACACGAACGGCAGTGACGTGAGCGACTTCCACGCCGAGCCCAGGTCGGTCTCGATGTCGTAGTCGATCAACGTGTTGTTCACCACCTTATCGCCGATCAACAGGACGGCCTCGCACTCGTCCACCGTCTCCCGGCCCGTGAACGGAACGATCTCCAGCCGGACCTCATACAACTCCCGCCAGATGATCGTCGCCAGGGCGACCGACGTGTGCGAGTCGCCGTCGACGTACAGCCGCCGGATCGCCTCCGGCGGGATCCGCGAGAACACCCGCACGGTCAGGGTTTCCCCGTCGCAACCGATGCACGCATCCGATACCACCTGCCAATCGCGGTGCGGCTGGGCCAGGTCGATCACCGGCACCAACGCCGCATCGACCCTCCCCGCGTCGAGCAGTTCGGCCAGCCGCGAGGGGACGTCGTGAATCAACTCGACGGTCCGGTCCGCATCCAGCCCCTCGATCAGCGGCTTGGCGTTCAGAAAGGAGACCACCCCCAGCCGCCAGGTTCGCTCGTGTTTCTCAGGTTGAATCGCCATCGCTTGGTCGTACGACCGCCGTCAAGATTCCTTACGCGGCCGATTATAGAGCAGCGATGTGGCGCTGCCACGGCCCTGTGCGATCCGTGCGACCCTTTCACGCTTTTTGAAGCGCCGCGGTGATCGCGCGCACAACGCTTGGGGCCGTTGCGGTGATTGACCGTTCGCTTGCCTCTCGCTATCGTCCCGATGGCGTGGTCGATTCCGTTGCAGCAAGATTATCGGGTGGCATGGCCAAGCGCAGCGCCGCCATGCGCCGCACGAGCGCGTTCCCGATGGGCACACGACCCCGCGGGATTCATCTCGCGATCTCCATCGTTTTGGGGTTACCGCTCGGCTGCTCCGTCCGTTCCTCGACATTTGAGATCGTCGATTACCGCGACGCCGGTGATGCCAAGCGTTACCAGGAAACCTTCGATGAGGCCTATTACGATCTCGATGAGCACGGGAACGTGAACATCGTGCTGCGGCGCACCAGCACGGGCGAAGGCGGCGAGCAGGATCTCACCCAAGTCATCCGAATCCGCAGTGTATGGCGTTCCGTGCCGGGCCGAACCGCCTCTCATCGTACGCAGATCAACGCCGCCGTCAGCTACTTCGTGGCTGGCGGTCGCATCGGGGACACCTTCGAGGGCGCTGGTGCCGTGTTCTTTGGGCAGAATCGCGGCAAGACGGTCCTCGCGGGCACGCTCGATCACTCCGTACTGCGGCCCAAGCGGCAACTTGCTCCCGGCGAACCGCTTTTCGCCCGCGCTGAGCTCAGCGGTGCATTTCGGGCTACACGTGACCGCCGCCAGGTCGTCCGCATCATCCATGAGGCCGACCGCCTCTTCGGCCCACTGCCGCCGCACGATGCGCCGAAGTGAGGCATAGCGCGAGAACTCCCTCTCCCTCTCAGGGAGAGGGTCGGGGTGAGGGTCATCCGGCCACCGGCCGCAACGGAATAGGCGGTCGGAAATTGAACCGCTTCGCCTGCGAGAGGAATCGCAAGGGGTTCTCGTAGACCAGCTTGTGGATGGTCAGTTCGTCATGGCCGCGGGAGCGAAGCGTGCGGATGAAATCGGGCAGGTTCATCGGATTGCTATGGCCCCAGTCGCCCGCGCTGTTCGCCATGATGCGCTCCGTACCGTAGCGTTCGACCAGATCGACCGCCCGCTCCAGCGTGCATTTCGTCACGGGATAGAGGGTCATCCCCACCCAGAATCCGGCGTCGAGGGCAAGCTTGATGGTGTGCTCCTCGACGTGGTCGATGACGACGCGGTGCGGCTTGATCCGCCGATCGCCGCGCAGCATGTCGAGGATCATCCTCGTGCCCTTGTACTTGTCCGCCAGGTGCGGCGTGTGCACGAGGATCAGTTCGTCGGTCTTCATGGCCAAATCGACGTGTTCGAGGAAGATGGTCGCTTCGTTTTTGGTGTTCTTGTTGAGGCCGATCTCGCCGATCCCCAACACGCCGGGCTTGTCCAGAAACTCCGGAATGATCGAGATGACCTCGCGGGACAGAGCGACATTCTCGGCCTCTTTGGCATTGACGCACAGCCAGCACAGGTGGTGAATGCCGAACTGTGCCGCGCGCTTCGGCTCGAACTCGGTGAGCTGCCGGAAGTAGTCGTGAAACGCCTTGGCCGACCCGCGATCAAACCCCGCCCAAAACGCCGGCTCACTGACCGCGACGCACCCCGCCCGGGCCATGCGGACGTAGTCGTCCGTAATCCGCGAGACCATGTGTATGTGGGGGTCGATGTAGAACACAGCGCAAGCTCAGAACGTTCACGCACGTTCGTGGGTCATTCTAACGCCAAGAATGGCGAATGGCGAGTTACGAATGGCGAATGGGAACGACGATGGTCGCGTCGTCACGCGACATAGATGGGCACAGCCGAACTGAGGATCGCGATGCGGCGTATGGGGTTCGGGCTCGACTCGATCGCCCGACGGGTCACAAGGTCCACACGACGCCCGAAGATAGCGGCCAATTCGTCCTCCATTCGGACCGCGTCAAGAATATCCCACTCCGCCCTGGGCGAAAAGCTCACGAGGACATCCACGTCGCTCGACGGGCCGAACTGGTCCTGCAAGACCGAGCCGAACAATGCGAACTCGGTGATCTTCCACCGCTCACAAAACGGTGCAATCGAGGCGTACGGGATGTCAACGGCGAACTTGCGAACCATAACGAGGACCAGTTTACACCGATCGGCGCCTCGGATCAAAAGTCCGCTCCAAACGCTGGTTCGCTCACCGCGACGCACCCGGCGCGGGCCATGCGCACGTAGTCGTCCGTGATCCGCCAGACCATGTGAATGTGAGGGTCGATGTAGAACACGAGATACAGCGCTCACTCCCAACTACGAAGAGCCCAGCGTAGACCCTCATCACCGTTGGAGAGGTGTTCAAGGCGCCCTCGAACCTCATTCAGAAGGACGTTGGCCAACTTCAATTCCGATTCCGTAAGTCGCCGGTTGGACATGGCTCCGATCATCTCGCGCGGATCAGAACGAATACCCCTGCCGGACCCAGTAATGCCAGTCGGCCACGGCCTCTCGCGTTTCGTCACCCGCGTCGCGGGCCGGGTTCAACTGCGACAGGGGAACACCCAGGCCGGGTTTTTCCCATCGGATCATCACGAACATATCGTGTTCGCATTCCTTCTCCGGGGTCATGCGGAGCACCTCAACTTCGTCGCCGACCTTCAACGGCGAGATCGCTCGTTCCGCGACGCACCGTGCGGTAAACGGGAAGGCCAGGCGTTCTTCGAGATAGTAATACCACCCCATCGCCTGTTCTTCCGAGTCGTGGGCGTCAACGACGACCTCGTCCTGAATCCGTGCCTCGCGGACTTCGTCGCGTTTCGGGCGCGACGCCTTGCGTTTTGTTGGACGAGTGGGTCGAGCGGCCATGATCCGTTCTCACTTGCCTTGCGGCTTCCGCTTCGTCCCGTTCACCGGCTCGATTCGTGTGATGTGCACTGGGTCACAAAACACCTTGCGCTCGGGTATCCCGTCGTCGCCCGGGTCGATGGCGATCACCACTTCGGTTCGAGTCACCGGCATCAACTCCGGGTGACGGACCTCGCACTTTAACCCCTCGCAGATGTACACGCGGATGGGTTGAAACGGTTCTCGGCGCAAGTGAGCGCGAATATCATCGGGTTTCATCGTGCGCCAGGCTATCATGGCGTCGCGCCGACGTCAATGGGTCACGATGCGACCTGGCAGATCGCCGGGCACCGCTACGCGTTTTCGATGAGTTCGGTTCGGCGGGCTTCGAGAGACGTGACGACCGGTTCGACTTCGTCGAGGATGGCCTCAAGGAGGCACGTCGCCAGGTGAATTTGTTCCATGATGAGGGAAATGAATCCCGAATCCCTCTCCAGCTTGCTTCCGGACAGTTCGCCACGGGAGGCGTCAATCGACGCGGCCAGTCGTGCAAGCTCCACGTCGCGCGCGCATTCCTTCCGCAACGGCAATGCTGCCATGCAACGGCACAGCTCTTCAACGCCGTCGCACACGCGCTGGACTGCCGGTCCCGCGCTTTGCCGCTGGATCGCATTGACGGCAACGTAGCCGATCAGCCCCAGCGGCCCGTACCGCATTTTCTTAGTATTCGCCCGTCCCAGAGCGCTACCCATCGTACGTAGCCGGTCGATCAGGTTCTTGGCGACCTGAAGGCATTTGCGTAGCGACTGCCGTTTATTCTTGGCCGCATTGAGCTGTGTGGCCGATTCCTCGAGTTGTTTCGCCGCCTCACCGCCCTCTGCGAGGATTTGCGCGTACTTCTGATCGCACAGCGCCTTGTAGGCCGCTTCCGCATTGCTCAGTTCCGCGATTTCGGCCTCAATCTCTTTGACGGCCGCATCAAGCTCGATCAGTATCCGCTCGCCCGTCTCGTATTCCGTTCCCAGTCTCGCAAGCTCGTCTCGCAAGTGGTTGAGCTTCCCCTCCTTTTTCCACAGCAGGGAGTCAAGCAGACTCTGCAAGGTGAGTGATTCCAACGGCTGGATTTGGCATTCCACCTCCGCCAGACAATCCTCAATCCGTTGGACCCGGCGGGCCTCTTCAGTGAGACGTTCGCATGCAGGGGCGAGCGATGCCCTGAGCTGTCCTAACCGATGTAACCGCTCCTTGGCCCCAGCGATCTGTGCATTGACTTCTTCGTACACCAAGGCTTCTCCCACAGCATGATCCGTAATTGGATTCGGTCGAGGTACGAGGGTACTTGACGTGTACTCAGCCCGATCAATGCAGTCCGGAAAGCCACAGGGGAAGGTGAGCCGCGTGCAGTGTACTATCGGACCGAAAACGAACCGGCGCGGCGCCAATCAGACCGAGCCGGCGGCTTCGGGCCGCGCGGACCTGTGCATTCCGGAAGACGGCGTGTTCACTTCTCGCGGCCCCAGAGTTGGGCCAATTCGATCAAGACCTTGACCGACGTCTCCATTTCTTCGAGACAAGCAAACTCGAGCGGAGAATGGAAATTGTGCATTCCAACGGCCAGGTTCGGCGTCGGCAATCCCAGTTCACTCAACCGCGAGCCGTCGGTTCCGCCCCGAACGGACTGGAACTTCGGATCGAGTCCGACTCGACGGATCGCTTCGGCGGCAAGCGTCACCGCCCGCGGCTCTCGATCAAGCGCTTCGTGCATGTTCCGGTACTGCTTCTTGACCTCGATGTCGATCTTGGCGCGGGGGTGCTCGACGAGGATCGAATCCGCAACGGTTCGGAGGACCTGGGCGTGGTCGCCCAACTCCGCAGTGACGAAGCTTCGCAGGATGATCCGCACCTTCACCTCGTGCACGCCGCCCTCGATGACGTAAGGGTGCAGGAATCCGTCTCGATCGGCCGTCGTCTCCGGGGCTAGTCGTTGCCAAGGCATTCGCGAAAGGAATAGTCCCACCAGTCGAATGGCATTTACCATTTTTCCCGTGGCCAGTCCGGGATGGATATTGCGGCCTGTGATCGTGACGACGGCGAGGTCGGCGGAAAAAGTCTCATTATCCAGCTCGCCGATGGATTCCCCATCGAGCGTGTACGCGCAAGCCGCCTCGATCTTCTTCAGATCAAGTTTGTCCACGCCTCGTCCGACCTCTTCATCGCAGGTGAATACGATCCGGACCGGCCCGCGGCGGATTTCCGTATGGGCCATCAAATGCGCCGCCGCGGTCATAATGACCGCCACCCCGGCCTTGTCATCCGCTCCCAGAAGCGTCGTCCCGTCAGCGGTAATGAGGGTCTTGCCCGCAAGCTCCGCCAGCCCCCTCGTTTCCGCGACGCGAATCACCTTCGACGGATCGCCCGGAAGGACGATGTCCTTCCCGTCCCAGTTGCGGTGGACGATGGGCTTGACGTTTTTCGCGGTGAACTCCGGCGAGGTGTCCATGTGCGAAATCCACGCGATCGTCGGCGCGCCCTCGACCGTGGCCGGCACGGTGCCCATGACGATCCCGTGCTCGTCGACGGCGGCGTCCCCGATCCCAAGCTCCCGCAGCTCGCCGAGCAGCATCTTCCCCAACTCAAGCTGCCCCGGTGAGCTCGGATACTTGTCCGTCTGTTCGACGGCCGTCGTCTCGACCTTCACGTACCGCAAGAAACGATCCAACAAGGTATCCACCATCGTCGCTCTCCATCTTGCCGCACAGGCCCCGGCAAACCGCGCGAGTCCGAACCCCAAGCGTAAGCACGGGGCCGCATGGGCGGACACGCTGACGAGTTTAACCGCCCGCTATCGACGCCGCAATGTCTCGGTGGGCGCGGGCGATTCGCCCTTCGACCGGTTACGGCCGTTCAGATGCGGTTGGGGCAGGTCGGCCTGGGCCGCACAGCGTTGGATCGGGCCTTTGTCACGTGTTGAGATGACGCCTTCGTCCACCCAGTCATGCGTGAGCTGCGCGACGCAACTGACGAGGTTCCCATGGTTGTTCGCCCCCGTGGCGCACCCCGCGATCCGGTCGGCCATCGTACAGCCATCGTCGAACAAATGGTTCGCCACGCCGCTGTCACAGCCGTCAATCACCACGGTCTTCGCGAGATCGGAGTTCGGACAGGCATCATCCGGATCCGGCACGCCGTCGCCGTCGGTGTCCCCACATGTCGCAAACTCCCAAGTCGTCACAGGCGCGCCAACTCCTCCGAACAGGACCAAGACGCCGCGAGCGCGATCGTGCACCATCGCGGGCCCGTCGCCATGTGAGGGCACCGCGGGCGCGGAGAGCCAGCCTTCGCCGTCCCACTCCCACATTTGCCCGTGCTTCACCAGAAACGTCGTGTGGCGGTCGCTGGCGTAGGCCATGGCGTGATCGGACGCACAAAGTGTGCCCGCACGCCATGACCAAGTTAACCCGTTCCATTCCCAGGTGTCGTTCCGGGGCGCCTGCCCCCGGCCGCCATTTAGCACGGTGACGCCACGACGTTCATCGAAGGCCATCGCATGACCGTAGCGCTCGCTCGGTGCGTCGCTCGACGGTCGCAGGGTCCACATCCCCCCATCCCATTCCCAGGTATCGTTGAATGTTTGTCCCCCGCCCGACCACCCATACCCTCCGAACAGAACCGTCACGCCTCGTGCGCTGTCGAAGGCCATTGCGTGGCGCATGCGTGGTGCCGGCCCCGTGTCACTTCGCAGCGTCCACGATGTTCCATCCCACTCCCACGTGTCGCCGAAGAACGTATCGCCATATCCGCCGAACATCACCGTCACGCCCCGAATGCTGTCGTAAGCCATCGCGTGACCGTACCGCGCTGCGGGACCGCCGCGCGGAATATAGGTCCATTTGTCGCCGTCCCACTGCCAAGTGTCGTCCGACGGGAGGGGATTGTCGTCGTTCCCCCCGAACAGGACGACCACCCCTTGCCGCTCATCGAACGCCATGGCGTGGTACCAACGCGGGGTCGGGACGGCACCCTTTCCGGGCTGCCACTGCGTTCCGTCCCATTCCCACGTGTCGCCGGGATAGGGACGTGAGCTGTCGTAGCGGTGCCCGCCGAAAAGCACGGTAACGCCGCGGGCGGCATCATAGCCCATGGCGTGCCCGCTGCGCGGTGATGGCCCGCCCGTACTGCGCGGGACCCACACAGTACCATCCCATTCCCACGTGTCGCCGAGATAGTCACCTGAGCCGTCGCCGTAGCAGTCATCGTTGAAGTACCCGCCGAAGAGGACCGTCACATCGCGGGCGCTGTCGTAGGCCATCGCGGTCCCGTACCGCCCTCTCGGGCCTGTCTCGGCTCGTAGCGTCCAGCGCGCGCCGTCCCATTCCCACGTCTCGGCAAGATACTCAAAACAACAACACGCGTCGCGGCGGAGTCCGCCGAAGAGGACCGTCACGCCGCGCACTGGATCGAAAACGATCGAGTGCCCGTGTCGCGACGATGGCCCAACCGTACTCCGCAGCGTCCAGAGCGCGCCGTCCCACTCCCACGTATCGCCAAAATAATGATAAGACCGGTCGTAGTAGTATCCGCCGAAGAGCACGGTCACACCGCGAGTGGTGTCGTAGGCCATTGCATGACCGCCGCGAACTGCCGGCCCCGGCACAGCTCGTTGGGTCCACGTTGTCCCGTCCCATTCCCACGTGTCATCCCTGCCGTAGCCTCCGAAAAGCACGGTTACGCCGCGTCGGCTGTCGTAAGCCATCGCAAAGTCGGAGCGCGGAATGGGACCGGCGATCGCGCGCCGAGTCCACACCTGCCCGTTCCACTCCCACGTTTCGCTGCCGGTGAATAGCACAGCCACTCGTCGCACGCTGTCGTAGACCATGCCTGCCCCAACACTCGTGCTGGGAGGACTGAGGGGGGGACTGGACTTGACCTCCCAGACCAAACAGTTTTGAGGATCGTCCGCAATAACACCCGGGTCTGGTGGAAGGCCCTCAACAGCCGTGGCCAACAACATCAATCCTGCCGCTAGGAACATGACGATCTCCTTATGAGGTCGAGGATGGTGCCCCGACGCACGGGCGACCTACCATAACAACACGAAACTCGTGCAAGCGACGGAACAAATCGCAAACAATTTTTCGCGTTGGGTCGGCACGTGGGGACCTCGCCATGGAATTGTAGGCCTGGGTTGCCTGCTCCGACAAGCCCTGGCCTGCATTTTCCGCCCTGCCTCTCGTGGTGGTGGGAGGGTGCGGCGGTGTAACTCGGCCGCCCGGATTTGCTATCCGCCCCACTCGCCCCTAGATTGCCACGTTCGCATCGACCGGGCCGTTACGACGACCCGGTCATCCGGGCCGGTGTCCGTTGCTAAGCAGTCCTACCCGACTCCTGCAACCGCACCAGCCTCGGGACGAACAAGCCTTGGGTATGGAGAGTAATCGACGATGACAGCGACGCTCGAATCCATCGCGGATCAGATTCGTACGGGACGGCATGACGAAGCCCGCCGGGATCTTGAAGCCATCAAGCCGACCAACGAAACCCGCAACGAGTTGACCTTCCTGCGAGGCTATCTCCGGGAGCTCAGCTTCGACCGCGAGGGGGCGTTGAAGGCCTACCGAGCCTTGCTCGAACAAGACCCCGATCATTGCGAGGCCGCCTTCCGCGCCGCGGTGCTCTGCGATCTCGGCGGCGACGAGGAGACGGCCACCGATCTCTACGAGCGTTGTACGGCCAAACCGCCGGCCCACGTCAACGCCCTGATTAACTTGGCCTTCCTCTACGAAGAGGACGGTCGTTTGTTCGAGGCCGAGGGCCTGCTCCGGAGCGTGCTCGACGAATACCCCAATCACCCCCGCGCCCACCAGTTCCTCAAATCGGTTGAAAGCTCCTTCGGGATGGTCTTCGACGAGCAGACCCAACGCGAGCGCGAAAAACGCGACGCCGTCCTCGACGTGTCCGTCGCCGATTTTGAGTTGAGTGTCCGAAGCCGCAACTGCCTCCGACAGATGAACATCAAGACCATCGGCGACCTGCTCAAGATCACCGAGGTCGAACTTCTCGGCTACAAGAACTTCGGCGAGACCTCCCTCAACGAGATCAAGGCCATGCTCGTCCAAAGAGGGTTGAAGCTCGGGCAGGCGCTGCTACCGGTCGAGCAGCCCGTCGTACCCGCGTTCATCCGGGCGGCCTCCAACGACGGCTCCATCCATCTGAGGCGACCCGTCGCCGAACTCGAACTCTCCGTCCGCTCGCGAAAATGCCTCCAGCGGCTGGGCATCGCCACCCTCGGCGAACTCATCCAGCACAGCGAACCCGAACTCCTGGCGATCAAGAACTTCGGGCAGACCTCGCTGGTCGAGATTAAGCGGCAATTGGCGATCTTCGGACTGACCCTTCGCACGCTCGGCTGATCCCGGCGCGCCGGGACCGGCTGCGCCCCGCGGTCGAAAGGCCGTAGCATGAGCCGCTTCCCCGTCATGGCTTGGCCGACCCCGACCCCAACCCTCCGCATCGCCCTCGCCTCCGCACTCGGCGTGCACGCCGCGCTCGCCGCCGGCCCGACCCAAGCCCAATCCGTTCCCGGCGCCGTCCCGAAGATCCGCGACGTCCGCGTCCTCCTCGCCTCCGACGCCCCGCGCGTCCGCCTCCGCGCCGACGGACCCCTGACCCTCTTCGAGGGACCAACCCCCCGCGCCGCCGGCGGATTCACCGGGGACGGTGTCATCGCCTGGCACGATGGCGGCGTGGTTCGCATCGCCGGGGCCTCCTGGTCCGCGCCGCGCGTGACGGCACGCCCCTCCGACGGAGACGCCGTCCGCGTGTCGCTCGAACGCGACGGACAGTGGTCCGCGGAAGTCGCTTATCCCGGCGCGATCCACCTTTCCGTCGACGACGCGGGGCTCGAGGTCGTCAATGAATTGGACCTCGATCGCTACGTCGCGTGTGTGGTCGCCAACGAGGTGTGGCCGACCTTCGAGACCGAGGCCTTCCGCGCCCAGGCGATCGTTGCCCGCACCTTCGTCCTCTATCACATGAGCCGCCGCTCGAACGCGCCGTACGATGTCTCCGCCACCCAAGGCTCGCAGGTTTATCGCGGCGTCCGCGGCGACGCCGTCGGCCGCCGCGCCGCCGAGGCCGCGGAATACACGCGTGGCATCGTCCTCACTTGGCGCGATCACGACGAGGACCGGCTGTTCTGCACCTACTACAGCGCCGCCTGCGGCGGTGCGTCCCAGTCCGCAGCCCTTCTCGGCCCCGAGGGCGACGCCGCTCCGCTCCGCGGCGGCGTCCGATGCGACTACTGCAAGATCGCCCCAGGCGACACCTATCGCTGGGGCCCGGTCCGTCTCAAGGCGGACGAGTTGTTGTCCCGCCTTCTTGAGCGCTATCCCGAACTTGCCGCCCTCGGCCGGATCACGGACATCGCGCCCTTGGAACAAACCCCCTCCGGCCGACTGATTTCCCTCCGCATCACCGGATCGAGCGGGACGACCCATGACATCCTGGCCGAGCGTTTCCGGCTCGCCGTCGGCCCCACCGTGGTTCGCAGCACCGACTGCCGCATTCTGGTCAGCGGGGATGAAGTGATCTTCGAGAACGGCAAAGGCTACGGCCACGGGTTGGGACTCTGCCAGTGGGGGATGCAGGGCCTCGCCCAATCCGGCAAACCCGCCGCCGAAATCCTCCGCTTCTACTATCCAGGGTCGAAACTGACGCGCGTGTATTAGAGTGCGCCCTATGACCCCTGATACCACCTCCGACGTTAGTCATAGCCGAGCCTCGCCTCGCACCACCGGGCTGCTCGGCTCGGCTATGACTAACGTCGGAGGTGGTATCAGATGTTCTAGGATGCACTCTAACGCCGGATTATACCGAAAGCACCCTCGCGCGTGCAACCCCCACGCCCACCCACTCCGAGAATTCCGTTGGCGGCAGACCCCCTCACCCTGCCCTCTCGCCCAGCCGGGGGAGAGATGTTCTCTCGGTTCGCAAGAGCCTTGTTGCAGATTTCATTCACAGCCTCCCGGTCAGGTTTCCGTGGCGTTCATGGATGACGGTTTAGGCTTCGCCGGCGGCGAGTGCCGTGGTCTTGGGGGTCATCAAGTTGAGGACCCAGCTTCCGTGCTT